>CESI01054320.1_pt1 | contig 41872 bp, 43 predicted proteins | sample 356301 | NCBI WGS metagenome assembly CESI01 (sample SAMEA2621423, study PRJEB7988) | marine metagenome | biome: marine biome (ENVO:00000447); feature: deep chlorophyll maximum layer (ENVO:xxxxxxxx); material: "saline water (ENVO:00002010), including plankton (ENVO:xxxxxxxx)" | depth 40 m | reverse complement strand
GTGGTTTTAAACGTTCAAACTTTGCTTTGGCCATGGGAGGCAACCTTGTGTGAAGAGGGCCAGTGGCCCATGATTACAATATGGCAGCGCAGCTATTGGACCTTTAAGTAAAAATCAAGGCCATTGTGTGATAGACCTGAAATCTGGTGCCATTGAGTTTTAATTTGGAGAATTTGCAAAGCCCATCGCTCACTGCGCCAACAGACAACGTGAAAACTTTGGACGCAGAAAACTCGAAACAAAATCTAACACAAAAATATTACGCGTTAATCCAACATACTGGCTTGTCATCCCCACTTTGAGAAACGATTGTCTCGTGGGAAACCACGGGGTGCCATGCGGCCGGCGCCAGCGCGTTTTCCAGTCCATTCCGAAAGCTCAGCTTTTTCAACAGTACGTGTGCGCCCAGCGGGGTCCTTCCAAGCCAAACCGTCCTCCATTACAAAGGTGGTAGAATCCGAGAGACCACCATCCTTGTATTTTTGCAAACGAACACCTTTACCACGGCCCATTTCGGGCAGTTCATCAAGGGCAAATACCAAAACCTTGCGGTTCTCGCCAACGCAGGCCACATGGTCACCAGTCACAGGATGCGCCAAGAGAGCTTTCACATCTCCCTTCACATTCAAAACCTGCCGCCCACTGCGCGTTTGCGCTACAATTTCAGATTCGGCCACAATGAAGCCATCCCCTGCCGTTGAGGCTACCAGCCGTTTAACAGCTATGTCATGGATGAAAAAATCAACGATCTCGACATCATTGGGCAGATCCACCATAAGCCGAAGGGGTTCGCCCATACCACGTCCACCCGGCAGGTTGTCAGCCACCAGAGTGTAAAAACGGCCATTACTACCGAATACAATCAATTTGTCAGTAGTTTCGGCGTGAAAAACAAATCTTGCTTCGTCGCCATCCTTGTATTTTAACGGTTTTTCAAGTGCCAAGTGACCAGACATAGCGCGGAGCCAACCCATTTTAGAGCAGACGACGGTAACTGGCTCACGCTCAATCATCGCCTCTAAAGGTACTTCTTCCACTTCACCCGCAATAGCAAAAGTAGTGCGGCGCGCACCACCAGCATAGTCTTTGCCAAACGCCTTCCGAGTTGCCCTCAATTGCTCACTAATTTTGGCCCATTGAAGGCCATTGTCGGCAATCAAGTCATCAAGGTTGGCGCGTTCCTGTTGCAACTCATCACGCTCACGGCGTAGCTCCATCTCCTCTAAACGCCGTAAACTTCGAAGACGCATATTCAAAATGGCTTCCGCTTGCACGTCGCTCAGCTCTTCTTGACCTTCCTCAACCTTGCGATAAGTCAGCGGACCCACATAATCACTTTCTGCCATGGCCCGCGGATGGTCGCGCAGCCACTCTTCAAACATCAGCGCAGTTTTTGGTTCATTGTCATAACGAATAATATCAATCACACGATCCAAATTAAGAAAGGCCAGGATAAAGCCCTCCAACACTTCCAACCGGTGATCAATCTTTGACAGACGATGCGCAGAGCGGCGTACTAGAACCTCTTGGCGGTGATCCAAGAAAGCACGTAATACTTCTTTCATGCTGCATACTTTTGGAGTCAAGCCATCTATCAAAACATTCATATTCAAGCTGAATCGGAGCTCCAGATCACTGCTGCGATACAGCATACCCATCAGTAACTCAGGATCCACATTTTTGCTTCGTGGTTCCAAAACAACCCGTAAGTCTTCTGCAGATTCATCCCGTACATCACCCAAAATTGGTACTTTTTTAGTCTGAATAACCTCAGCCAGCTTTTCAATCAGTTTTGACTTCTGCACCTGATAGGGGATCTCTGTAACCACGATTTGCCACAGACCGCGGCCCAGATCCTCAATCTCCCATTTGCAGCGCAAGCGAAACGAGCCGCGGCCAGTACGATAAGCCTGTGCTATATTTTCTAACGGCTCCACAAGAATGCCACCTGTTGGAAAATCGGGGCCCTTCACATATTTTAATAAGGTATCGTCATGTGCATTTGGAGTTTGGATCAAATGTAAACATGCATCAATCAGTTCTGAAATGTTGTGCGGTGGAATGTTAGTTGCCATACCAACAGCAATGCCACTACTACCATTCGCAAGGAGGTTTGGAAAGGTCGCAGGCAACACTATAGGTTCGGTTAGAGTGCCATCATAATTTTCCCGAAAATCAACAGCATTTTCCGATAATCCATCAAGCAAAGCCTCGGCTATGATGGTCATGCGAGCCTCTGTATACCGGGCTGCAGCAGGATTATCACCATCAATATTTCCAAAATTTCCCTGGCCATCTACCAAAGGATAACGCACGTTGAAATCCTGCGCCAATCGAGCCATTGCGTCATAGATCGCAGCATCACCATGCGGATGATAGTTGCCCATTACATCGCCGGAGATTTTAGCTGATTTTCTAAATCCACCATTGGCGTTCAGTTTTAACTCACGCATCGCATATAAAATTCGTCGATGTACAGGTTTCAGCCCATCACGGGCATCAGGCAACGCACGGTGCATAATGGTCGATAACGCATAGGTTAGATAACGCTCACCGATCGCACGGCGCAACGGTTCTGTAACTTCGTTGGGAGAGGCATTAGTATAGTTCAACTGATCAGACATAGATTTTGTGTAACTGCGCAAATCTGGTAGGTCCAGCCCCACCAGCAAGGCTTCTGAGATAAAATCAAGATGAGTTCCAAAATTATTATGGACTTACATAGTTTTTGTAGTCCACTCCCCAATACTGTATTGAAAATTCTATAAACTTAATGCTGAGGCTTATAATTTTGAGTTTGGTGCCTATCATTTTGGAAACCTCAGCTTTGCATTTTTTAGCTTATCGCATTGGACGGAATATACCCAGCAGGGTTTTTAATTTTAATTTATTACAGACACACTGAAAAACGCATTAGATCGCTGAACGGCTGTTGACCCCACTCACTTGAAGACTGCAAGCTTAGCCGAGAGTCACGGGGGGCCAAGATGCAAAAAACGATACTAATCACCGGCTGTTCGTCTGGCATCGGGCTGGATTGCGCCAAAACTCTACACGCCATGGGGTGGCTGGTTTTTGCCAGCTGTCGCAAGCAAGACGATTGTGATCGCCTCAAGGGTTTGGGCCTAGAGTCACCGAGGCTAGATCATGCCGATGCGCAATCCATCACTGAAGCTCTTACATACATAACCCATAAGACTGCAGGCACTCTGGATGCCGTTTTTAACAATGGAGCTTTTGCAGTGCCCGGCGCCTTGGAGGATCTGCCAACTGATGCACTACGGTCAATTTATGAGACCAATGTTTTTGGTTATCATGAGGTTGTGCGCCAAGTATTGCCGATTATGCGGGCACAGGGGCATGGTCGAGTTCTGAATTGCTCATCCGTCTTGGGACTTGTCGTACTACCTTGGCGTGGAGCTTACTGTTCAACCAAATTCGCTATTGAAGCCCTTACAGATACCCTGCGCATTGAAATGCGAGGCACCAATATAAAAATCATTCTGATCGAGCCAGGACCAATCGGGACAAAAATTCGGGAAAATTCAATTCCACACTTTGAAAAGTGGGTTGATTGGAAAAAGTCTCCCCGCAAGGCTCAATATAAATTAGACTTAATGAAACGTCTATACAAACCTAAACTTCGTCCAGATACATTTGAACTTCCAGCCTCTGCCGTCACAGCCAAAGTCGTAAGAGCCTTGGAAAGCCCGGACCCAAAACCGCGTTACTACATCACCACCCCTACCTATGTGATGGGGTTCTTGCGCCGGATTTTATCCACGCGCGCGCTGGATTGGTTAATTGCACGGATGTAATGTCGCATGGGATTGGCCTTTTAAGCGATCTCGCCTACATGATATGACAACGTTCAGGAGCACAACAATGGATAAAGATCCACTTTTCATCGTCGCTAGTATAGCTTGCATAGTGGTGCTTGCAATTTTGGCCCTAGGCATCGGCAGTTTTGCCAAAGGCGGCGAATTTGCCCGCAAACATTCAAATCAGCTAATGCGCTACCGGATCGCCGCTCAATTTGTTGCGGTGCTGCTAATTCTAGCTGCCGTCTTTTTTGGAAAGAGCTAATCATGATTGTTTTAAATAAAATTTATACAAAAACTGGTGATAATGGGCAAACAGCCTTGGGCAATGGCGTGCGCGTCGATAAACATTCATTGCGGGTTAATGCCTATGGCACCGTGGATGAAGCCAACGCCACTGTCGGACTTGCGCGCCAACATTCAGAGGGTAAGCTGGATGCACAGTTAGCGGCCATTCAAAATGATCTGTTTGATCTCGGCGCAGACCTGTGCCGCCCTGATATGGAAAAAGACGCTCAGTCTGAATATCAACCCTTGCGAGTAACACCAGTGCAAGTGGCACGGCTTGAGGCCGAAATTGATATAATGAACGAAGCCCTTGAACCGCTGCGATCGTTTATTTTGCCTGGTGGATCGGCCCTGGCTGCCTATTTGCATCTATGCCGGACGGTGTCACGCCGGGCCGAACGCATGACAGTTGAGTTGGCAAGCAAAGAGGCTGTTAATCCTTCGGCAGTCAAGTATTTGAACCGGCTGTCGGACTGGTTTTTCGTGACCGGTCGTATCGCAAATGATGATGGCCGCGCTGACATCCTTTGGGTGCCCGGAGCCAATCGATAGACAGCATTTATCGCCATTACGATAGTTTAAGAAATCTCAATACGTACTTTAGGACGCCACAACCCCCAAAGATGTCGATTTTCCACTGTTTGTCGACAAAAAACGCAGGTAATACTGCGTCGATTCTGACCAAAGAGCCGCACGTGGCTCACTCATTACGGAGATAAGCACCATGAAGGTCCTGGTACCGGTCAAACGCGTGATTGATTACAATGTGAAAGTTCGCGTAAAAGCGGACGGCAGCGGTGTCGATCTGGCCAATGTAAAAATGTCGATGAACCCCTTCGACGAAATAGCAGTTGAACAGGCAATTCGCCTAAAAGAAGCAGGGCAAGCCGACGAGGTGATCGCCGTTTCTATTGGTGTAAAGCAAAACCAAGAAACTCTACGGACGGCCCTAGCTATGGGCGCCGATCGCGCAATTTTAGTAATTGCAGCCGATGACGTTCATACAGATATCGAGCCTCTAGCAGTTGCTAAAATTCTGAAGGCTGTGATTGACGATGAGCAGCCTGGTATCGTCTTGGCCGGCAAACAGGCCATTGACAATGACATGAATGCCACCGGCCAAATGCTTGCAGCCCTGACCGGTTGGTCACAGGCAACCTTTGTGTCTGAGCTGGAGATCCAAGGGGAAAGTGCTGTTGTCACCCGAGAAGTGGATGGTGGCTTGCAAACTATTAAAGTTTCCATGCCAACAATCGTGACGGTTGACTTACGCCTGAATGAGCCTCGGTACGCATCATTGCCAAACATCATGAAGGCAAAGAAAAAGCAGATGGACGAGAAAACAGCGGCCGATCTTGGCGTTGATGTGTCTCCACATTTAACCATCGTATCTACAAGTGAACCTGAAACAAGGGACGCGGGGATCAAAGTTGCCTCCGTTGATGAATTGATCGAGAAACTCAAAGAAGTGGGAGCTGTATAATGGGTGTACTCCTAATCGCAGAGGTAAACAGTAACGAATTATCAGTAGATTCTACCGCAAAAGCTCTGACCGCCGCAAAACAGCTTGGTGACGTGACAGTACTTTGTGTAGGTTCTGGTTGCTCTGATGCAGCGGAGGCTGCAGCAAAATTAGACGGTGTGTCCGGTGTGCTTTGCGCTCAAGATGAGGCCTATGGCCATGATCTTGCAGAACCAGTGGCCGCCTTGATCGTATCGCTGTCCAGTAACTATAGCCATATTATAGCGCCCTCCACTTCAGCCTCTAAAAACATCATGCCCCGCGTGGCGGCTCTATTAGATGTAATGATCATCTCTGAAGTCACAGCCGTTGTAGATGCTGACACTTTTGAGCGGCCAATTTATGCAGGCAACGCGATTCAAACCGTGAAGTCCGTAGACGCTATTAAAGTGGCGACCATTCGCACATCCACATTTGATGCTGCAGGCGAGGGCGGATCCGCGTCCGTGACCAGCATCAATGCAGTCGCAGACCCTGGCCTTTCAGTCTGGGTCGAAGACAAAGTTGCCGCAAGCGACAGGCCAGAGCTGACATCCGCCGGTATCGTTGTATCCGGTGGTCGCGGTGTAGGGTCGGAAGATGATTTTAAAATAGTTGAAGCCTTGGCAGACAAACTGGGCGCTGCTGTGGGCGCCTCACGCGCTGCCGTAGATTCGGGCTACGCACCAAACGATTGGCAAGTAGGTCAAACAGGCAAAGTTGTGGCGCCAAATCTTTATGTTGCCGTTGGTATTTCTGGCGCCATTCAGCATTTAGCAGGTATGAAGGACTCAAAAGTAATTGTAGCTATCAACAAGGATGAAGAGGCTCCAATTTTTCAAGTGGCCGACTTTGGCCTTGTAGGTGATCTTTTTGATATCGTGCCACAGCTAACAGAAAAGCTAGGTTAATCCCTGATATAAACCATTGGAATGGCCCGTCACAAGTTGGTGGGCCATTTTCATTTAAACCTTAGAAGTTTAAAGCAAACAACCTTTGGCTCTACCTCAACAAAATAAATTTTTGCTTTTAACGTATATTGAAATATTGTTATTTCGTCACACTTGTTATTTGTTGTCCTCAGGGCATTGGCCATTTACCACGGTTTAAAAAACTAGACCTGAACGAAATCGGAGAAATATTATGGATGGAAATAATACAGCTACTGGTGGAAAATGCCCAGTAATGCATGGCGCTGCAACTAATGCGACATCCCGAGGCCGGTCGAATACTGACTGGTGGCCAAATCAATTGAATGTCAAAATTCTAGCGCAGCATTCCAATTTCTCTGATCCAATGGACTCAGATTTCGATTACGCAACCGAATTCACAAAATTAGATATGGATGCCGTTAAATCAGACCTGACTGCTTTGATGACTGACAGCCAAGACTGGTGGCCTGCAGATTACGGCCATTATGGTCCGTTTTTTATACGCATGGCCTGGCACAGTGCAGGCACCTACCGTACGGCTGATGGTCGCGGTGGCGCCGGGGCAGGTCAACAACGTTTTGCCCCACTCAATAGCTGGCCTGACAACGGAAATCTCGACAAAGCGCGTCGTCTACTTTGGCCTATTAAACAAAAATACGGCAAAGCTTTATCATGGGCGGATCTGATGATCCTCACGGGGAATGTAGCACTCGACACTATGGGGTTCAAAACCTTTGGCTTCGGCGGCGGCCGTGTGGATGTTTGGGAACCTGAAGAAGATATATATTGGGGCACTGAAGACACTTGGCTTGAGGACAATCGTTACAGCGGTGAACGCGATCTAGAAAGCCCGTTGGCAGCAGTGCAAATGGGCCTCATTTACGTCAATCCAGAAGGACCAAACGGCAACCCTGATCCTTTGGGGTCAGGCGTTGACATCCGTGAGACTTTTGCGCGCATGGCAATGAACGACGAAGAAACCGTCGCTTTAGTAGCTGGCGGCCATACCTTTGGCAAAGCTCATGGAGCGGGCGACCCAAACCTGGTTGGCGCTGAGCCAGAAGGGGCCAGCATCCTCGAACAAGGTTTAGGTTGGAAAAACGATTTCGAAAGTGGCGTTGGCATTCACACGACCACAAGTGGTATCGAAGGTCCTTGGACATCAAACCCTGTTAAATGGGATACTGGCTATTTTGATGTCCTTTTTGGTTACGATTGGGAGCTTACAAAAAGCCCTGCTGGCGCTAACATCTGGCATGCAAAAGAGCTTTCATCCGCTGATCACGCCCCACAAGTTGACGGTTCAGGCGCTTCAGTTCCCTTGATGATGACCACGGCCGATATGGCAATGCGTATAGATCCTGCCTATGAGAAAATCTCACGGCACTTCCATGCCAACCCCGATGCCTTTGCAGACGCTTTTGCCCGGGCTTGGTTCAAACTTACCCACCGAGATATGGGACCAAAATGTCTTTATCTGGGATCAGATGTACCTAAAGAAAATCTAATTTGGCAAGACCCAATCCCATCTGGCAACGCAGATTTGTCAGCCGCAGATGTAAACAATTTGAGATCTAAACTCATGGGCACAGGCCTGTCGATCTCAGAGTTAGTATCAGCAGCGTGGGCCTCCGCCTCCACCTTTAGGGGATCCGATAAACGCGGCGGCGCTAATGGAGCACGGGTTCGCCTTTCGCCACAAAAAGATTGGGCGGTTAATCAACCGGTTAAATTAATAAAAGTTTTAAGCGCTCTTGAAGCTATTCAAGCTGAGTTTCCAAAAGATGTCTCTATCGCCGACTTGCTTGTGCTAGGTGGCACTGTCGCGATTGAAGAGGCGGCAAAGGCCGGTGGACATATGATCACTGTACCTTTCACTCCAGGTCGGGGCGATGCCACTCAGGCTGAAACAGATATTGATTCCTTCGATGTTCTTGAGCCAAAAGCAGATGGTTTCCGCAACTATCTCCAGCAAGAATTTACAGTTTCAGCTGAGGAGCTACTTCTAGACCGTGCACAGTTACTTATGCTTACAGCACCAGAGATGACAGCTCTTGTTGGAGGTTTGCGGGTGTTGGGTGCAAATACCGACGGTTCGACCAAGGGCGTATTCACCAACAACCCCGGAACATTGAGCAATGACTTTTTTGTCAATCTGTTAGACATGAGTACTACATGGGTGGATGTCTCAGATAATGAAACAGTATTCGAAGGCCGTGATCGCGCAACTGGTACGTCAAAATGGACAGCAAGCCGGGTTGACCTAGCGTTCGGCTCAAACTCTCAGCTACGCGCCCTAGCAGAAGCCTTTGCAACGTCGGACGCAGAAGCTTCCTTCGTTCGCCGATTTGTTGCTGCTTGGGTCAAAGTGATGGATGCGGACCGTTTTTACGCTGCATAAAACTACAGAATTAGGAGGATTAAGTCCGTTCACAAGAGCGGGCTTAATTTACAAAATAAGATAAATTTTCATTACTGCGCTACTAGTCTATTTTAAAAATGTTAAAATAGACCTAAATCAGTCGTTTATTAATTGTTCTAAAATTGTACGGGTCTCAACACATATAGGTACCGGTAACCGTTTTTCACGGTCAACATGCACATGTACAAAATGCCCTTGCGCAGAAGTAGTATCTGCCACACCCCTAAAAAGTCCCACATCATAGATCACTGAAGAAATACCTAGTTTGCGTACCTTGATACCTGCAGTGATTACATCGGGAAAAGCCAATTCACTGAAATATTGGCAACCGGTTTCTACCACCAAAAATACAGTTGCCCCAGATTTAATATCCAACGCACCCTGTTCCAAAAGATAGCCATTCACGGCAGTATCAAACAGCTGGTAATGTACCGCATTGTTCATATGGCCGTATATATCATTATCAATCCAGCGCGTCATGAGAGCCTGAAAGGCTCTATAATCAGCTCGGATGCTGGGGGCACTTCTCACCATGCCGCCTCGTAGATTTGCAAAGCCGCAGCTTCATCTAAAGGCCGTGGATTGTTCACTAACAAGCGGGTTTGGTTCATTGCATCTTGAGCTAATTTTGGTAGTGCCTCTTTTTGAATACCCATCTCACGCAAATTTTGCTGCAAACCACAGGCTAGACTAAGGGCAGCAATGCTCTCAACAAATTTCCTTGCAGCGTCTTCTACACCTGAGGCTGACACCTCCGGAAACACATGCCGCAAGAGTTCAGCATAGGCTTGCGGCGCCACCTCAGCATTATATCGCAAGACATGTGGTAAAACTAAAGAGTTGGAAAGCCCATGCGGCACCTTATAATGCCCACCAATCGGATAGGCTAATGCGTGGACCGCAGCGACAGGAGAGTTTGCAAATGCTTGCCCAGCCAACATCGAGCCCAACAGCATATCACTGCGCGCCTCAATATCTCGAGGAGTATGGACAGCGCGTTGCAGCACACGGCTCATCAAGCGTAACGCCTCCACCGCCAAGGCACGACTTATTGGGTTATTGTTAGGATTAACGCTAGAATAGGACTCAATCGCATGCACCATAGCATCAATACCAGTAGCTGCCGTCACATGGGCTGGCAAACCGAGAGTTAATTCTGGATCGAGAACAGCCAAATCAGGCAAGATCAAGGGACTCACAACACCCATCTTTTCCGATGCGCCTGTCGTAACAATAGAGATTGGCGTGACCTCGGATCCAGTTCCAGCTGTGGTAGGAACAAGAATAAGCGGCAATCGCGGACCCTTTGCATTTCTAATCCCATAGGCCTCAGCCAGAGGCTGGTTAGAAGCACCTAGTAGTGCGGCGAGTTTGGCCACATCCAACGAAGATCCACCACCAAATCCAACAACGCCAGTCACGTCCCGCGCCATCTCAGCAGCTTTAAGGATGATGGACTCAGGGGGATCAGCCTGAACTTGATCGAACACGACCACGGCAAGTCCCGCTGTGCGCAGAGTTACCAGAACCTGCGCCACCAGCCCAGTGGCCACCAAGCCGGGATCTGTGACCAACAGGATACTGTTCCCACATACAGGGCGCACGAAATCACCCAATTGCCGCACCAGCCCAGCCCCCATACACAGGCTTGGGGTAGTATTGAATGTGAAAGGTGTCATATTCATTCTCCAGCTATATCAGCGAACCTTACCAGTTCACCTGTTGGCCCTTAACCCTTATCAATTAAATCTTTTCCTGAGTATGTTTACGCAGCTCTGCTCGGGCCACCTGCCTGCGATGCACAGCATCTGGACCATCGGCCAAACGCAGAGTGCGTAGATGCATCCAGTAAGCCGCCAAAGGTGTGTCTTGACTGATACCTTCAGCCCCATGCAGCTGGATCGCTTCATCCACAACTTTTAGTGCCATAATAGGAGCTACCACTTTGATTTTTGAAATCCAGGGTGCGGCAGCGCGAGGATCACCTTGATCCATCATCCAAGCCGCTTTCAAACACAGTAGGCGGGCCATCTCGATTTCCATGCGCGCATCCGCGATAATATCAAAATTAGCACCAAGATGCGCTAAGTTTTTGCCAAAAGCCGTACGACTCAGGCTACGTTTACACATCAGCTCCAAAGCCGCTTCAGCCTGCCCAATGGCGCGCATGCAATGGTGGATGCGTCCTGGGCCAAGCCGGCCTTGCGCGATCTCAAAGCCGCGTTCTTCGCCCAACAAAAGATTTTCAGCAGGTACCCGTACATTTGTAAACCGTAGGTGATAATGCCCGTGCGGCGCGTCATCATGCCCATATATCTGCATTGGTCGTAACTTTTCTATGCCACTCGTTGCTGCATCTACAACGATCATTGAGTGGCGTTTGTGTTTTGGCGCGTCGTCATTACCAGTTTTTACCATGACGATATAGACCGCACAGCGCGGATCACCAGCGCCACTGGCCCACCACTTCTCACCATTCAGTATATACTCATCGCCATCTCGCACGCAGGTTAGGCTCAGGTTGGTGGCGTCAGACGAGGCCACATCAGGTTCAGTCATCACATAAGCTGAGCGAACTTCTCCCGCCAGCAACGGCGCTAACCAGCGCACTTTCATTTCTTCTGTACCGTAGCGCTCAAACACTTCCATATTTCCAGTATCTGGGGCCGAACAATTAAACACCTCCGCAGCCAAGGGCGACTTGCCCAGTTCTTCGGCCATGTAGGCATATTCAACAGTGGTCAGTCCAAAGCCTTTATCGCTGCCTGTGAGCCAAAAATTCCAAAGACCTTCAGCGCGGACTTTATTTTTCAGGGTATTCATGATTTCCATTTGGCGATCAGTAAAAGTCCAGCGGTCGCCTTGGGCTACCTCCGCATGGTATTCATACTCCATTGGCATAATATCTTTACGGATTATCTCCGAAACCCGGTCACGGAGCTTCTCGACTCGCTCTGAAAGCCCAAGATTCATTTCCATATTTATACCCTCAATTTAACTTAATTATTTTGCCCTTTACAGCCGTCCCTTTCATGAAACATACTCATCAGTATGTTGTCAATGGAAGCAGGAAAATGTCTAATCTAGAAAATGCATATGCCGCACAATCTCTCTTGATTGGCAAGCTGCTGGGCACCAGCCCTTGGCTCCTGATTGATCAAACCCGCATTGACGCCTTCGCACAAACCACGGAAGATCCGCAGTTCATTCACGTCAATGCCGAACGCGCCAAAGCAGAAACACCATTTAGTGGGACCATAGCCCATGGGTTTTTAACGCTGTCGATGGCCAGTCGCATGATGAAAGATACCGTTGCAACCTTTCAGGGGCAAGTGATGACTCTCAACGCAGGCTTTGACAAACTACGATTTTTAACCCCAGTAGTTAGTGGTAATAAAATTCGTGGAATATTTGAACTGAAAGATCTTAAACAAACTTCCACAACTCGGCTGCGGATGGTCACGAAACTTACCATCGAAATTGAAGGTAGCACCAAACCTGCCCTTGTCACTGACTGGATCAATGTCGCAGTCTTCTCAGAATTGGAGTGAAACCCATGGGTAAAAAAAGCTCATGAACAAGTCATTGCATGAATATGATCCGGCAGTGCTATCGACTTACTTAGAGAAGCATATTGCTGGTTTTTCGGGGCTAGCAAACATTACAAGGTTTTCTGATGGGCAGTCCAATCCCACCTATAAACTCTCAGACAAGTCTGGATCCAACTATGTTCTGCGGGCTAAGCCCCCGGGGAATTTGTTGAAGTCTGCTCATGCAGTAGACCGTGAATTTCGGGTAATGACAGCACTGGCCAAAACTGCCGTCCCTGTACCTAAAATGTTACACCTATCTGATGATAAAAGCCCAATGGGCACACAGTTTTTAGTAATGGAATATCTCTCTGGAACCGTATTTTGGGATCCAGCCCTACCCACGAAGTCCAACAGTTTTCGCACCAAAGCTTATAGCAAACTTGTTGAAACTCTTGCTACTTTGCACGACGTGGACCCTCAACTGGTTAACCTTGGTGACTTTGGCCGGCCTGGAAACTACTTTGGTCGCCAAGTGTCCCGTTGGACCAGCCAGTATCGCGCAGCACAAACACAAGTCCGGCCCGACATGGATTGGACCATCGATTGGCTGTCGCGTAACTTGGTGGAAGATGATGGACAAGTATCTATTGTGCACGGTGACTATCGCTTAGACAATGTTATGTTCGATCCACAAAGCCCCAAGATGATTGCAGTGTTGGATTGGGAGCTGTCAACCCTAGGCCATCCCTTTGCAGATTTAGCCTACCAATGCATGGGACTTAGATTGCCGCAGGACTCATTGATCAAAGGCTTGGATACCATTGACCGAGAAGCAAAGGGCATCCCAGACGAAGCCGAATATGTCGCGCAATATTGTGCCTTACGGGGTATTGGCTCCCCCAAAAATTGGACTTTTTATATGGTATTTTCCTTCTTTCGATTAGCTGCCATTCTTGAGGGAGTTCTCTACCGTGCCCAGTCCGGAAATGCATCCAACCCTAAGGGGATGGGAGCCATGCAATTGGCCATCACTACGCTGGCCCAAACCGCAAAAGCTACCGCACAAGAGACAAGAAGATGATCAGTATAGCTAACACCACCAAACTAAAGATATTGGACGCGGCGGCTACCGCCTTTGCAACCCATGGCGTGGATCAAACCTCACTGGACGATATCGCCCGCGCATTGGGCGCTACAAAGGGGAAAATATACCATCACTTTGGCTCTAAAGGTGAATTGGTGTGTGCTATCCGCAAACACTCAGTACAGCTCACCCTAGACCGCGTACATCCGTATTTTGCGGCTGAAGCCCCCCCTCATGAAAAATTCCATGCAATGGCTAAAGCCCATGCAACCGCAATGATTTCCGAGCTGGCCTATCACCGGGTGGTTGTGGAAGAAATGCGGGGCTCTGGAACCGGTACCATTACAGACAACGAGCACAATCTGCGTTTAGAAATAACCGTGCTACAATCAAAATATGAAGATATGTTCCGTAGCGTTTTGGCCTCTGGCATCGCTGCGGGTCAGTTTCGAGATCAGGATCTTTCGGTCACGGTGCGCAGCTTTCTTATGATGCTGCATGCTCCAATCTATTGGTATCAGCCGCGTGGGCCGCAAAACAGCCACTCCATAGCAATGCAATTGGCAGATATGGCCTTAGGCGCGGTCCTGGTAACCCATGTCAAGAAATCCGTTACGGCGATCGTGCAATGAAATCTTGATTTACCTGCAAGCCTTGCTCTAGAGTTTTAGAGCTTGGCTCAACCTCTGAGGAATACCTAAATGTCTGAATCTGTGACCCTTTCAAAGTCTGGAACTATCGCGGTAGTTGAGATCAACAATCCACCCGTCAACGCCTTAGGTCATACGGTACGTAAAGGTTTATTAGACAAAGTTAAGAAAGCCGAAGCCGATACTGAAGTAACAGCAATTGTGATCATAGGTGCAGGGCGTACCTTCCCTGCGGGAGCTGACATTAAGGAATTTGGTGTGTCGATGCAAGATCCACATTTGCCTAACGTGATTGACCACATTGAAAGCTCCACTAAGCCCGTTATTGCAGCACTGCATGGGACGGCTCTCGGGGGCGGCTTCGAAATCGCTCTCGGTAGCCATTACAGGATAGCGCTGTCAGATGCCCGTGTGGGCTTGCCAGAGATTCACCTAGGGCTGATCCCCGGCGCCGGCGGCACCCAACGTTTACCACGGTTATGTGGGGCACATATGGCGCTTGATATTATGTTGAAAGGCACTCCAATCAGCGCCCAAGCTGCCCATACCGCTGGTTTGATTGATCGTTTGGTAGAGGAAAATCTTTTAGGTGCAGCCCTTACTTTTGCAGCTGAGCTGACCCAAACCCGAAGATCACGCGAGGAGACCTGCGGATTAGACGACAAACCCGCTTTCCGGGCAGCCTTAAGCACAGCTGCAAAGATGGTAAATACGCGTATGCGTGGGCAGATGGCCCCATTAAAAATTATTGCATGCGTTTCAGCAGCCTTAGAAAAGCCTTTTTCTGAGGGCCGTGCATTTGAGCGTAAGTGTTTTTTTGACTGCCTAGCCTCCGAACAATCCAAGGGCATGATTCACGCATTTTTTGCGGAGCGCGCCAGCGCTAAAATTCCAGAAGCCAGCCGTGCAAAACCCCGGCCACTGAACAGCCTAGGTGTCGTGGGCGGCGGCACTATGGGAGCAGGAATAACAGTTGCAGCGCTCAACAGTGGCTTGCCTGTGATAATGATCGAGCGCGACGCTGAAAGCTTGGAACGCGGCAGATGCAATGTAGAAAAAGTTTATGACCGCCTACTCGCAAAGAATCGGATCACCGCCGATCATAAAGCGTCGACTATGGCTCTTTACAAGGGCTCCACAGACTATGCAGATTTGTCTGATGTGGATATGGTGATCGAAGCAGTCTTTGAACGCCTTGACGTTAAACGCGGCGTATTCGAAGAGCTGGATAAGGTGATGAAGCCAAGCGCAGTTTTGGCCTCCAACACAAGCTATATCGACATTAATCACATCTCAAGCGCAACCACGCGTGCGGATCAAGTGCTCGGCCTGCATTTTTTTAGCCCAGCCAATATTATGAAACTGCTTGAAATAGTGGTGCCCAAGGGTGTTGCTGATGATGTTGTGGCCACCGGCGCTGCCTTAGGCAAGCGCCTAGGAAAGGTTCCAGTACGAGCAGGAAATTCCATGGGCTTCATTGGCAACCGAATTCTTGGGAAATACGGCATGTGCGCGGCTCACATGATGGAAGACGGCGCGACACCATATGAAATAGACGCAGCTATCTATAACTTTGGCTACCCCATGGGCATCCATGCCATGTATGACTTGGCCGGGCTCGATATTGGCTGGGACAACCGCAAGGCTGCTGCAGCCACCCAAGACCCATCCAAACGCGACGTCCATATCGCAGACCGAATTTGTGAACGTGGCTGGTTTGGCCAAAAAACTGGACGGGGATTTTATCTTTATCCAGATGGTACAAGAATTGGTACCGCTAACCCAGAGGTCTTAGCGATCATCGAGGGTGAGCGCCTAAAAAAAGGTATCATACCCCGCACCTTTTCTGCTGATGAAATCATAGAGCGCTACATCGCGGCCATGGTGAATGAAGGCTGCGAGGTTTTGCTCGAAGGCGTAGCCTTGAAGCCATCGGACATCGATGTCACATTTGTATTTGGTTATGGGTTCCCCAGGTTCCGGGGCGGGCCAATGAAATACGCAGATATGTATGGTTTGGGTAAGATGTTAGACAACATAAGACGCTATCAAAAAGAAGACCCTGTTTTTTGGAAACCATCTCTCTTGTTGGTGGATTTAGTAGATACCGGAAAAACATTCGACGATTTAAATAAAGGATAGCCTGATGGATCTCAATTTTACAGCCAAAGACCTCGCCTTTCGCAAAGAAGTCATTGATTTTCTGGAAGAAGAATTGCCAAAGGACGTAGCGACATTGGTGAAAGCGGACATTGCTGTAAGTAAAGAAGATACCGAGTTTTGGCACATGACCCTGCACAAACGCGGATGGCTAACCTATAGCTGGCCTGCGGCCTTTGGTGGCGCTGGTTGGGACCCTGTCCAGCAATTCATTTTTGAGGAAGAATGTGCAGCAGCGGGCGCTCCACGCATTTTGCCCTTCGGTCTAAAAATGCTTGCACCGGTATTGATGACCTTTGGCTCGAAAGAGCAGCAGGATCATTGGTTGCCGCGTATGTGTGACGGCTCTGATTGGTGGTGCCAAGGCTATTCCGAACCCGGATCAGGCTCCGATTTAGCAAGCTTGAAAACTACAGCAGTGAAAGATGGTGACGACTATATCATTAACGGCCAGAAAACTTGGACTACCTTGGGGCAGCACGCAAATATGATTTTTTGCCTGGTCCGCACCGACGGTACTTGCAAACCACAGGCCGGTATTTCATTCATTTTGGTGGACCTAGCCACGCAGGGCATTGATATGCGACCGATCCGCACCCTTGAGGGGGGCCATGAGGTCAACGAGGTATTTTTTACTGACGTGCGGGTGCCTGCTTCTAATCTAGTCGGTGAAGAAAATAAGGGCTGGACCTATGCTAAATATTTACTTGCCCACGAGCGCAACGGTATCGCTAATGTTGGCATTTCGAACCAAAAACTATCACGTTTAAAACGATTATCTCTAACACAAAAGCGCTCAGGCAAACCCTTGGCCGAAGATCCACTCTTTGCTGTACGGCTTGCTCGGCTTGAAATTGAGCTGCGGAACCTAGAAACTACAAACTTACGGGTGTTGGACGGATTTTCAAAAGGGGCCGGACCCGGGCCTGAGAGCTCCATGCTTAAAATTATTGGTTCAGAGCTGGAGCAAAACTTCGATGATCTAACCCGACGCGCACTTGGCCGCCATGCGCAAGCCCATACGCCAGAAGTCTTTGAGCCAGGTTATAACGGGCCTCAGGTGGCACCAAAAAATATGGCAAACCAATCAGCAGCCTATTTTAATAAGCGCAAGGTATCGATCTATGGCGGTTCAAACGAAATTCAAAAGAATATTATTACCAAAATGATACTGGAGCTCTAATAACATGGATTTTCAACCCACCGAAGAGCGCCGCATGCTCGCCGATATGGTAGCTAAATTTGTCCAAAATGATTACCCTATGAAAGCAAGATTAGATGCCGGAGCTACTGATTTAGGCTATAGTCCCAGAGCATACATGCAGATGGCTAAGCTTGGCTTGATTGGTGCTATGTTTGACGAAGATATCGGTGGGTTTGGCGGAGCGGGTTTTGACATAGCCACACTATTTACTGAGCTTGGCAAGGGTTTGGTCAACGAGCCACTCAGTGATACCGCTTTAGCAAGTGGCTTCATCCTTGCAAAAACTGGTCATTTAGGTTTGGTGGAACAGATAATCTCCGGCAAAGAACGTGTTGCGCTTGCTTTGATCGAGAACGGTGCAGATTATGATTGGACTATGCCAGAGACCTTGGCAACACTTCTGGATGGCGCTTGGCAATTGACCGGAAGCAAAACTAGCGTAAAATTTGCTTATGGCGTGGATGCGGTGATCGTTAGCGCCAGAACCAGCACGTCAGATGGAATTTCCCTGTTCTTAATAAACGCGAGCGCGACAGGGATGGCGCAGCACCAGTTCCAAACGGTCGATGGAGGCAGCGCTTGCGATATCGAACTAAACAGCACACCTGCCATTTTATTAGGCCTTGAGGGCTGCTCTTATGAGACCCTAGACGCAGCCGCGGCACGTAGTACGCTAGCAATCTGCGCGGAGGCTTTAGGAATTATGGATAGTATTAAAACTATGACCGTCGACTATCTGCGTACCCGCCAGCAATTTGGCACAGTTCTAGGAAAGTTTCAGGCCCTGCAACACAGGACGGCCCAAATGTTACTAGAAATTGAACAAGCAAAATCAGCTGTAACCAATGCTGCTAAAGACTTGGATGCCCCAACCGACGAGCGTAATCGTGCTATCTCTGCTGCGAAATACTCTATTGGCCGGATTGGCTGTTATGTGGCAGAAGAGGCTATCCAACTGCATGGAGGTATTGGGATGACTTGGGAATATGACCTCGGGCATTTTGCAAAAAGGCTTGTGATGATTGATCATGAATGGGGAGATCAGGATCATCACCTGATGCGTTATGCGCAAAGTTAGAAAGCCTTAGCAACACTTTGGGTGCTCATCTTTACAAACCTGATCCTGTCCTATCTAGCAGAGCATATTGTTGAATTACCACGTTCCTAATAGGCAGTAATACGGGTGGAATATGCCCTCACCCATATTACTGCCATTAATCATTAGACAATCAAAATTGTTGAGCCTGTGGTCGCACGACCCTCAAGCGCGTCATGCGCGAGCCTCACATCAGCCAATGAAAATTCTTGCCCAATCACAATCTCGACTTCTCCAGAAGTGACTTTAGAAAACAAGTGGCGTGCCATTTCTTGGCAGTGCTCATGATTACCAATATGAGTAAACAATGTGGGCCGGGTGATTTTCAAAGAACCCTTCGCCCCTAGTTGTGCAAGGTTGAACGGTGGCACTGGACCGGAGGCATTACCAAATGTGATCAACATCCCCAAAGGTTTAAGACTATTGAGAGATCCTTCAAATGTGGAAGCGCCAACCGAATCCATTACCACGTCAACACCCTTACCACCGGTTAATTCTTTTACTTTTACTTCAAAGTTCTCAATATTATAATTGATACAATGAGTAGCGCCATAATCCAAAGCAAGCTTGCATTTTTCGTCTGTGCCAGCGGTACCAATCAACGTTATACCCTCAGATTTAGCCCATTGGCAGGCAATTAAACCGACACCACCCGCAGCGGCATGAAACAAAACAGTGTCCCCTGCCTGCAAAGGCGTCGTCCGATGGAACAGATATTGTACGGTCATTCCCTGCAACATCATCGCCGCACCCTGCTCGAAGCTGATACCATCTGGTAAAAGGCAAACCTGCGCTGCGGGCATAACGCGCCGCTCGCAATAGGAGCCCGGCGGCATTGACGCATAAGCAGCTCGGTCACCAACTTTAAGATGCGTAACCCCTTCACCCACGGCCTCAATAACGCCAGCACCCTCCATGCCTAAGGCCTGCGGAAGGTTTAGTGGATAAAGTCCGGTACGCTGGTAAACGTCAATAAAGTTCAAGCCACAGGCTTTATGAGCAATGCGGACCTGCCCTCTAGCTGGGTCTCCCACCGGAATATCCATTATTTCTAGCTGATCAGATCCACCAAATTCTTTGATTACAACGGTCTTAGTCATTACGCTCTCCCTGATTTAATAGTAAGTTTAGAGCATCAGGAAGGTTTAACAATAATAATAATATGACGGGTCGTTCTATCATCACGAGAGGCCCCACGAGCACAAATTATATTTAACAGTGCATTTGTGGGCACACGAGCTCTCGAGCAGCTAAAACCTATTTTATGCATAAAATGTGAGCACAATTTGGTGTATTAAGACAGTAAACTACAAACTTTTTGTGAGTGCCTCATTGATTAGATCGTTTGGCATAAAGCGTTCGGTTATCGGCTGGTCATAATAAAATTTACACAATAGATTTGTATTATGTTTACCTTTGCATTCGCAATTATTTTAATGTTGGTGACTCCCGGTCCCGGCGTACTATCTGCGGCGGGAGTTGCTGCTGGATTTGGAGCCCGGGCGGGGCTACGATATGTCACTGGACTGTGCCTCGGACAAGCGCTGGTCTTTGCGGCCGTGGCGGCGGGACTTTCGACATTCGTTATGGCCACACCCTGGCTTCAGCTCACCCTGATGTTGTTATCATTTTGTTATTTACTTTATCTAGCCGCTCGCATTTCACTTGCAGGATCCAAAATTGCGTTCATCCAAGCCACGCACGCGCCAGGGCTTAGGGCAGGTTTGTTACTACAACCAATCAATCCGAAAGCCTATGCCGTACTCACAGCCCTGATTACCAGCTTTCCACTTTACCCTGAGAACTATTGGATCGAAGTAGCCATAAAATTTGTAATCTTGAATATTATCTGGATTCCTATTCATGTGCTATGGGTGTATTTTGGACTATCACTTAAGCGGCTCGATCTATCACCAAAGATGCAGCAGGGGATTAATGTCACCATGGGTATATCAATGCTACTTGTAGTAGCCCTAGCCAGTTGGGCTACGTTTTAATCTGCCGAGACTCGAAACATACGCTCTACAAACCGGCGCCGTGCCAACGGTAATGCACGGTCCCCTAAGGATGGAGCTAGCCACTTTTCCAAGAAGTGCCCAGTAGTCCTCAACCCTTCAGCGACCTCACCGTTATCCGCTATACTATCCCCAATCATGCAAGGCACCAAAGGCAAAAGCTGAGTTTTCCAACGTCCGGTATGGTGCCTGGCTACAGCACGACCCGACTTTGGCGAGACATAGGCCAAATCCTCTGTGGTGCCAGACACAGCACAGCTTGTCAGATCCAAACCAAAGCCTAGCACCTCCAACAGCTGAATTTCCCAATGTAAATAAGCCAATGGCCAAGCCTCAGTAGCGCACATTAGATCGAGCAAACTGACCGATGATTTATACAGTATGGGATAAATTTCACGTTCAGGCAGAGAAAAGCTGAGCAAGCCTACAGCCGAGGTAAGGCCCGCAAGAGCCAAAGGATCCGCCATTACCTGAGCAGCTCGGCTGCGCAGCGGCTCGGCGTTAAAAGAGCCAAGGTGCTCTTCAAGCCGAGCTTTCCAAACTACCTCAATTTGCCCACCGGGCTGCAACACAGGCGTTTGCTTGCGCCCAGCACCACCACGCACGACCCCAGAATGCTTGCCATGCTTTTCCGTAAATACTTCTATGATCACAGCATTCTCACCATGCTTTCGCACCGCCAACAAAACTCCCTCATCACGCCACTCAATCATTAACTAGACCTCGACTTTCAAAGTGAAGTTACCACGCAGGCATACCACCCAACCATTCTAACGAAACTATTTGTCAATGTTAAGCTGTTTGAAATACTGGCCTGCAACTATTCAATAAAACCTGCCTCATCCAACAAATGCCTACCATCACGATCTTCCACTTCAATGACCCAAAGATCTGGATCAAAGCTGCGTTGGCGGGCGATGGACGCGTCGATCATAGGTTCGTCACCAGTAGCCAATTCAATCCAATTACGCGCGCCCGTCATTAGATCGAATGACCGCTGAAACACAGTGCCCTTGCCGTCAAGGGTATTCACTTTCACCAAAATAGAACCAGCAGTCGAATCGCCACGTACCACAACAAAAGCTTGAATATCTACAAGGCGGAGGCGGGTCAGATATGCAGAAACCCAGAAATCACTGGTAAGCCGGATCATTCGTTTCCATCGCGAAAGTCGAGGCCCATTTCCATGTAACGCTCTTTCTCTTCCAACCAGTTGGGTCGTACTTTAACTTGCAAAAATAGATGCACCTTACGACCTAAAAATACCTCCAACTCAGCACGCGCTTGAGTGGATACGGCTTTGATCGCCTCTCCCCCTTTACCCAGAACGATACCCTTATGGCCATCGCGCATGACGTAAATCAATTGATCAATTTTGCATGACCCATCCTTGCGCTCTTCCCAAGCTTCGGTTTCCACCGTCAGCTGATAAGGTAATTCTTGGTGCAAGCGCAGTGTCAGCTTTTCACGAGTAGTTTCAGCGGCCAGCATACGAAGCGGCAAATCGGCGATCTGATCTTCGGGGTATAGCCAAGGACCCTCAGGTATTTCACCAGAAATCCATATTTTTAAAGCATCACAACCATGGCCTTTTTCAGCTGAAATTAAGAAGGTTTCAACGAAGTTGAACGCTTCATTCATCTCTTTTGTCAGGGCAAGCAACTCTTCAGCATGAACTTTATCAATTTTGTTAATTGCCAGGGCTATAGCCTTCCCTTTAGGCAGGTCCTTCAGGGCTTCCATGATCCCATCCACACCTTCGGTAAGGCCTCGGTGAGCTTCAATCAAGAAAACAGTAAGATCCGCATCCGCAGCGCCGCCCCATGCAGATTTGACCATGGCACGATCCAAGCGGCGTTTTGGCCGGAAGATACCAGGGGTGTCAACAAATACAATCTGCGACTCACCTTCAATCGCTACACCGCGAATTCGCGCCCGAGTAGTTTGTACCTTATGGGTGACGATCGAGACTTTTGCCCCAACCATACGGTTAAGCAGGGTTGATTTTCCTGCGTTTGGTTCCCCAATCAGGGCCACAAATCCGGCGCGTGTGCTCATGCACCTAACCTTTCCAACATCAGTTGTGCCGCAGCCTGTTCGGCCTGGCGTTTTGATCCAGCTTTGGCTTGCGCCGCTTGCCCGGAATGCAATTGTACTTCGATCTCAAAGAGTGGCGCGTGATCCGGGCCAAATCGGGATAGTTCAATATATTTAGGCGGTGCACCTTTGCGGGCCTGCACCCATTCTTGCAACGCCGTCTTAGGATCACGAGCATCGGCTTTAACCGAGGTAATTCGCGTATTCCAAAGTTGTAGTATCAACCTTTGCGCCGCTGCAAAACCACCATCACGGTATACCGCCGCAATCACCGCTTCCATCGCATCACCCAGAACAGCCTCTTTGCGGCGCCCACCACTAATCATTTCCGAACGGCCCAATTTCAGCATATCACCTAAGCCAATTGAGCGAGCGACATCTGCACAGGTCTCCTTACGTACCAAAGCATTGAATCGCGGCGCCAACTGGCCCTCACTGGCTTTATTATCCACATCAAGTAAGGCCTGCGCCATCACTAGACCCAATACCCGATCCCCTAAAAACTCTAGGCGCTCGTTGTCAGAACGAGTTGCAGAAGACATGCTCGAGTGGGTCAGTGCGGTAATCAGTAAGCCGGGGTCTTTGAACTCGTATCCAATATTGGTTGAAAACTGGCGCAAGTCTGCTGATAATTTGATCATATCAAGCGCTGCTTCAAAATCGCCATCTAGTTGACAGCCTTGAAATAGCGATTACTTCGCCAAGTCCAAAATGCTAGAATTGAGTTTCCAGCCGAGGAAAACAAAATACGATCCGCACGGCCAACAATATCTTTCAACGGCACAAAGCCAACACCACCAATAGATTGAGATACCCGACTGTCAGAAGAATTGTCTCGATTATCGCCCATAAAGAAAAAATGCCCCTCAGGTACAGAATAGACTTTGGTGCTATCCACATTCATCCTACCACCCAGCTGCATCGCATCTTGGTCGATCGTGTCCAAAATTCCGTGGAAAACTCCGTTTGGCAAAGTCTCAATATATTTTTTCTTAATACAGTCTGCACCGAGGCCAACCGCACCATTGGCACAGATTGGACGGTTGCGCTGCGAGCCTTGCGGCTCATAGGTTTCAACAAAATCGACTGCCGGTTCAATTTCAACCGCTGTATCGTTAATAAGCAAAACGCCAGCCTGCATCTGGACTTTATCCCCTGGCAAGCCAATCAACCGTTTAATATAATCGGCGCCTGTCACCGGATGTCGAAACACCACAACATCGCCGCGCTTTGGGTCAGCCCCAAAAATGCGGGTATCGCTGTCCTTCATAAATCCACAGAAGTCATCAGCGTCAATATTAAGACCAAAACGGGGTATCTGGATTTTGGGACAGGAGGCATACGAATAGCCATAGGCCATCTTATTTACGAACAAAAAATCACCAATCAACAGCGTATCTTTCATCGAGCCTGACGGAATCCAAAAGGGTTGGAAGAATAAAGTTCGAAACACGCCCGCAATCAACAGCGCATATACAACCGTTTTTATAGTTTCCAAAGCACTTGCCGCAAAGCTTTTTTCTTCGATCTGATCCATAGCATCCTCAGAGACTGTTTTAGGGTTATGTGAGGGGCTTGCTGTCCAGAGTCAAGTTGGGACAATCGAGTTTTGGCCGAGCTTCTATCACCACAAACGCCTGAGCCCATGGATGATCATCAGTGAGAGTGCAGTGGATGATCGCCGTATAGCCTTCCGGCGTCATCTGGGCCAAACGCTCCGCCGCCCAGCCAGTCACAGTCATCACTGGCTGGCCACTGAGCATATTATTCACAGCCATATCTTTCCATCTGGTTCCCATGGCTAAACCAGTACCCAACGCTTTAGAGCAAGCCTCTTTGGCCGCCCAACGTTTGGCATATGTGCCCACCACATCTTTGCGGCTTTCAGCTTTGCGTTGCTCAGCGTCCGTAAAAACACGTTCTTTAAAACGATCACCGAAGCGATTTAAAGTGCCTTGAATGCGCTCAATATTTGCTAAATCCGTTCCAATACCCAAGATCATACGCGAGCACTTTGCATCAGACGACGCATCTCTAAGATTGCATGCGCAAAGCCCATGAACACTGCCTCACCAACCAAAAAATGTCCAATATTCAACTCAGCCACCTGAGGTAAAGCGGCAATTGGAGCTACGTTGTTAAAGGTCAAACCGTGACCTGCATGCACTTCAAGTCCTAGCCCATCGGCAAAAACAGCGCAGCGAGTTATTCTCTCCAGCTCATCAGACGCGGCCTTAGCGTTTCCCTTGGCATGGAAATCACAATAGGCGCCGGTGTGCAGTTCCACAACCTCAGCTCCTACTCGCGCGCACGCTTCCAGCTGGCGTTCATCCGCTGCAACAAAAAGCGATACACGGCATCTAGCCTCACTGAGCGGCAAAATAAAATCAGCTAAGCGGTCTTGGTCAGCTAAGACTTCTAGCCCGCCCTCAGTTGTACGCTCTTCACGCTTTTCTGGTACTATACAGACGGCATGCGGTTTCAGGCGTAACGCAATGGCGTGCATTTCGGCAGTAGCCGCTATTTCAAAGTTTAATGGTACAGTAAGTCCCTCCATCAAGGCCTCAATGTCGGCGTCACGCATATGGCGGCGATCTTCACGTAAATGAGCTGTTATACCATCAGCGCCAGCAGCCTCAGCAATCAAAGCCGCACGCAGAGGATCAGGATAGGCCCCTCCACGCGCATTACGCAGTGTCGCTACATGATCAATATTTATGCCAAGACGTTGCTTAATTGCCATAACAATTTCTTTCTACAACAGAGTCAGTTTCCAGAATCTTCATCACGTTTGAGCGATGTTTTTTTGCGGAGCTCCGCCAGCTTAGCCGCCAGCAGGCCTTTTCTACGGTTTTTATATGCACGAATTGCGGGTACAGAAATATAGTAGGCTATAAACCCTGATATTAGTCCCGTAGGTATACCACCCACGAGCCAAGGAAAAAATATGGTGTGCCAGAACTCTACCAAATAGGTCCAGTCGCCCTCCACCATGTTAAATATTGCATTAAAATTAACCCAAAGTTCAGACAAAGCACGGGTGAACATTTGACCAAGGCCGATATGCAACTCGCTGTCCAACCGCTGCCCCAGCATCGCATAGCCGGCACTTAGGGCAGCGGCGCCAATAGGAATATAAGTCAACGGATTCCCAAAGAATGTGCCAAGAAGTGAGGCCAGTACATTGGCTCTTAACAGTATGGCCAGAAGACCCGCTACTAAAAAATGTAGACCATAAAATGGACTAAACGCAGCAAAAACACCGATAGCAATTCCACGGGCAATTTGCTCCGGCGTACCAGGCAAACGCTGTAGACGATGCTTCACGTAGAGATAGGCACGGGTCCAGCCCCCTCTGGGGTACAAGCCTTCCCAGAGGGTTCTGCCAACTCCACGCCTGTCACGACGTCTAAACACCATTTTTGTCCCACTCACCTTCGAATGTACCAACATCTCGACCCAGCTCAGGATCCCGATACCGGCTTACCCACGCCACATCGTTTTCTGCTTCTAATGCAGTAAGCACCATGTGCAATTGTGACACATCACGCAACTCCAGGTCGATGAAGAGTTTGAAATAATCTGGTTTGCGATCCACAAAATGCATGTCCGAGATGTTAGCCTTCTGATCACCAATCAACGTACAAATATGTCCCATAACTCCAGCACCATTGCGGATGGTTACCTCGATCCGCACAGGATGGGTCGCTGCATGCTGGCCGTCATGCCAGGCCAAATCCAACCAACGGTCCATTTGTGTCTCATAATGCAATAGGTTAGGGCAATCTATGGTATGTACTACAACCCCCTGCCCACGAAAAGTGATGCCAACAATACGTTCGCCAGGTAGAGGGTGGCAACAAGAAGCATGGGCAAAATTTTGCCCTGACTCAAGCCCAATAACCGCGAGGGCTGCATCAACCTCCTCAGTCGAACGCATTTTGAGATTGGGGTAAAGCTCTGCAACTACTTCGCGTGCTGCAATCTCAGCGCTACCAAGACGCGCCAGAAGTTCATACGCATCAGGTAGACCGAAATGCTTTGCAGCCGTACTCAAGGCTCGGTCCGTAGCCTTTTTATTCACATTCTCAAATGCAACTCGGGCAAACTCTCGTCCAAGGTTGATAAATTTCTCTCTGTCAACTTCGCGCAGGCTACGCCGGATAGCAGTTTTGGCTCGCCCAGTCGCTGCAATGTCAATCCAGCTAGCTGGCGGAGTTTGGCCTTCTGCGGTGATGATCTGGACTGATTGCCCGTTCCGCAAGCGCGTCCAGAGCGGCACTCGGAGCCCATCAACCTTGGCGGATACACAGGCCGAGCCAATGCGAGTGTGGATGGCATAAGCGAAATCAATAGGAGTAGCCCCGCGTGGTAGCTTAATAACCTCACCCTTTGGCGTAAAGCAGAACACTTGATCGGTATACATTTCTAGCTTAAACGCCTCAAGGAATTCGCCATCGTCACCTTCAGAGCCAAAACGATCGGTCAGAGATGCTATCCACGCCGATGGGTCAAGTGCAAAAGGATTATCAACACGCGCGCCATCCCGATAAGACCAAGTGGCAGCAGCACCTTTTTCCGCCACCTGATGCATAGCTTTAGTGCGAATTTGCACCTCAACTCGGCGCGCATTGCGTCCAGATACCGTAGTGTGGATACTGCGGTAACCATTAGTTTTAGGTTGGCTGATATAATCCTTAAACCTGCCAGGAACTGCACGCCAACGTTGGTGTATTACTCCCAGAGCGCGATAGCAATCAGCTTCGTCTTCCACAATCAATCGAAAGCCATAAATATCAGAAAGTCTTGAAAATGATAGCTGCTTGGTCTGCATTTTGCGCCAAATAGAGTATGGCTTTTTAGCACGACCTTGAATTTCCGCCCCGATGCCCGCACTGTCCATCTCATGTAACAGATCCCCATTGATCTGTTCAACCACATCACCAGTCTCATTTTGTAATTTGATAAAGCGTCGAATGATAGACTGACGCCCCTCAGGGTTCAGTACTTGGAAAGCAAGATCTTCAAGCTCTTCACGCAGCCAATGCATCCCCATCCGGCCCGCAAGCGGTGCATAGATGTCCATCGTTTCACGGGCTTTTTGTTGCTGTTTTTCCAAACTCATAGAGCGTATCGTGCGCATATTGTGCAAACGGTCAGCCAATTTGACCAAAGTAACCCGAATATCTCTCGAAGTAGCCATAATCAGCTTACGAAAATTTTCAGCCTGTTTCGTGACAGTAGATGACAGCTGTAGATTGGTGATCTTGGTCACTCCATCCACCAGCTCCGCCACTTCGCGGGTAAACATTCGTTCAATATCGCTGAAATTAGCTTTTGTATCTTCGATTGTATCGTGAAGGAGCGCGGTAATAATAGAAGCGTCGTCAAGGTATTGATCGGCCAACAAAACAGCCACAGCGACTGGATGCGTGTAATAGGGCTCACCCGAACGACGTGACTGACCTTCGTGCATATCACGGCAAAAATGATAAGCTTTTGTTATAAGTTCAGCGTTGGTGGACGGATTATAAGCGTGGATCAAACCGATAAGGTCATCGGCAGTGGTCATACGCTCATTTCCTTAACGTTGGCCTTGAGCTTCCATCAACGCGCGAAGTAACTTTTCATCATTTAAGTCATCTTCGGCTGGCTTGTCTGGCTCACCACCCATTAACAATGCCATAGAATCTTCTTCAGGCTCATCGACTTCTATTTGAGTTTGATTGCTTTCAATCAGACGTTCCAGCAGATCGTCGACCATTTGAGTCTCATCAGCAATTTCACGCAAGGAAACAACAGGGTTTTTGTCGTTGTCACGATCCACGGTTACAGGTGAACCACTGGCGATCTCACGAGCCCGATGGGCCGCGAGCATAACCAGATCAAAGCGATTTGGAACTTTGTCTACACAATCTTCAACTGTGACACGCGCCATGTCGACTCCCCTGAACCTGTAATTAAGCTCGCTGTTTAGAAGTGAATGCAAGGAAACGCAAGGGTGAAATGCGTCATTAGAGCTCTGAAAGGGGTTGCAAGGCATCACGATCACTTACGGGTAAATCGGCATACATTTCACTTACTTTCAACCCTGATACAGGATGCTTCAAATCTGGTACAATATCCATTAAGGGCCCTAAAACAAAAGCTCTATCTTGCAGCCGGGGATGCGGCAGTATCATTTCCAGCGGTGTTTGCTCAATCTGCTGCGAAATCGGCTTATCGCGCCATTGCCTGTAGCCGGTCAAACTCGGAGCAATCTCATCCCCAAATACCAGCAAATCAAGATCTAGAACCCTCCCACCCCATCTGGCATCCCTAGCCCGGCCAAACAGCGCTTCGATATCATGTAAAACCTGTAAAAGCTCCAACGCTTCGCCTCGAAAGTAAAACTCAGCAGCCGCATTTACATAATCTGGGCCATATCCGACCGGAAAACACGGAGTAATAAAATATTTACTTCTGCGTATGACTGTGTTGGTACGTAGGCGCAGATTTGCCAGAGCATAGCCCAATGTTTCCCTCGGCGAGCCTACTGCAGAATGTAAGTTACCACCAAGTGCGACCAGAACTCTTTTTTGACTATGCTCTAAGCATAAATTTATTTCTGACATTTTTACTACTTATTTTTAAAACTACCCGAAGATACTCTTTAACCATTTTATCATAAATGACTCCTAACGCTAATTAAAAGGATATATTTGTTATGTTTTATCGCGATGAGCGTTTGGCACTATTTATCGACGGTGCAAATCTTTATGCAGCAGCCAAGTCTCTTGGCTTCGATATTGACTATAAGTTGCTGCGTCAGGAATTTATGAGCCGTGGCAAGCTGCTGCGTGCGTTTTATTATACAGCACTACTTGAAAATGATGAGTATTCCCCAATTCGGCCCCTGGTAGACTGGCTTAATTACAATGGTTTCACCATGGTCACAAAAGCTGCTAAGGAATTCACTGACAGCCAAGGCCGTCGAAAGATCAAAGGCAACATGGATATTGAATTGACAGTAGATGCCATGGAATTGGCGCCACATGTGGATCATATAGTTTTGTTCTCAGGTGATGGTGACTTCCGCCCAATGGTTGAAAGCGTGCAGCGCCAAGGTGTGCGCGTTTCTGTTGTCTCCACAATCCGCAGCCAACCACCCATGATCGCGGATGAACTGCGCCGCCAGTGTGACAACTTTATTGAATTGGATGGATTGCGCGATGTAATTGGCCGCCCAACACGCGAAACTGATGACCATGCCTTACCAGATGGAGCCGAATAAATAAGAGCATCGCTCTGGACGGTCCAGCCCATCACAACTAGTTTGACTGGTAAAGGAACTAGCGCATGACAAAACCACAACTTAAACTTTTACTTGCAGCCCCACGCGGATTTTGTGCGGGCGTTGATCGTGCAATAAAAATCGTTGAGTTGGCTCTGCAAAAGTGGGGTGCCCCAGTTTACGTACGCCATGAAATTGTCCATAATAAGTTTGTAGTAGATAGCCTAAGAGACCAAGGTGCTATTTTTGTGCAAGATCTTGATCAATGCCCCGATGATCGCCCCGTCATATTCTCGGCTCATGGAGTTCCTAAATCGGTACCCAATGCCGCTCAAGCACGCAACATGATCTTTGTGGACGCCACCTGCCCACTGGTGAGTAAGGTCCATATAGAAGCAGACCGTCATAACCAAAATGGCCTGCAAATGATTATGATTGGCCATGACGGCCATCCCGAAACAGTTGGCACCATGGGACAATTGCCCGAAGGCGAGGTGCTTTTGGTGGAAACCGAAGCTGATGTAGCCTTAGTAAAGGTGCGCGATGCAGGGCAGCTAGCTTATATCACGCAAACCACTCTGTCTGTGGATGACACAGCTGGAATAGTAGCCGCACTGCAAAACCGTTTTCCAAAAATCATTGGTCCTCATAAAGAAGATATCTGCTACGCTACAACCAATCGGCAGGAAGCTGTCAAAGCAATCGCACCGTTATCTGACGCATTGCTGGTGGTCGGCGCTCCCAATTCTTCAAACTCCAAACGGCTGGTTGAAGTGGCTTCAAGAGCTGGATGCAGCTACGCCCAATTGGTACAACGGGCAACAGATATTGATTGGCGCGCGCTACATGGGATCAAAAGCGTAGGCATCACCGCCGGCGCCTCCGCACCAGATGTTTTGATCCAAGAGGTGGTAGATGCGTTTTCGGAACACTATGAGGTAATCGTCCAGACGGTGGAGACGGCGCAAGAAAACGTCAGCTTCAAAGTGCCTCGCATTTTGCGCGACGTAGGATGAAAATAAAAGTTATGATATTTTTCTAAGTTTAAACGTAACGGGTTTTATACCCCAATAGCAAAGCTCTATCTTATGACCGACACTCAAACCCTTGCTGTATACGACGAGAAAATTGAAGATTATCTGCGCCTCACACAAGCCCCGCCCAATAGATCCCTACTGGCATTCATCAGCGCCATCCCTAAAGGTGGAAGCGTGTTAGATTTGGGCTGTGGGCCAGGGCTAGCAGCCGCTGAAATGGCCCGCCAAGGCCTTCAAGTCGACGCCACTGATGGCAGCGCCGAGATGGTTGCAGCAGCCGCTCAGCACTTGGGTGTAACAGCAAGGCTCGCCACATTCGACGCTCTACCAGCCTCCACAACTTATCACGGCATCTATGCCAACTTTTCATTACTACACGCCACCCGCTCCAACTTCTCAAACCATATCCAGGCCTGCCACGCAGCACTACATCCTGAGGGTATTCTACACCTTGGCATGAAGCTTGGGACCGGCGAAAAGCGTGACGCCTTAGGGCGTTTTTATACCTATTATTCCGCTAAGGAACTTGTAGATGTCCTTAACCATGCAGGCTTTACAATCACCTACCAACGGGAGGGCAAAGAGCTTGGGCTTGCGGGAGATGTGGAACCCTTCATTATGGTCACCGCACATGCGTAGCTTAATCGCCTACACAGACGGCGCGTGCAGCGGCAATCCAGGTCCAGGCGGCTGGGGCGTGGTTCTACAGGCTAAATCTGAGACCAAAGTGACCAAACAGCGCGAACTGAAAGGTGGCGCTCAGGAAACTACTAACAACCGTATGGAGCTGATGGCCGCGATCTCAGCGCTGGAAGCCCTTACAAAGCGCTCAATAATTACCGTGGTAACCGATAGTGTCTATGTCAAAGATGGCGTGACAAAATGGATTTTTGGCTGGAAGAAAAATGGTTGGAAAACAGCTGCAAAAAAACCAGTAAAGAATGAAGACCTTTGGAAACAACTTGACGCAGCTCAGGCTCAGCATGAAGTCAAGTGGGAATGGGTCAAAGGCCACGCAGGTCACCCTGAGAACGAACTGGCCGACGAGCTGGCCCGCGCAGGAATGGCTCCCTTCAAGGGGTTAAAGCGCATTTAGTTAGAACAAAAAATGATCCTATTAACTAAAAAATATTACTTCTACTTTTGAAATTTTAGACTTCACACTACTATTGATCTCAGCGAGAGTCTTCACCGCTTAGGCAGGCATCGAGCGCCGCTGGACATTTTTACTATTCCAAAACCTCTACGCAGCATCTACTATTATAGACGTGATCCGATGGGAATAACGCTGTTCAATGATTGCTATAGGCTAAGTAGATGGTGGATACTTACAAACCGCATTCACATTCAGAATTTATCTAATCTAACAGTTTTGGCAGATTATGACCTTGAAGAAAAACCTCAGCTGTTTGGACTAATTTTCCGGCAGGTTGCAGATTATGAAGGGTCACAGACCCTTTGCCACAAGCAATCTCAGTAGCTTGTAAAACTTGCCCAAACGCGCCAACTCCAGCGGAGACTGATGATGCCAAAACCTTTAGCCTTTTGTCGCCCATCATGCACCAGGCACCAGGGAAGGGTGCCAAGCCACGGATTTGACGATCAATCTCTACAGCGGACCGGGTCCAATCGATTCGGGCTTCTGATTTCTCAATCTTAGCGGCGTAGCACATGCCAATCTCAGCTTGAGGCGTTGCGGCGTGACTAGAGAAATCTGCCAAAACATACACCACCGCCTCGCATCCCATCACAGCCAATCGGTCATGCAGTTGGGCCGTAGTCTCCGTTGCACCTATTTTCAGACTACGGCGAATGAGAATTGAACCCGTGTCCAATCCCGCATCCATCTGCATGATGCACACGCCCGTCTCACAGTCCCCCGCCATAATGGCACGATGAATTGGAGCTGCCCCCCGCCAGCGCGGCAAAAGACTGGCGTGAATATTTAAACACCCATGTTTGGGAAGGTCTAAAATCGCCTGAGGCAAAATCAATCCATAGGCCACAACCACAGCAATATCAGCCTCATGAGCCGAAAATGCCCATACATCAGCAGGATCATGGAAATTTCCAGGCGTAAATATGGGCCAGCCACGCGCCTCAGCCAACTGATGCACAGGCGACAGACGCAGTTTTTGGCCGCGGCCTGATTTGCGTGGTGGCTGGCTATAGACCGCCACAATGTCATGACCAGCTGCGGCCAAAGCCTCTAGGGCAGCAACAGAAAATTTCGGTGTGCCCATGAATACTACGCGCATAGCTTGAAGGCCTTCTTGATCAGCATATCGCGCTTAAGCTTCGACAAATTGTCAAAATACATCCTACCATTAAGGTGGTCCACTTGATGTTGCATCGAGCGCGCCCAAAGCCCAACCAGGTCCTTCTCCTGCATGGCGCCAGCCTCATTCATATAGCGAACTGTCACGCCGCGTGGACGTTTGATCTGGGCTGATGCATTGGGCAGATTGGGGCTGGCTTCTTCGCCACTCGCAAATTTGGCTGATGCATGCAGAATTTCAGGATTGGCCATGCGCAGGACTTGGCCACGCGCAGACGAGGCATCCACCACCGCCAAGCGTAGGCCAATGCCCAGCTGGGGTGCAGCTAGGCCGACGCCAGGCATGGCCTCCATGATTGCGATCATATCTTGCCAAATCCGGGCAATCTCAGGTGTTATTTCAACAACAGATTTTGCCTTGGCCGTCAAACAAGGGTTGGGCCAAGGCATTATGCGACGTCTCATGGCCGGGCCTGCTCACGTTTCAGTTTCGCCATTTTACGTGTAATCATCTGACGGCGCATTGGCTTCAGGTAATCAATGAATAACTTACCATTCAAATGATCCAACTCATGCTGGGCGCAGGTAGCCCACAACCCATCAAACCGCTGCTTTTGGGTTTTACCATCAAGGCCAAGCCATTGCATCTCAACCGATGCAGGCCGTTCCACATCACCAAATTGTTCCGGTATCGACAGGCAGCCTTCTTCATACGTGCTGAAATCTTCAGAGAGCCAAAGAACTTCAGGGTTCATAATGACCATGGGCTGCGGGGCATCGCCCTCCTCTTTTACGCAATCCATCACAAACATACGGCTCATCACGCCAATCTGTGGTGCGGCGAGGCCAACACCTGGCGCATCATACATAGTTTCAAGCATATCATCGGCTAAACGCGCGATTGTGCCCGTAACCTCAGTTACAGGGGCCGATATCTTTTTCAAGCGCGGATCCGGATGGATCAATATGGGGCGTAATGTCATGACTTACCTGATATTCAAACCTGTGCCACAGCGCAATTCCTAAGGAAGGGTTTCTTGGTATCTTTTACGCGTTTAAGGTCGAATACGCCATTTCTCTCTTGATCCTTCGCTACTCCAAGATAACACTATGGCCAATTAGATTTAGGAAACACTATGAACTTTGACAAAAATATCGAACGCCGCAACACACATTCTTCCAAATGGGATATGATGGAGCCACTCTATGGTGTTTCCGCCGAAGATGGCATTCCTATGTGGGTGGCAGATATGGATTTTCGCCCACCACAGTCCGTGCAAGATAAATTGAACGAAGTGAACCGGCACGGAGTTTACGGCTACTTTGGCGATGATAGCCTCTATTTGGATGCCATTCAGTGGTGGATGAAGAACCGTCATGGTTGGGATGTGCCTCGCGGTGGTATTTTCACCACTCATGGATTGGTCAATGGCACAGCAATGTGCGTGGATACATTCACCGCCCCCGGCGATGGAGTAGTGTTGTTCACCCCAGTCTATCACGCCTTTGCTAAAGTCATCCGCGCCAATGACCGTGAGATAATTGAACTGCCCTTGGTTAACCATAATGGCCGTTATGAAATGGACTTTAACGCCTATGATGAGGCCCTACCCGCTCATGCGCGGATGGTGATCCTCTGCTCACCACATAATCCAGGTGGACGGGTTTGGAGCCGCGCTGAATTGGAGGAAGTCGCCGCTTTTGCCAAACGCCATAACCTAATTTTGGTCAGCGATGAAATCCACCATGATCTAACTTTTGGGGTGAAGCACACGCCCATGGCGCTAATCGAGGGTATCTCAGACAGATTAGTCATGATGACAGCGAGCACTAAAACTTTCAATATAGCCGGCTGTCATTCGGGAAATGTAATTATTGGAGACCCAGACCTGCGAGCGCGTTTTGCCAAGCGGATGCAGGGGCTTGGACTGTCAGCTAATTCCTTCGGCCTTCATATGGTCACCGCCGCCTATTCGCCAGAGGGCGCGCAATGGGTGGATGAATTAGTGCGCTATATAGATGGAAACCGCCAAATATTTGATGCAGGTATCAACGCAATCCCTGGCGTGGAATCAATGAATTTAGACTCCACCTATCTAGCTTGGGTCGATTTCTCAGGTACTGGCATGGTGCTGGATGAAGTTATTAGCCGAGTGCAGCAACAGGCTAAAATTGCAGCTAATCATGGCCCAACATTTGGGACTGGTGGCGAAAAATTCTTACGATTCAACATTGGCACCACTCGCGCAAATGTTGAACGCGCCGTAGCCAATATGCAGGCAGCTTTTGCTGATCTACAATAAGTAAAAGTCCTAGCTGAGCCCGATCAAAGCCACAGGTGCGTTTTCAGAACGTTCAAAATCCAGCGGCGCACTTTGAACGGCGCGTGTGTTACGCTTGAATTCATATCGCATCTCACTACCCTCTTCTTCCGAAGCCACAATCAGACATTGATACATGTGAATACTACCATCATAAATATCAACCAGCCCACGCAATTGTGGCGCATCTGCTAAATCAACGGAAAATCCACCGTCCCAGTACTTGAGCACTGTCAGCGCTTCAGATCCGGCCTGCACCCGTAAGCGACTTTTCTTGTGAAGGGCCTGTTTGCGTGCAGCTTCTAGCCCATCCGCCACTTCTTTTGGCAAAAATGTAGTCATGTTAATTCCCCCCCTGCAGCTTGCGCGGGTTTAGCAGGTCGGTCAAGAGAACGATTCAAATACTATATTTTAAGTTACGCCTCCTGCGGTGCAGATATTTTGCGGTTGCGCAACACATGCTCCATATCCGGGTGATACAGCGCAGAATCTACAAAATCTTGCTGCTCTTTTAAAGCTGGGCCCAATAAAATAAGAGCTGTGCGGGTAATCTTGGCATCCCTAACTTTTTTACGAATGTTACTTAAATTACCGCGAATAATAATCTGATCAGGCCAGCTCGCGCGATAAGCCACCACCACAGGGCAATCCTCGCCATAGTACGGGATTAAAACTCTTTCAATTTCACGCAAATTACGAATCGCAAGATGGATGGCGAGGGTCGCACCTGATATGGCAAAATTTTCGAGGGTTTCACCAGCTGGCATGGAGGTTGATTTCATCGACATACGCGTTAAAATGATTGACTGAGCAATCTCAGGGATAGTCAACTCTTGCCCCAAGGCTGCGGCCACAGCGGTATAGGCCGGAACGCCAGGTATGATCTCATAATCTATATCATCAGCGCGCAAACGGCGAATTTGCTCGGCGATGGCTCCATAGAGAGATGGATCCCCCGAATGCACCCGCGCCACATCTTGACCTTTAGCATGTGCAGCCAAGATTTCAGTATGTGTCTCATCAAGCGTCATCGGAGCAGTATCAACAACCCGTGCATCCTTTGGCGCGCAGCCCACAACCTCAACAGGCACTAACGAGCCCGCATACAGACAAACGGAGCATTGTCCAATGATACGTGCAGCTTTGAGGGTAAGAAGTTCGGGATCACCAGGGCCGGCACCTACGAAATATACAGTCATAAATCTTTCCTTTGAGTGCCACAGGCTAAATCACCATCCATTTTGCGTGCATAGCCACGCGGCGTAAACATGCGGGGACCTTCACCCAATTGCGCCAAACGTGAGTTAGACGATCCCACCAGAACCACAGTTAACATATCCACCTCATCCACCTGCAAATCAGCAAGCCTGCGGTATTGGATATGCTCTTCAGGCCGACCCAATGAGCTAGCCAGCATCACAGGCGTATCTTCAGGGCGATGTTTCAACAAAATATCACGGGCTTCGGCTAACAATGTCCGGCGGGTTTTCGATACAGGATTGTAAAAGGCGATCACAAAATCACCCTCTGCCGCCGCCTTGAGGCGACGCAATATATCGTCGCGCGGTGTCAGCAAGTCAGACAATGAAATCGTGCAGAAATCATGACCTAATGGCGCTCCAGCCCGCGCTGCTGCCCCTTGCAAGGCAGACACGCCGGGCGAACAGACCACTTCAACACGACGCGCAGCGGCACTGACACCCATTTGTTCAGGTTCACGGTCCAAAAGTTCAAATACCAAGGCCCCCATCGCATAAATGCCCGCATCACCAGAGCATACCAATGCCACATTCTTCCCCTTGCCTGCTTGTTCTAAGGCATAGCGGCACCGAGCTTCTTCCCCCCCCAAGGGAAAATCTGAGCGGGCTTTGCCAGCGGCCAGCGGCCCCAAAAGATCAATATAGAGCCCGTACCCCACCAGCTCTTGTGCATCAGCGACTAACCGTGACACCTCAGGTGTCCGCCAAGCTGCTTGGCCTGGGCCAATGCCCACAACCGACAATCGTCCACGCGCTGCACCGCGCAATACAGTCATGGGCTCAGGGGATAGGCCAAGCGCAACTGTCGCATTTGCAGTCTTGCACTTTTGCACCCAAAGCACACCATCAAAACCCACCTGCGCCAGGACTGCGGCCTCAGACACGCCGTGACATCCCACTTCGGCAAACACTACTTCAGAAGGCGTAGCTAGTCGTGGGGTTTCAGCTTCTAGCTCGGCGGCAGAAAATAAACGCAGTGGCGCGCCCAGTGAGACCGCCAAGTCAAGTATCGCAGGCTCATCTGCCTTCAGAGAAATAGTATTCACCGAATGCACCGCCGCGTTACAAACACCGACATTTAGCAAGGCAGAGCGGACCAGATCTGCCAGCTCTTCCGACGGACAATTGCGCGAACACCCCACACCAACAGTCACGCGTTGAGGAGCGAATTGAAGGTGATTTGGCCCCAGATCCGTTTGCGGTTCAATCGTACAGCTAAGACGCACCGCATCACCCGCAGGCAAATCTACTAGCCAGTCGGCACTAGCCCTCTCTTTGCCTGAAACCGTAGCACCACCACCGGCCAGCAAAGTGGCCATAGCGTCTTTCGCATCAAGGCGGTTTACCAAAGCCCAGCCAAGTGGAGGTTCATCAAGTGAGATACCCAAAGAAACATCTCCCGCCGTTGTCACAGCTGCCGTGCCTCCTAGAGCCAAGGCAATATCACGCGCCAGTCGGTTGGCTCCATGGTGTCCACCCAACAACGGCACCACAACCGCGCCGTCATCTGACACCGATACAACCGGCGGCTCTGTGGATTTATCCGCCAATAAGGGGGCCACAGCACGAATCAATATCCCACTCGCACAGACCCCCACGATTGGCACACCAGCAGCAAATAAATCACGAGCATGGTCAAGAGCGTTGGAAAAAAAGGCATCCGCCTGCGCCACACGGCCTTCCCGGCCATGCAACTGAGCCCCTAGCGCCACAGCTACCTTTTGCGCAGTAGCCAAACCGGAGGCATTCAGGGCAAAAATAACAGGCGCTAGAGCCATGGATCAGCACCCTTCGTTAGTATGATCATTGAAAAGTAAGGGGCAGTTTCAGGGGCCTGAGCCAAGGGACAAACCAATTCATCAGGAAGGCTGGCCCGTTCAATATAGGCAGCCTTGTCGGTTAGGCCCAGCTCAGAAATCACAGTACGAATCTTTCTCAAATGCCTACCAACTTTCATGATGGCCACGCTCTCGGCTCCCTCAATGCGGGTGCGGAGCTCCGCAGTGGGCAAAGGGCCAGGCAAAACAGTGAGGCGTTCATTCCGCGCCGCCAGCGGCATACCAGCTCGCGCTGCGCAGGTCGTGATGGAGGTCACACCGGGCACGACCTCAACCTGATAATCGGCGGTGAGCCGAGCATAGAGATACATAAAGCTGCCGTAGAAAAAAGGGTCCCCCTCACAAAGGCACACCACATCCTCACCACGATCCAGCACCGCGGCAATTCGCTTGGCGCCTATATCGTACGCAGCTTGGGCAGGTGCGCGCGCAACAGTCATAGGCACATCCATCACAATTTCTTCCGCCTCAGGTGAAATCAGATCAGCAGCAATTGAACGGGCAAAGCTTTCGCCTCCAGCCAAACTTGGGTAAGCAATCACCCGCGCCTGCGAAATCAACCTGCTGGATTTGACGGTGATCAGTCCCGGATCACCGGGCCCGAGGCCCACACCATATAAGGTTCCACTCATCTTTTGATCAAACTCCATTGGGTGACCGGCATGAATGGCCTCCAGCCACGATAGGCGCCCACGGGTTCGGCGCGGGTAACTGCCAAGCGCACCAGCTCGCCCCCATATTTCTTATGCAGCGCCATCAAGATGATCTCGCTTTCCAGCGTCACCGCATTAGACACGAAACGTCCCAAAGGTTTGAGCGCCGACCAAGCCACATCAAATACGCCATCGGTCAGGCCTCCACCCACAAAAATCGCATCAGGAGCTGTAAGACCCTCCAACACCGCCGGCGCAATGCCCGCCACCAATTCAAGCTTGGGCGTGCCAAGTGCCAACGCGTTTTGAGCCGCCATAGCCCGCCTGTCCGCCCTTGGCTCAATACCAATCGCCTGCGCATAGCGCGCCGCACGCATCCATTCCACCGCAACAGAGCCGCAGCCAGTACCAATATCCCAAAGCAATGCGCCGCGCATTGGCATCAGCTTGGCAATGGTCACAGCACGGGTTTCGCGTTTGGTCATAGTGCCGTCATGTTCGAACAATTCATCGGGCAAGCCTGGCACACGAGGCAACAAGGCCGCATCTGGTGCTGCGATACAGTCGACCGCCAAGGTATTGAAGGCGGGCACCTCATGATCCCAAGTCGCGGCTATGCCATCAAAGCGCAATTCATTCTCACCGCCCATGGCCGCCAAGACAGTCATCTTTGACGCCCCAAAACCACGATCTGCTAGAAACTTCGCGATCTGCCCTGGAGTTTTATCACCCGTCGTAAGAATCAAAAGCCTTTGATTTGGTTGAATAAAAGCTATTATTTGCTCTACTGGTCGGCCATGCACGGTCAGCGTCTCCACATCGGCCATAGACCAGCCCATCCGCACAGAAGCCAACTGAAACGCGCTAATCTGCGGGTAATAAGTGATCTCTGACGGATCTATCGACCGCCCAATACGCGCACCGACCGAGAACCAAAGCGGGTCACCGGTGGCTAAAACCACCACCCGTTTACCGCTCAATGCTTGCAGCTGTGCAATCAAAGCGTCAAAGGGGTTTGGCCATTTCAGACGCTCGGCCGACACACGCCCCACCAATTGGTGATGCCGCTCACCACCAATGATCACTTCTGCGGCTTCTACAACTGCCCGTGCAGCAGGCACAAGCCCATCCAAGCCATCCTCACCAATGCCTACGATATGCAGCCAAGCACTCATGACAGCAGCTCCGGCAGACCCGCCGACAAGGCATTGACCGCCGCAGATGCAATGGCCGAACCACCGCGCCGACCGCGCAGCGCCACAAATTCGCAGCCGCGCGCATTGGCGGCCAATTCAGCCTTGGATTCTGCAGCGCCCACGAAACCCACTGGAAAGCCAAGGATCACCGCGGGCTTTGGTCCACCATGCTCAAGTAGTTCCAGCAAGTGAAACAAAGCCGTTGGTGCATTGCCAATGGCCACAACGGCCCCCTCAAGATGCTCAGCCCAAAGCTCAACCGCGGCAGCAGAACGGGTGTTACCGATATGGGCCGCACGATCGGGCACCGATGGATCGTTCAAAGTGACCAAAACCTTATTATCAGCAGGCAGATAGCGGCGAATGATACCAGCCGCCACCATTTCGCAATCACATAGAACTGGCGCGCCAGCGGCCAAGGCCGCAGCACCAACTGGGAAGGCACGCTCAGAGAAGGCTAAACGATCAGCAATATCCACCATACCGCAGGCGTGAATAATCCGTATTGCCAGCTTATCCAAACCATGGGGAAAGCGCTCTAGACTTGCCTCCCGAGCGACGGTGGCAAAACTTTCAGCGTAAATCGCCTTGGGGTTTTTTTCATAGGGACGCATCAGCGGGCCTTAGGTTGTAGGCGACGGGCAAACCCATCAGATGAAATTAGCTGTTGGATGTTTTACGTGCACGTTCATCGTCAATCACCTCTTGGGGGAATTGGCTCATGAAACAGCAACAAACACCTTGGTCGATCATTGTCCGGGGCCCGTGGGGGTGGGCAATATGACGGTAAACACCGTGTGAGTGGCCGTGGCTATGACTGTGGCTATGATTGTCGTCATGGTCATGATCCGGCGTGTCCGACAACTCGTCATCCAGCGGATCATGAAATTCAGCGTGGTGATGATGTACGTCAACTTCGCCCTTGGCCAGACGTTCCTTAAATGATGCCATTAGATCAGTGCTGTCGGTCAGGGTCGATAATCGCGCTTCTTCGATGCGTTCTAGAAACGTATCAATCACGTGATCTTGATCCTTGAGGTAACCAGCCTTTAACAGAGTCACATCCGGGTTGGCCTGCGCCACGCGATCAACGTAAGCGTAGATGCGATCAATTAATTTGCCAGTAAACAGGAAATAGGGTGCGATGACGACCTTTTTGAACCCCAACTTCATTGCCATCTCAAGGCCCCGACCCACCGACGGATATGTCACAC
>CESI01035542.1_pt1 | contig 42780 bp, 39 predicted proteins | sample 356301 | NCBI WGS metagenome assembly CESI01 (sample SAMEA2621423, study PRJEB7988) | marine metagenome | biome: marine biome (ENVO:00000447); feature: deep chlorophyll maximum layer (ENVO:xxxxxxxx); material: "saline water (ENVO:00002010), including plankton (ENVO:xxxxxxxx)" | depth 40 m | reverse complement strand
CATCTTCCTCCTCTTCGGCATCGCTGACATTTTCAATGGACTCCATTAGAAAAAAGTCATTTTTCTTTTTCCGAAATTCATCTATGGCGTTATTCACCATGATTCGTCTTATCCATCCTTCAAGCGACCCCACCCCATCATAAGATTTAATTTTACTAAACACTTTAATAAAAGCATCTTGCAGTAAATCTTTTGCTAACTCTGAATCTTTTGCATATCTCATGCAAACGGGTAGCATTCTTCCATAAAATAATCTATATAGCTTTTCTTGTGCTTTTCTATCTCCGCTTGCGCAGAGCCTAGCTAACTCTATAAACTCTGACTTCTCAGAACTCATTAAATAGACGGGTTTATTTTACAAAGGTTGCCGCAAGATAGACAATAATTAATGCCAAACAGAGCCTAACACATTATTGCATAAGGATTTTAAATTTCAATTCTCGATGAGGTTTCTAGATACTGGCCTTCCGCACTAATCAATTTGAAGTCTGAAAAACAGCAGAATGACATGGCTACCTCTTTTTAATTATGATGACGTGAAAAGGTGAGAACAAAAAAATAGTAGCTGGATAAATTGAATAGCCGTTTACCTCATAGTCTTGTAAAAAATCAAATACTGAATTGCTTCGCATATTTCAAGTCGACATAATCTAATCCCAGGAAATGGTCTAAAAGTGATAATGCTTCTTCCACTGAATAAGAAGCCTTTTTTTTAAAGCGTGCCAACCATAAAATTATTAAACTCTCTCAAAATGAATATAGAGTTCGGGTAATCATCAATTAAAAGCGTACGATCTATAAATTCATTCTCACTTTCCTCCTCCAACATATAGATAATGGAATCAAACCGCTTAATTAAGAATCCTTCCTAATTAACAATAGACGAATTCTTACTTAAAATTTGATGTAAATTTGCCAAATGAAACGAGTGGTTATAGGTCTTTCTGGTGGAGTTGATTCAAGTGTAGCTGCATTATTACTCAAGGAGAAAGGATATGATGTTATAGGAATATTCATGAGGAACTGGCATGACGATTCTGTTATCCTAGATGATGAGTGTCCATGGATAGAAGATAGCAATGACGCTATTTTAGTAGCCGAAAAAATCGGCATTCCGTTTCAAGTAATCGATCTCAGCGAGGAATATAAAAAGCGAATAGTAGATTACATGTTTAAGGAATATCAAGAAGGCCGAACTCCGAATCCCGATGTGTTATGTAATCGAGAAATAAAATTTGACTTGTTCCTAAAGGCGGCGTTGCAACTTAATGCCGATTATATCGCTACTGGACACTACTGTCAAAAAGACACTGTTCAAAGCACTGAGGGAAATGAAATACACCAACTTTTGGCTGGAGCTGATCAGAATAAAGACCAGAGTTATTTTTTATGTCAGCTAAATCAAGAACAATTAAGTAAAGCTTTATTCCCTATTGGCCATTTGCAAAAAAGTGAAGTACGAAGAATAGCAAAAAAAAATGGATTAGCTACTGCAGAAAAAAAAGATTCTCAGGGATTATGCTTTATCGGAAAGGTGAAACTACCCGTTTTTCTTCAACAAGAATTAGAGCCTAAACAAGGAAAAGTAAAAGAAATAGCGAGAGATTCCATATACATCAAGCCTCTGACTGAAAAATACGGCTTCGGTTTCACCGATAATGAATTAGAAGAAATTAGTTCCGAAACAAACTTTAAAGCACTAAGCCCGGAAACGATAGGAACTCACGCTGGCGCTCATTATTTCACAGTAGGTCAACGAAAGGGATTAAATATTGGCGGAAAGAAACTCCCTCTATTTATATTGGGAACTGATACCAAAGAAAATATACTCTATGTGGGTCAAGGGGAAGATCACCATGGATTATATAGAAATGCCCTTAAAATTAAAAATGAAGACGTAAGCTGGTTAAGAACAGATATGACTTTAAAAGAAGGGGAGAAAAAAGAGTACTCTGTGAGAATTAGATACCGACAAAAGCTAAGGAAAGCGACCCTTTTAAAAAAGACAGGTGGATTATATATTGTATTTCCAACTCCCGAAAAAAGTATAGCGAAAGGCCAATTTGCTGCCTGGTATATTGATGATGAACTAATTGGTAGCGGAGCTATTAGCTAATTAAAAATTATTTCCCTAAACCTTATTACGCCATACTGAGTGATTTCTCACCCTTAATTAGCTAAGAATAACTGGAAATGTATATCCAAATTATCATGATTTAAGCTATCCCAAAAGCCATGCAACTTTGAGTTGCTTTTGATTGTCTTTATGGGACAAAAAGGTCAATTATTAAAGCTATATTTGAACATAAGTGAAGTGAAGAATAATTTAAAAATAACACCTAACTCCCTAAGAAGGATGCCTTTAATCTTTTTGGTGTTGTCCTTTTTGTTTATCTCATTGAGTAGCGTTGCAACGCACATTGTAGGTGGTGAGATTTTTTATTCTAAGCTAGCTGGCGATTCTTATGAAATCACTTTAATAGTCTACCGAGATTGTGGTCCGGAAAATACTTTAGGAACGGGCTTTGATGATTTTGCGTTAGTGGGGGTTTATAATAATGGAAATTTTCTTGATGAATTAAATTTATCACTAAGCGATGCGGAAATTTCTTTTGTTCCTATAAGCTTAGAAAACCCGTGTTTCATTCTTCCTCCTGACTTATGTATTCAACAAGTGGTTTATCGAACTATTATTAATTTTCCTCCAGTTTTTGGGGGTTATGATTTGGTCTACCAAAGATGCTGTAGAAACGAAAGTATAGCAAACCTAGTAAATCCAGGAGATACAGGAATGACCATGTGGGCTACCATTCCTGGTTCAGAAACTAATGCAGAAGGAATAAATAATTCTGCCATATTTAATAATACACCTCCCGTGGCCATGTGCCTAGGAGGTCAGTTTTTCTTTGACCATTCAGCTACGGATATAGATGGAGATTTACTGTCTTATGAGTTATGTTCACCATTTTTTGGTGGTGACCCAGACAATCCTGCACCTAATCCACCTGCCCCACCGTTTAATGAAGTTTTATGGGGCCCGGGGTATTCTAACGAAATTCAGGTCGCCTCAGAGCCTAATTTCCAAATAGACCCAGTAACAGGACAAATGACAGGAACGCCAACTCAGCTAGGAAGGTATGCCGTGGGTATTTGCGTCAGCGAATACAGAAACGGGCAGCTAATTAACACAACTATGAGAGATTTTCAATACCAAGTTACTAGTTGTGACCCAAATATTATAGCTGCTATTCCTAATCAAACTCAGTTTTGTGATGGGCTTTCTTTTCAATTCGAAAATGAGTCGTTTAATGCAAGTTCATTCTTTTGGGATTTCGGTGACCCCAATTCTAGTCAGGACACCTCTTCTATAAATTCCCCTTTTTATGCTTACTCGGCAGAGGGTGAATATGAAGTGACTTTAATAGCAAATCCTACTTGGCCCTGCGCTGATACGACGAGTAATATCTATAATGCCTATCCTCCATTAGAAGCCTTAATAGAAAGCGTAACTTTTGAGTGTAATGATGGAACTCCTGAATATACATTTACAGGGTCAGATAATTATGATCCCGAGTCTGAATTTATCTGGAGTTTTACTCCCGAATTTGATGATGAGACTTTCAGTGGTTCAACATTAACTCAAAACGCTCCTGAAGCTGGTAATTACGCTTTATCTTATACAGTGATAGAGAATGGCTGCGAATCTGTCACAACCTATAGCCTTTCAGTTCCACAAGAACCTGAGGCGATTTTAAATGGTCAGACGTTATATTGTAATGGGTTTACATTTGATTTTGAGAATGAATCTACAAATGGAGAGGCGTTTTCTTGGGACTTCGGAGTAATTGGATCAGATAATGATGTTAGCGGAGCATTCGAACCTTCATTTACCTTCCCGGATTCAGGAGACTATACAGTAAATTTAGAGGTTTTCAGTCAGAATACCTGCCCATCCGCAACATCATCAACTTATTCAATTCAAGGATTGCTAGACCCATTTTTCACATCCCCAGACCCACAATGTTTTAATGGACACAGCTTTGACTTTCAGGCTTTAGGGTTATATTCCCAAGCCTCTACAATAAATTGGAACTTTGGTCTAAACGCCTCCCCTACAGGCTCTGACCAGCCTATTGTCAACAATGTAACGTGGGGTTCTTCTGGTAATTATCAAGTAGATCTGGCCATCTCAGAAAACAATTGCACTAAAATAATTAGTCAAAATATTTCTATAGTAGCCAACCCCATTCCAGACTTCTTCCTTTTTGGAGATCAGGGCTGTCCGCCACTTACGGTTAATTTCTTCAATGCCTCAGAGTCTGAATCTGAACTAATATACACTTGGGATTTTGGTGATGGGCAATCATCATCAGAGGTAAATCCTACTCATCAATACAGTGCTCCTGGAGTCTATGACGTTACTCTGCTAGTTACTTCTAGTAGTGGATGCCCAGATGAAGTCATTGTTTCTTATCAAGATATAATAAACGTATACCCTACTCCTACAGCTGGCTTCGAATCAAATTTGTACACTGTTTCATATCTAGAGCCGACAGTAAATATCACAAGCACAAGTTCTGGCGAAACCTCCTGTTTTTATGATTTTGGAGATGGTGTTTTCAATACAGATTGTAACCCAACGCATGATTTTGAAGAGGTAGGATTTTTAGAAGTAGTTCAAACTGTTACAAACAATTTCGGCTGTTTTGATGTAGCTTCTGCCATGATAACTGTGGAGGGTCATTTATTCTACGCTCCCAATACATTCACGCCAAATAATGACGGTCTAAATGAAATATTTAAACCCTTAGTTGTAGGCGTATCTAAATATGAATTTAGAATCTTTGATAGATGGGGAGAAGTTATATTCGAAACTGAAGATCAAAATCAAGGATGGAATGGCTCTGTGAATAGTGGATCAAGCTACGCCCCCAACGGCACGTATACTTATCAAATAATAGCTACGGACTTTATTGGCTATCCTCACGAATACAATGGCCATGTCACATTGACTAGGTAATCCCCTTACTAGCATTAATCTGTACAATTTTATTGGTTTCTCATAAATTTCTCTACATTTGAAAACAGTAAGAACAAATTTTAAAGATTATAAATATGTCAGACGGGAACAATCAAGATGATATTTTTTCAAAAGCAGTAAGAGCTGGAAAGCGTACTTACTTTTTTGATGTGAAGACGACAAGAGGAAACGATCTATACCTCACTATTACTGAGAGTAAGAGGAAGTACGATGATGAAGGTAATTTCTCTTACGAAAAGCACAAGTTATTTCTTTATAAGGAAGACTTCGATAAATTCTCTGACGGACTAGTCGAAACTGTAGACAAAATCAAAGAGCTTCAATCCTCAGGAAACTACTCTACAGAATCACCAATGGATAAAGTAGAGAGTGCTGAAAAAACCTCAGAAGACACCTCGATTGACGAAGAATTTTCTGATGTGAAATTTGAAGATTTATAGAATAAAAAATAGTTAGTGAATATATAAATGCTGGCACACGCCAGCATTTTTTATGAAATTTAAATACTACCACTTTTGAAAGATAATAACATAGGAGACGCATTTAGACAGAGAACATGGAACGAGACTAAATCCAATGACAGCTGGTCCATATTTAAAATTATGGCGGAGCTAGTAGAAGGCTATGACAGAATGCAAAAAATCGGACCCTGTGTTTCTATTTTTGGTTCTGCTCGAACTAAACCAGACAATAAGTATTATCAAATGGCTGATGATATCGGATTTTTACTTACCAAAAAAGGATACGGGGTTATAACTGGAGGTGGTCCAGGGATTATGGAGGCTGGTAACAAAGGAGCTCAAAGAGGCGGCGGGACTTCAGTAGGACTGAACATTGACCTTCCATTTGAACAGTCTAGCAATCCTTATGTCGATAGTAATAAGAGTATTGATTTTGATTACTTCTTCGTAAGAAAAGTCATGTTTGTCAAGTACTCACAGGGGTTTATTGTAATGCCTGGTGGATTCGGAACGTTAGACGAACTCTTTGAGTCATTAACATTAATCCAAACTCTTAAAATAGCCCGATTCCCCATTATTTTAGTGAGTAAGAGTTTCTGGGCTGGGTTAATTGAATGGATCAAGACCACCTTACTCGAAGCTGAGAATAATATCTCTGAAAAAGATTTAGACTTATTCGTTATGGTAGATACAGCTGAAGAGGCAGTAAAAGAAATAGATAATTTCTATCAGAAATATCTACTTAAGCCTAATTTCTAGAGATTATTTAGAACAATTAATGAGAAACACCCCTTGGTTAGCCCCATAGAGGCGCTGATGAATATAAATCTATTGTTTTCTCTATCTACCAAATAGGGCAGGCTACTCCAGCTTTTTTTCTTTTTGGAGCACGATTTAACTTTTCTTTACAATACCATGGTTTGAACATGGTGTACTTAAAACTAAAATAGAAATCTGCTCCATACGTCCTTCCACCTCCCATTAAACCACCTAGATTATCCGTACCAAAGATTACTGAATAAATTCTTATGGCAGCACCTAATCTTAGCTTTTGATAATTTTGAATGGTCAATGGCAAAGCTACCTCTAGTCGTCTGCTCTCGTATCTCGGGGTAATAGAAAACGTGCTACTTTTTTTTATGCCTAATTTTCTTTTTCTAGAAAATCCATGGACTAAAGTAGAGTTCGCATAAAACCCTTTACCGAAATTATAATCAAACTGGGCGCTCAATGCTGTAGGAAGAGCCATTCGATAACTACTGCTTTCGGAATCACTAGAAAAACGCAAAAGCTCTTTATTTACCAATTCATCTATTTCAACCACTTCCTCCGGGTCAGTGCCACCATAATTTTCCCAAACTACAGAATTCTCAATGCTAAACTCTCTATAGAAGCCGTTCTTTATACCTATACTTCCTATATCTAAAAGACTTAACCCAAACTTGTACTGATAATCTTTTAGTTCGCATTGCCCTGCCACGTGAGGAAGGTAACCCTGGGTGCTCTTCTTCATTTTCTTATAATTAAACCCTAGATCTAAACCGACCCCAGATCCGTTTCCTAAAAGACCAGAAGCTCCTGCCTGATCAGTTGGTATATTGGGAAGGCCATATTCTCCTTCGAACTCAAACGAGTTTAATATAGAATCATTTTGTACTTGATAATCCCATTTTTGTACATTTATTCCTGCGCCAGCTAAACCATTTAAATACTTTAAGTTCCCCCCAAAAGTGTACATATCAAGAATACTTTGGCTTATTATATATGAAAAATTAACTCCATACTCCAACCAAGATAAAGAACCTATATTCGCATTGATAGTTGTATAGTCATTACCCAATTGATCTTCGAAATCAAAGCCATTCGTAGCATGATTAACGAGATGAGCAGGGACTCCACTTACAGAGGCGACACTTCTCAGATTCATAAATAGACCCCCACCAAACTTCCCGTAAGAAACGCTTAAACTTGGCCCATGAATCTGAACATCAACATAAGCCGAAAACGGAGCTGCACCGAGGTCATATCTTGGCTCTGTTTCATTTCCTGCTGCTACCTCCCTATAGATAGCTAATAAATTATCATTGAAGTAAGCATAGTCATTTAATACATAGGTAGAAGCACCTATAATATTGAAATCTATGAACGCTTTTGAATCTGCAGAGCTAGAAGGGTTCAAAAAAATCGTGTTCGTAGGCGAGAAGTTACTATTCGCTATTCCCATGTTTTCTTGAGAATGAAGTGTAAAGCAGTGTAACACAAATACTAGTATAATACCTATGCTTCTCACGGTTGACTTTTAATAATTTCTACGACCTTAACATCTGCCAGAATAGGTGTATGAGGAGGAACAGTTCCATCGCTAGAACCGTTTGCGCCAAACCCTAGATAGGATGGGACAATAATTCTGCAAGCTTCTCCTTCATTCATTTCTTTAAGAATAGACTCAATTCCTTTAATCACCTGGTCAGAAGAGGAAAGATTCAAATAAAGAGGCTCTTCCTCAGAGACCTTATTAAACACATGCCCATTAATAAAACTGCAAGTATATGATATGGCTAGATCATCTGAAGAGAGCACTTTTTCGGAAGTATTTTCTAAGGTTTTCATGTAGAATAAATCACCTTTTCGAGTTAACCTACGAGACAATCCCTCACTTAGAATATAATCTTCTATCAGCTCCATTTCTAAAGCCAGCCCTGTTCTTACTTCTTTTTCTCTGAAAGCCATGTACTCTTCCTTACTCATGACTAGGTTAAAACCTATGTTTAAGGATACTTTTTGGGTGTCGGTGAGGACTACCTCTTCATTTATAAATTGATCTAAAATGCTGTTTTTAATCGCAGAATATGTGACTATATATTCTACGCTATCCCCCGCCACTAATTTAGATATATCGCTACTTAATGTTGGACTCCCAAACATACTAACATCAAAATCAGATAATAACAAATGGCTGTTTTCTTTTAAGTCTTCACCTTTACTCACTGTTTCTGTGCTAAAGTTTATGTCCAAATAAGAGGCCTCTCCTACAGATTTATTTCCTTCTCCAAACAGCAGTAACTTTTTACTAATACGCTCAGAGAGACGGGTATATTCAGAGCTAATGCATGTTGATAATAAAATCAATATAAAAAACTCTAAAAATCTCATCTTAAAATTTTAACATCAAAAACTAGGGTTGTGTAAGCCGGTATTTTATAATCATCTCCAGCTAAGCCATAAGCCAAATGTGCAGGAAGCACAGCCAATGCTTTTTCTCCTTTTCTCATATTTTTGACCAATTCATGAAGGCCAGATTCTGCAGAAGAAAAGTCAACGTCCAAATCCATTATACCTGATTTTTCACTTGAGTAAATCGTGTCCTCAGCCAAATCAGTAATTACATACTCCAAAAATATTCTCTCTCCGGACTGAATGAGTTCTCCTATTGCTTTTTCATAAATGGTATATCTCAGACCAGTTCCTGTCTGAACCATTTCTATCTCTTTCTTTTCTAGAAAATGAGCTATAATTATGGAGTCATTTTTAATCATGGCTTTCTGCTGCTGTATCAGCACTTCTTCCATGTTGATCTTGGCGGGATTATCCTTAAATTTATCTTGAATATCTTCCTTACAACCCAACATAAGCATCACTCCTATGACTAATAAAATTCTCATTAATAGTTTAATTCAGCAGTATACTTTTTGATAGTCTCTTTTACCTTATTCACCGTTTCGTGAAATGAAATGAAGCATGCTCCACCGGCAGCATTTTTATGCCCACCTCCACTAAAGTGCTCTCTAGCGAATGTATTTACATCAAATTCACCCTTACTTCTAAACGACATCTTTACGATGTTATTTCCTTCCTTTATCAATACAGCCATGTTTACACCTGCAAGTGAAAGCGCATAATTTACAAGGCCATCTGTGTCACCCGGCTTATAATTAAAGCCATCTAACTCTTCTCTAGAAAGACTGATTAAAGCAGCTCTACAACCCTCTATTAGCTCTAGCTTATTACTCAAAGAATGACCAAGTAACCGCAGTTTACTCATTTCATTAGTATCGAAAGTTTGCTGATGAACATGGGCATGATTAAAGCCTGTTCTTTTCATGGCAGCTATAATTTCATGCGTTTCGGCTGTTACTGAAGGAAATCTAAATGACCCACTATCCGTCATGATACCCGTGTAAATTCCTTGGCATATTTCTTCTGTTATCCAGTCTAAATTTTCTTCTAGAGCCTGGCAAAACTGAAAAATCATTTGCCCTGTACTGCAAGCTGTTACATCACTGAAATTTACTGTAAACTGATCTGGCTGCTGATGGTGATCTATTAATATAAAATCAGCTTTTGCCTTCTCTAAAATTTCTTTTACATCACCCGTTCTGTGAAGAGCGTTATAATCTAGCGCAAATATTAAATCTGCTTCTTCAATTAGACCAGTAGCCTTGGCTTCTTCTCCTTCAAAAATGCAAATATCTTCAGCTCCAGGAAGCCAATTAAAAAAGCTAGGAAATGAGTTAGGCAGGATAGCCGAAACGTTTTTTCCGCTGTTTTTTAAATAATGATATAATGCTAAAGCAGACCCTACAGCATCTCCATCTGGATTTTTATGTGCTGTAACCACTATGTTTGTGGCATTATTTATGAGTGATTTAGCTGCGGTAATGTTAACTTTGTTCATATTTATTTATTGCTCCGCAAAGGTAAACCTAATACATATGATTTTTCTTACTTATTCACTTATTTTTAGTCTCTTATCCTCTACGGGAGTAGTTACAAAAAGTTCTGATTTTCATAAATATTACTTCACTAAAATGACCATGGAGAGAAATTTCGCGGAAAATTCTTTGGAGGTTCAGTATAGATTTTTCTCAGATGATCTAGAGATGGCGCTGGGTGAATCAGATTCATTTCATTTACGATTGGGAGATGAGAGAGAGCTGGATAATGCTGATGAACTCATCTTCGATTATTTATTCGAACATGTGATTATCTCTGGTGATGGATGGAGTGAGGCTAAAGCAAATTATATAGGGAAAGAGGTGGATAATGAACTTACCCTAATTTATATAGAATACACCGGAATCTCTAAATGGAGTGAGGTTAGTATTGTGAATACAATTATGCTCGATTTATTCGAAGGCCAAACAAACGATATATCCTTAATCCGAGGACAAGAGCTAGAAACAAAAGGTACGCACTCAGGAAAACTCACTTCTAATTTTAATTTATCTAATGACTAAAGCAGAAAAAGTTAAATATGTGATCGACGAACTGGAAAGACTCTACCCTAAAGTACCCGTGCCTCTCGATCATAAAGATCCTTACACACTCCTTATAGCAGTTTTATTAAGTGCTCAATGTACTGATGAACGCGTGAATAAAATAACTCCTCTTCTGTTCGCAAAGGCAGACAATCCTTACGAGATGATTAAGATGACTCAAGAAGAGATAAAATCCATCGTACGTCCTTGTGGATTATCTCCAATGAAAAGTAAAGGAATCTATGGCTTAAGTCATATTCTTATAGACAAATACAACGGAGAAGTTCCTGCTTCTTTTGATGCACTAGAAGAACTGCCCGCGGTAGGACATAAAACAGCCAGCGTGGTTATGGCTCAAGCCTTCGGCATTCCTGCGTTTCCTGTCGACACACACATTCACAGGCTTATGTACCGATGGAATTTTACAACAGGTAAGAGCGTATTACAAACAGAAAAAGACGCCAAAAGATTATTTCCGAAAGAGTTATGGAATAAACTACATCTTCAAATTATATTTTACGGAAGAGAGTACTCACCTGCTAGAGCGTTTTCCTTGCAAAAAGATTTTATTACTTCTAAAATCGGAAGGAAAACTGTGAAGTAAATGACGCTTACTTTAGTTAAAAAGTTCTCTCTCCCATTCTTCTCCTGAAGAACGATATCTGATTATCTTCACCGGAAAATAATTAGATCACATTTCATTATGTCTGGAACAGAAAGAAAAAACATAGACTTAGGACTAGAAGTAGAAATAGTGCAGAAAAATCACCAGCGTTCAGGCGAATTAACCAAAGGGCACGTAATGAAAATACTAACCAAATCTCCCAAACATCCCCATGGGATTAAAGTAATGTTAGACACTGGATTAGTTGGAAGGGTGAAGAATATTCTAGAGTGAACACCTATTTTTATTTTTTAGCAAAATAAGAGAGGTTTTGGCTAAAAATTGATGCTTTTTAAGCATAAATGAGTCTTTTTCACCTAAAATTGACTGTTTTTTGACTTTCAATATTTCTTTAAATAATTGCTACTTTTAGAGGAAATTAAAATCCCTATGAGAACACTGCTAATTATCATGCTACTATTCCCAATAATTGGGGTTGGGCAGGATGTATATATCCCTGACGCTAACTTTAAAAACAATCTAGTAAATAACACCTCTATTAACACAAATGGCGATAGTGAGATTCAAGTTAGTGAGGCAAGTGCTTTTACAGGGTCAATTTATTGCTATGACTTGAATATTACAGATATAACGGGTATTGAGGCTTTTACATTTTTAACTCAATTAAATTGTGCCTTTAACTCACTAACATCATTAGATGTATCTAACAATACCGCCTTAACCGAATTAAGTTGCGAAAACAACCCACTCACCTCTTTAGATGTGTCCAATAATACTGCTCTAGATGTGTTGATTTGTTTTGACAGCGAGCAGCTAGAATGTTTAAATATTAATAATGGGAACAATACCGTTATGACCCTTTATTTATTTGATAACCCAAACCTAACTTGTATTGAAGTAGATGATGAAAACTATTCAACCGCTAATTGGACAGGAGGCAACATAGACTCTCAAATATATTTTAGTGAAAACTGCAATAATGATTGCTCTAACACGACACGCATAAATGAACTAAACGCCACTCCTAAAAAACTGATAAGGATAGTTGATTTACTGGGCAGAAAAACACCATTCCAGCCCAACACACCTCTTCTATTCATATATGAAGATAGCTCTTTTGAGAGAAAAATGGTCTTGAAATAAAACACTAAAGTCTTCCACATTTGAAGGCTTTTCGTTAGTCCTCTTTTACTACTCGAAACCAAATAATCTAAATGCTCCTCATTATTCAATTAGACTATTTAATAAACGTACCGAAATAAATTTATGATACTTCACCACTACGTTTGTACTTTATAAAAAATCATGAAAAATATACTTATTATAGGCGCTTCTTCGGGAATAGGAGCTCAACTCTCTAAAAACATAGCGGCAGCAGGGCATAACGTAACTGGCACCTATAATGAAAATACAGAATATGAGGTAATTCCTGGGGTTTCTATGCACCACCTGAATGTGATGGATGATGAATTGGACTTGGATTTTATTCCTGAAACTATAGATGGATTAGTCTATTGTGTGGGAAGCATCAATCTTAAGCCATTTAAGAGAATTAAGCCTAAGGATTTTGCAGCTGATTTTAATTTACAGGTGGTGGGAGCTGTAAAAGTATTACAATACGTAACTCCTCATTTCAAAAATTCTGAAGCTCCTTCTGTAGTTTTTTTCTCGACTGTAGCGGTACAAAATGGATTCAGTTTCCACTCTCAAGTTTCTGCTTCTAAAGGTGCCATAGAAGGTTTAACCAGAGCATTGGCTGCAGAATTAGCCCCGACTATAAGAGTGAATTGTATAGCTCCATCTCTCACTCAAACCCCTTTGTCAGGCAAGTTATTATCGAACGAGGAAAAAATAGAAGCCAATGATAAAAGACACCCATTAGGCAGAATAGGCCAGCCAGAAGATTTAGCTCAGATGGCCGAATTCCTTTTGTCTAGTAAGTCTGGATGGGTTACAGGGCAGGTTTTCGGTGTGGATGGAGGCATGTCTGTGGTGAAAGGGTAGAAATTATTATAATGAGGGAGAATACATTTCTTCAAAGCCTCAATTCTTATTTTTGCTTCCTACTAAATCCAAATGAAACCCGAAAGTCTTACAAAAGAATTTGGCCTATCTGCAAAAGCCATAAAATCTCTTGATGGGTATGCAAGCATAAATTACAAGATCACTACTGCAGAAGGTAATTATATTCTCAAGTATTATAAAAACCCTGAAGATTTGGAACTTATTCAAGGGGAAGTTGAGAGTATTTCTGCTGTTCAAAATCAGGTAGAAATAGACCTTCCGCTTCAGAAAAGTAAATTGAAAGTTCTAGAGGATGGCTCGTTTATTCGGCTGAGTTCTTTTCTAGAGGGTAAATTTCTGCATGAAGTCCCTCATACCTCTAAGCTCTTAGTGGATCTAGGACAGAAAATAGCTGCCCTAAACATGGCTCAATTTTCTCTGAGTAATTCTGCTATCAAGGCTAGAAAATCCAAATGGGATTTACAACACACACTATTAAATGAACCTAAACTAAAATTCATAGAAAATCCATTTGACAGAAATATCGTTTCCTATTTTATGGATGCTCATCAGATGTATATCACTCCTATCCAAGATTCACTTCGCTCGCAAATCATTCATGGAGACCTAAATGAAAACAATGTTTTAGTGGATGAAAATTCGATGACTGGACTTATCGATTTTGGAGATATTTGTCACAGCCCATTGATAAACGAAGTGGCTATTGCGCTTACTTATGTTATCCTGTTAAATCCAAATAATTGGCTGGAATCTGCTTCATCAGTTTTGAGAGGCTATGTTGGTGAAAATGCATTGCAACGCCAAGAAATAGAACTCCTTTACCAACTCATAGCTTCTAGATTATGCATAAGTGTCTTGAACTCCGCAGAAGCCAAAGCTGAGAATGGCGATACAGAATATATCTTACAAAACGAGAAACCTGCCTGGAAAACTCTCAGATTTTGGATACGAACCAATCCTATATTAGTGAAAAATACTTTTCTAAAAGTATGCGGATTTCACATAGACCCTCCAGATTCCGAGACACAACTTACAAAAAGAGGAAAAGTAGCTAGTGGCTCATTAAGCCTGAGCTATTCGGAACCGATTCATATGTCATCTGCCGCATTTCAATACATGTTTGACACCTCAGGAAACACTTATCTGGATGCTTATAATAACATTCCTCACTTAGGACACTGCCATCCAGAAATAGCTAAGGTGATTTCTGAAAAAGCACGAACACTAAATACTAACACTCGTTATTTATATAACGAATACACCTCCTACTCAGAGAAGCTGCTGGCTAAATTTCCAAAGCAACTAGACAAGGTTCTTTTGGTTAATTCTGGAAGTGCTGCCAGTGACCTAGCCATAAGGATGGCTAAGACTATTACAAAGAGAGATTTTATAGCAGTGCTGGAGCACGGGTATCATGGAAACACCTTACTGGGAATAGATGCTAGCTCTTATAAATTTGATGGAAAGGGAGGAAAAGGAAAACCAGACAATGTCATAAAGCTTCCTCTCCCCAAAGAATTTAGAGGTGCACATTCCAAAGGAGAAGACTATGCCCTAGAAGCTATTTCCATTTTGGAGAAGCACATAGCACTGAGTGAAAAACCTGCGGCATTTATAGCAGAACCTATTTCTGGGTGTGGTGGTCAAGTGCCCTTAGCTAAGGATTATTTAGCAGAGCTAAAACCGTTTTTAGAAAAGCATGAAATCCTCCTAATCATAGATGAAGTCCAAACTGGTTTTGGTAGATTGGGGAGTCATTTTTGGGGATTTGAACTGCACGGTATCGTTCCAGATCTAGTCATTTTAGGAAAGCCGATGGGTAACGGGCATCCTATAGGCGGTGTAATCACCAGAGCAGATTTATCGGCTCAATTTGATAAAGGAATGGAGTTCTTTAGTTCCTTTGGAGGTAACCCTATATCATGCGCCATAGGAGAAAAAATGTTGGACATTCTAAACGCAGACAGTCTTCAGAAAAATGCTTTGGAGGTAGGAAATTACTGGAGAGATGAATTACTAGCATTGCAACGCAGATTCTCTGTAATGGCAGATGTGCGCGGACACGGAATTTTTATAGGAGTCGAATTCTTAAACGATGACCACTCTCCCGCAACAGAACTTGCCCAGAACATAAAAAACAAAATGAAAGAACATTTCGTACTGACTAGTACAGATGGCCCTTTCGATAATGTATTGAAAATGAAAGCTCCTTTATGCTTCTCAAAGGAGAATGTGGATGAGTTTACCGGGAAGCTTTGCTCTATTTTAGAGACGTTGTCGACAACTAATTAGATATCGAAATACTAATTTTTTAATTCAGAAATTGTTTTTGTCGGGTTGTCAGACTTAAACACACTAGACCCTGCTACTAAAACATCTGCACCATGATTTAAAAGTTTTTTGTAATTCTCTAGATTTACTCCGCCATCAATCTCGATTAGAGCAGAACTATTTTTTCTGAGAATCAACTCTTTTAATCGGCTCACTTTTTCGTAGGTGTTTTCTATGAAATTTTGGCCACCAAAACCAGGATTTACACTCATAACACAAACTAAATCTAAATCTTGAATAATTTCTTCAATGGAAGAAATTGATGTATGCGGGTTTAAAGCTACACCAGCCTTCATTCCAGAGTTATGAATAGACTGGATGATCCTATGCCCATGATTTTCAGCTTCTATATGATAGGTGTAATAGTCCGCTCCGAGGTCTGCATAAACTTGCACATATCTATCTGGCTGCTGTATCATTAAATGAACATCTAATGTTTTTTTAGCCTCTTTAGCTATAGCCCCCACAACCGGCATTCCGAAAGATATATTAGGAACAAACAATCCATCCATTATGTCTAAATGAAACCAATCTGCTTGGCTATCATTTACCATCTGAACATCCTTACTTAGGTTTAAGAAATCTGCGGCAAGAATTGAGGGTGCTATTTTATGACTCATTGCTATTTTTTTTGGTTTTTACAAAGGGAATAAATCAGGTCCATTGCAACGTTAAAAAAAGACTGTCTTTATCAACATTTTAGGAACATCTAACAACAAAAATGCTAACACTCTTTAGAACAATCTTCATAATGACCTCTTGATTTGTATTCGGATAAAGTTGGCTACCTTAGAAAATCATAAATAAATAAGAGCCATAGCTTTGTTATATCTTTACAAAGTGAATCAAAAAAAAATTATAGGAATAACTGGCGGAATAGGATCTGGAAAAAGTCTTGTTTCTGAATTATTCTCTAGTTTAGGATATCCTTCCTACAACTCAGATAAAGAAGCTAAAAGACTCTATATAACCCCTGAAATAAAAAAGGAAGTTATCTCTATATTCGGAGAAGGTATTTACTCTGGGAATGTATTAAACAAAGCTGTACTAGCCTCCAAAGCTTTCTCCAACAAAATACTTCTCGAAAAATTAAACCAACTCATCCATCCTGCTGTAGGAGTGCACTTTCAAAACTGGTTAGAAGAACAAGATTCTAATCTCGTTTTCAAAGAGGCAGCCGTCTTAATCGAATCTGGAGCATATAAGAGCTGTAATGTTATTCTTACCGTATCAGCACCTGAAAGTCTCAGAATAGCTCGTGTAATGGCGCGAGATGGTGTTTCTGAAACTGAAGTAAAAGCCAGAATGGATAAACAACTCTCAGATAAGGAAAGAGAATATTATGCTGATTGGGTGATTTTAAATGATGAAACAAACTCTGTGATCAAGCAAGTCATGACGATTAAGGAAGCCTTAACTCACGCTTCGACTTAGCTCAGTGCAAATAATTGATAATTGAAGATCCTTCTTCATAAGACTTTAGAAAAACTAGAATTTAAATCCCGCATTAAACATTAACCTTCCAAGATAAAAAATTGATTGATTAGAATCCCTATTAAGCTTTATTCAACTCAAAAACAGTGATCTCCGGTGCCATATTCACCCTCCCCGGAAAACCTAAAAATCCAAAACCAGGATTAACGTATAGGTATTTTCCATTTTCTTGGTAAAGCCCTTTCCATCTTTCATAGCTCAAGCTAGCCGGGCTCCACTTGTAATCTCCTAACCCTACTCCTAATTGAAAACCGTGCGTATGACCGCTCATCGTGAGGTTCACCTCTTTATGGTTCATGATTTTCTCTTCCCAATGCGTAGGGTCATGAGAAAGTAGAATGTTAAAATCTTCCGGATTAAGTCCTTCCGAAGCCAATTCGTAATCACCTTTTCTCGGGAACCTAAGGACTTTACCCCAGTTCTCTACTCCTATTAAATCTATGGTTTTACCGTCATTTTCTAGCTTTCTGTTCTCGTTTAATAATAGATCAAAACCCATATCTGCATGAATTCTCTTCAGTTGATCCATATTATCAATCAACCCTTGTGAACCTTCTTCAAAAGCATAATCACCATAATCATGATTTCCTAAAATAGAGAATTTGCCTCTTTTGGCTTTCAATCCTTTTAAAAACGGAATCCAGTATTCCGCCTCATCTGCCACACTATTCACCAAATCTCCGGTGAAGAAAATGTAATCTGCATTGAGTTCATTTATCAAATCAAAACCATGCTGCACCGGCTCTGCATCTTCTAAAAAAGAACCCAAATGTAGGTCAGATATCTGTATGATTTTTAACCCATTGAACTCAATAGGTAAATTCTTAAATTTAAGTGTTTGCTCCACCACTGTATAGGCATATTTACCTCGACTGACTCCGTAAGCAAACGACCCAAAAGTGACTGCACTCAATCCTACACCCATTTGAGTTAAAAAGCTCCCTCGAGTGATTCTTCCGCCTTCAGTATTCGTGTCTTTTGGGTGAAAGACTTTATCCCAAGTCCACAGAAAGAAGTTTTTAATATCATCTAAGAAATGAAACAGAAAGATAGTAGCTTTCGTAGCCAGGGCTGTGAAGGAAATTCCAGAGATTATGTAGGCCACTTTATTGCTCACGCCTTTTGGATATTCCGAGCGGACAACGAAGAACACAACCAAGAATAAAATCATCAAAATCGATGGCGAAATCCAAGCGTAAACCATCCACCTTCTGAACTTCGTCTTAAAAACTCTCTTCATTGCTTTAAGGGAATACCATTCAAGCAAATAAATAAGACCTAACAAAATGATTATAAATATAATAACACTTAACACTTAAACTTTTATTTTAATCTTTTAATAATTCCATCATAGTCAAAATTAGACTGAAGAACTTCCATTTCCCCACGGCTGATTACCCACACTTGATTAGCTATTTTTAACAGCGGCGCAAAGTTATGACTAGAAAGCACTAGAGTGGTTCCAAAAGTGTCTTTTAGCTCACTAAAAATCTGTAAAATATGTTCCCGGTAAATAACATCTAAAAAGGAAGTGGGCTCATCCAAAATAATTAATGGTGTTTGCTGACAAATAGCCCTGGCTATCATCACTTTCTGAAACTCCCCATCACTTAAAACGTCCACTTCTTTTCGTTTTAAATCTTCTATCTGGCAGAGCGCTAAGGCCTCCGTGATTACATCTTTCTCTTTCCCTGTAGACTTGTCAGTACTTTCTAGCAAATCTAGAACTGTCCATCCGTTGAGCACAGGCCTAGCAGTGTTTACCACAGCAACATTTCGGCTCAACTCTCCTACCGTGTAATCTCCAATTGCCTTCCCATACAGACTGACTTTTCCAGATTTTAGTTCTTGAATCCCTTTTAAGGCATTCAACAGCGTACTTTTCCCTACTCCATTCTTACCTACTAAAACCACCAGCTCACCCTCTAACACCTCGGCGTTTATTGAAGAAACTAATGGTTTGTTATACCCTACAGATATATTGTTTAATTCTAAAATCATTTCAAAATCTAATTTTAGATTTTCTAGACTTAACTAACAACCAAATGACAACAGGAGCTCCTAAAAACGAAGTGACTGCGTTTAATGGAAGAACTGAGGAACTCCACGGCATTCTGGTGATTAGCTCGCAGAGCATTCCTGCGGAAGCGCCTGTCAACAAGAGTACCGTCAGGAATTTTAGGTGGTGAGGCTCTTTGTAAAACATACGCACTGCATGCGGCATAGCTAACCCTAAGAAAGCTACAGGACCGCAGTAAGCTGTCACCACCCCAGCCAGAAATCCACAAACAGCCAAAAGAGCCATTCTAAAGGACTTTACGTTCACGCCTAGACTTCTAGCGTAATCTTCTCCTAGAAGCCAAAAATCAAGCTTAGAACCGAGTTGTAAAACCGTGAAAACACCTAACACAAGTGAACATAACAGCATCCACAACTGCCCATCTCTATAATTACCAAAACTGGCTAACCCCCAACTTACGAAGCTTTTCAACTCGTTTTTACCGGCTGCATCTATGAGTATGGATTGAAAAGCTCCAAGTAAATAACCTATCATCAGTCCGAATATGAGCACCGTGGCCAAGTGTTTTACGCGAGAAGAAACCAATAAAATCAATACCAGCACACCAAAAGAACCTATGAGCGCTGCAGCTACTAAACCCAATGACGCTAAAATACCTGAGAACGAGAATCCTGCGAGCAAGACTAATGCTACCATCAAACTGGAACCTGAAGTAATTCCTAGAATAGAAGGGCCCGCCAACGGATTTCTGAATAAAGTTTGGAGCAGCCAACCAGACAACCCTAAACATGCTCCTGCCAATGCCGCAGTGAAAGCGGCAGGTAATCTAAACGCCCAGAGTACTGGGTCGTTTTCTATGAATCTGCCCCAAAATTCAGCGTTGGTCATTTTTATGCTCCCGAAACGAATCTCAGTGTAAAAAAGCACCAAAGCCAAAACCATTAAAACGATATGAATGACAATGCGCTTCACTTTTTAAATTGCTCGAAATAATATGCTGCGTAAATTGATGAGTCGGGATAAAATATTTGGTACAGATCCTCTAAAATAAGGTGAGGTTGAAGAATCCCTTTTCCGAAATAGTCTTTTTCTTGAGCGTTACAATAGAAGATACTTCCAGCCTTTATTACTTTCGTATCATTCAAGCGCTGTTCCTCTCCTACGAATGTCTCTAAGGTCACGGAATCACTAAATATAACGCTAGCCCAATAATCAGAGGAATTGGCCAATTCATACACTCTCTCGAAATCTAGATTGAGGTTTCCTGATGAAATATCATTCTCAAAAACATAGCGACCGCCTGCATCTTTAACGAAATGTGCAACCAGACTGTTTCCGCTTGGAGCAGTCCACTTATTCGCATATCCATTGGCATTGACAACTGATGGACGCTCACTTTTCTTGGTTAATGCTTTCAATTTAATAAGCATGTAACTCTCTTTTATTTGAGAAAAATAGGCTTCAGCTTTTTTTTCTTGACCCAGCAAGAACCCGGCTAATTTCACCCATTCTGCGCGGCCTAATGGATTCTTTTCTAAATATTCTGTAAAGTGAAGTGTTTGTATTCCCGCGCGTTGCAATCTTTCAAACTCATCATCTCCAAAAGGATAGGTAGTGAAAACGCTAGGCTGTAGCTCCAAGACCAATTCTGCATCATAATCTGATGAACCGCTGGTAAGATTTAGAAGAGAACCATTCTTAACAGCAGCTTTCACCTCTTCATCTTGGAGACTTTCCGCGAAGGAAACCGCCTTTACTTTATCCAACCCGCCTATCTCGCTGAAATAGTATAAATGACTCGTAGAGAGACAACTCAAATCTTTCAATGGAATTTGAATAGACCCTTCATCCGCAGCTTTAGAGACTATACTCTTCCACACTTGTGTGCCATCAGTCACTTGAATGATCGTGTCATTTCCGGAGCGATACACAGAAAAGTTTTCTGCGAATCTAAGCTTTACCAGCAGCGAATCTTTTGCTAAATCCGTAGCTTGAGACGCAGGATTAAGAGAGGATTCAGGCGCGCATTTCAACGCTAAAAAACACACTGCGATACTCATCGCAAACAGCATACTTCTACTACCAATTCCTGTCATCTAACCTTTATATTTGTGAGTGTAAAATTCGTCTAAACTCAGGCACATGGCAAAATATAAGGAGCAAAATCTAGAACACAACAATAACGAGGACAAAATGAAGCAACTAGTCTCTGATTTACACCGTAAATTAGAGAAAGTCCATTCTGGTGGAGGCGTAAAAAGAGCAGCAAAACTTCATGCTAAAGGTAAAATGGCGGCAAGAGAGCGAACTGAATACTTATTTGACAAAGGTTCTGAGACTTTGGAAATAGGAGAATTCGCAGGATATGATATGTATAAAGAGCATGGCGGCTGTCCTGCCGGGGGTGTGGTGGTTCAGATTGGTTACATCAAGAAAAAGCAATGTATAGTAGTAGCCAATGACTCTACCGTAAAGGCCGGAGCGTGGTTTCCTATTACGGGGAAAAAAAATCTAAGAGCACAAGAAATAGCTATGGAAAACCGTCTGCCCATTATCTATTTGGTAGACTCTGCGGGAGTTTATCTACCTATGCAAGATGAAATTTTTCCAGATAAGGAAAACTTCGGGAGAATATTTAGAAATAACGCGGTAATGAGCGCTCAAGGAATCACGCAAATAGCAGCAGTCATGGGGTCTTGCGTGGCTGGTGGAGCATATCTCCCTATCATGAGCGACGAGAGTATCATAGTAAACGGAACGGGGTCTATCTTTTTGGCCGGTTCATACTTAGTAAAAGCTGCTATAGGTGAAGACATAGATAACGAAACACTTGGCGGGGCTTCTACGCACACTGAGATTAGCGGAGTATGTGATTTTAAAGTAGAAACGGATAAAGAGTGCCTAGACTTGATAAAAGATTTGGTTTCTAGATTAGGTGACGATAATAAATCTGCGGGGTTCAACAGAACAGAGGCTTCTCTCCCATCTGAAAAAGAAAGAGAAATCACAGGAATTCTACCTCCAGAAAGAAATAAGCCATACGAAACTAGACTGCTGATAAAATCACTGGTTGATGATTCTAAATTCACGGAGTACAAAAAAGATTACGGACAGAGTATTCTCTGCACGTATGCCAGAATAGACGGATGGAGTGTTGGAATAGTAGCCAACCAGAGGGCTATAGTTAAATCAAAAACCAAAGGTGTTCAGTTCGGAGGCGTGATTTACTCAGATTCTGCTGATAAGACGGCTCGATTCATTATGACATGTAACCAGAAGAATATTCCGCTGGTATTTCTTCAAGATGTAACTGGGTTTATGGTAGGCTCCAAAAGCGAGCACGGTGGAATCATTAAAGACGGTGCTAAACTAGTGAGCGCCATGAGCAATTCTGTGGTTCCTAAATTCACAGTGATATTAGGAAACTCTTATGGAGCAGGAAACTACGCCATGTGCGGAAAGGCTTATGACCCAAGATTAATCGTTGGTTGGCCTACCTGTCAACTGGCAGTTATGGGTGGTTCACAGGCAGCTAAGGTTTTGATGCAGATAGAGTCTGCTTCCCTTAAGAAACAAGGGAAAGAAGTTTCTGAGGAAGACGCGAAAGCGATGTATGAAAAAATTAAGGGTAGATACGATGAGCAGACTTCCCCATACTACGCTGCAGCTCGATTGTGGCTAGATGCCATCATAGAGCCCAAGGATACGCGTAAATGGATTTCTATGGGAATAGAAGCTGCCAATAACACTCCTACTGGAGAATATAAGGTTGGGGTTATACAGACTTAGAATTATCAAGAGCTCCACTCTAGAAATTAAAAACACATAAATTAAGTCATCTCGAACCCATCTAGCATTCAAAACTAGCAAGCCATCCCTTTTACTCCTTAACGAACTTCTTAAAGGCAGAACCATTTACCGATAAAAAATAAACCCCTAAATGCAAGCTTGAAATATCTACAGAAGCTTGGCCCACTCCCCTCGCATTAGAGATAGATTCTTTCAATACAGACCTTCCAAGCGGAGATATTATTTCATAATTCACCACGGGTGCACTTCCTTTAATGTGAATCAAGTTCTCAGCTGGATTTGGATAAAGAAGAAGCGCCACGCTTTCTTCTTCCAAAACTAAATTGGGATCAGAGCTTACGGTGTGATACATCACTGTTCCTAAAGAAGAATCTTCATAAACGACATGAAATACATTTCCTATAGCCATTACATCAGGTTGTTTCTGGTTCCCTGTAGAATCATTTAAAACATGTGACTGCTGGCCTAGCTCAGAACCATTCTGAGCTAAAGCGAATCCTATATTCTGGCTAAACTGAAGAGACTCCTGAAAAACCACCATAATTTCTCCTTGAGAATTAGAAGCTATTCGAGCTGAATTCTGTCCAATAGCTCCTTCATTCGATAGCAGTATAGATTCAGCTGAGGAAACTACACCGCTAGCAGTATCTAATAATGTAAAGTAGACATCCTCGTCAAAATCATCTGCACCAGTAAAAAACACTGTAGCTAGCTCACCCTCAGTTACAGTAAAGTCAGGTCCGTTGGCTGGACATCCATTTAAGATCCAATCAGAATCGTCTACGTCATAAATATCTTCGAATGAAGCGCCTAAATCAGTAGATTTCACTAGCCAACAATCGCGTAGGTTGTCAGAGTTATTTCTAAAACCCACGTATATCTCATTATCCAAACCTATTTCTATATTTCCATTACAGCATTCACACACCTCATCTGAAAGAACACTCTCACTTACTATAACCTCACCTGTAAAACTCACTCCTTGGCTAGTAGACTTCACAAGCCCATAGTGCGCATCTTCTTCAGCAGAATTCGTATTTACATAAGCTACATACACATTCCCTGAGGCATCTACCGCTATGTTAGGAATAGTAGAAAACCGACCTATTGGCGGAGTAAAAGCTGCCACAGGCTCATCCCAGCTGCTGCCACCATCTGCCGAATGAACACAGTAAATGGCACTTCCGTATACTTCAAAAGTGATATAAATATGGTTTCCGAAAGAAGCTATTCCAGGACCTAAGTTTCCCGACCATAAGTTTGGCTCTGCATTTCCTGTAGGCACTGGAGTAGGAGCAGTAAACGCCCCATCACTTAAAGTAGAAACAAACATCGCCTGCTCACTTCCAGTTCTAGACCAGAACACCATGACTTCATCATTATTCTCTCCATAACTAATCACCTTAGGTGAACGAAATCCATAATCCTCACTTTCCATCGTGACAGAAATAGCTGGAGAAATAACAAACTGACTTAATGAGCATAAGCTCATTATGAGTAGGAAGAATAAAGTGGATAGTGTTTTCATTATTTGCGTATAATATTAAACTAAGTTAAACCTATTAACCATGGGGCTTTAGTTTCAGGAGACCATCTTCCTTAATACTCTCCTGTAGAGCGAATTAAAAAACACAAGTCATGACTTGAGTCTTTAACACTTTAGTTATGGCCTGTTATAAAATCAGTGTATTGAATTTAATGAAAATACCGATATTTGCACCGCGAATGCTTCATTACACCAAACATATCTGCCGAGAAGACGCCCAGTGGGTTACCTTTATTCATGGAGCTGGAGGGAGTAGTTCCATTTGGTTCAAACAAATAAGAGCTTTTCAAAAGCACTTCAATGTGCTGCTCGTAGACCTTAGAGGTCATGGTAAATCTAAAAAACCTATTTACGAAAAACTGAAGCAATACTCTTTCGATGTCATAGGAGATGAAGTGATAGATGTGCTGGACCATCTAAACATTAATAAAACACATTTTGTGAGCATTTCACTGGGAACGATTATCACTAGAGAACTAAGCGAACGCTATCCTAAGAGAGTGAGCAGCATGATTATGGGCGGAGCCGTAATGAAACTAAACTTTAGAGGTCAGTTACTCATGAGAGTAGGATCAGCACTAAAATCTGTTCTTCCTTACCTAATTCTTTACAGATTTTTCGCGCTAATAATTATGCCTAGAAAGAAGCATAGAGAATCCAGAAATCTTTTTATCGGAGAGGCTAAGAAACTATACCAAAAAGAGTTTAAGCGCTGGTTTACGCTCATAGCTGAAGTGAATCCCCTACTGAGCTTATTTAGAATTAAAGACGCAGGAGTTCCTACGCTTTACATCATGGGAAGTGAAGATCACATGTTTTTACCTTCTATCACTAAACTGGTGAAAGGGCATGAGAATTCTACTCTATTTGTAATTCCCGAATGCGGTCACGTAGTAAATGTAGAACAGCCTCATATTTTCAATGGGGAATCTACTCGTTTCCTACTTTCTATAAAATAAAAAGACCCTCACTTGGTAGTGAAGGTCTTTGGTATCTATAGAGCGTTGCAACGCTGTTTAGAACATCTTCTTTTTTCCTCCTCCAGAACGATTAGCGCCAGAACCACTTGAATTTCTGTTTCCACCACCGCCTGATCCTTGTTTCTGTTTCTTTCTAAAGTCAGAGTTAGACTTTCCACCTCCGCTACCTTGGCTTCTGTTTCCACCTCCACCTCTAGGGTTTCTTCCTTGATTTCCTCTTCCTCCAGGCTTACTTGCGTCTGGCGGAGTATCATCTTTAGGTTCGTAACCTTCTACTACAGATTTCTTAATCGATAGTTGGATTAAGCGCTCTATACTTTTAAGGTAAGTTAATTCTGTAATATCTACCAAAGAAATAGCTTCACCGCTAGCTCCTGCTCTTCCTGTTCTTCCTATTCTATGTACATAATCTTCGGGCACATTGGGCAGCTCAAAGTTTACTACATGAGGCAATAACGGAATATCCAACCCTCTAGCAGCTATATCTGTAGCTACAAGTACTCGAATAGCCCCATCTTTAAACCCTTTAAGTGCCTTAGTCCTAGCTCCTTGCGTTTTATTTCCGTGAATAGCAGCAGAAGTAATTCCACTTTTTGTCAACTTCTCACTTAATCTATTTGCTCTGTGCTTGGTTCTCGTAAAAATCAAGACTTGATCCCAATTTCCCTCAGATATAAGTTTTATTGTAAAATCTATCTTTCTCTTTTGATCTACTCTATATACTTTTTGAGAGACTAAATCTACTGTAGAGTTTTCTGGAGTAGCTTCTACTTGAACAGGATCATTTAGAATCCCATGTGCTAATCGCTTGATCTCTCCTGAGAATGTAGCCGAAAACATTAGGTTCTGACGTCTAGCAGGTAATAATTTCATTACACGCTCTATGTCTCTTAAGAACCCCATATCTAGCATTCTATCTGCCTCATCCAGCACGAAGAACTCTACATCTCTAAGGTTTATATGCCCTTGAGTACATAGATCTAACAGTCTTCCTGGAGTAGCTACCAAAATATCTATTCCCTGCTGTATCGTTCTTACCTGTGGATTTTGGTTCACTCCACCGAAAATTACTGTAGAGCGTATATGCATAAACTCACTGTATTCCCTGATGTTTTCCTGAACCTGAGCGGCTAACTCCCTAGTAGGTGTTAGCACTAAAGCTCTTATCTTACGTTTTCCTTGGTGTTCTCCTTTTTTTCCTAAAAGCTGCAGCATAGGAAGTGTAAAACCAGCGGTTTTTCCTGTTCCTGTTTGTGCAGATGCTAAAACATCTTTTCCTTTAAGTACTTCTGGTATAGCCTTTTCCTGAATAGGTGACGGCTGTGTGTATCCTTTTTTGTCGATAGCTTTCAGCAAGGCCTCAGATAAGCCCAAATCTTTAAAATTCATATATTATTATTGTGAAACGACAAGTAATAATTATATGCCCCTTCTTTATTATGTGACAAAGGTACGCTAATAATCATGCCTGCTTTTTAATCTACTGTCCTCTTCGCACAATTGAGTGTTTAGTTCTTCTTGATTAATTATAAATGGTGAATGATAAATTATGAATGTGGAATTCTAATATTAGGTGTTTGAGAATCGAAGTTGATCTTTCTTAGAGTTAATTTCCTAAAAGAAATTAGCTCTTGAATTAACAACACCCTGAACCCGGGGCACAACCACCTGAGCTCTGAACTTCTGAGAGTTTTACTCTCGGCTTTTCTTCTGGGATTCCACAGTTGTCTTTGGCCAAACAATCTGTTTCTTTCATCGTTAACTGGAAGGTTCCGTCAGAATAATCTAACCCATATTTCCCTATAGTCTCTCCTTGATATTCTACTTCTATGACAGAATCAGACAGACCCAACTTGGACTCTGAGAGGTTTATAATGTCTAGTAATCTTTCTGGGTGGAGCCTGTGGTCATAATCATTGGCATTCCAAAGCTGAAAACTCACTACTTCTTCTTTCCTCTCTACTCCACCGCAATCTATAAAATGCTTACTCACCTTCCCTACCTCCGTTACATGGAAATGAGAAGGAACTAATTCTCCGTTTGGCAATTTAAACTCTAATCTGCTGGTGTGTTTTAACAGCGTTTTCACTTCAGATAATATCATAACCCAAAGATACCTATTTCTTTTACTCTACTGAGTTTCCCAAGCCCAATAAATAGCTTTTCAAACCAAATGACAAACCCTACTTCTCATACTTCATGAGATACAAATCATAGCCTCCTGCCCAGTAGTCTTTCTCCACTTTTTCTAATGCGAATCCTTGTTTTTCGTAAAACCGATAAACCAACTGTGATGTTCTCACTACTATGGTTTGAACACTGCTTTGAGAAAAAGCATGATCAACTCTAAACTTGGTGAGCCTCTCGCCTATTCCATTCCCATGAAAATCTGGAGATACTACATCCCATGATATACGCGCGGAATGTTCTTCTGGAAAATAATTGACTCCTCCTGCGCCCACTATCTCTCCATTTTCTTCAACCACGAAGTAGTCTTCCAATTCATTCTCTAAATAAACAGATAAGTCTTCTTCCTCTGAAGGATGAAAAAAATCTGGCGTGTTTAATCTAACTAAAGCTAAAACACTTGACTTATCTGCTGGTGTGTATGGACGAATCATAGGTGGTCAAAAGTAGTTGATAAGGTCTTGCTGTCAATCAGGCTTACGCAATTTTAGACCTTCGATTACAGCTTCGAATAATTCTTAAACACCGCTACTATTAATTATCAAAATATTATTCTAAAAACAAACTGGAAATCTAACCACTCCATTCCCGTATCTTCGCGGATTTAATTATTGCAACGCTGAAAAAGAAGCATGGCTGAAGTAGAAAAAGTACGTATAAATAAGTTCCTCACACAAATAGGATTCTGCTCTAGAAGAGCCGCCGATAAGCTGATAGAAGCCAGAAGAGTTACCATTAACGGAGCTGTTCCTGAACTCGGAACTAAGATTTCCACGGAAGATTTAGTAGAGGTAGACGGTGAGGTGGTTTCACAACCTAAGGCTAAAAAGAATGTGTACATCGCATTTAATAAGCCTGTAGGAATAGTCTGTACCACAGAGACAGAAAAAGAACCGGACAACATTATAGACTATATAGGTTACCCAGAGAGAATATTCCCGATTGGCAGGTTAGATAAACCTAGTGAAGGACTCATCTTTCTGACCAATGACGGTGATATCGTAAATAAAATTCTTAGGGCTAGAAATAACCATGAGAAGGAGTATATAGTGACTGTAAATCGTGATATAGACGATGATTTCATACATACACTTAGCAATGGTGTTCCCATTTTAGACCAAGTTACCAAAAAATGTAAAGTGGATAAACTGGATGACGACAAGTTTAGAATCATTCTTACCCAAGGGTTAAATCGTCAGATTAGACGAATGGTAGATTTCACTGGCCTGCGAGTTCGTTCCTTAAAAAGGGTGCGAATTATGAATGTGAAGCTTGATATATCTCCGGGGAAATGGAGACATTTAACCGAAGAGGAACTAACCGAAATATATCGCCTATCTGCAGACTCTGAAAAGACGCCAGACTAAAGACCCACCTGGTCACCTAGCTATAGCATTAGAGCTACCTAATGTCCATTGAATAAATAGAGTCCAGTTTGAAATTATGCTTCCTGAAAAGCATACAGAATATCGTAAATACTTTTTATCAGATCAATCTTGGCGTCACCTTCCGCTGCCTCTTCGACAAACCCACTCACATCCTGAAAAGCATCCATTAGCGATTCATTATCGAAAGGCCCCTCCATATTCTCCAAAAGAGTTAAAACCTCTAAGGCAGTCATGTAATCCCCATCTACTGCCAACTTAGAGAAAACATGAAGGTCCTCTGTAGGGTTCATTCCGCTGCTCCACATACAAGAAACTAGCTGTTGATGATAAGGCTGAAACTCCTCTAATTGGATTTTCTCAATGAATAACCCTTCCATATCTCCTATTTTCAACTCTGAAAGCTGGCCTAGAACTACATCTTTCACCATCTCTGAAGAAGAATGTGCGAGTAATTCAAGCACTGGAGCTACCATTTCTCGGTCTCCATCCTCTCCTATCGACTCTAAAGCCTTTAATACTATAACATCATCTGAACTGAATAATTCAGCCTTTAACTTGTTGTTTATCTCTTTTTGTTCTTTTGTCATTTAACCCCGTTTTATAAAAGAAGATGCAAATATAATTCTGAGACCTCTAATCAACACCTAAATCTTCTAATATATAAGCCAGCTCGGCCAATATCATTCCTGTAGCCCCCCAAACGATATGATTGTTTACCGTATAATGATTAACTTTTATTTTACCAGCACCTCCGCTAACCTTTACAAAAGAACTAGATACTGTCTTTAAACCTAGTATATCCTTTAAATTAGCTACGATTACCTCTTTCACTTCTAATGGGTCTGGAACTATATTCTGCTTAACCCTCAACACCCCCACGAATGGATACACTAAAAAATTACTAGGCGGAATGTACATGGTAGAAAGCTCTCCTAAAATCTCTACCTCATTCGGGTTAATGCCCAATTCCTCTTCCGCCTCTCTTAATGCTGTTTCTTTATAATCTTTATCAATATCTTCCCTTTTTCCTCCTGGAAAACTCACTTGGGCACTGTGCACGCCCTTGTAAGAATTTCTAAGCATGAGGTAAAACTTCCATTCACCTGCCTCCTCAAAAAGAAGACACAACACAGCGCTTTTTTTAACATCTAACTTTTCAGCCAAAATATCTACTGCGGTTTTACGCGGATAGGTCATTAATCGTGAATGAGCCAACTCAGCTGGTAGATTTTCTCCTAAACGTTTTTTTAAATCGGCTATTAACTCCATATTTCGAGGCTAAAAGTAAACATCTTCTGTGCCTATTTACGCTCTAAATGACGACATCGCATTTCCACACCCTTCTCTAGCATCAGCAGATGGGTTACTCGCGATAGGCGGAGATCTAAAGGTAGAGAGGTTATTGCTGGCTTATGAAAATGGAATTTTTCCGTGGTTTAATGAAGAAGACCCTCCTTTATGGTGGTCACCACCCCAGCGGGCCGTATTATTTCCCGAAGAAACTCGAATCTCCAAGAGCATGAAGCAAGAGCTCAGAAAACCCGGTTATGAAGTGATGTTCAATACCGACTTTAATAGCGTAATAGAACACTGCCAACAGTCAAGAATAGATTCTGAAGGAACCTGGATTACTCAGGAGTTTATAGATGTATATACGCAGCTCCATGAAATGGGGATAGCGCACAGCGTAGAGACATACTACGAAGGTGAGCTGGTTGGTGGTTTATACGGCCTCACCTTCGGAGATGTGTTTTGCGGGGAAAGCATGTTTTCTCTGCGCAGCAATGCCTCTAAAATAGCCCTCATAAGACTCTCAGAAAGACTCATAGAAAAAGAGTTCCAAGTCATCGATTGTCAAATCACGAATCCTCATTTAGTAAGTCTGGGCGCTCGAGAAATATCCAGAGAAGACTTCTTAACTATCCTGCATGATTCTTTGGAGAAGAAAAAGGGGGATTTGTTTTAACAAAAAAAACCACTCAACTAACTGATAATAAAAGTATTTAAAACACTATTAACAATAGGTTAAAAAATTGTCAATAATTAGTTGGTTGAAAACTTCAAACTCTAGTTATGCACTATTACATTTGACTTATCAAGAGAAGGTGAGATCTGATATGAATATACAGCATTCAATTCTCGAGATAATAACCTATTTACAACTAAAACCCCAAAAGCTCATGTACGACAAGTATGATTACCTTATTCTAGATCTAATTCACATGTACAAGCAGAATAACCAGCAGTATATTAAACTGGGAATTCTTGAAAGAGACTTTTGGCTTAAAATCGAAAATGACTCGGACTTGAATGTCGGTCAAGCGAGAATAGGTGAAAGAATAGCGAACTTGTATGTCGATGGACTTATCCAAAATAAAGACGGGTACATGCTAACCAAAAGAGGAAGAGAGGAACTTCTCGGATTGGAGGTAAACTAATTCTCTGAGGCTTAAACAAAGCATTACTTATAAAAACAAAGATCAGTTATACGTACTGGTCTTTTTTTTGTTTTAGAATTATGAAATATTTAGCGCTCGCACTACTCTCTGTATTTTTTATTAAAGAAAAAATTTTATTTCTAATAGTCCCTTTAGGAACTATCATTAACAGAACACAAGAAAAATTAGAAAAGATTGAAGAAACAAGAGATAATTATTAATCTAGATTATCTAAATCTTTGATACTCATTGATAAAGTATCCAGGGTAAGCAGCCAGTTCTCCTTCAGATAATATAGCGTGAGACCTTGCCTCTACTTTTAAGAGCTCTATCTCCATCCATATAAGTTCGTTCTTAATAGCCACACTGGCAGGATCCATTCCTTCAGCAGAACCTATTTTAGGCGGTAACCATGCCTTTATCTTATCTCCTTCTTTCATTAACTGACATGCCTGAGAAAAACCTGTTAACTCACGGTTTAATGCAATAGAAATAGTATCTCTAGTGTTCGTCGCCATAGTCTGATCCCATAGCTGACCTCTCTGCTCAGAACCTTGCACATACCTAATTAACACTACGTCATTGCCGTCTGGCATGACTCCACCAACTGGACCGTGTTTAATATACGTATACTGCAGACCTCTTCCAGCTATAGTAACATTATCTTTCTTCCCATTAGCTTTTAAAAATCGAATAGACCCTCTCATTAAAGAGTCATTCTTATTAGCATTAGCCCATCTAAAATATTCCTGTAAGAGCTCATTCTTCTGAACCTCATCAACCCTAAACTCATTTCCACTAATGAAATCATTCATCGCTAATTCGATTATCTCAGGTCTGTAATCACCTTCATTATAGTACGAAAATTGCTGACTAATGCTCATTCCTAACACATAATTAACTGAATCCTCCATGGACTGCAAAGCTCCATCTCCTTTTCTGATAGATGATTTTGAAGAGGAAGTACTATTTTCGCAAGAGTCGAACACGAGTGTTCCAGCTATCAGAATAAAAAGGAGTTTTATTTTCATAATGAATCAAGTTAGTTATTCAAAAATAATCCATTTGTGGAGTCCAAATCACCAATCATAGAACTTCCTAATTCTCTTTTATCAGAAGCGGTAGGCGATCATATTAAATCGGGAAAAGAAAAAATTATAACTATTTGGCTTAATGGAGTTAAAGACGATTCCTACCGCGCCTCCTATTTCATAAGATCTTTTAACGAAATGCCCGAATATGAACAGATAGCTCTTTCGTTATGCGAAGGATCTATACTAGACATAGGGGCTGGGGCTGGAGCACATAGCGCATTCTTAACTACTAAAAATAAAATGGTGACCGCCCTAGAATCTGATTCAGGATTTGTAACGCTCCTCTCTCTGATTCCGAATGCAACTGTGGTCCATCAAGATTTATTCAACTATAAACCAACCCAAACGTTCGATACTATTCTATTATTAATGAATGGATTAGGCATCTCTCAATCAGTATCTAAACTGCCCGAAATGTTTGATAAATTAGCTGTCTTACTTTCTGAAAAAGGGAAAATACTAGTAGAAATAACCGATTACAAGCACTCCCCAGAGTATGACCCGGACACAATGTATAATCCGGAAGTCACGTTTAGATTAATGTATAATAAAAAATTTAGCGAAGAGTTTACTTGGCTCTATCCAGACTTAGAAATGGTCACAGAACAGTGTGAACGATTAAACCTAAAAAACAACATAATCTACCATGAGGATGAAACTCTGCTGCTCGAAATCAGTAAGTAAGCCATTTACACAATTGTTTATGCGTAATTCTTAAAAAGAACGCTTAATTCTCTTGTAATGCCTCCTAAATTTAACCCTATGAATAATATCATTTTTTTTGATTCTGAAGAACACCGCACACTTCTCCCATTAACCTACACTAAACCCGTATCTGAACTGAGAATAGGGATTCATAAAATACACGAGAAATGGGAAAACGCACTTGGTGTAAGCTCATCGAATTACACGCAGCCGCATCTTTCTAAGTTATTTGAAATGCACTTGACAGATGATAATTTATTCATTCTAGGCGGACTGCTTCCTTCTGACAATCTAATTAAGGCTATAGAAGATTTAAATGAAGACAGCTCATTAATTAAAAGCGGCAGAATATTAGCCGCTAGAGGAAGTTCGTTAAATGCTATAAAACATCCGAAAGAAGAAATAAACTTTGAGTATAACATACAACTGATTAAACGCCCTTGGCAAATCTTCGAGTTGAATGGCGCTCAAATTGAAGCCGACTTAAAAAGTATTGATAAAACTTCTTTCTCCTCTTCTTTAGAGCACACAAAAATTATAGGAGATCCAACTAAAATATTCATTCACGAGTCTGCTACTGTAAACGCTATTTCTTTAAACACCTCGGCAGGGTCAGTATATATAGGGCCTAATGCTGAAGTTATGGAAGGATCTGTAATCAGAGGACCTTTTGCCTTATGTGATAGATCTATAGTTAAAATGGGCGCAAAAATTTACGGCGACTCTACCATAGGACCTTACTGTAAAGTCGGTGGTGAAATAGGAAACAGCGTGTTTCAGGGGTTTTCTAATAAAGGTCATGATGGCTACCTAGGAAATTCAGTCATCGGTGAGTGGTGTAATTTAGGTGCAGATACCAATGTATCTAATCTTAAGAACAATTACTCCAATGTTAAACTATGGGATTATGTTAAAGAATCAGCTATAGATACTGAGTTAACTTTCTGCGGATTAATCATGGGAGACCATAGTAAAACCGGAATCAATACTATGCTAAATACAGGCACTATGGTAGGTGTAGGCTCTAACATTTTCGGCGCTCATTTCCCTCCCAAATTCATTCCTAGTTTTAGCTGGGGAAGTGGGACAGATTTCATGGAGCATGATTTCATTAAGTTTTGTAGCACAGCAGAAAAAGTAATGGCTCGCAGAGACCTAACCCTGGCTAGAGAAAACAAATCTGCCTTGAAATGGGTTTTTCAAGCCTCTTCAAAATTTCGCTAATATCCAAAAGCTACTGCCGTTATATTCTTCTTTTAAGTATTTCTCTGTCAATTCTGCCGAAGCCAATGCTCTGGCATAAGTCTTGAAACATAACTAATAGGAACATAATTACACAAACACAGGAGCTTTCCTGTCAAAATGACTGAATAGAAATGGGAATATTTGATGAAGAGATAGAGATAAGACTTTCAGATGGCAACGAACCGGAGTTCATTCCGATTTTCTCCTTAGAAGATGAAGAAAAAATGGACAAAGAAGCTACTCCCAAGAGTCTGCCTATTCTTCCATTAAGAAATACAGTCCTTTTCCCTGGAGTGGTCATTCCTATTACCGTAGGAAGAGACTCTAGTGTGCAGCTAATAAAAGAAGCCAATAAAGGAGATAAAATTATAGGAGTCGTTTCTCAGAAAGATGAGAACGTAGAGAATCCTACATTTTCAGATTTGAATACTACAGGAACTGTTGCTCAGATCATGAAAATGCTAAAAATGCCAGATGGGAATACTACAGTAATATTGCAAGGTAAAAAAAGGCTAAAACTAAAAGAACTCATACAAGAAGAGCCTTACCTAAGATCCGAAATAGTAGAATTTCCAGACATAAAATCTACCACGAGTAAAAATAAAATAAAAGCACTAAAAGCTTCTTTAAAAGATTCAGCAGAACAGATAGTCAAGCTTTCCCCTCAAATTCCATCTGAAGCGGCATTCGCAATAAAAAACATAGAGAGTTTATCTTTCTTGGTCAACTTCATTTCTTCTAATATGAACTCTTCTGTAGCAGAAAAACAACAGCTTTTAGAGATGGTTGATTTAGACGCTAGATGTGAAAAAGTACTAGAGCACTTGGCTAAGGAAATGCAACATCTGGAGATGAAAAACGAAATACAGTCTAAAGTAAAAACAGACTTAGACAAGCAGCAGCGTGAATACTTTCTGAATCAGCAGATGAAAAAAATCCAGGAAGAGCTAGGTGGATCTCCTCACCAAGAGGACATCACTGAGATGAAGAAGCGTATGCTGGATAAGACATGGAATGAGGATGTAGAAAAAAAGTTTATGAAAGAGCTCGTGAAGCTTGAAAGAATGAATCCCTCTGGAGCAGAGTATTCCGTGCAGCATAACTACTGTGACTTACTCCTAGAACTTCCATGGGATGACGCATCTGATGATAACTTCGACTTAAATAGAGCTCAGGAAATACTTGACAGAGACCATTACGGTTTAGAGAAAGTGAAAAAAAGAATTATAGAACACCTCGCAGTACTGAAACTGAAAGGAGACCTAAAAGCTCCTATACTCTGTCTATATGGACCTCCAGGAGTAGGGAAAACTTCTTTAGGTAAAAGTATAGCAGAATCTATAGGAAGAGAATACATGCGCATGGCACTGGGTGGATTGAGAGATGAAGCAGAAATCAGAGGCCATAGAAAAACCTACATAGGCGCAATGCCTGGCAGGGTAATTCAGAGCATTAAAAAAGCAGGGAAATCGAATCCGTTATTCGTCTTAGATGAAATAGATAAACTGACCAGAGACAATCATGGCGATCCTTCCTCTGCACTACTCGAAGTTTTAGACCCTGAACAAAACTCTGCCTTTTATGATAATTATGTGGAGATGGATTATGACCTTTCTAAGGTGATGTTTATAGCTACAGCTAATTCGCTGCAGACTATTCAACCGGCACTGAGAGATCGAATGGAAATCATAGAAGTGAATGGATATACAGTAGAAGAAAAAGTACAGATAGCCATAAAGCACCTTATTCCCAAGCAACTGAGAGAAACAGGGGTTAAAGGAGAACAAGTTTCTATTCCAGACCTTATCATAGAAAAAGTAGTTACAGAATATACCAATGAGTCTGGTGTAAGAGGATTAGAAAAAAGAATAGGAAAGCTTATCCGCCATCGCGCTATGCAAATCGCTATGAAAAAAGGTTTCGAGTCTGAATTAACTGCTGATCAAGTAGTGAAAATATTGGGCCCATCACATGAAAAAGACAAGTACCAAGGAAATGACGTAGCTGGAGTAGTTACTGGTTTGGCATGGACTCCGGTAGGTGGAGATATTCTATTCATAGAAACTAGCCTCACTCAAGGAAAAGGAAAGCTTACCCTTACTGGAAACTTAGGAGACGTAATGAAAGAATCTGCCACGTTAGCCTTGGAATACTTAAGAGCACACTCAGATATGATAGGGCTAGAGCAAGAGGTGTTTGATAAATGGAATGTGCATCTTCATGTTCCTCAGGGAGCTATTCCAAAAGACGGTCCTTCAGCTGGAATCACAATGCTTACTGCACTGGCCAGTGCGTTTACTCAGAAAAAAGTAAAAGCAAATTTGGCCATGACAGGTGAGATCACATTAAGAGGAAAAGTACTTCCTGTAGGAGGAATCAAAGAGAAAATACTGGCTGCTAAAAGAGCAGGAATCCATGAAATAGTGATGTGCGATAAAAACCGTAAAGACGTTGAGGATATTAATCCTAGATATACTAAAGGAGTGAATTTTGTATATATCTCACAGATGATAGATGCAGTGAAACATGCACTTATGGAAGAGAAAGTGGAGAATCCTTTAAAAGTAGCTTAGGCTGTTTCAGTTGATATTTTGTAGTTCATGGCTTATAGTGAACTATCAACCATGAACTCACGAACTTTGAACTAATTCGATTTTCAAGCTAAAACTCTTGGCAACAATTCACAACAAATTTCAGTCTGTAATACTATATCAGGCTCCCCTTCGTTATTTTAGCGTAAAAACCGAACAATTTTGAAGAAATTACTCTTAGTCATACTCCTTGTTTCCTCGACTGCTTTTGTTTTTAGCCAATCTACAGGTAATGGCGTCTTTAAATCGTTGAATTTACCAGCTTCAGCCAGAATAGGAGCGCTAGGCGGAAATCTCATAGCTATAGCTGATGGCGATATGGGACTGGCTTTCTTTAATCCTGCTCTACTCGACTCGACTATGGATAAGCGAATAGAGATGAGTTATCTGAATTATTTTTCTGACATCAATCTAGGCTCAGCACATTTTGCAAAACACTTCTCTCACATAGGAACAGCATCTTTATCTCTTCAGTATTTAGATTATGGAGATTTTACAGAAACAGATGTTTCTAATAACAACCTTGGAGATTTTCAAGTTTCAGATGTCATAGTTAACCTCGGTTTTGGTAGACAGTTAGACTCTAACTTCACGGCTGGCGTGAATCTAAAATATATTAACTCTGCGCTAGCAGATTATACCAGTTCAGGAATAGCGGCAGATTTTGGCTTGCATTATTACAAGAAGAAAGGCCTTTTTAGCGCCGCTCTTTTGCTCAAGAATATAGGAACTCAACTAGGGAATTACACAGAAGGAAATAAAGAGAAATTGCCTTTTGAAATTCAAGCCGGGTTCACTAAAAAATTAAGGCACGCTCCTTTCCGTTTTGGGTTTATGTTAGAAAACCTTCAGGAATGGGATATTAGAAGAGAGTCTGAGAAAAATATAGTTACAATAGACCCAATTACAGAGGAAATTAGAGAAGATAAGAGTTTTGTAGCTGGAGATATTTTTATGCGTCACTTAATCTTTAATACGGAAGTACTTATTGGTAAAAACATAACCTTCAGATTAGGTTATAACTACAGAAGAAGACAAGAACTAGCATTCGAGGAAAAACCTGGAACTGTAGGCTTAAGTATTGGCGCAGCTGTAAAAGTTTCTAAATTCAATATCAGTTACGGAAGAAGCACTTATCATCTAGCTGGTCCATCAAATCACTTTACAGTAAATACATCTATTTCTGATTGGTAAAGAGGTGAACTAACCATTAGAGAAAAAATAAGGCAGTTTTTGACGCTAGCCTGCAACCTCTCAGCTCAAATAACACTAGCACAATACCCCCCTAACTCAAGGACAAGCCTCGCCAAACGAGCCCAAGAAACCTCCCAGGTCAGACACGTTTATCCAACCATCGTTATTATAATCACCAGGGCATAACGGGCCAAACAGACAAGCGCCATTATCATCTACATTTGCTTCAGAATTAAAATTTTCAGCATTCTCATACCTACACCCAAGTATTATCAAGCTTAAGCAACTCCCATTATCAATACTGACCTCTGGTGAGAACTCCAAATATGCTGGATCGGTGCATCCAACATTCAGAGAAATACAACTCCCATCATCCAAATTAGCCTCAGGATTATAATTATCTGCTGTTTCATCTGTGCAACCCTGAACCTCCTGCCATAACCATGCATCATAGGCCAGTTGTTCGTAATCAATGTATGGATTTCTATTGCCTTGGACTTGTTCAGCTCTTTGGTTACGCTGAATCTCCATATCATCCACTGGATCCTGCAAATGCCACTGATAAACAAGATTCAAATCAATCAACTCAGAAATCAATCCTGCTTGAGTAGGATATACCGTATAGAAATAGAATATTTGGCGAGCTAAGTCTCCTTTCCTATCCTCCTGAGGCTCAAACAAGCTATTAGCACCCTCTGAAAAGTTTAATGATACATTTGGCTCAATCAACAAAGAAACGTAATCACCAGAAGTATCAATCCCATACCACTGCGCTTGACTATCCAGAACTTCTCCAAAGTCATGATTAGACCGAGCTGAATTCACGCTTTGATGACTCGGACGAATATTATGAATATCAGATTTCATAGGCGATTCCGCACCATAAAAAGACTGAGGAACGATGTGTTCTGCATTAATGGGATTTGGATAAGTGGTTACTTCAGAATTCATTTCAAAGTCCGTATAAATACAATAAATCTTACCATTCACTTCATCCGTGAACGAATACATCTGTTCACGAGCAATAGTATATCCCAAATCAGTGAATAAGTCATCATACAAATTCATCTTTAACCAAGACCTTAAATCTTCATTATGAATTGATTCCGGGTATTGAGCAATACCTTGAATTTGAAAGAGACAAAAAACACAAAAAGAAAATAATACTCGGAAAATCATAATTTCAATATACTCATAGAAAGCCCATATTTAACCCGTCCTCTGGCACATTATACTCTAACAAACAACTACAAAAGTCAAGTGACTAGTAGTCAGTATTTGCGAGCATTTAAAAGATATGAAAAACGCTTTTTTATTATTTCTCGGTTTTCTAAGAATCAGTCTCGAAAAACTTCCGAAACTAAAAAAAATACAGACACAAATTCTATAGCCTCTAAAAATCGGTTACGATTTCGATGTAATTCCTAACAGAAACAAAATATGCTCATCGGCTTACATTCACAACACGCTGAATCCGAATATTGACAGTTCTTTTTTTGTGAGTACATATCTTTAATCGTACTTTTGTTTTAAAGCTAGTAACCGTGAAAAAGAAAATAAGTATAGCTATAGATGGGTACTCATCTTGCGGAAAGAGCACATTAGCTAAAGCTATGGCCAAAGAGCTCAACTATATCCACGTCGACACAGGCGCTATGTATAGAGCTATGACACTTCACGCTATAAAGAGAGGATATGTTACCCATAAAGGTCTGAATAAAGAGGCATTAATTAATGATTTAGACAATATTTATATCACATTCCAATACAACCCTATAAGCTTTAAATCAGAAACATGCCTAAATGGAGCTGTCGTAGAAAAAGAAATTCGTCAAATGCAGGTTTCGAAGCACGTAAGTCCCGTGAGTGAAGTAAAAGAGGTAAGAGCTAAACTGGTGAAATTGCAGAAAAGACTATCTGAGAATAAAGGTGTAGTGATGGATGGTAGAGACATAGGAACCGTAGTAATTCCTGATGCTGACCTTAAAATATTTATGGTAGCCACACCAGAAGTAAGAATCCAAAGAAGGTATGACGAGCTTATTTCTAAGGGAGTATCCGTATCTAAAGAAGAAATAAAGCAAAACATTACAGAAAGAGACCACATAGATTCCAACAGAGAAATGGATCCACTGCGTCAAGCAGCAGATTCTGTGGTTTTAGACAATTCAGATTTATCGCTAGATGAGCAATTCGAGTTCATTACCAAAAAAGCCCAAGAAATAATAGTTAACACACAAAAAGTAAGATAGTTAAAGTAAAACCTCCATTAGCACCTATCTAACGCAAAGTTCCCTTTTTTACTTCTAGGACATTTGTTAATAATTCAGTAACAAAGAATATTTTAGAGCCATTAGCTGAACTAAATTTTACTTTTTGTTTAATGTTCATGAAGATAAGCTATTCTTATATACTAAGCCTTCTGGCTATGCTGCTTACAATAAGTGGTATTCACTCTTTTGGTGTTTTAGCCAATCCCATTTTGGCACAACTCGAACCTAAAGTTGAATCAAAACATACAGAGCTCACTCTTAAAAAAGACTCCACTGAAATAGCAATCTCACTTGACGAAAACGAAGAAGACACATCTCTTCCCTTCATCAAAAAGGAAACCACTACACCATGGGCAGATTCTGTTTTTAATTCACTTTCATTAAAAGAGAGAGTAGCTCAGTTATTTATGGTAGCAGCATATTCCAATAAAGATGTCGCTCATAAAACAGAACTTCTAAAATTAATCACAGAAGAGAAGATAGGAGGATTGATTTTCTTTCAAGGAGACCCTGCTTCTCAGATGAAACTTACCAAGTTTTATCAGGGTATTACTCAAACTCCACTTTGGTTGGGAATGGATATAGAATGGGGCTTGAGTATGAGATTATCTAATTCTATCCATTATCCCTATCAGATGACTCTGGGAGCTATAGACAACGACTCTTTAGTCTACGAAATGGCTGCACAAATAGCCCAGCAAATGAAAAGAATGGGAGTGCACGTAAGTTTCTCACCAGTTCTAGATGTTAACAATAACCCCAACAATCCTGTGATTAACTACCGCTCTTTTGGTGAAAACAGAGAGAACGTTTCTGAAAAAGGACTTATGTATATCAAAGGGCTTCAGGAAAATGGTGTACTAGCTTGCGCCAAGCATTTCCCTGGACATGGAGATACTGATATGGATTCCCATTTAACCCTTCCTACAGTAAATCATAACAGAAATAGACTAGACAGCATAGAGCTATTTCCTTTTAAAAACGCCATCAATGAAGGCGTTGGAAGTATAATGGTGGCCCACCTCCACATTCCCGTACTGGATAATAGAGAGAATAGAGCTACTACCCTTTCTTCAGCTACGGTAAATACGTTACTTAAAAAGCAGCTTAAATTCAAAGGGCTTTCGTTCACTGATGCACTAAACATGAAGGGCGTAGCTAAGTATTTTAAACCTGGAGAAGTAGACCTAGAAGCGCTAAAAGCAGGAAACGATGTGCTGCTCTTCCCTGAAGATGTTCCTCAGGCCATAAAGAAAATAATGGCTGCCATAGCATCAGGTGAAATCTCTGAAAAAACCATTAATACTCGATGCCTTAAAATCCTTAAGACTAAAGAATGGCTGGGATTAAACAAAAAGGGAAAGCTCGATGAAACTGACTTAGTAAAAGACCTAAACTCCGAAGAGTTTAATTGGTTAAACCAGCGCTTGGCAGATGCGTCAATAACATTGCTGCGCAATGAAAACAACTCACTCCCTTTCCTTAAAATAAGTGAAAATAAAACAGCCGTAATAAATATAGGAACTAATAGAACAGCGAAACACTTCGGAGAAAGTTTAGAGAAGTATCTCGAGGTTAAAACGTTCAATGTCACCAAAACAATAGGGTTCTCTGAAATACAAAACATAGCTAATGAGCTAAAAACTTTTGACAGGGTAATCGTAAACATTTTAGGTACTTCTAACAAACCCAAAAAGAATTTTGGGATTACAGACAACATTAATCTTCTCCTGAGTAAAATGGATAAGAACAAAGAAAATGTGCTTACTATTTACACTAATGCTTACAGCCTCTATAAATTAAAAAACCTAGACAATTTCTCAAGCATCATGTTAGCTTATCAAGATTCTAAGGAAGCCCAAAAGGCATCTGCAGACGCTATTATTGGAGCGATTAAGATAAATGGAAGACTACCCGTGTCTGCTGGCCAGTTTAGAGAAGGAGAAGGAATTACAATAGATAAGGCCATTAGAATACGAAGAAATGTCTCTCCATTTGAGTTAGGGATAAACCCGGCAGATTTAAAGAAAATAGACACTATAGCGCTCAAAGGAATAAAAGAAAAAGCATATCC
>CESI01022582.1_pt1 | contig 43746 bp, 51 predicted proteins | sample 356301 | NCBI WGS metagenome assembly CESI01 (sample SAMEA2621423, study PRJEB7988) | marine metagenome | biome: marine biome (ENVO:00000447); feature: deep chlorophyll maximum layer (ENVO:xxxxxxxx); material: "saline water (ENVO:00002010), including plankton (ENVO:xxxxxxxx)" | depth 40 m | reverse complement strand
TAAAAAAACTCCTTCTTCCTGCAGCATTTATCTACAGTTTAATTCTTAAGCTGAGGCATTATCTATTTAACTCAGGAATAATAAAATCCTGCAAATTCGAAACCCCTATTATCGGGATTGGGAATTTATCATTTGGAGGGACCGGAAAATCACCCCTAGTAATCTACTTAACAAAACTACTCCAATCTAAAGGAAAGACAGTGGCTATAGTCTCTAGGGGTTATGGAAGAAAGACTAAAGGAGTAGTGCACTGCAACGCTAATCACACTGCAATAGAAATAGGTGACGAACCGAGAATGTACCTTTCAGAATTAAATAACACCCACATAGTGGTAGCCGAACGAAGAAAAGAGGGGATACAGTTGCTGCTGCAATCAGATGATAAACCAGATGTAATCCTTCTAGACGACTGCTTCCAGCACAGGTATGTAACACCTTCAGTTCTCCTGTTACTGACCACGGAGAAAAAACCATATTGGAAAGATTTCTTAGTTCCTGCTGGATATTTACGAGATATAAAAAGCGCAGCTTCTCGAGCTGATGCTTTGGTCATTACTAAGATTACAGATAATTATAATGCGCTGCAAAAACCAAAAGAGTGGGCCTCTAGACCTACTTTTAGTTCTAAAATAGTTTACGGAAATCCAACTAATGAGTATGGTCAGGACATAAACTCTAATGAAGCCATAAGCTTCACAGGTCTGGCTAACAGCGTCTTATTCGAGAATCATCTCAAAGAAAATTATTCTTTGAAAAAGAATTTCAAATTCGCAGACCATCATTACTTCACTGATGCGGAATTAGAGAACATTATTCAATTTGGTAAAGACACCTTGAATCAACCTAAATACCTTACGACACTCAAAGACTTCTATAGACTGAGCGATAATCAGAAAAGTTTATTTGGTCAAAATCTGTTCACAATAAAAATAAGCACCCCTATTTTAGAGGAAAAAGAATTAATTCAATTCCTAACCAATAAAAATATCCTAAAGGTTTAGGTATCTTTGCTAACAATCGAAATAATATTCATGAAAAATATTTTAGTTTTAGCCGCAATATCATCACTGCTATTAGCTTCAGGATGTTCATCACAAAACACTATTGACCCGAACTCTTCTAGAACAGTTATATCTGGAAAGATAGAAGGCGGTGATGGCGAGATGTTATTTATCAATAAGATCAATAGGCGTAAAATCGGTGAGATTTTCGATACCATCATGATTAGAGAAGGAGGAGTTTTTAGCCATAAGTTAAACCAACCTCTGAAAATGGATTATTACGTGCTTACTAATAACAAGAGAAATCAAGTTTTTCTTATTACAGATAGCACAGAGAATGTTACTCTCAATGCTAATTACAACGCATTAAATAAGCCTTCAGAAATCACAGGAAGTCCAAACACATCTGTTTATCATGAATTATTCGATATAGTTTCTACGCACAAAAAAAATGTATTAGGTATAGAAAATAAAATCAAAAAAGCCAAGAAGCTAGAAGAAAAACTAGTCTTAGGTAAAGAGAAACAAACGATTAAAAAGCAGTTCAATTCTGACCTTAATGGTTATATCAAAGGAAACAGCTCCTCACCAGGAATAGCCGCTTTTTTCGATGCGTTAGACTTCACCACTGAAATTGAGCTCTCAAGCACTATAATAAACAATCTTGCTAAGACAGTACCCTATTCTAATTATTACAAAGCCCGTGAGGCATCTGTAAAAGACTTCTACCAGAGGAATAGGTCAATCGCTCAAAGCTCTGATATAGGTAAAGTAGCTCCGAATATTGAGTTAAATGATCCTGACGGTGTCAAAAAAACTCTCAACGAACTTAGAGGGAAAATCGTACTTATCGATTTTTGGGCCTCATGGTGTGGACCATGTAGAAGAGAAAACCCAAATGTAGTTAGCGCCTATAACAAATATAATGACGCCGGATTCGAAGTGTTCTCAGTGTCATTAGATAGTGACCGTTCTAAATGGCTTGCGGCCATAGAAAAAGATGGGTTAGTTTGGGATTATCATGTTAGCGATCTCAAAAAATGGGCTACTCCCTATAAAAACATCTATAAATTCAGTGGCATTCCACACACCGTTTTAGTAGATAGAGATGGCAATATCATTCAGACTAAAATTAGAGGTGGCGCTTTAGAAGATAAGCTCGAATCTATTTTTGGTTATTAATCGATTTCTGAAATTGAAAGATAAAATCTATTTTGCTTCTGACTTTCATTTAGGTGCTCCCACCTATGAGAAGAGTCTTGTTAGAGAAAAATTAATAGTTCAGTGGCTAAATGACATTAGTGCTGATGCTTCGGAGATATTCCTAGTTGGTGATATTTTTGATTTCTGGTTTGAATATAAACAAGCCATTCCTAGAGGATTTACGCGGATTTTAGGGAAATTAGCTGAGCTCTCAGACAGTGGTATTAAAATTCATCTATTTACTGGAAATCACGATATGTGGATATTTGACTATCTACCTCATGAAATAAATGCAATCCTCTACAGAGAACCTATCTCAATAAAAAGACAAGGTTTAGATCTTTATATTGGACATGGAGATGGTCTAGGCCCTGGAGATTATGGCTATAAATTTATAAAACGTGTATTCTCAAATACATTATGTCAGTGGATGTTTGCAAGGCTGCACCCTAACTTTGGCATAGGACTAGCTAATTATTTAAGCAGAAGTAGTAGAGCTAAAACTGGAGACTCAGAATCTTCATCCCTAGGTGACAATGAAGAATGGCTCGCTCTATATTCGAAGGAAATTTTAAAGGTTAAACACTACGACATATTCATCTTTGGCCATAGACATTTACCACTAGAAATAGCTCTAAATGAAAAGTCGACCTATTTCAACTTAGGAGATTGGATTAACTATTACAGCTACGGAGAGTTACATGACGGGAAATTCCATTTGAAATATTACAATGAGTCATGAAAGTCTAAAAGGTCTATTAGCCGATTTGAATAACCAATCTCATTGTCATACCAGCCTACTACCTTGAGCATATTTCCAACAACTGAAGTAAGACCAGAATCAAAGACACACGAATGTGGATTTCCTATGATGTCTGATGAAACTAATGGATCAGTTGAGAATTGGATAAACCCCTTAAAATCATTCTCAGAAGAGAGTTTAACCAATTGGTTTATCTCTTCTACCGATGGCGGATTATTAATAGTAAAGGTTATATCGGTAAGCGAGCCATCTGGCACGGGAACTCTTATTCCACAACCTCCTAACTTATCTGCTAATTCTGGAAATATTCGAGTCAATGCCTTAGCCGCTCCAGTGGTAGTAGGGATTATTGACTGGACCGCTCCTCTTGCTCTTCTTAAGTCCTTGTGAGGAGCGTCATGTAGATTCTGGTCTGCAGTATAAGAGTGCACTGTAGTTATAAAACAACTGTCCAATTTATAATTTTCCGACACTATTTTTATGAGATGAGCAGCGCTATTCGCAGTACAAGAGGCGTTAGAGAATATTTCATCTTCTTTTGACAGCAAGTGCTCATTTACTCCCATCACTATCATTTTCATGGACTCGTCTGCAGGAGGCACTGTCAATATAACCTTATCTGCTCCGTTTTTAATGTGATGATCTAAATCGGCCTTTATCTTATACTTTCCAGTAGCCTCAATTACGACATCTACATTATCCCATGATATTTTCGAAATATCAGAACATTTAGAATAAGTAACCACTTGGTTTTCAATAAGAAATAAATCATCCTGAACATAAGCCAATGATTTATCGAACTTACCATGAATACTATCATACTTTACTAAATGTAAAAGTGTCTTTAACGGATGTATATCATTTACATGAACTATTTCTAAATCATCTCTTTCAGAAATCAATCGAAATAATGTTCTCCCTATTCTGCCAAATCCATTAATCCCTATTCTAATCATAATAAATTTTTAGTCCAAAAAAAAGCCGTTAGATTGTATCATCTAACGGCTTCTAAATTATCGTCTATGCTATTACTTTACTAATAGTTTACCAGTCTCGCTGTATCCTTCTCCTCTTAAATTCATGATATAGTTACCACTATTTAAGCTTCCTATATACACGGTTGCTATTTGGTTTCCATTAGAAACAAACCCTAAATCTTCTGTGAAGACTAATTGACCAGAAATATTGTAAATATCTAAAGAAAGCTTCTTGCCTTCAATTAGATTTACTTCCAAATTCACTAAATCTGTTGCTGGATTCGGGAATATTAACAGACTCTTATTAGCAGAAGAAATCTCTGTACCAGTTAACTCTTCAATATTTACAACTCCTCCAGATCTCCAAATTCCCATTCCGTGAGTTCCTATGTACACAAAACCCGTATTGGTAGGATTTTCAATAAATTGTTGAGGACCTCTGTATTGTTGTTTAATATCAAAAACCGGAACATTTCCAAGATTATTACTACACTGTTCCCACGAATTATTGTCAGATAAATCATTAGTAGCCCAAACGCCAAACTCAGTTGCTACCATAATCACATCGTCTCCAGAAGCTTGATTATCTGTAATGATTACATCATAACAAGGCATGCCAGCAAAGTCTTGTCCTTGACTAAACCAAATGTTATCAAAGAACTCTGTGCCATTAGTTTGAGCAGCCGTAGTAGCTTCATTTGTAATCCAGACTTTACCACTTCCTCCATAGCCAGCTACTGCGACAGCTATTCTATTCGAATTGTTAGGGTCTATTCCTATCCCCATAGCTGGACCATTTGAATTGAATATTCTAGTCTGAGTTAACTCAGAAACATCTTCATCTCCCCAAAAATCATGAAACCCTGAAATTCTTGTTACATTCCCGTTACTTGACGCTAAATACATATGATTTCCGTCTAAGGAAAATTCTATGGCATTAACGCTAAAATTACCACTAACCACCTTAGTCCAATCTGGGGTAGTATTCCCGTCAAGAGCTTGGCGGGTAACATATATACCGTCATATGCATAACAAGCGAAGAGTGACGTATAAGGATCTATAATCTCTAATGTATCTGGCACATTAAACAAAGTGACATCTTCAATAGTAGCTACTTCTATATCTTCGGTAAACTCAACTGTTACTGTAACTGTACCGTCTAATGTAGTTTCATCAATTACAATACTCTCATTCGGCAGAATAACTGTTACTTCTGTAATTCCGATTTCAATAGTTTCTGTGAAAGAAAAATCTTCAGAAGAGTATTCTGTCTCATCAAAATCATACATCAGAGTAATTAAAGAGTCTTCCGTTTCTGTAATAACCTCTTGTGGCAAGGTAAGCTGCGGTCTAATAAATAACGTGTCTTCCAGAACATGCTCTACGGGTTGATTCAAATTATTCGTTAATACTGTTATCGCAGTTCCAGAGGGGATTGTATCCTCATTTGCCACAAACCTCATGATTTGTTGGGAGAATGGATCATTCGTATTTTCGAATAATCTTACGACATTAATAAACGGGAAGTTTGACTCTCCTTCTTGCAGCAGTGTACTCAATTCTACATCATAGAAGCTATTGAAAGAATTACCTCCATCAAATGATCTTCCAAGAGATCCATACTGACTTGTTACAAACTGTGCCAAATCACTAACAGCAGAAATATCAGTATCAAAACCATCTCCTCCATATTGGTTAAGACCCAATGTAGATCCTGGACCTACTAAAAATGTACTGTTATCTTGTGTTCCTCCATTTACCTTACCTGTAGTACTGATCCCAATTCCATAAAACTGTGTAGTATTGTATCCAAAGTTAGATTCTACAAATATTGGATTATCAGAGACTGTAACATCATTAGATTTAAAAATCCCACCATCACAACCAATGTACAATTGGTTATTCAGCCACTCAAAATGATGAATGTCAGAATGGACATAGTTTTGACCAAAACCAAAATTAAAAGCTAGTCTTTGTGGCTGAGTATTAATCCCACCTTCCCAGAGAGTTACACCTCCAACAATGATTCTTTCCTTATCGGTAGGATCTACAGTGATCACTAAATCATATCTTCCTTGGGTATTTTCACCAAATGGATCGATGTCTATGTTCGAATTTTGAATATCGTTTGCCGGCCAAATATTAAACCAAGTAACTCCTCCGTTGGTAGAGGCATAAACACCTCCCATTCTACCGCTAACACTAATTAAAGCATAAACATAATTTGGATCTTGCGGACTAATAGCCAGTCCGACTCTATTTGCACCAGAAACCGACAATTCTCCCGAAGAATTCCCAGTTACAGTTGTCCAAGAAGCACCTGCATCACTACTCAAGTATACTGCTGTTCCTAGAACAACTAACATTCTGTTTCCATCAGAAGAAATGACCATGTCCTGACATGATCCAGCAAAAGAAATTCCATTGAAGTCATCATTTACTATACCCGTGGCATCATCATATGTTAGGAGGCCACCTCGACATCCTATCCATAATAAATCTGGGTCTTGAGGGTCTGCATATAAAACGTCAGTAGATGTTAAGTCTCCATTTGTTGTTAGTAGGTCTGTAGCAAGGCCATCAACTGCAGACCATGTAACCCCATTATCCGAGCTTTTATACACTCCTGAGCCAAGAAATCCTGATCCACCTGATCCAGATGCACTGTCGAACAGAGATCCTGTACCTACAAAAATATTTCCATTTCCGATTTGCTCTACAGTGGTTACATTTAAATTTTCTTTAAAGCCAGTCACTCTGAACCATGTGTTTCCAGAATCCCATGATTGAAATAACCCACCCGAAACTCCTCCTGCAAAAAGAAGACCATCAGCAGTAAAACAAATATCTCTTGTTCTGCCACCAAAATTTGTAGGTCCCATTACCTCCCAGTTAATATCAAGACCTAAGTCTTTATTACTGGATTCTTTATTAAATTTACTCACCTTTGCTAGCATACTAGCGTAATCACCAGGCTCAATATTTCCCGTATCTACGTTTCGTCTCATCATAGCGTAATGCTCTGCAGCTCCACTAAAACTCTGTTCGTTTCCATTCTTAGTTCTCGGTGAATAATCTGAGATGTTCTCCGCACCAGGAACTGATATTACTCCTATTACTAAAGCCACTAGAGCTATTAAAACTAAAGCTATTCTCGTCTTCATATTATTTGGTATTATTTTTAATTTGATTCGGCAATTTACGATAAAATCTAAGCTAAATTATTACAATATTCATCCAGAAAAATCACATTATATACATCTCAAGAGATGAATCACCTAAAAAAGGTGTTTCTCTGCATGATAACTACTTCTTACTAGAGGGCCACTCTCTACATACCTAAAACCTTTTTCTAAGCCAATTTCTTTTAATTGCTCGAATACTTCGGGGGTAATAAACTCCAGCACAGGCAAATGTTTAGGTGTTGGCTGAAGATATTGACCTAAGGTTAGAATATCTACACTAACACTTCTTAGATCGTCCATGGTTTCTAAAATTTCATCAAAAGACTCTCCTAATCCGAGCATGACACCTGACTTCGTTTTCATGCCTCCTTCTTTTAATCTTCTAAGAACTTCTAAACTTCGATTATACTTAGCTTGTATTCGCACTGACTTTGTTAATCTTCTTACTGTCTCCAAATTATGAGACACTATCTCAGGAGCGACATCTATTATATGTTGCAGATTATTCCAGTTTCCCGCAAAGTCTGGTACTAATGTTTCTAAAGTCGTCGTTGGAGACTGGTGCCTAATAGCTCTTACTGTCTTAACCCAAACATCTGCACCACCATCTGCCAAATCATCTCTATCTACACTTGTTATTACAGCATGCTTTACTTCCATAAGCTTAACACTTCTCGCCACTTTACCAGGCTCAAACTCATCAACAACTTCAGGTCTACCAGTAATTACCGAACAAAACCCGCAACTTCTGGTACAAATATTTCCTAGTATCATAAAAGTCGCGGTACCCTCCCCCCAGCACTCTCCCATATTGGGACAGTTTCCGCTTTCACAAATGGTATGAAGTCCATGCTCAGAGACAAGACCTCTAACTCTCTTATAACTCTCTCCTGTGGGTAGCTTAACTCTCAACCACTTTGGCTTCGCTACTCTTTGCTTTTTAGATTCTACTGTTTCTGAACTCATCGCTTATCATACTTTTTACCTACCGAATAACATATAAATATCGAAGGAAAAAACCTTTGATTATTGGCTTCTTCTATCATAATGGGTAATTTATTTAAGAATGCATCCAACACTACTCCGACTTCTAACTGCTGAACACCTTCATTCTCCCCGCTATACTCAAAAGTGGCCGCGATTTTGGCTACCGCCCCAAAGGTTAATTTCATTTCATCCAGTCCTCTCAAAAAATTCGCCCTTCCATTTATAATATTGAAATCATGAATTTCAGGATCGTAACGCTCAATGGCAACTGACGCGTCTGTACTTTTCGAAATCTCAACGTAAATTGGTTTAAGAAACCCTAAATTCGGACCTAAACCCCACTTGTAACCAATAGCAACTGCTCCATGCCTAATCTTATTTGAAACTATCTTCTTAGCTCCACACAAAAACCTTAAGGACTGAAAGGCATTTAATTTTCCGTAAGCAAATCTTCTCGAATTATCTCTGCCTTGGTTTGGCAGCTTAAATTCCTTTGGATGCTTGATTTTTACAAATTCTAAACTTTTTGTTTTAATCTTAAAAAAGCCCTCATATTTACCTGAATTAAACTGCACACCCCAACCTGATGTACTAAGCTGAGCCCCACCTGATAACTGATGAGCATAAATCAGACTAGGGCCTTCATAAGCTCCTTGGGACAGACCAATTGATACGAATGCAACAAAAAACAGAATAAGAATTGAGTATCTCATATGTAATCAAATTTAAGAATATTTTAGCACCTAAATCAATTTAACTAATGTCTAAAATATCTTTAGAATATAACGGGGAATTAAGAAATACTCTTATTCATTTGGAATCAAAAACGGAAATTTTAACAGACGCACCAAAAGACAACAATGGAAAAGGTGAGTCCTTTAGCCCTACAGACTTAGTAGCCTCATCATTAGCGGCGTGCATGATGACCGTAATTAATATTAGCGACATAAATGGAGTTTTTGGAATAGAAACCTGCTCAGCAGAAGTAGACAAAATCATGCAACAAACCCCCAGGAGAATTTCTGAAATAGTCGTAACTCTTAAAATAAAAACTATAGTGGAGTTAAGCCAAAAAAAGCAAAAGGACATCTATGATTTAGCTCATAATTGTCCAGTAGCATTAAGCTTAAGCAATGAGACAAATCAAAATATATCGATTACTTTTAATCATTAACTTCCTCCACTTGATCGTAGGCAGCGCAGGAAGGCTTAGATGAACGACAAGATGAAAAGAAAATCGCGCATACGGCAATGATGATTAATATAAATACAGTTTTTTTCATTTTAGTGTTTTATTTTCCAGTAAAAATCAAAATTATCTTTTTCTACAACCTATAGTGCAGATGGTTTCAATTTTTATAAACAAGTTTTATTCTCTAACTAAATAACTATACTAAACATTCGTTATTGTTCATCAAAGGCAACTATTTGAAATATCTAATCTTTATAGCATTTTTAGGCTCTCCATTTTTAAGCAATTTACAGACTAGCGATGCAATAAAGTTTTTTCAAGTTGTCGCAACTCATAACGGGCGAACAAAAGAAATTTCTAATACTCCTGCGAACAAAACCTCTACACTTGATTTTTGCAACGCTGAGATACAAAAACTACATATAAGTGGTTATCTAGAAGCCGCAACGGATAGTTTGGTTCAAAAAAATAACACCCTCCTCATCTTTATTACTATCGGTACCGAGTACACTATTCAGTCGATAAATCTTATTGACTTTCAAACCAGTGTATTTCAGGGGGAAATGGAGTTTTCAACGATTTCAAGAATGATTCGAAGAGAGTTGTCATTTCAAGAAAACAACGGTCACCCCTTTGCTAAAATCCAAAGCCAAGGAATACTAGACAGCAGCAACATTACTCTTGAAATAACGCTGGACAAGGGTCCTGTAGTTGAATTTGACAGCCTTATCATAAAGAGTGAGGAGTCATTCGATTACAACACCATTAAGAAGATATTCAACTTCAAATCAGACAAGCTATACTCAGAAAATTATGCCAAAGGATTATCCAAAATAGCCAAAGACAATTCCTTCTTCGGTTTTAATAAACCACCAAAAATTTCATTCCGAAATGATAAAGCTTCCGTTACTTTATTCCTAAAGAAAAAAAAGACAAGCCGTTTTGATGGAATTTTAGGACTTCAGCCCTCAATAGGTGGTTCTACTTCAGTAACAGGACTTATTTCATTAGATTTAATCAACATTCTAAACCGAGCGGAGTCACTCTCGCTTAACTGGGAAAGATTAAGACCAGAAAATCAAAGATTAGCGGTGAATGTAAAAACTCCATTTCTCTTTAATACGTTTCTAAGCATTGAGCTCAACACCGCATTGATTAGACAAGACAGCACCATTAATCGAATCAGCATAGACTATGGTGCTGGCTATCAACTCAACCCGAATAATAGATTAAGCTTTCTCATAGGTCAAACCAAAAACAACTCTAATCAAAACGATAACCAATTTACTCAGAACACCAACTCTACTTTATATAGAGGGGAATGGCGCTATGCTAATTTGGACACCCGCCTGAACCCTACGAAAGGATTCACTAATCACTTAGGCTTTTCTTTAGGTTACAGAACGGCAGCCTCTGTGGAACGGGCAAAACTCATAGGACTGACCTACAAAGGCTCAAAACACATTAAATTATTAAAAAGAAGCTCATTACTCATCGGAGCTTCAGGTGAGAGTATTTCATCACAAAATATTTTAGAAAATGAAGTTCTACAGATTGGAGGGCTCGGCAGCATAAGAGGAACTGATCAAAGAACCATCCCAACCACTTCATGGATAACTACATCTATAGAATATAGGTATTTACTTGATAAAAACTCTCATGTTTTTGGATTTTATGAGAAAAACTACTTTGAGAAAAATACGTTAAAATCATATCAGAAGGGATCAATAGATGCTTTTGGTCTGGGCGTTTCAATCGGAACCAATTCTGGTCTTTTTACATTTTTGTATGGAATATCAAATTATACAGAAAATCGCTTTCTATTCAGAAATGCTAAAATCAACTTTGGTTACATCAGCACATTTTAGAATTGAGTATTTTCGCTCGCAATGAAAACGCATAATTGTATAATAATTATAATTTTAATTGGAGTGGTTTTCAGCGATTGTAGGACTAGAAAAAGTGCTCTAGAGAACTATGAAAATGAGTCTAAAATCATTCTTCGAAATGACGATGTTCAATTAAAATTCTATCATTTTAGCGATGATAGCACATCATTATTCCTAAAAATTAAAAACTCTGAGCTTTTAGCCTCTAGGAAAAAAAATTCCAAAGAGCTAACAACTGCAATTAGCGGAGAGATACTTTTATTTGACTACCAACTCAATAAAGCTATTGACACGGTCCTATTTAAAGCGAATGGAAGAGCCTCTAACGATGAACACTACTTTTATTTTTACTCTATCAACTTCCCTTTAAAAGATTTAAATCTTTACAATTATCGATTAATTCTAAAAGATAAAAACAGATCTACTCAATTTACGATTAACGGAACTATAAACAAGACTTCAGAATTAATTAGAGAAAATGTTATTCTAGTGCAAGGCGAAAACACCTATCCTAACTTTGATCTCTTAATTAACAGTAAGTCAAGTTACAGCGTAGCGTCTGAAAGATTAGATTTAACGCAGACCGAATTATGGTTCAGAACTGCTGACGGAAGCCTGCCTCCTCCGCCCTTCAGCACCTCCAAAGAAGTTCTACCCGAAATGTCAGAGTTTGAAATTCTCACTCTTCCTGTAGACAAAAATGAACTAATTCTCAATAATTTTCCATTGGGAGACATACTGTTCAAGAAGGATTTCCTTGGATTAAGTATACTTGTCAGACCGAATAAATATCCTGAGTTAACTTCTATCTCAGAAATGATTTATCCTCTACGTTATATTTCAGCGAGAAAAGAATTTGAAAGACTAAAAACAAATTCTAATCTCAGAAGTGGTCTTGAAAGGTTTTGGCTAGATTGCGGAGAAAGTCAAGAACGAGCAAGGGAACTAATGGCAGAATTCTACGATAGGGTGCAAACTGCCAACATGAACTTCTCCTCCCACAAAAGCGGATGGAAAACAGATAAAGGCATGATCTTTATAGTCTTCGGCACACCTACAAAAATCACTTTGGATAAGGCTTCTGAAACTTGGGTTTATGGCGACAAAGACGACCTAGGCAGCGTAAACTTTATATTTAATAAAATCAAAACTAGCTTTAGTGACAATCACTATGAACTAGAAAGGAATTCAATTTACAAATCCGAATGGGCTCAAAAAGTCAGCGCATGGAGAAACGGAAGAATATACAACTAACATGAGCGAAGTATTAAAAGTAGTAGGAACACACCCGGTAAGAGAGGCCCTAAAGTCGGGTAAAGAGATAGAAAAGATACTTGTATCGAGAGAAACATCTAATTCTGAACTAAGCGAAATAGTGAAAATCGCCAAGGCAAAAGGGATTCCTATCCAAAAGGTTCCTAAAATAAAGTTAGACAAGGCTTCAGACATAAATCATCAAGGAATTCTAGCATACATCTCACCTATAAAGTTTGTAGAGATAGATGACATTATTGAAGTAGCTACAAACAGAAACGAAAGTCCCTTTGTTATAATACTAGACTCTGTCACAGATACTAGAAACTTTGGTGCGATTTGCAGAACAGCTGAATGCATGGGAGTTCATGGAATAATTCTCCCTAAAAACCATTCAGCTTCGATTAATGAAGGCGTAATTAAATCAAGTGCAGGAGCAGTTCTAAAGCTAAATATATCAAGAATAAACCACCTTCAAGATGCCATTTATCACCTTCAAGCTTCTGAAATAAAGGTGATTAGTTTTACAGAAAAAGCTGAATCAAATCTAAGAGACTTCACACCAGAAAAAGGTGGAGTTGCTCTTATTCTTGGATCTGAAGAGCTCGGAATTAACCCCAAGCTAATTTCGTCTTCAAACCATCATCTAAAAATTCAAATGTATGGCACTACAGACTCTCTCAATGTAGGAGTTGCTGCCGGTATGGCTATCTATGAAATCAAAAATAAGATCAATGACTAAGAGAATGAGTACAAACAAATTATCAGCAAGTTATCTGAAGGGTATGGCATAAGTAATTGATTAATCTGAATTCTCTAGAGATACAGCTTTAGAGAATGAAATACTCTCTATTTTACTATTTAACCAAGAAACAAAGTCAAAATATTTAAGAACTATTTGATCTTCAGGCTCAGTAACAAGCTCAAGTAGTTGGCATTTGAACTCTATAATCTTTGTAACAGTATTTTTAGATTTCGACTCTCTAATCAATTTCCTAAGATGGTCTATTACGAGTTTTTCCAATTCATAATCCCTTTGTCTTCGAACCAAGTATCTCTGTGTGCTTTTCGTGATATAATCTAATAAATCGTAATTCTGAAGTTCAAAGTGAATGACAAGATTAAAAAGACGCGCATAGCTGAACAAATCCTTTCTCAAGGTGTTTTCATTGTCGTTTAAAACCTTATTTATCCAAAAAAGTGCCTTACTATACTCTCCTGATCCGAAATACGTATAGGCTATATGATAGTACAGTTCTAATAACTGTTCCTTTTTTAGACGCTTTTCTAAGCTCTCTAACTTGTCCAAGACATCTTTCTCTACTACTTCCAATGCCTCTATAAAATCACCACATCTAGTCAACAGTTGAAGCTCCGATATAGTGGTTGTTTTAAATACATTTACTTGAATACCTATGCTTTTAAAACCACTCTGATTTGTTAACTCTTTTAAATTATCAATAAACCGCCAAGCTTCCTCATATAAGCCCAAATCTATATGACACCCAATAATATTAGACAACGTCTTCACATACCTTTTGGCCAGGTCAGTCTTTAATTTAGGTCGCCCATCTAGTATCTCTTTAACTCTATTAAATTTAAGTAAAGCCACATCCGTTCTCGAGTTAGCCATAGCGCAGAAGCCCTGAGTATAATAACAAATAGTCGCTGCTCGTTCCGATAAGGCCGTATTCTTTTCTTTAATAAGAGGATGATCTTCTATTTCCTTTACTATTCTAATATCTTCTGCATTCCTACTGAACCCCTCACTTCTGAATACATAGTTAATCTTAGAATATAAAACATGATATTCTGCCAAATTCTGAAGTTTGGCTATCACATCCTGCTCCTCTTCAATTAATCTATCCAAATCCATATTAAATTGACCATCTTCAAAAGCTTCTTCAAGAAGTAATTTCTCCCAGCTAATCAACTCGAATAGGAAGTAGAATTTCTCATTCTCAATTGCTTGCTTTTTAGCTCTAACTAAAAACTTATTGCACTCTTTAAATAAGGCTTTTTTGTATAAAATTTCTACATTCTTTATTTCCTGCTTAAGTAAAGAATTAATAGAATCATCGCTGTGATAGTTTCTTAGACTCTTTAGAATAAGCTTATATAGATGGTTCTTTTCAGAAGGGAAATGGCTCACAAAAGTCTCTTTCTTAAAGGCGATTTTTAAACCAGCTTCATTATACACCGCCTGCTTTTCTATGGCATCAAATATCTTTAGATAGTTCTTATCTCCGGTTTGGAGCGAGCTGGAAAGCTTGAAGAATCTCTTCTCACTTTTGGATAAAGACTTTATTAGCTCAAATAATTCAGTAGATGGCTTCATAGATATGTTTTCTTGAGTTTACTATCACCCATGATACACCTTGGGTTCCTATAACCCTACATAAACGATTAATTGCTCACTATCAGTATTTTGTATCATTTATTATTATATTTTCAATTGCCAAACATTCTTCTCACTAACTTTCTGATATGAAAAAAATACTCGTCTTGTTTATCATCTTATTATCAGTTAATTGTAACAGCTACTCGCAGAAGAATTGCGCACATTCGCATTCTTTAAAAGCAGTAAGCGCTAATGATACTCGAAGTGATTCTTTAAATATTACACACACACACTTAACACTCCAATTAACAGATTTCGAAAATCAAATTTTGCAAGGCGAGGCTGATATATCCTTCACCGTTAAAGTTGACAACCTAAACATAGTAGACCTTGATCTTGAAAGCCTCACAGTTACAGCAGCCAGTCTAAATGGTGAAGATCTGGCATACACCCATGACGAGACTCTTTTACGAATCACTCTTAATCAAGTGTACAATGAAAATGACACTTTTGAAATACATATAGAATATGAAGGTACACCAATTACAGATAGCTCAGGATGGGGAGGATTTTACTGGACCAATGATTACGCCTACAACTTAGGTGTCGGATTTGATGCCACCCCTCATAGCTTTGGCAGAGCTTGGTTTCCTTGTTTTGATAACTTCGTAGAACGCTGTACATATTCATTCACAGCCTTTACCACATTTCCTAAAAAAGCATTTTTTAATGGACTTCCTGATTTTTCATACATAGGGTTTACAGATGACACAGGAGTTACATTAAATCAGTGGACAATTGACAATGAGATTCCTTCATACCTCGTAGGAATGGCAGTAGGTGAATATGAGGTTTCCGTATCTCAACACCAAACATCAGAGAATGATAGTGTTCCCATTTGGCTAATAGCACCCGAAAACAACTTAGCTCAAGTAGAGAATTCCTTCACTAATTTGTCGGCAGCCATCTCGTCTTTCGAAGAGTTTTATGGAGATTATCAATGGTCGAAAGTAGGCTACTCATTCGTTCCATTTAATGGCGGTGCAATGGAGCATGCCACCAATATAGCTTACCCATTATCTCTTGCAGATGGAAGCCTTGATTATGAAACATTAATGGCTCATGAGCTAGCTCACCATTGGTGGGGTGATTATGTAACCTGTTCAACCGCAGAAGACATGTGGATTAACGAGGGAATGGCCAGCTACTCAGAAGCAATTTTTATGGAGCACATCTATGGTGCAGATGCCTATTATGATTGGATTACTGATAATCACAGGGATGTATTACTCTATGCCCACATTACTGATGGAGCCTATCTTCCTATTTCAGGTATCGGCCATGAAAATACATACGGCTCACACGTCTACAACAAAGGAGCTTCAGCGGGACATAATCTAAGAACTTATATGGGTGATGCCGCTTTTAAGAATGCATCCGAAGCATTTATGAGCGAGTACGCGTTAAAAGCAGTTTCTAGTGAACAAATGAGAAACCATTTTCAAAACTACACAACTAGTGACCTTTCCTCTTTTTTCGCTGATTGGATATTTAATCCTGGATTTACTGACTTTTCCATTGACAGTAAGCTTGTAACAGAAGTTTCGGAATCTGAATACACAATAGAGCTTACTATAAGCCAGAGAAGACACGAAGCTCCTTCTTACTTTTCTAACATGCCAGTGGAGGTTACTATTATTTCCGCAGAAGGTATTGACGAAACTCACATAGTAATTATTTCTGGAGAGATAAGCCAAGTATCTTTTATTTCAAGCATTAATCCAAAACACATAATACTTAATAGAGATTACAACCTTACTCCAGCTATACTAGCTGAAGAAAAGCTCATAACTGATACTGGCTTAGACTTATTCTCGTATGCTGAATTTAGGTCAGACATTAATGAGATGAGCGATCAAGATTCTGTATGGATGAGAGTCGAATGTCATTTTACTGGACCACATGAAACACAACCACAAGCAGAATATTTAATTTCATCTGATAGATTTTGGCGAATAATCGGAGATTTCCCAGAAGAGCTGGATGCTGGAGGACGAATTAGATATTACGGTTCAGAGTCGAGTGGACTTACCTTTGATGCGGATTTCTTCAATATGGCTCAAGAAAACGGATATTCTGAATCAGAACTTAAACTTGTCTATCGAGAAAATGCATCTAATAGTTGGTCAGAACATCTAAATTATGAGCTAAATACTTTAGCTGTTGATAACGATTATATAGGAAGAATTGACTTTCTGAATTTAAAACCAGGCGATTACGCTTGGGGCTTCTCTACCGGAGAAACGAGTATTACAGAAATCTCATCCGAAATTTTAATCTATCCAAATCCAGTTATAGATATAATTAATTTATCTCAAAACCATACAATCTATAGCTCTTATAAGATAATAGATTTGCGAGGGAGAGTAATACAACAAGGTGCTATAAACGGAAGCTCTATTAAATGCAAAAGCATAACTCCAGGGAGTTATGCTTTTCAATTTTATGACACAACAGGCAAACTCAATCACCAAGAAAAGTTCATACTAGTTAAGGAATAAATCTCATATCCTTTCCTGGGAAATATGCCGTTTTACCAAGAGCTTCCTCAATTCTAAGTAGCTGATTGTATTTAGCTATTCTGTCAGATCTACTAGCTGAACCTGTTTTTATTTGACCCGTATTTAATGCTACTGCCAAATCCGCGATAGTACTGTCCTCTGTTTCTCCAGATCTATGACTCATTATTGAAGTATATAAATTTCGGTGAGCTAAATTCACAGCATCTACGGTTTCTGTTAGCGTTCCTATTTGATTAACTTTCACAAGTATGGAGTTCGCTATGCCTCCTTCTATTCCCTTGGATAATCGTTCAGTATTAGTGACAAATAAATCATCGCCAACTAATTGGATTTTATCCCCTAACACCACAGTGAGTTCTTTCCATCCATCCCAATCATCTTCAGCAAGGCCGTCTTCGATGGAAACGATAGGATATTTATCAGCCCAATCTTTCCAATAAGAAACCATTTCAGAGGAAGTAAGCTCATCACCTGTAGATTCTAAAACATATCTTGATTTTTCTTCATTGTAAAATTCAGAACTAGCGGCATCTAGAGCTAGGTAAACATCCTCTCCAGGTCGGTATCCAGCTTTTTCAATAGCCTGAAGAATACACGTAATAGCATCTTCATTAGATCCTAAATTAGGAGCAAATCCTCCTTCGTCACCAACGTTGGTGCTCATCCCTTTCGAATGAAGAACACTTTTTAAATGATGAAAAATCTCAGTCCCAATTCTTAACGACTCAGAAAAACTAGTTGCACCAGCCGGCATTACCATAAATTCCTGAACATCTATCTTATTATCAGCATGGGATCCTCCATTAATGATATTCATCATTGGAATCGGTAGCGTATTAGCACTTACACCCCCAATGTATCTATAAAGTGGCTGACCGAGACTCTCGGCAGCGGCTTTCGCTACTGCAAGAGAAACACCCAAAATAGCATTAGCTCCCAACGCACCCTTGTTATCTGTACCATCTATGCCAATCATAGCATGATCAATTAAATTCTGATCATAGATGTACGCTCCTTTCAGCTCATCATTAAGCGTCGTATTAATATTATTTATAGCCTTTAACACACCTTTACCTAAATATTTTCCCTTGTCTCCGTCTCTAAGCTCAACTGCCTCATGAATACCAGTGCTGGCACCAGATGGAACGGCTGCTCTGCCTAAAACTCCAGACTCGGTTATTACATCAACTTCTACTGTAGGATTTCCTCGAGAATCGAGAATTTGTCTTGCCTGAATTCTTCCTATATAACTCATTATACTTTTGTGGTTTTATGTTCCTTTATCATTTCTATAAAATTATCAAACAAATATCTAGAGTCGTGAGGTCCTGCACTTGCTTCTGGATGGTATTGAACGCTAAATACTGGCTTTTCTTTCAATCTAACTCCTGCAACAGTGCTATCATTCAAGTGAATGTGTGTAAGCTCCATGGCAATACTCTTAACTACACTTTCTGAGGTAACCACAAATCCATGATTCTGAGAAGTAATTTCGCTTTTTCCCGATATTAGATTTTTTACTGGATGATTAATTCCTCTGTGACCGTTAAACATTTTTTTAGTTTTCAAACCTTGACTTAAAGCTATTATCTGATGACCAAGACAGATTCCAAAACAAGGCATTCCCGAATTAATAAGCTCTTTAGTCAATGAGATAGTTTGCGTCATTACAGATGGATCACCTGGTCCATTAGAAATCATTATTCCATCCGGATTCCATGACATAATCTCAGCAAAAGAGGAAGACAAAGGGAACATTTTAACCAAGCAGCCTCTTTCAGTCAAACAGCGAACAATACTATTTTTCACACCCAAATCCAAAAGAGCTACTCTTTTGTCAGCAATTTCACTTCCTACCTCATATGACTCTTTAGTAGAAACTTTAGACGACAATTCCAAACCTTGCATGGAAGGAATTTGCTTTACTTCTTCTTTTAAATCAGCTTCACTAATATTTTCAGATGAAATTATAGCATTCATTGCACCGCACGAACGTATATGTCTAACTAATTTTCTCGTGTCAATATCACATATACCCACCAACTTATCCTTCTCGAGATAATTCTGAGCATCACCTAATGAACCCACGCGACTGTGAACGTCAGAAAACTTCTTGGTTATTAACCCAGACAGTTTAATCCCTTCAGATTCTGTTTCCTCCTTATGCACACCATAATTACCTATATGAGAAGTAGCCATAACTAAAATTTGACCGAAGTAAGAAGGATCAGTAAAAATCTCCTGATATCCTGTCATACCTGTGTTAAATACTATCTCACCGGTAGTAGTCCCTATGGCACCAATGGCTTTGCCATTAAATACCGTCCCGTCCTCTAATACTAGAAGTGCAGGAGAATCTTGAATATTTTTCATTACTATACAAAGAAACTTATTGTGCTTGACATACAAAAAAAAAGAGGAAGAAACATTTAAACGTTTCCTCCTCTTTTATCAAAGTTTTTTAAAATATAACTAAGCTTTATCTTCCTCCTTAGTAACAGATTCATTCTCAATGTCAGTGGAAGAATCTTCTGTCTGCTTTGCCGTTTTAGTTTCTGTATCATTAGTGTCATCAACAACTTCAGAACCTTCAACTTCAACAGCACCATCAATGGAACTTTTCTTCTTCGCTCCACCTCTTCTACTCCTCTTTTTCTTCGCTCCAGTATCTGCTCCATAGATCTCATTAAAGTCTACTAACTCAATCATACACATCTCTGCAGCATCTCCTTGTCTAAAACCAGTCTTGATGATTCTAGTATATCCCCCTGGTCTTTCGGCTATTTTTGGAGCGACCTCTCTGAACAATTCAGAAACAGCATACTTATCCTTCAAGTAACTGAATACAGTTCTTCTTGAGTGAGTACTGTCATCCTTGGATTTTGTGATTAGAGGTTCTACATACACTCTTAAAGCTTTTGCTTTAGCTACTGTAGTATTAATTCTTTTATGCTCAATTAAAGAGCAAGCCATATTAGAGAGCAGTGCTGATCTATGCGCTTTTTTTCTTCCTAAATGGTTAAATTTCTTCCCGTGTCTCATGTTCTATATATTAAGAGGGCTCTAAATATTCTTATTCCTTATCCAATTTGTATTTCGAAACATTCATTCCAAAAGACAATCCTTTATTATCTACTAAGTCTTCTAACTCAGTTAATGACTTTTTACCAAAGTTTCTAAACTTTAATAAATCATTCTTATTATAAGACACCAACTCTCCAAGAGTATCAATATCTGCAGCCTTCAGGCAATTCAATGCTCTTACTGAAAGATCCATATCCACTAATCTAGTTTTCAGCAGTTGTCTCATATGCAATGAAGACTCATCAAACTCTTCAGTTGCAGCTTTCTCTTCACTTTCCAATGTTATTCTTTCGTCCGAGAATAACATAAAATGATGAATTAAAATTTTAGCAGCTTCCTGTAAAGCATCTTTTGGTGAAATAGAACCATCGCCATCGATTGTAATCACTAATTTTTCATAGTCCGTTTTCTGTTCTACTCTATAATTTTCAGTCTTGTACTGAACATTTCTTATAGGTGTGAAGATTGAATCAATAAAGATTGTTCCTAATGGAGCATTACCATATTTATTCTCCTCTGCCGGTCTATAACCTCGACCCTTACCAATGGTCATTTCTATGTTCAGCTTCACGTTCTTTTCTAAAGAACACACAACCAAATCGGGATTCAGTACTTGAAAAGCAGAAGTAAAATTACCAATGTCTCCAGCACGAAACTTATCCTGACCACTGATAGAAATATTAACCGTCTCTTCGTTACTGCCCTCTATCTGTTGTTTGAATCTAACTTGTTTTAAGTTCAATACCATCTCAGTTACGTCCTCCACGATACCCTTCACTGTAGAAAACTCGTGATCTGCTCCTTCTATCTTAATAGAAGTAATAGCAAACCCCTCTAACGAAGAAAGTAAAATCCTTCTTAATGCATTACCAACTGTTATACCAAACCCAGGTTCTAATGGTCTAAACTCAAACTGACCATGAAAGTCATCTGAATCAATCATTATTACTTTATCAGGCTTTTGGAAATCTAAAACTGCCATACTTAGTTATTATCGAGTTATTTATTATTTAGAGTAAAGCTCTACTATAAGCTGCACATTAATATTTTCTGGAATCTGTTCCATGTGCGGAACAGTAATGAAAGTTCCTCTCATATCATTCCCATTCCAATCAATCCATTCATGTTGTGCACTAGAATTAGCTGCCAAAGACGCAGTGATAGCCTGAAGTGACTTAGACTTTTCTCTAACACCGACAACATCACCAGGTTTTAGTTGGAACGAAGGGATATTCACCAACTCACCATTTACCGTAATGTGTCTATGGCCTACTAACTGTCTGGCCCCTCTCCTAGTGTTTGACAGACCTAATCTGTAAACCGTATTATCTAATCTAGACTCACACAACTGAAGAAGAATTTCTCCTGTTATCCCTGTCTTTGACGACGCTTTTTTAAATAAATTAGAAAACTGCTTTTCTAAAATCCCATAAGTATACTTTGCCTTTTGCTTTTCTAACAGTTGCACAGCATACTCTGACTGCTTATTTCTTCTTTTATTTGGTCCGTGAACCCCGGGAGGATAATTTCTCCTTTCTAAAGCCTTATCTGGCCCAAAAATAGGTTCCTTAAACCTTCTCGCAATTTTTGACGTTGGTCCTGTATATCTTGCCATTTCAAATAATTTCTTCTGTTAAACTCTTCTTCTTTTAGGTGGTCTACATCCATTGTGAGGCATTGGCGTAACATCCACTATCTCAGTTACTTCAATACCATTATTATGCATAGTTCTTATGGCAGATTCTCTACCCTGACCTGGACCTTTTATATAAGCTTTCACTTTCCTTAACCCCAAGTCATGCGCTTCTTTTGCACAATTCTCAGCTGCCAATTGAGCAGCGTAAGGCGTGTTCTTTTTGGAACCTCTGAAACCCATTTTCCCTGCAGAAGACCAAGCTATAACTTGTCCTTGAGCATTAGTTAAAGATATTATGATGTTGTTAAAACTTGCTCTAATGTGAGCTTGTCCTACAGCTTCTACTTTAACTTTCTTTTTCTTTTTCGCGTTTGATTTAGCCATGATCCAACGATTTAATCGTTATCTATTATTTGGTAGCCTTTTTCTTATTAGCTACAGTTTTTCTTTTACCTTTTCTCGTTCTTGCATTGTTCTTGGTACGTTGACCTCTCAAAGGCAAACCAGATCGATGTCTAATACCTCGATTACATCCAATATCCATCAAACGTTTGATGTTCATTTGAACCTCTGATCTCAAAGCACCCTCCACTTTAAATTCCTCAGTAACTATTGATCTAATTTTACCTAGTTCATCATCATCCCATTCATCTACTTTCTTATCAGCACTTACTTCAGCTTTTTCAAGTATTTGAACCGCTCTAGTACTTCCAATTCCATAGATATATGTCAGACTAATTACCCCTCTCTTATTCTTAGGGATATCTATCCCTGCTATTCTAGCCATAGTTCTTTTCTTTTAATAATTATTACCCCTGACGTTGCTTGAATCTAGGATTCTTTTTATTAATTACGTACAATCTGCCTTTCCTTTTTACAATTTTACAATCTGCAGATCTCTTCTTTACGGATGCTCTTACCTTCATCTTTCCTATTTATATCTAAACGTGATACGACCTTTTGTTAAGTCATAAGGCGACATTGCCAATTTAACTTTATCTCCTGGTAATATTTTAATATAGTACATTCTCATTTTCCCAGAAATATGCGCCAATATTACATGCCCATTTTCCAATTCAACTCTAAAACGAGCATTGGATAAAGCTTCTACTATTGTGCCATCCTGTTCTATCGAGGCCTGTTTTGCCATGTACTTTTAGTTTGTATTTAAAACCTCTTCTATATATTCAAACGTAGACAACACTTCAGCCTTACCCTTTCTAACCACAACATCATGCTCAAAATGAGCTGATACTTTTCCATCTGAGGTTACTATTGTCCACCCGTCATTCTTTTGTCTAACAGACTTACCTCCTAAATTAATCATTGGTTCTATTGCTAAAACCATTCCTTCTTTTAAAAGTGGTCCATTACCCTTTCTACCATAATTAGGTACTTCAGGGGCCTCGTGTAAATCGCTACCTAATCCATGACCTACTAACTCACGAACAACTCCATAGCCAAATGACTCTGTGTAAGATTGAACAGCGAAACCAATGTCTCCTATCCTATTCCCAGCTACTGCCGCTTTTATTGCCCGATCGAGTGATTCTTTAGTTCGTTTCAATAAACTAGCCACTTCCTCTTCGATCTCTCCTACAGCAAAAGTATACGCACTGTCACCCCAATAACCATTTTTATAAACCCCACAATCCACAGATACGATATCTCCATTTTGCAATAATTTACTATTAGGCACTCCATGAACAACAGCTTCGTTTACTGAAGTACACAAGGAACCAGGGAAATTATTATACCCTTTAAACCCAGGAACCGCATTATGACTTCTTATAAAATCTTCAGCTACACAATCCAATTCTAAGGTTGTTACCCCAGGCTTAATATTCTTAGCTACTTCTGCTAAAGTTTTTCCTACAAGTAAAGAACTTTCTCTTATTAGTTCAATCTCCTCTTCCGTTCTATAATTTATTTTTCTCATTTCCAAAAGGAGTGCAAAAATAAACTATCCAGTAATACCACTAACAGGCATTCCTGTTCTCCCTTTTAAAGTACCACTTTGCATAAGACCATCATAATGCCTTGACAATAAGTGGCTTTCTATTTGTTGCAACGTATCTAATATTACGCCTACCATAATCAACAATGACGTTCCCCCGAAAAATATGGCGAAATTCTGCGAATTTGTAAGCCCTAAATTTTCCTTAGCTACAATTGCTGGCATAACCGCAATTAAGGCTAGAAAAACTGAACCAGGTAATGTAATCCTACTCAATATTTCATCCAAATATTCGGCTGTTGGCCTCCCTGGTTTGATCCCGGGCACAAAACTACCATTCCTCTTCATATCATCACTTATCTGATTAACATTAACCGTAATTGCAGTATAGAAATAAGTGAATATAATAATCATCAAAGCAAATATCAAGTTGTACGATATGCCATTAAAATTACTTAACGATGCTATCCATTCAGAACCTTGAAAAAACTCACTTTGAGACATATAAAGTGGGACGAACATAATAGCCTGAGCAAAAATTATTGGCATCACGCCAGAGGAATTTACCTTTAACGGAATAAAACTTCTTGCCTGCTCTCCTTTAGGAAGCTCTCCTGAGACAAAATTACTCTTAGCAAAATGAACAGGAACTCGCCTTACCGCCTGGACCAAAGCAACACTCGCAACAATTATTAAAAAGAATGCTGCAATTTCTACGAGGAAGAAGAAAGGATTTCCAGCACCCCACTCTTCCAGTATTGCTCTTGGAAAACCTGCGATTATACCTATCATAATAATTATGGAAATACCATTACCAATCCCTTTATCAGTAATTTTCTCCCCCAACCACATGATAAATAACGTACAACAAGTTAAAATAGTCACAGATGAAAACCACCAAAATGGACCCTCATTAGGCACAGCACCCTGAACTGAAGTTACTGAAGACGCTAAATAACCTGGTGCTTGAACTAAGGTTATTGCTATCGTCAAGAATCTCGTGTATTGATTTAATTTCTTTCTACCGCTTTCTCCCTCTTTCTGCATTTTCTGCACAGCAGGTACAGCAATACCCATTAACTGCATAATAATAGATGCCGATATGTAAGGCATTATACCCAATGCAAATATTGAAGCTCTCGAAAAAGCACCCCCAGAGAATAGATTTAAAAGATCTCCCAGACCACCGCCTCCATTAACCGCAGAACTATCTAATGCGCTACTATCAACTCCTGGTATAATTATAAAAGAGCCTATTCTGTAAATTAAGACTAGTCCTAACGTAAACAAAATCTTCTTTTTTAACTCTTCAATGGACCAGATGTCCTTTATCTTTTGAAAGAAACCCTTCATAAAATATTGATTTTTTTATAATGTAACAATACTTCCACCTGCCGCCTCAATTGCCACTGTCGCAGCTTCGGAAAATTTGTGTGCACTTATCTTCACCTTCGCAGAGAATTCTCCTCTACCAAGAATTTTTACTAAATCCTTTTTATTTGCTAAACCATTTTCGACAATCACCTCAGGAGTGATCTCAGTAATTTTACTAACATCAACCAATTTCTGTAAGTTATCCAAATTGACAGCTTTGTATTCCACACGATTTCTATTCTTGAAACCAAATTTCGGAACCCTTCTTTGAAGAGGCATTTGACCACCCTCAAATCCAATTTTCGACTTGTATCCCGACCTAGACTTAGCTCCTTTATGACCTCTTGTAGAAGTACCACCTTTACCTGATCCTTGTCCACGTCCAATTCTTTTACTCTTTTTTATCGAGCCTTCAGCTGGAGTTAAATTACTTAAATTCATTTCAATGAGTTTTATAATTTCTTACTTCTCTTCTACCTTTAAGAGATGCTTTACTTTCTTAATCATTCCTAATACTTGAGGAGATGCTTCCTTCTCGATAGGTCTATTCAATTTTTTTATACCCAAAGCTATTACAGTATCCTTCTGTCTCTTCGGTTTTCCAATAGTACTGCGTACTTGTGTTATTACAACTTTACTCATGGTTTGAATTTTTAACCGTGGAATACTTTATTCACTGAGATACCTCTTAACTCAGCAACTTCTTTAGGGTCTCTTAGCTGCATAAGCGCATCAATCGTCGCCTTTACCACATTGTGCGGGTTTGACGACCCTTTTGATTTGGCCAATACATCTTTTACACCTACAGACTCTAGAACAGCTCTCATCGCACCTCCTGCAATAACACCTGTACCACCTGAAGCAGGTTTCACAAAAACTCTTGCTCCTCCATACTTACCGAGCTGCTCATGTGGAATTGTTCCGTTGTACACAGGAACCTCAACCAAATTCTTTTTGGCATCATCAATAGCTTTTGCTATAGCTTCTGCTACTTCCTTAGCCTTTCCCAAGCCATGACCAACAATACCCTTTTCATTTCCAACAACAACTATGGCGGAAAAACTAAAGGTTCTACCACCTTTTGTAACTTTAGTAACTCTGTTAACAGTCACTAATTTATCTTTCAGCTCTATTTCACTAGACCTTAACATTTTCTTTGTGCTCATTTCCTTAGAATTTTAATCCTGCCTCTCTAGCAGCTTCGGCTAAACTTTTAACCCTACCGTGATACAAATACCCGCTTCTATCAAAAACCACACTAGAAATATCTTTTCCTTTTGCAGCTTCCGCTATAGCTTTCCCAACTATTGTGGCCTGATCAACTTTACTTATTGATTGAGCTTCTTTCACTTTAACTGAACCAGCTGCTGCTAAAGTAACACCGTTTACATCATCAATAATCTGAGCGTAAATCTGTTTGTTACTTCTAAAAACAGTTAATCTAGGGGTCTCAGGAGTTCCGAAGATTTTTCCTCTAACTCTCTTTTTAATTTTTGTTCTTCTAAGAACTTTGCTATTCGTAGCCATCTTACTAATTATTTAGCAGCTGCTTTACCAGCTTTTCTTCTTATATATTCACCTACATACTTAACACCTTTTCCTTTGTAAGGCTCAGGTTTTCTCAAGGACCTCACTTTGGAAGCGACTTGACCAATAAGCTGCTTGTCGTGAGACTCAAAAGTAACTATAGGATTCTTTCCTTTTTCAGTTTCTGCATTTACCTTAACTTCTTTTGGTAGATCGATTATAATGGGATGAGAAAAACCTAAAGACAACTCAAGCTGTTGGCCAGAAGTTTTAGCTCTAAAACCTACACCCACAAGTTCCAATTGTTTCTTATAACCCTCAGTTACACCTGTAATCATATTCGATACCAATGCTCTGTATAGTCCGTGCTTTGCTCTATGGTCATTACTGTCGCTTGCTCTCTCAAAAACAAGCTCTTCTCCCTCCTGTTTCATTGAAATACACGAGTCCATCTCTTGAGTCAACTCACCTTTGGGACCCTTAACAGTTATAACGTTGTCTGTTATCGACACCTCTACACCTTTTATAATGCTCACTGGAGCCTTTCCTATTCTTGACATAATTCAGCTATTGTTAGATAAACACTTTAGTAAACATAGCAGAGAACCTCTCCACCTACGTTCGCCTTTTGAGCTTCTTTGTTAGTAATTACACCTCTACTAGTGGAGACAATTGCTACACCTAAACCATTTAAAACCCTAGGTAAAGCATTCGCTCCCGCATACTTTCTTAAACCAGGCTTACTAATTCTTTGAATTTTAGTAATCGCTGGCCTTTTAGACTGCGGATGATATTTAAGAGCAATTTTAATCACTCCCTGCTTTTCATCTTCCTCGAACTTGTAGTTCAAAATGTACCCTTTATCGAATAAAATCTCTGTCATGCCTCTTTTGATATTAGAGCCTGGTATCTCCACCATTCTATGACCTGCACTTTGTGCGTTTCTTATTCTCGTTAAGTAATCTGCTATTGGATCAGTATTCATCCTTAATTTATTTATCTTGTTATTACCAACTGGCTTTTTTCACCCCTGGGATTAATCCTTTATTTGCCATTTCCCTGAATGTAACTCTAGAGATTCCAAATTGCCTCATGTATCCCCTAGGTCTTCCTGTTAAGTTACATCTGTTGTGCAATCTAACTTTTGCTGAATTTCTAGGTAACTTTTGCAAAGCATCCCAGTCTCCTGCTGCCTTTAAAGCCGCTCTTTTCTCAGCATAAACTTCAACTAATCTTTCACGCTTTCTTTCTCGCGCTTTCATTGATTCTTTAGCCATGGGTATTATTTTTTTGTGAATGGAAAGCCGAAGGCCGTTAATAAAGCTTTAGCCTCTTCATCTGTTTTTGCTGAAGTGACTATGGTTATATCCATTCCGTTTATGTCTTTAATCTTATCTATGTCTATCTCAGGAAATATGATCTGCTCTTTAACGCCAAAAGTAAAATTACCCCTACCATCGAAACCAGACCCTTTAACTCCTCTAAAATCTCTTGTTCTCGGCAAAGAAACGGCAATCAAACGATCAAGAAACTCATACATTCTTTCTCTTCTTAGCGTAACTTTCGCCGCTATCGGCATTCCCTTTCTCAACTTGAAGTTGGAAACATCCTTCTTTGACAAACATGCAATAGCTTTCTGACCAGAGATAGATGTCATTTCCTGAATACCCATATCTACTATTTTCTTATCAGAAGTAGCCTTTCCTAATCTTTGGTTTAAACAGATCTTTTCAATCTTAGGCGCCTGCATAATACTTGCGTACTCGAACTTTTTCATCAGCTCAGGCACTATTTCAGTTTTATACGTATCTGTTAATCTGGGTGTATAACTCATGACTTAATTGCTTCGTTTGATTTTTTTGAATATCTCTCAAGCTTTCCATCCTTATCTCTTCTTCTACCTACTCTTGTTACATTTCCCTTAGAATCTATAACCATAAGATTTGAAACATGAATTGCAGCTTCAGCCTTAACTATTCCTCCTTGAGGATTTGTAGGACTTGGCTTAATATGCTTACTTACAATATTCACCCCCTCTACAAGAGCGCGATCTTTTTTAGTAAGAACCTTTATGACTTTTCCTTCTTTGCCTTTATCGACACCAGCAGTCACCTTAACTAAGTCTCCTTTATGTATGTGAAATTTCTTGTTCATAATCTTGTATATTAAAGTACTTCAGGTGCTAACGAAACAATCTTCATGTATTCTTTCTCTCTTAACTCTCTTGCAACAGGTCCAAATATTCTGGTACCTCTTAATTCACCTCCAGCATTCAGTAGTACAGCAGCATTATCATCGAATCTGATGTAACTACCATCTTTTCTTCTAATCTCTTTTTTTGTTCTTACAACAACCGCTTTCGAAACTGCACCTTTCTTGATTCCTCCCGAAGGCATTGCTGACTTCACAGAAACAACTATCTTGTCTCCTACAGATGCATATCTTCTTTTCGATCCACCAAGAACTTTTATGCATAAAACTTCCTTGGCTCCACTATTATCTGCAACTTTTAATCTTGATTCTGTCTGTATCATAGCTTCAAATTATAACTATTTATTACTTGGCTCTTTCAATTACCTCAACCAGTCTCCAACACTTTCTTTTGCTAAGAGGTCTCGTTTCCATAATTCTCACTGTATCTCCTATGTTACAAGTGTTGTCCTCATCATGAGCTACTAACTTAGTAGTCTTGTTCAAGAACTTGCCGTACATCGGATGTTTCACTTTTCTTTCTACAGCTACTGTGATTGACTTCGTCATTTTGTTACTAGTAACCACACCGACTCTTTCCTTTCTAAGGTTTCTTTTTTCCATGTTTCCTAACCTTAATTAATTGGCTTTTCTACTGTTAAGTTCAGTTAAAAGTCTAGCTACGTCTTTCCTAGAACCTTTAATCTGTATCGGACTCTCTAAGCCTGATACGGAATGCTGAAATTTCATTTGACTAAGAGCTTCTCTCAACTCGATTAATCTTACTTGCAAGTCCTTTATAGACAAGTCTTTCAATTCTGATCCTTTCATATTTCTCTATTCTACGTAATCTGGTCTTACTACAAACTTTGTTTTCACTGGAAGCTTCTGAGCTGCAAGTCTTAATGCCTCCTTAGCAACAGCTACAGGCACACCCTCTGCCTCAAACATAATTCTACCTGGTTTCACTACAGCTACCCAATGACTAGGAGCACCTTTTCCCTTTCCCATTCTTACTTCCGCTGGTTTTGAGGTCATTGGCTTATCTGGGAAAATTCTAATCCAAACTTTCCCTTCTCTCTTCATGTATCTCGTTAATGCAATACGCGCAGCCTCTATCTGCCTGGAAGTAATGAATCCCTCATCCAAAGTTTTGAGCCCAAAAGACCCTGAAGTAATATCACTACCTCTATATGCGAGACCCTTAATTCTTCCTTTCTGGGTCTTCCTAAATTTCGTCCTTTTTGGCTGTAACATATCTATGTACTTTTAACCTTAATTCTTACTTTTTTCTTCTTGGAGTCCTTGCTCCCCCTCTTGACTGCTTTTTCTCTAATCCGGCAGTAGCAGACAAATCCCTCTTACCGTATACCTCTCCCTTACAAATCCAAACTTTAATTCCAATTCTTCCGTAAGTAGTATGTGCCTCACTTAACGCGTAATCTATATCAGCTCTAAATGTATGGAGGGGGATTCTACCGTCCTTGTATGACTCGCTTCTCGCCATTTCAGCACCATTCAATCTACCAGATATTTGCACTTTAATACCCTCTGCTCCAACTCTCATGGTACCTGCCACAGACATCTTTGCTGCTCTTCTAAATGATATTCGACCTTCAATCTGCCTCGCAATACTATCTGCCACTAACTTGGCATCTAATTCAGGCCTTTTTATCTCATGGATATTTATCTGAACTTCCTTCTTAGTTAGCTTCTTTAACTCCTCTTTCAGCTTATCCACTTCAGATCCACCTCTACCAATAATAACTCCTGGCCTTGCAGTCATAACTGTTACAGTCACCACTTTTAAAGTCCTCTCTATAATGATCTTAGAAACACTTGCCCTTTGTAATCGTGCGTGCAAATATCTTCTAATTTGATCATCTTCTGCCAATTTATCAGAATAATCGTTACCCCCATACCAGTTAGAATCCCATCCTTTGATGAAACCCAGTCTATTTCCTATTGGATTTGTTTTCTGTCCCATGATTAACCCTTTTTAGCAGTATTGTCTACTATAATCGTTACGTGATTAGATCTCTTTCTTACTCGGTGCGCTCTTCCTTGAGGAGCAGGCTGAACTCTCTTTAACATTCTAGCACTATCAACTTTAACCTCACTAATAAATAGGCCTGCCTCATCAGCTCTTGAACCTTCGTTCTTAGTTTCCCAGTTAGCTATAGCAGATCTTAAAAGCTTCTCTAGCCTTACTGATGCTTCCTGCTTACTAAACTTCAACATGTTTAAAGCTTGAAAAACATCCTTACCTCTTACTAAATCAGCCATTTTTCTCATCTTTCTCGGAGAAGTAGGACAATTGTTCAACTTTGCTATAGCAACCTTAAGCTTTTCAGCTTTATTCTGCTCTGCTGTATTTCTTTTTCTGGCACCCATTTTATATAAGTTTACCTCTATTAATTATCTTTTACCTTTATCTTTCTTTCCTCCATGACCTCTAAAGGTTCTGGTTGGAGAGAACTCTCCTAGCTTGTGACCAACCATATTCTCTGTTACAAAAACTGGCACAAACTGTCTACCATTATGAACACCGAATGTTAAACCAACAAAGTCCGGAGTTACTGTTGATGAACGCGACCAAGTTTTTATCACAGTCTTTTTACCAGAAGCATGAGCTTCATCTACTCTTTGCGCTAACTTGTAATGCACAAATGGTGGTTTTTTAAGCGATCTAGCCATTATCTCTTATTTTTTTCTTTTCTCAATTATAAACTGACTACTAGATTTAGTCTTACTTCTTGTTTTGAACCCTTTAGCCGGAAGACCTTTTCTCGAACGTGGATGTCCACCTGAGGACTTTCCTTCTCCACCACCCATGGGGTGATCAACTGGATTCATTGCTACACCTCTAACCCTTGGTCTTCTTCCTAACCATCTAGATTTACCAGCCTTACCTGACCTCTGTAAGTTATGTTCAAAATTTGACACAGTACCTACAGTTGCAACGCACTTCACTAATATCATTCTAGTTTCACCGGATGGTAACTTCATGACCGCATACTTTCCTTCTCTTGCAACCAATTGAGCAGATGATCCAGCACTCCTAGCCATAATACCACCTTTACCTGGTGTAAGCTCAACGTTATGGACCACTGTCCCTAAAGGCAAATCCGATAATGCCATTGTATTACCCAGCTCCGGTATGGCTGTTGGACCAGACATAATCTTCTGTCCCACCTCTATTCCAGCTGGAGCAATTATATATTTTTTATCTCCGTCAGTATACTCTACCAAACATATTCTCGATGTCCTATTGGGATCATACTCCACTGTTAAAACGGTCGCATCCATGTGCTTATCCCTTTTAAAGTCGATAATTCTGTACCTTCTCTTGTGACCCCCACCTCGATAGCGCATAGTCATTTTACCAGTATTGTTTCTACCTCCAGACTTTTTCAAAGGTGCCAATAAAGGCTTGTGAGGTTTGTCAGTCGTAATTTCCTCAAATGTTGAGATAATCTTATGACGCTGTCCTGGTGTAATCGGTTTTAACTTTCTTAATCCCATAATTATATATCTTATAGATTAGCGTAAAAATCAATACTTTCACCGGCCGCTAAGCTTACAACTGCTTTCTTAATAGAAGGTCTTCTACCAGACACTACACCCGTTTTTGTGAACTTGCTTTTCATCTTACCATCTACATTAATGGTTCTAACTTCTTTAACACTTACTTTATATTCCATCTCGATAGCCTTTCTAATCTCAATTTTATTAGCATCTTTATTTACTATAAAACAGAACTGATTATGTCTATCGCTAGCGGCAGAAGTCTTTTCAGTGATGAGCGGTTTTATTAATATTGTCTTCATCTCTCTTTACTTTAGAGTTTCCTCAATTTTATTCACACTGCCCTCTAACAAAACTAACTTACTACAATTAAGAATATCATATGTACTTAGGTCGTCAGCGCACATCACTCTTTGTTTCTTTAAGTTTCTTGAAGACAAGTATAAATTTGTGTTATAATCTGGAGTAACAAATAATAACTTGTTATCTACCATTTCCATGTTCGCTAGTATTGCTCTGAAAACGCTTGTTTTTGGAGAATCCAATAACACAGCTTCCATGACTACTATATTATTCTCTTTAGCTTTATAACTCAAAGCAGATTTCCTCGCCAAGCCTTTAACCTTTTTATTTAGTGAAACTTTGTACGTTCTTGGCTTAGGCCCAAATATAGTACCGCCACCTTTAAATAATGGATTCTTAATACTTCCTGCTCTCGCGGTACCTGTGCCTTTCTGCTTTTTAATCTTTCTTGTAGATCCTGCTATCTCGCCTCTCTCCTTAGATTTGTTCGTACCCTGCCTTTGAGAAGCTAAATATCTCTTTACATCCAAGTATATAGCATGATCATTCGGATCAATACCAAATATAGACTGATCAAGCTTAGCTTTCTTCGAAGTCTTTTTTCCGTCTTTAGCGTAAATTTCTACTTGCATCTTAATTTTGTATTAAAACTGTTGAACCTTTAGCGCCTGGTATAGCACCACTAATAACTACTAGATTTTCATCAGCAAATATCTTCAAGACTTTAAGATTTTGAACAGTAACTCTTTCATTACCCATCTGACCTCCCATCTTCATCCCTTTGAAAACTCTCGCCGGATCAGAAGCAGCTCCGATTGAACCTGGTGCTCTTAATCTGTTATGCTGACCGTGGGTTGCTTGTCCTACACCTGCAAATCCGTGCCTTTTCACAACACCTTGAAAACCCTTACCCTTCGATGTACCTACTACATCCACAAACTGTCCTTCTTGAAAAACATCTGTCAAATTAAGCACGTCTCCAGCCTTCAAATCCTGAGAGAATCCTTTGAACTCTACTAGAGTTCTCAAAAGATTCCCACCACTTTTTTGAAAGTGACCTTTCAGAGACTTGGTAGTTCTCTTTTCTTTCTTTTCACCATATCCGAGTTGGACGGCTTCATAGCCATCGTTCTCAATGGTTTTAACTTGCGTTACTACACAAGGACCAGTAGATATCACGGTGCATGGTAAGTTCTTACCCTCGGCACTATACATACTAGTCATACCTATTTTCTTTCCTATCAATCCAGGCATATCTTAATTTTAATAGATACTAATTAAACTTTTATTTCTACCTCTACCCCACTAGGAAGTTCGAGTCTCATTAATGCATCAACAGTTTTAGCACTACTGCTATATATGTCAATTAATCTTTTGTAAGAGCTAAGCTCGAACTGCTCTCTCGCCTTTTTATTAACATGCGGAGAACGCAGTACAGTATAAATTCTCTTGTGAGTTGGAAGTGGAATTGGCCCACTAATAACTGCCCCTGTCGTTTTTACTGTCTTCACAATCTTCTCAGCACTTTTATCTACTAAGTTATGATCGTAAGACTTTAATTTTATTCTAATTTTCTGAGCCATTGTCCTCTTAATTATTCTCCTTTAGATTTCTTAATTACTTCCTCAGCTACACCTTTTGGTGCAGGAGCAAAGTGTGAAAACTCCATAGTTGAAGTTGCTCTACCTGAAGTTATAGTTCTAAGATCTGTCACATAACCGAACATCTCTGAAAGAGGAACTTTAGCATTCACTACGGTAGCACCGTTTCTCTCTGAAGAACCTTCAATTAGACCCCTTCTTTTATTTAAATCTCCAATAACATTACCCATATTCTCTTCTGGAGTAACTACTTCCAACTTCATCATAGGCTCTAATAAAACAGGATTACACTGTGGTAAAGCTGCTCTATAAGCCATCTTAGCACAAAGCTCAAAAGACAGAGCGTCAGAATCTACTGCATGGAAACCTCCATCTTTCAACTCGACACTAAGTGAATCTAATGGATATCCTGCTAAAACTCCATTAGCCATTGCCATCTTAAACCCTTTCTCAACTGAAGGAACAAACTCTCTTGGAACATTTCCACCTTTGACGCTATTCTTGAACACAAGGCCTGGATTCTCTGGGTCATCATTAGGAGAAATCTCCACAATTATGTCAGCAAATTTACCACTACCTCCAGACTGTTTCTTGTACACTTCTCTATGTCTTATACTCCCACTAATAGCCTCTTTGTAAGAAACTTGCGGAGCCCCTTGATTACACTCAACTTTAAATTCTCTTTTCAGCCTATCTAAAATTATCTCTAAATGCAACTCACCCATTCCACTGATAATAGTCTGACCTGTATCTTCGTCAGTTTTCACCTGGAACGTTGGATCTTCCTCAGCTAATTTATTTAAGGACATACCCAATTTATCAGCATCAGCTTGAGTTTTTGGCTCAATAGCTATACCAATAACAGGATCCGGGAAATCCATTGACTCCAAAACTATAGGATTCTTTTCGTCACAAAGAGTATCACCTGTCTTTATATCTTTAAATCCAACTAATGCCGCGATATCACCAGCTTGTAATGTGTCAATCTGATTCTGCTTATTCGCATGCATTTGAAATATTCTACTAATTCTCTCTTTCTTTCCTGTTCTTGTATTTAAAACATAAGAACCAGAAGGCAAAATACCTGAATATGCTCTTGTAAAACAAAGTCTACCTACAAAAGGATCTGTTGCAATTTTAAACGCTAATGCTGCAAAAGGCTCTTCAACACTTGGCTTTCTGGACGTTGGTTCCTCCGTATCTGGGTTAACACCTTCTATTGCCGCAGTATCCATAGGTGACGGAAGAATTTCCATAACCATATCAAGCATGGTTTGTACCCCTTTATTCTTAAATGCCGATCCACACATCATTGGCACTACTTTACCGGCGATTGTCGCCTCTCTCAACGCGTTCAAAATCTCTCTTTCCGTCAATGATTCTGAATCTTCGAAATACTTCTCCATCAAATTATCATCAAACTCCGCTACCGCTTCCAAAAGCGCCTCTCTTAGCTCTCTTGCTTCATCTATAATATCTGCTGGAATTTCAATCTCTTCAAAAGTCATTCCCTGATCGTGCTCGTTCCAAACAATACCTCTGAAATTAATCAAATCAACTACTCCTTTGAAATCATCTTCTGCACCGATATTAATTTGAAGCGGTAAAGCATGCGACCCTAACATCTCCCTAACTTGACCACAAACCTTCAAGAAATCTGCACCTTGGCGATCCATTTTGTTTACAAACCCTATTCTTGGAACATTATAATTATCGGCTAATCTCCAGTTGGTTTCAGATTGTGGCTCAACACCATCAACAGCACTAAATAAGAAAACCAAACCATCCAGTACCCTCAAAGACCGATTTACCTCAACAGTAAAATCAACGTGACCCGGAGTATCAATAATATTCACATGATATTCCTGTCCCCTGTAATCCCAGTTTAATGTAGTAGCTGCTGAAGTAATTGTAATGCCTCTTTCTTGCTCCTGCGCCATCCAATCCATTGTGGCTGCTCCGTCATGAACCTCTCCGATTTTATGACTAACACCACCATAATAAAGAATACGTTCAGTCGTAGTAGTTTTACCAGCATCAATATGTGCGGCAATACCAATGTTTCTTGTATATGTTAAATTTCTTTTTGCCATTGTCCTGGTGGAAATTTCCTGATAATCTATTTTTAGAATCTAAAGTGAGAGAATGCTTTGTTCGCTTCTGCCATTCTATGTGTGTCTTCTTTTTTCTTAAAAGCTGCTCCTTCCTCTTTAGCTCCCGCTATGATCTCACCAGCCAACTTTTCACTCATTGACTTCTCGTTCCTTTTTCTTGAATAGCTAATTAACCACTTCATGCCCATACTCAACTTTCTACTATCTCTTATGGGCATTGGGATTTGAAATGTTGCACCTCCCACCCTTTTACTTCTAACCTCAACGGCCGGAGTGATATTCTCCAATGCTTTTTTCCACTGCTCTAAGCCATCTTCACCTGTCTTTTCAGAAACTTTATCAATAGCATCATAAAAGATTTTGAAAGATGTATTCTTCTTACCATCTAACATCAGGTTATTCACAAACCTTGTAACTAGGGTCTCGTTAAACCTTGGGTCAGGTAACGTCCTGTGTTTCTTTGCCGTTCTTCTTCTCATGGTCGGATATTATTTCTTAGGTCTTTTAGCTCCGTATTTACTTCTTCTTTGAGTTCTCCCCTCAACACCAGCGGTATCCAATGCTCCTCTAACTATGTGGTACCTAACCCCCGGCAAATCCTTCACCCTACCTCCTCTCACTAAAACAATAGAGTGCTCTTGTAAGTTGTGTCCTTCACCTCCGATATAGGCATTCACCTCTTTACCATTGGTTAATCTAACTCTTGCTACCTTTCTCATGGCAGAGTTCGGCTTTTTAGGAGTAGTAGTGTATACTCTAACACAAACGCCTCGTCTTTGAGGACATGAGTCTAGCGCTGCTGACTTACTCGTGGTAGTCTTACTTACTCTACCTTTTCTTATTAATTGTTGTATTGTTGGCATTCGCGTTAATTTCTAAACATTCTGCATGCAAAATTCTCCCAAACCAATTTTTTTGGGTGTGCAAATGTACTAATCTTTTTAGAGATAGCAATACCCTGCTTTTAATAATTTCCAAAAAAAAAAAGATTGTATTAATAATTGGTTACTTGACTTTTTTACTCGTAGACTCTTAGTCACTGAACTACAATTATTTATCGGCGAATAAAAAGAACATGATATTTATTCATATCCACCAAAAATGTTTCTTTAATTTTGATGAATGGAATTTCTCCAAGAATTAAACAAACCTCAGTTAGAGGCTGCCACTCATATTAATGGGCCAATGATGGTGATCGCCGGAGCTGGCTCAGGCAAAACTCGGGTTTTAACCTATCGCATAGCTCACCTCATCAAAAATGGAGTTGATCCTTTTAACATCATTTCTCTAACTTTCACCAACAAGGCTGCAAGGGAAATGAAAACGAGAATCAGCGATATCATTGGTGAAAACGAGGGTAGAAATATATGGATGGGAACATTTCACTCTATCTTTTCTCGAATATTAAGAATTGAAGCAGAGAAACTAAACTACCCCTCTAATTTTACTATTTACGATACTCAGGATACTAAGAGCTTAATCAAATCGATAATAAAAGAATTAGGTATTGACGAAAAGGTGTATAAAGTGGGCATGGTTTATGGAAGGATTAGCGGTGCAAAAAACAACCTTATCTCTGCTGTGAATTACGCTACAAATCCTGAAATTCAAGAGGAGGATAAGAGAACAGGAAAACCAGAGATAGGAAGAATATACAAAGCCTACGTCCAAAGATGTTTTAGGTCAGGAGCAATGGATTTTGACGATTTACTCTTCAACACCAACGTTCTATTAAGGGACTTTCCTGAAGTACTAGTCAAATATCAGCACAAGTTTAAATACATCCTTGTAGATGAGTATCAAGACACTAATTTTAGTCAGTATTTAATTATCAAACAACTCGCCGCTGCCCATGAAAACATATGTGTAGTTGGAGATGACGCTCAGTCCATTTATAGCTTCAGAGGCGCTAACATCCAAAATATTTTAAATTTCCAAAAAGATTATCCCGACTTTAAAATTTACAAGCTTGAGCAAAATTACAGGAGTTCAAAAACCATCGTGGAGGCTGCAAACAATGTTATAGCAAATAATAAGGAACAGATTCCAAAAGAAGTATGGACCTCTAATGAAGAGGGAGAAAAAATAAAATTGCAACGCTCTTTATCTGATAATGATGAGGGCGTTTTCGTGGCCAACGAAATATTTAACCTAAAGAACAACAAACAATTATCTAACGATAAGTTCGCCATATTGTATCGAACCAATGCACAGTCCAGATCATTTGAAGAAGCATTAAGAAGACTCAACTTGGCTTATAAAATCTACGGCGGACAGTCTTTCTATCAGAGAAAGGAAATTAAAAATCTCCTTGCTTATTTTAGATTAGCAGCCAACAATAATGATGAAGAAGCTTTAAAAAGAGTCATTAACTACCCTGCTCGGGGAATAGGTAAAACTAGCTTGGACAAACTAACTATTGCCGCTAATGAAAATTCAACATCGCTTTGGGAGGTTATTAAATCACCCTCAAAATTTGGCTTAAAGTTTAATTCAGGCACTCTAAATAAGTTCGAATCCTTTTATTCTATGATAAGAAGTTTCAGCGTAAGATTAGATAGCAATGACGCTTATGACTTAGCTAAGGAAATGGCTAAGACTACAGGAATTCTGAAGGAGCTAGGTGGAGATAAAACGCCTGAGGGAATAAGTCGGTTTGAAAATATTCAGGAATTACTTAATGGAATTAAGGAATTCTCCGATTCAGACGGAGATGGTGATTTAAAAAAACTAAGCGACTTTCTGATTGACGTAGCTCTTTTAACAGATGCGGATGCAGATGATGACTCTGAACCCAAGGTTTCTCTTATGACAATACACGCCGCAAAAGGGCTAGAGTTCCCTGTTGTGTTTCTCGTAGGGCTAGAAGAAAACTTGTTCCCTTCGCAACTATCTTTAAACTCTAGAGCCGATCTAGAGGAGGAGAGAAGGCTTTTTTATGTAGCCATCACAAGAGCAGAAAAAACACTTGTTTTGAGCTATGCTCAAACTAGGTTTAGGTGGGGTAATCTCATCCAATGTGAACCGAGTAGGTTTGTAGACGAAATAGATGCTCAATTCCTTGAGTTTCCCTCTAAAACAACTGAGCCAAAAAGAAAAGCATTCTCATTTGATCAAGAAAGAATAAATTTCAGTTCTACTGGAAAATCAACTTCTCAAAACCCAAATTTGAAGCCAGTAAGAAAACTAAAAACAAGTCCCCCAAGTAATTTTGAATCAGATGATGCTAGCCTTATAGCAACAGGAATGGAGGTCATGCACGAAAAATTCGGTAAAGGAAAGGTTATAGCCACTGAAGGTGAATCGCCGAATAAAAAAGCTACCGTTTTCTTTCCTAGGGTTGGCCATAAACAACTCTTACTTCGATTCGCTAAAGTCAAGATTCTGAACTAAAACAAAAGATTATCCTTTAATAGAGTTAAATTTGCAGCGCAATAAAGTTTTGAAAAATGGAGGTATTTAAAATGGAGTACAATTCAAGCAGACCTGATTTAATCATACCTGAATATGGGAGGAATGTTCATAATATGGTAGCTTACGCCTTGGAACTAGCGGATAGAGATGAACGAAACAAGGCTGTAAGCGCGATTATTAGTGTTATGGGACAACTTTCTCCGCACTTAAGGGATGTTGAAGACTACAAACATAAGCTTTGGGATCATTTGCATATCATAAGCAATTTTGAATTGGATGTAGATTCTCCATACGCAAAACCAGCGCCAGAAGAACTAGCAGAAAAACCTCAACGAGTTCCTTATCCGCAATCTAATTTGAAGTACGGTCATTACGGAAAGAACATTCAGAACATTATTAATGTTTGTAAGGACTTCGAGGATGGCGAGGAGAAGGAGCAGTTAAAAGTTGTTATAGCCAACTTAATGAAAAGACATTATATGGTCTATAATCAGAGTTCAGTTGTAGATCACACTATAAAAAAACAACTAAAAGAAATGAGTGATGGGAAACTCGAACTGGCGGAAGATGTCCAACTAGCTCATGTAGCTGACATACCCGCAGCTGGCAAATCACATCATCATAAAAAGAAAAAGGCCCCATTTAAAAAGAATTATAAGAAGCGATAGACATTTCCATTTTCATATGTCAATAAAAAACTCAGAGATTTTTCTTTGAGTTTTTTTTTGTGCCAAATTTACTGAGAATTTAAAAAATTAATATGTCGTCATTTATAGTAGAAGGAGGCCACCAATTAAAAGGTGAAGTAATACCACAGGGAGCAAAGAACGAAGCCTTGCAAATTTTATGTGCAGTTCTTCTAACATCCGAGGAAGTAGTCATAAAAAACATTCCTGACATTGTCGATGTCAAAAAACTAATAGACCTACTTCAAGATTTAGGTGTAGAAGTCAACAAACTATCTGAATCTGATTATAAATTCAAAGCAGAAAACGTAAACTTAAATTATTTGGAATCAGAGGAGTTTAAGAAGAAGGGTGCCTCACTAAGAGGGTCGATTATGATAGTAGGCCCGCTTCTTGCACGTTTCGGCAAAGGCTTCATCCCGAAACCAGGCGGAGATAAGATAGGAAGGAGAAGATTAGATACTCACTTCATAGGCTTTCAAAAACTCGGAGCGAAATTTGACTACGACCCTGTGAATCAATTCTACAGAGTAACGGGAAACCCACTTAAAGGAGCCTACATGCTGCTAGACGAGGCTTCTGTTACCGGAACGGCCAACATAGTAATGGCAGCAAGCATGGCAGAGGGAGAAACAACAATTTACAATGCTGCCTGTGAACCTTACTTACAGCAGCTATGTGAGATGATTAACAGAATGGGAGGTAAAATCACTGGCGTTGGCTCTAATCTGTTAAAAATAGAAGGCGTGAAATCCTTAAAAGGAACCGAACATAGAGTGCTGCCTGATATGATAGAAATCGGAAGTTTCATAGGACTAGCTGCCATGACAGGTTCAGAAATTACAATAAAAGATGTATCTTATGATAAGCTAGGTGTTATACCTACTATTTTCAGAAGAATGGGCATTAAACTGGAGAGAAGAGGAGACGATATATACGTTCCAGCTCAAAATAATTATGAAATCGAATCATTTATTGATGGCTCAATAATGACTATTTCCGATGCCCCTTGGCCAGGTTTTACCCCAGATTTGTTGAGCATAGTTTTAGTCACTGCTACTCAAGCAAGAGGCTCGGTACTTATTCATCAAAAAATGTTTGAGAGTAGACTTTTCTTTGTGGATAAACTAATCGATATGGGAGCTAAAATAATCCTATGTGATCCTCACAGGGCCACAGTAATAGGTTTAGATAAAAAAGCCCCTCTAAAAGGAGTAACAATGACAAGCCCTGATATTAGAGCAGGCGTATCGCTTCTAATCGCAGCGCTTTCTGCTGATGGAACTAGTACAATCCACAATATTAACCAAATAGACAGAGGATACCAAAATATTGACACTCGACTAAGGGCTCTTGGAGCTAAAATCACAAGAGTAGACTCTCCGAAATAGAGCACTATTTTTAGTGGAACAGTGTTTGTATTTAACACGGAGAAGATATAACTTTAAGCAAAAATTAAAAGTATAATATGAAAGCTCGAAATATAACTATGATTTTAGCCTTAGCCCTTCTAGGGTTTGGATTTAGTATAGGAAACGGGGTGAAGATAGGAACTACCGTAGGAGATCAGGCCCCAGAATTATCACTAAAAGGGCTAAATGGAGAAACGATCAAACTTTCCGATTTAAAAGGAAAAATTGTACTAGTCGATTTTTGGGCAAGCTGGTGTGGACCCTGTAGAAGAGAAAACCCTAATGTAATTCGTGCTTACAAGAAATACCAAAAAGCCAAGTTTCATAGGGCTGAAGGGTTTGAAGTTTTAAGCGTTTCATTAGACAAGAATAAAGAGGCTTGGGAGGCGGCAGTAAAAAAAGATGGCCTGTTTTGGGATCATCATGTAAGCGACTTAAAAGGTTGGTCTTCTGAAGCAGCAGGACTGTACAATGTCTCCTCTATCCCCACTAGTTTTTTAATCGATGAAAACGGTGTTATTCTCGCTAAGAACCTGAGAGGATTGGGTATAGATAAAGCGGTAGACGCACATGTGAAAAAATTCAAATAGCTCCTAACTCGAGTTAATTTTAAAAGCAGGCTTATAGCCTGCTTTTTTTTGGCTGAAAATGAGGTGCCTCTTGATTATTATCTCATAATAAAAAAAGTAATCATCCATTATCGCAAGGCATAACAGCAAACATAATGTCAGCTTATAAGCCTACCCGAAATAAGAAAATTGACAGTTTGTCATTAATGTAATTGCTGGCAGCATCTTTGCCAAGTAGAAGTTAGCCAATAAAACAAAAATATGTCTACAAAAAAAGAAGGAAAAGAAACTGAAAAAGTACAACAAGAAGAAGTAGTTAATCCAAAAGCTGAGAAGGAATCTAAAGACACGGCCGAAACTACAGAACCTACCCTTTCACCAATAGAATTAGCGGAGAAGGAATCTAAAGAGTGGAAGGATAAATACTTAAGACTTTATGCTGAGTTCGATAATTTCAGAAAGAGAAACGCTAAGGAAAGAATCGATCTAATTAAGTCTGCTAGTTCAGATTTACTAAAAGATATAATACCAGCCTTAGATGATTTTGATAGAGCTATAACTGCCAACGCTACAAATGATGACATAGATGCGGTTAAAGAAGGTTTCGAATTAATAAGAGGTAAAACTTTTAGAGTTCTAGAAGGTAAAGGACTCGTGGCTATGGACTCAATAGGGAAGCCATTCGATGTGGAGCACCACGAAGCTATAACAAATATTCCAGCACCCTCTGAGGACATGAAGAACAATGTAGTAGATGTCATAGAAAAAGGCTACTTCTTGAATGACAAGGTACTTAGGTTCGCTAAGGTGGTAGTTGGGCAATAATTATAAAAGAATTTTAGATGTCAAAAAGAGATTACTACGAAATATTAGATTTAAGTAAAGGAGCCTCTGACGGAGAGATAAAAAAAGCTTATCGAAAGATGGCAATTAAGTATCATCCTGATAAAAACCCAGATGATTCATCTGCTGAAGC
>CESI01017862.1_pt1 | contig 45281 bp, 33 predicted proteins | sample 356301 | NCBI WGS metagenome assembly CESI01 (sample SAMEA2621423, study PRJEB7988) | marine metagenome | biome: marine biome (ENVO:00000447); feature: deep chlorophyll maximum layer (ENVO:xxxxxxxx); material: "saline water (ENVO:00002010), including plankton (ENVO:xxxxxxxx)" | depth 40 m | reverse complement strand
ATTGGTTTTACTTTTTCTACCTAATTTAAACAAATGAAAAACAAGTTCGCATTTAAAATATTAGCGCGTATTAATAAATTAATATTACCCTCTATGCTAAGAAAAGACTTATATAATTTAAGTAAGATTCAGAAAGCAATAGTGGGCTATCGCTATTGGGTAACCAAGAATAGTTTATGATTTAGACCTGTATTGGTGATACAGCTTGATTCCTGAAAATAAAAGTGTGCTCACCTCTAAGAAAAACCCTCTACTACGTAAACCCCTTCGTAGTTTTTAAGATTTAGAAGTACTCCTGAGTAAACCTGACTTTCTTTGAATGTGATCTGAAGCTGCCCATTTTCGGGACGGTTTACCTGGATATGTTCTTTGAACAGAACATTCCTCTCTTTTACCTTAAAAACAGCTTCTTTAGCTGACCAGATTATGGTAAAATCCTTATCCGAAGTAGCCCAATCAAGCTCATTTGTGTTACAGAATTTGTGTTTTATTATGCTGACTTTACCCACTATTTCCTGAACATCTATTCCTACTTCATTCTCTGGATGAGTAATAATAGCTATGAAATCTTTAGAGTGTGAGATAGAAATTTTAGGTCCCGCAGGATAAAAAGGTTTTCCATGCTCTGTATACTGAAGTGTTTTTTTAAGGCCCATTTTAGACATAAGTGCTCTGGCTCCCAGCCATTCTAGTCGTCTTAAGTCATGGTTAAATCCTTTGTACTTTTCAGAAGCTACCTCAACAAACATGAGGCTTTCTAGCTCAGAAACGCTCTCTGTTAGTTTCCATATTCCTAACTCAGCTCCTCCCTCAATCTCTCTTAGTTCTTTTAGTGGCATTGTGTAACAAAACTAAGGAATTGTGCTTGCTTCATATACATTCTCCCAAAAGTATAGCGGGTTTCATTTTTCTATTGATAATCTGTACCTTTGCAACGCATAAAAACAGCATTTAATGAGTAGTCAAACACAAAAAGAAATGCTTCCGTACAAGGTTAAAGATATTTCCTTAGCTGATTTCGGAAGAAAAGAAATAGAATTAGCGGAGGCAGAAATGCCCGGATTAATGTCTTTAAGAGAGGAATTTGGAGATTCTAAGCCACTGAAAGGTGCCAGAATAGCAGGATGTCTTCACATGACGATCCAAACTGCAGTTCTTATAGAAACTCTAGTAGATTTAGGAGCAGACGTTACATGGAGTTCATGTAATATCTTTAGTACACAAGATCATGCTGCCGCTGCCATAGCTGCTACTGGTGTTCCTGTTTATGCTTGGAAAGGCCTGAATGAAGAGGAATTTGAATGGTGTATAGAGCAGACTATTTTTGCTTTTAAAGATGGTCAACCTCTAAACATGATATTAGATGATGGTGGAGATTTAACAAATATGGTGTTTGATAGATTCCCCGAGTTAACTAAGGACATCAAAGGTTTATCTGAAGAAACTACTACTGGGGTTCACAGATTGGTAGAAAGAGAAGCTAACGGAACTTTAGTAATGCCTGCTATCAACGTTAATGATTCTGTTACAAAATCTAAATTTGACAACAAATATGGATGTAAGGAATCTTTGGTAGATGCTATTAGAAGAGCTACTGATGTTATGATCGCTGGAAAAGTGGCCGTAGTGGCAGGATATGGTGACGTAGGAAAAGGTTCTGCCGCATCTCTTCAAGGAGCTGGCGCTAGAGTTATCGTTACAGAAATAGATCCTATATGTGCGCTTCAAGCTGCTATGGATGGATTCGAGGTTAGAAAAATGAAGGACGCTATTCCAAGAGCCAACATAATAGTTACGGCTACTGGTAATAAGGATATCATTACTGGCGAACATTTCTCTAAAATGACAGACAAAACTATCGTTTGTAACATAGGACACTTCGATAATGAGATAGATGTAACATGGTTAAATGATACCCATGGAGATTCTAAAGTAGAGATCAAACCTCAAGTAGATAAGTATACCATTAATGGAAATGATATCTTATTATTAGCTGAAGGAAGACTTGTTAATTTAGGATGTGCCACAGGACACCCTTCATTCGTGATGAGTAATTCGTTTACAAACCAAGTTCTAGCTCAGTTGGAATTGTGGAATAATACAGAGGCTTACGAGAACAAAGTTTACATGCTACCTAAGCATTTAGATGAAAAAGTAGCCATGCTTCACTTAACTAAAATAGGTGTAGATTTAGAGGAGCTTTCTCAGGATCAAGCAGACTATATCTCTGTGCCAAAGGCTGGGCCTTACAAGCCGGATCACTACAGATACTAGGAATTAATAACACTAGAATTAGAAGCCATCTAAGAGAATTCTTAGGTGGCTTTTTTAGTTATAAACCCTAAGGACAGATCCATTAAACTGAGTGCTGTACTGCTTTAAGGGTTGTTCTGCTGGGCCTGAAATCAAACTTCCGTCTAGAATTAACCAGCTAGACTCACTGCATTCATCCTTGAGCGTTATCTCATCCTCAAGAACAGACACTCTACAGCCTTCATCTGCATTATAAGGGGCGTGTCTATCAAAGGCAGTGAACTGATCTATATTATTTCTGTAAATAATAATACCACGGCTCCCCCCCGTTACATATACCCAACCAGTGATATTTGTAAGCTCAAAATAAGATGCATTATTAATATTTACAGAGAAATCCACACTTACCAAAGGAACTACACTATTGTTTTCTCTGCATCCTTTGCATCCTGCTAACAGAAAAATGGTTACTAATATTGCAAGTTTGTTTCCCATTTTATTTGAATACTTTCTTTGGAGCTCCAGCGATAAAATCTTTCAAGTAAAAAGGCTCGAAATATGCTAAATCCTCAAAGTTCTGATCTTTTAGTTTAGTTAACGCAATGTGACCCATATTTCGTGCGCTACAATTAACTTTTACCAATTTCACATTCAAATCACTAAGAGTTTCAAGACATTTTTCGGCTCCGTCACCAAAAATGGCTATCCTTTTACCTGCCAAATCATTAAAGCTCCCTTCGTGAATTTCTTTAGCATACGTGTTTTCTAACACCTCTAGATTAGACTGAAAAACAGCAGTAAACACTTCCATTCTTCTAGCGTCCAGCATAGGAATGTATAGCTCGAAAGAATCATCTTTAATTTTAGCCGCTAGAGCCAACTGAACTAGATTAGGTATGGCTATCAATGGTATTCCTGCACCCACACATATTCCTTTGGCTGTAGAAATACCTATTCTCAATCCTGTATAAGAGCCTGGACCAGAACTTACGGCAACCGCAGAGAGTTGCTTTGCCGTAATTTTATTATTTGTTAGTATTTCGTCTATAAACAGGGCTAATTTCTCAGAGTGGATATATTCTGAACTAGACTCCTCTATACATGACAGTAGATGCCCATCTTCGAATAACGATACGGAACAATTCTTAGTAGCTGTTTCTATACAGAGGATTCCATTTTTCATGCTGACTTATTCTTCCAACTGCACTTCCATATTATTCTTGAGCTTTTTAGAGACTGCGTCGTATGGGCCAACAATTATTTCATCATCCTCTGTTAACCCACTGGTAATTTGATAAAACTCGTCATCTTGCAATCCAAGCTCAACCAGACGAATTTTGGCCTTATTACCAACTCTCACAAATACTAAAGTAAACTCTTCTTCATCTGTTCTGTCACCCTCCTTTTTCGTCCTCTCTTTTCCTACAGTGGTAGTATCGGTTCTGGTGGTTACTGAAGTAATAGGAACAGAAATTGCATTATTCATGTAATCCGTTCGCACATCTACATTGGCGCTCATTCCCGACCTGAAAGGGGAAAAGCTAGATGGTCTTTCTAATAGCAAATCAGCGTAACTGTTTTTAAGAACTCTGATTTTCACAGAGAAATTAGTTACAAGGTCTGTGCTCATTAAACTAGAGTTTGTAGCCGTATTTGCAATTTCTGTTACTATTCCTTTGAATTTTCTATCAGGATAGGCATCTACCTCTATGAGTGCCGTATCTGCTAAGTTTACCCGGACTATATCACTCTCATTTACATCTACATCTACCTCCATAACATTCAAATCGCTAATTCTCATTAACTCATCCCCCTTAGTCATTCCAGTTCCCAAAATAACATCCCCCTTTTCTATGGTTAAGGCCGTCACTATTCCGTTTTGGGGAGCGTAAATAGCAGTTCTACTTAAATTTTCAGTAGCCTCTGCTTTCCCTGCTTGGGCACTATTTATGGCAAATCTGGCACTATTTACACTTTCTTCCGCGGCTTCTCTTTCTGCATCAGCCACTTGGTATTGAGAAAGGGCGCTTTCATATTCACTGCTACTTATGGCTCCGCTCTCTTTGAGCGAAGTGCTTCGTTTAAATGAATTTTCAGACATTATAAACTGAGCCTCAGCCTGTGCTTTTCTGGCCTTAGAATTGGCTAAGCTAGATCTAGAAGAACTTAAGGCAGCATCTGCACGCTTTACGGCTGTTCTATATATTTCTGGATTAACCTTTAATAATAAATCCCCGCTATTAACTATATCGCCTTCCTTAATAAGCAGTTCTGTAACCTGACCATTCACTTCGGAGAAAATTTTCACCTCACTTTCAGGTCTAATTTTACCACTAGCACTTACAGTAGAAATAATGTCTTTAAATGCCGGCCTTTCTGTACTCACAAGAATATCATCATTCTTTCGTGTAAACAAAACGGCTAATACTAATAGCATTATTACTCCTAAAAATATCCAGACTTTTCTGTTAGACTCTTTCTTCGTCATTAATTTAAAGATATTGTTTTACCCTGATAAAATTCTAGAATCTTCAGCTTGAAAACATAATCATACTGACTTCTTATCTTCTCAGACAAAGCTGAGTCTCTTAGACTCCTGGCTTGAGCATAATCCACCCCGTTTATTACTTGTTCTTCGTACCTAATCTTAGCATATTTAAATGCTTCTTTTTGTGCTCTTAAAGAATAGTCTGCTGCTTCATACGTCTTATATGCTGCAGAGGCGTCTGCAAATGCTGACTCTACAGTCTGGCGTAATTGATTTCTAACATTTAACAATTCTAGTTTCGCATTCTCCTGACCTATTTCCGCCATTTGAACATTGGTCCTATTGGATAATCCGTTAAAAATCGGAATATTTAAACTAAAAAACATACTTCTATTCACATTATCCTTCACTTGACTAAAGAAGGGAACCGTCTCAAAATCATTAAATGATAATTGTTCCAGTGATAGGACTGACTGATCAGAACCGCTTACCGTTCCTATTGGAAAATTTCCAAAACTGACAAGGTCTCCAAGTCCTCTTTGATTAGCCCCAGAAAATCCACTCCCATAATTATAGCTAGCTCCTAATCTAGGATATCTACCTCCATTGGCTATTTTATAATCTAAATCAGCTCTCGCAATGGTTAGCTCTGCACTCTTAACTTCCGGAAATGATCCTAACGCATACGATAATACAGAACTCTTAGAAGGAAGGTTAAACTCTGGTTCACTCAGCGTAGGATTTTCTATTCCGAAATTTGTTTTCTGTTCTTCCGGCAGTTGGATTAGCTGAATCAGATTCAATTTAGCTATAGAAATAGCATTCTCTGAGTTTATTACTCTAGCCTCGTCTTGAGCAAGTTGGGCTTGAACTTGATATAAGTTAGCCTCAGGAACTTGACCTGCCTCCACTAGTAATTTAACTCTATCTACTTGTTCTTTTGAGGCCAATCTATTCGCTAGATTAGCTGTGTTAATTTCTTGATTAAAGAGCACAGATAAATAAGCGTTTGCTACCGCCAATGCAATAGCATTGATTGAAGACTCCAAACCAAGTTGACTTATTTTTAAATTTAGATCTGCTTGCTTTATTCTATTCTGAAGAGTGAAACCATTGAAAATGGTTACTCCCGTGTTTAAGCCAAAGCTATTGGACTGAATTCTATTAGTAGCAAATTGATTGGTAAATGGGTCAATTGTTTGCCCCCAGTTATATCCGTGACTAGCACTGCCGTTAAGGGAAGGTAGTAAGTTGGCCTTACTTTGAATTAACCCCAACTCGCTCTGTTGAATGTTAAGCTCTCCTTGACTAAGAGAAATATTATTCTCAAGTGCAATATCCAAACATTTGTTGAGGGAAAATGTATTCTGTCCAGTTCCTTTTAAATATGCAAAAATGAACAGAACAAAAATTAAGCGCTTTATCATTACCTTGAATTTAACTATATCAAGACAAACTTACTTAAATAAAAAGTGGTATTACAGAGAGGCTGGAAAACAATTGTTAAATGCCCGTAATAAGAATTTCCACTCTTCTATTGGCTTCATTCTGCCAATCGGTTTTAGGATCGGGAAATAACATCTGAGTATTCCCTCTTCCCTGGGCTTCTAGTCTTAATTGGTCTACGCCCAACTCTATTAGGTAATCCATTACTGCCTGCCCTCTAGCTTCAGAAGCTTTCTGATAGAACTTAGAACTCTTCCTTTTATCCGGTCCGTTTACATGACCCACCAGCGCTATTTTAACAGAGGGGTTTAAATCAAGGAATTCTTTAATTTCTGCTAAAGTCGGTTTTGACTTATGATAGATAGCCGTTTGATCCCCTAGAAATTTTATATCTCTCACGTCAGTAGTAAGACCTGTGGCCAGAGGTCTTAATTTCACCTGTTGTAGATGAACTTGACTCTCTGAAGGCCAAAATTTTTCGTTATAATACATGTACCCTTTTTCTATACAGGAAATAGTATATAATCTGTAGTTCTTTATTTCAAAAGTGGTATCTACAACCTGAGATAGCATCGTTTGCTTACGAGTATTCAATCCGTTTACACGAATATCAGCCGGAATGAAATTTCCTGAGTTTTCGTGTAAAACTTGTACATTCATATACTGAATACCGGAAAAATTCTCTCCCTTCGTGATCTTCTTTTCTTCAACAAACTGTCCAAAAGTAACAACTGGGAAAACCAACAGTATTAGTAAAACTATAAAGTCTAAATTTTTCATTGCTCATTTGTTTATTAGAAATCAGTCTCTTCATTGAAGCTAAACTTCTACTCATCGAAATATGAAAGAAATTAATTCAATTTTTCAATGAATTATCTCATCGCCTTTTTTCTGAAAAACACTAATACAAAAATACCAAACAAAATATATGGTATGACTAGGAGGTATTTTATTCCATTGTTTAATCCAAGACCTATAGCATCTCCGGATTGATCAGAAGCATCCTCTGCTACTTGCTTGCACATGGCACATTGAGCGTCAATATCTATGCAAAAAAGACATATAACTATTAAGATTAGCAATAAAGAGACCGTTTTTTTCATCTTCAATAAAATTACTGATTAAACGCGTAATAAGGAGATATCATTAAATAAACAACAACCCCAGTAAACGTCACATACAACCAAATGGGATAGGCAAATTTTACTACTTTCTTATGCCTTTCAACCTCTCCATTCAAACCTCTTAAATAGCTAATTAAAACCAAAGGAACCACTACTGCACTTAACACTATGTGAGAAATTAGAATAGCTATATAGAACGGCCTAAACTCTGAATCCAATGGATAAATGGTATCGTCAAAACTAAAGTGATAAGCCACATAACTTAGAAGAAATAGCACCCCTAGAGCGATACTTGATGTCATTAACTTACTGTGTAACTTTACTTTCTTCGCCTTTATAGCTACTAAAGCCAGAATTAAAAGAATAAATGTAGTCGCGTTGATACAGGCATTGAACTTAGGCGAATTCTCTAGAATAGCTTTCACCGCAGGATTCATGCTCTCAGGCTTAGGAAGGATATATAATACGGCTACCACCAAGGGGATGACCACACCGAGTAACATAATTATTTTCTTTGTTCCTTTTGAGTTTATAACTGTCATTCTGATAACCTAATTAAATCCTGTAATAATTTTTGCATTTCTCCTTCATCAATAGCATCATACGAGCCTCTTACATGCCTATTCTTATCTACAAGAATGACCTGTGAACTATGGATTATTCCATCTTGATAAGCCGCATCTCTATCCACCGCTAAAAAAAAACCTTCCTTGCTTAGCTCATCTATGTATTCAATTTTCCCTGTACCTAGAGCCCAACTGTTTAAATTACAGCCTTTATTTTCTGCGTAAGATTTTAATACCTCAGGTGAGTCGGTCTTTGGGTCTATCGTTACGGACAAGAATTGTATTTCTTCACCTAATCCTTTTTCGTAAAGCCTACCTTGCAATTTAACCAATTCACTAGTCATAATCGGGCAAATCGTAGAGCAGGTGGTAAAGAAAAAATCCACTACGAAAATTCTTTCACTAAATCTAGAATAACCTAAATCTAAAGAGTCCTGATCAAGCAAGGAAAATTTAGGGACTTGATAGAATAGGGTGTCTTTTCCATCTTTGGTAATAGGTCCATAAAAAGGAAGTTCTTCACCTTCTTTAAAGAAGCCATTGTTATCCGTCAATGAAACTTTATTTTGATCAAGCGGATTATGATCTCCGAAAAATCCACAGCCAAATTGGCTTAAAACACTAATTATTAGAATTAGCTTTATTAGCTTCATACCTCTCTATATCTATTTCCTTTCTTAAAAGTGCAATATCTTCTATCGCATCATTAATCTGTCTCTCAGCATTTAGATTGTATCTTCCTCTAATTTGCGACTTAGAGTCAATTAAGAGTGTAATCGCACTATTATTTAGATTAACTATCCCTAGTTCCTTCATGATAAAATCTTCCATAGCTTCCTTCGACGTGGTGCTTAGATAGAAAAAATTATCTGTTTCATCTGCATTTCGGTTAAGATTAATCATGTAATCCTTTAAATGCTCTTCATCCAGAACTACGCCATCTGTATTCAGACCAATGATTTTAATATTATTCTCATCTGTATACTTAAAGTTCGCTGTAAGAAGTCTCTTCGTTATAACCGAGATATAATCAGAACCTAAAGAATAAGGCGCAAGAAGATAAACGTTATCTTTCAAAGACTCTATCGAAACTAAGTCACCATTATGATTTACAAACTCCTTGTTCGGTAAAAAATAAGTCTTGCCTAGGTCATTGTTGGCAGAGTCCAAAAGAATTTCAGAAGGATGATAATAAGGTAGTGTTTTGAATTTATGATCTAACGCTAACCCAAAGAAAAGTAGAAAACTTAACGGAAAAATGAGTACTATGAAAAGCAAACCAACCTTCTTCAGCATTTGTGAGTAATTAACTTCCTAAGTAATTTAACAACAGCACAGACATATCTGTTCCCTCTCTAGCAGCTATAAAAAGTAAGTAAGCCACAAACATTAAGTAAGGGGTTAGAATAGTCCATTTAAGATTTTTGCTTTCATCCCCTAAGTGCATAAATGAGAGGACAATATATGCCGCTTTAAATAATGTCAAGATAATGAACGACCATTTAATGAATGCCCACCACTCACTATTCTGCTTAAACCCAATACCTAAAACAACTTCTATGAACGTAATTAAAGTTAACAGGCCTGCTACAAACCAAATCTTCTTTCTTTTAGCCGCACCTGCTTCCTCATTATGATGAGCATTCAGTGCATAGCTGTCATTTACAATTAAATCGTCTCTTTCCATTTTATGCTAAATTAAACTAAGTAAAAGAAGGTAAATACAAACACCCACACCAAGTCTATAAAGTGCCAGTATAATCCTGTTTTCTCAACCATTTCATAATGGCCTCTTTTCTGCATCACCCCTTTGATTACCATAATTAGTATGATCAAGTTAAGAATCACACCTGAAAAAACATGAAACCCATGAAATCCTGTAACGAAGAAAAAGAAATTAGCGTACTGTTGAGGCCCATATTCATTAGAACTTAAATCCGCTCCGCTAGTTTCTGGAAGGTTCTCATTTTTAGCCGCCAAAAGCTTCGTTATTGTTCGGGTATCTTCTACAGTGACTATGGAGGTTTGGTACTTGTTTAAGTACAACACTTTTGGAGAGTGTTCTTCATGAACCTCCTCTTTGGCATGGTCATCATGTCCATCGCCTCCCATTCCTGAGATTTTCTGATTAGATGCATGCTCATGTCCGTGGTGCTCATCATGTCCTTCCTCTTCATGAGAATGTCCGTGCTCCGCACCATAATACACTTTTTCTCCAGCTGCTACTGTATAGCTTATGGTTTCCCCTGATTGATCTTCACCTTCAACTAGTAGTTCATCCGCACTAATATAATATCCCCCAGAACCATGAATAAAGTGATACCACTCCCATGCCTGAGAACCCAAGAAGAAGAATCCTCCTATTACAGTCCAAACTAACCATTTAGTAACACTACTTTTATCATTCCTGTGTCCAGCTTCCACAGCGAGAACCATTGTAACAGAACTGACAATCAAAAGGAATGTCATGAGCGCAACATAGATCAAAGGGAAACCAGTTCCCAAGACTGGTAATGCCTCAAATACTTTCTCCCCCACAGGCCAAAATCCCTCAAGGTCACCGAAGACGCCAGTTCTGAAAAATCCCAGAGAAATCAAGAGACCGCTAAAGGTCAGGGCATCTGATACTAGGAAGAACCACATCATCATTTTACCGTAAGTAACGCTAAAAGGGGACCTTCCTCCCCCCCATAAAACGTCTTTTTCAATCTGCTTTAAAGCTTCTCCTGACATGAGTCGTAGTAATTTGTTGCAAGCTTAGTAAATAATGAACAAAAAAGCGTACAAATACAGCCACAATATTCCCATAAAGTGCCAGTAAATCCCTTGAGTCCTTAAACTTATTACATTTCCATTTGAAAAAGTCCCCCTCATGCTCCTTGCTATGTTAACTAGCAAATAAATTAATCCTAGCGCTAAATGGAATGCATGCACAGAGATGAACAAGAAAAGTAAACTAGTCGAATTATCTTTTTGCTTTTGCATAACTTGAGTCACTGGTTCAAGCCTTTCGTTGTCTGTTCCTTTATAAAATTGTCCATTTTCAAAAATCACAGGTAAAGAATTATAGGTTATCATGTAATCAACCCCATATTCGCCTGTAACATCTCCAATTTCATTATGCGAAACAAACAATCCTTTATCATTTAATTGTAGCCATCCATTCCACTGACTGAGCGTAAAACCGATTCCGGATAGAAAAGTAAGAACAAGTAGTATGGTCGTAGCCTGCCTTTTACCTTTGCTAGCCGCATATCCTGCGGCTATTAAAAACAAACTGGATAAAACAATAATGACATTACTTGCCATCAATCCTGAAACCGGCTCTGGATGGACCCAATATGCCTGGGGCGCCATTACTATAAACGCAGAAGTGAACCCACCGAACATCATAAGAACAGCAAATAGAATAAGATACATGAGCATCTTCTTTGTTCTCTCCTTTACTTCAAGCGGATGACCCTCAAACACATCCACCTTCTTTTTTTTAATTACTGGGTCTGTGGAAAGTGTAGATTCTGACATTTGAAATGTTATTTAAATTTTATCTAGAACGAATAATAACTGTACTACAGGCAGATAGATAAAAGAGCCAAACATTACCTGCTTCGCGTATTTATCCCTCTTTGTCAGTGCAAACCTAAGAGCTACTATGAAATAAAGTATCCCGATAATTAAAGTTGAGATTCCTGCGAGATTTCCTATCATAGGACCCTCACTCCCTATGAACCATGGTAAAATACTTACAGGAATTAGAACGAAAGCAGATAAGGCAATATAAGCTGCAGTAAATGCGGTTTTACCCTTGTTAAATGGAAGCATCTTGAAACCCCCATTATCATAATCCTTTTTCGCTACCCACGCGATAGCCCAAAAATGAGGAAATTGCCACATAAATTGCAACGCAAACAATAACCCTGGTTCTAATCCAAAAGATCCACTTGCAGCCACATATCCTAACATGGGAGGTATAGCTCCCGGAAAAGCTCCAACAGTGACGCCAACGCTATTTACTCTTTTTAATGGGGTATACAGAAAAACATAACTATACAACGCCAGAACTCCTAAAATTCCGCAGAAGGGATTTAACAAAAACCAGAGAATAGAAATACCAGCTATCGAAACAATCGTACTCCAAACTATGGCGACTTCCACGGAAAGACTTCCTGATGGAAGAGGCCTATTCATGGTCCGCTTCATCAATGCGTCTTGGTTTCTTTCCCAAACCTGATTAAAACCATTAGAACCTCCTGTAAGGAGTATACCTCCCAGGATTACGTATAAAATTTGTAAAATTTCAGGAGAAGATGTACCCATGAAATAACCCAATACAGCCGACAACACGACCAATGCTGACAATTTAAGCTTCATCAACTCGGCTAAGTCTTTAACTTTAATAGACTTAATATAAATTATTTGATTTAATATCGCTACTGGCAAAATGAACTATTGAGAGCACAAAAGTAGTCGAATTCTTAAGACTAAATGTATAGAAATTATCAAAAATCATTCGATAAACTGGGCAAAGCTCCGTTAGAATTTTTAGAGCTTATCTTATAGACTGACGAGCTTATTCCGAAGGAAAAAATATGCTCATCATTTAATTCAAACTGATTTTGTACATGACGCCAATTATAACTTCCGAAAAAGAATACATCCCTGTTTTTCAATATCTTTCTAGAAGCAGTTAACTGTGTGATATAGGAATGGTGGGTATTCCCTTGACCTGTTTTATTATTGTAAACTCTAAAAGGCTTCTTGTAAGATCTAAAAACATCTCCACCATAATTATCTTCATTTAAGTCTCGACCGTAAAGCGCCCAATTAAACCTTCCCGTGAAGGTCCACTCATTTCTTTCTAGCTGAGCTCCAGTGGACCATTCATAAAAATTAGTTCCTAACGGGTGGGCTAGAGACTGATTTCTATGGGCATAATTTTGAAGCACACTTCCATGTGTGTAGGTAAATGGCCGAGCACTATTAAATTCTGAATAAGCCCAAAATCCTGGCAATAAATTAGCCGCTTGAACGCCTATCTGTATGCCTACTTTATTTGCCCACCAGCCTACGCCTTCTCTCACTTCTGATAGTAAAAATTCATCTAGAAAAAGCTGACCGTACCACATAAAGTTTTTATCCACACTTAACCGAGCAGCTATTCCTAACAGAACATTATCTGCAGACCCTTGACTAAACTCTAACGGCCTGTAAAAAATCACAGGATTTAGGTAATTGATATCAAAACCCCTATTGGATAAGATATCCGAGGATTGCCAAACCACCGATTCAAATACGGTAAATGAGAAGCGCTCATTAACTTTAAAGTCTACAGAATGCAATGCTACATACTTCTGCCGGGAGTCTTTCCATGAAGCGTCTGGCTGCAGGTCCCTGAGCTGCATAAATAAATTAGTGTACTTAATTTTCCAAACTTTCGTAGTCAGTTTTAAATAGGGATATGGAGCTGTATTCTCTCCTAGAACCATAGACCTGTAACCATTCCCCAAAAAATTAGTGTGATTTCCTATCTCTGCATTAAAATGCTTGGATATTTGCCAATTAAATCTTCCTCGTATTCTATTAGCCCAATAGCCTAATTTTTCTTGCGTTGCAACGCCAAAATTTGACAGAACTCCTGTGCTATCCACAAATTCCGACATGTAATTACCTAGACCTAAGCTAGCCATCGAGTAATCTATGTTTAAAGTCTTATTTCGGCTTTTCAATACTACTCCAGCATTGACATATCCAGCATAAACAGGAGATACTTCGTTAGCAAAAGAACCTCCTGTGTTAAGGAGGAAATCTAAATTAGCTTTTACTTTAAGAGGGCGTTTAATCTCACTTCCTTGATATCCCGAAAAAGAAACTGGCGTGTAAAACTCCTGAATAAGTAAAGAAGATTTTGGCACCAAAGAGTCCTGACTTCCTCCTTGCCCCAATAAAAAATGACTATACATTAGTAAAGTCACTACCGATAACTTCCTAATCATGAACTAACTTTTCTGACGTTCTTAAAAATGAAAATGCATTGAGTAAGCGCAAATGCAGTGACCCCTACTGTTAAAAAGCTAATATTCGGAGAGTGGCGAGGAGTTATAAATACCAGAGCTATAATTATTAAACAGAACGCATAGACCGCTAATACTGTTTGTTTATGGCTCAACCCTAAGTCTAGCAGATGATGATGTAGGTGATTTCGGTCTGCACTGAAGGGAGAGCTTCCTTTTAAAACTCTCAAGGTGAATACTCTTATCGTGTCTAAAAGCGGATACGCTAAAATAGCCATAGCCAAAACAGGCCGGGAGATTGAGGTAATCATTAAATCTTGGCTAAGACCCTGCTGCTCAATCATTCCTATGGACAAAACATACATTATTAGGCCAATAATAAGAGAGCCTGAATCCCCCATAAATATTTTAGCGGGATTGAAGTTGAAAATTAAAAACCCCAATAAAGATCCTGCCAATGAAGTAGCTAACACAGCAAATGGGAAATGACCGATAATAATAAACCAACAAGCAAAGGCAACACTTGAAATAAATCCAACTCCAGCGGCTAAACCGTCTATCCCATCTATAAGGTTTACTGCATTTACGATTACGATATAGACAAAAATAGAAAATGGAGCACTAAACCAATAAGGCAAATCTCCATCAAGTTTAAAAAGCCCATAAAGACTAGTAATTCGGAAATCAGCTATAAATACGAGAATAACTCCAACTAACAGGTGGGCAATAATCTTTTTAGTTGGGCTAAACCCAGTAATATCGTCTTTAGTTCCTACGAAAAAGAGAATAAATAGACATGCTATAATATACTGGAAATCATGTACAGTCTCTTTTACGTCAAATGCAAATCCAATATCATAAGTGGGAAAGAAAAGACAAAATGCAAGTATTGTTCCTGCGAAAATCATAATACCTCCAAGAGTAGGTACACTTTTTCTATGGACTTTGCGGTCTTCACTTGGCTCGTCCACTATATGCTTCATCTTAGCTACTTTAATTAAAGAAGGAGTCGCCATTAGGACTACTCCGAAAGCAGTTAGAAATGCTAAAAAAAGTTCGGTCAAAATTGGTTGATTTGAGAAGCAAGTTATTAAAAATTGTAGAAGGAGTCAAATACAGAAGTTTTTAAACCAAAGTAAAAAAGTCCTGAATGATATCTACCCCTTTGTCCTTGAGATCTATATAAGTACCCCAAGGCTATTTTAAAATTAGTTTTAGCATTTACCAGGTAAGCTGCATTCACATCTATGGTTTTGCTGTCTTTCAGGCTATTTAACTGGGAGTAAGACGCTTTACCTCCCCAGCGATTTTTGATGTAGTTCACAGAAACAAATACCTCATCAAAAATATCTTGAACTGGATGTCCAAGCCCTTCATTTAAATGACTGAAGCTAACCAGTGGGTCTATTTTAACTGCCTTGTTAGCTTGATTATATTCTGCCTGGACTCTTAATCCTTTTATCCCTAATTCATTTATGCGAATTCCCAATTGAAAGCCTTCAGTCTCCATTTGATATTGAGAATAAAACTGCATTCTGTTTGATATTTTTAACAGTCCATTAAATCCGATTCTAGCTGACTGGAGAGAATCTACACGTTTTGTTAAGTATCCTAACAATGGCACCGGAGCATACGCTAGCCCGTTCAAAGGAACAGTACCAGAAAACTCACTATACCTCTTCCATATATTGGTTTCAAAGACTGACAGTTCTACTCTTTTTCCTACTAAGTAACTTATTGAAGAAAATGTAGCTGACTTTTTCTTGAATAATGATTCTGGAACTTCCCCTAAAGGTTGTCGGCTTAGAGATTGTAATGCTGCAAGACTCCACATGGCTTTTAATTTCCCTTTCAGAAGGGTCACTGAGGCTTTTAAATGGGGGAAATTAAAACTTTGGTGACTTAATAAATGTGACCTGTATCCGTGACCTGAGAACATTTTTCCATGGCCAAAAAAGAGATTGATGTTTTTAACAGGAAAGTAGTTTACCCATCCATAAGATTGGGCATAATCAAACCCGTTATCTTTATACACCTTATGTCTTCCCATTCCTGGAATGACCTGATTTGTATCTGCATAGGTTTTCTGCCAACTCGGTAAATAAGATTGACTTTCTAAAAATCCTGTTTGGAAAAAAAGCCGTTTGCCTATTTTGCCATCCATTTTAAATCCTCTAGAATTCTGTATAAACAGAGTGGTATCAGCATAAGTACTGGTGTCTATAAAATCTTTTGCTCCTCTAAAATCGAACAGTGGATTTATTCTGAGTACAAAATCTTCTTCGTTTATAGAAAATAAATCATCCTTAAAAAGCTTAGCGACTAAAAGACTGTAATATAACGCAGTGTCCTTGTAAAAGTAAGACTCAGACAGCTCTGAGTCCTTTACCGAAAATGGCAGTATAGAAGTATGAATCGCTGAATCTAAATCGCCATAAGAATATCTAGATTCTTCAATATAATCCTGCTGCAGTGGGAACAAATCCAACTGGCCTGATAAGTCTATGGCTATAAGTAAAACCGCAAACCAAAGAAACGCCTTGTATATATTAAAGCGCCACATTACTCGTAAATTCTTTATATACTTTTTTAATCCCCTCTTTGAGGTCTATTTCATGATTCCATCCTGAAGCGTGAATTCGACCTACATTCATAAGTTTTCTTGGTGTTCCGTCTGGCTTGGTAGAATCCCAAACGAGTTCTCCATTAAATCCAACAATAGAAGCTATAGTCTCTGCCAACGTTTTGATGGTCACATCGGTTCCTGTCCCAATATTTACGAATTCTCTTTGATCATAAGTTAGCATTAAATGAAGGCAGCCTGCTGCTAAATCATCTACATGCAAAAACTCACGCATAGGAGAGCCAGTTCCCCAGCACTTAACTTCCGAATCCCCTGAAACTTTCGCTTCATGAAATTTTCTAAGTAAAGCAGGAAGGACATGGCTAGTTTTTAAATCATAATTATCATTAGGGCCATAAAGATTTGTAGGCATGGCAGAAATGAAGTTAACACCATATTGGTCCCTGTATGCCTCGCACATTTTAATTCCAGCAATCTTAGCTATAGCATATGGCTCATTAGTAGGCTCTAATTCTCCAGTTAATAGCGCCTCTTCTGTAAGCGGTTGCTTAGCCATTTTAGGGTAGATACATGACGAGCCTAAGAATAATAGCTTAGAAACTTTATTGGTATAACTTGCATGAATGACGTTTGTCTGAATCATCAGATTGTCATATAGAAATTCTGCTCTGTATGTGCTATTGGCCAGAATCCCTCCAACCTTAGCTGCAGCTAAAAAAACGAAATCTGGTTTTTCGGACTTAAAGAAATTATTTACTTCATTCTGATTTCTTAGGTCTAGCTCTTTAGAAGAACGTGTTACAATATTAGTATAGCCTTTCTTGAGTAACCCCCTATGAATAGCTGAGCCAACCATGCCATTATGGCCTGATATATATATTTTTCCGGATGTATTCGAAAATTCCATTTGCTCTAAATTAGAGTAAACTTAGCGAATAACTAACTTCTGCGCATAGGAATACTGCCCATCATGAATCATTAGTGTGTAAACCCCACGACTAATCGATGACACATCCAATAGATGCTTTTTACCCTGTAAACTTGACTGATAAACTTCTTTTCCTGTAATATCTAGCAAGCTGACAGATAGCTCAGCGCTTCCAGTATTATTCACGTACAAATTAACTATATCTGAAGCAGGATTAGGATAAAATCTCACATCCCATTGGTTTTCTACTTCCTCCACTCCTACTGTTAATTCAGACCATCTTTGATACCATTCTTGGTAAAACTGATTGGCTATACTTGCGTCATGAATGATAACTGTATTCTCATCATTTACAGTTTCTGCTGAAGAACTCCAGTTATGAGAACCAGTAATTACCAGCGGATCTGAATCTGGACTGCTATGATCTACAATACAGTATTTATGGTGAAGCTGAGGGAAAATACCCTCATGGCTTTCAACATCTACTCCTCCGTCTAATAACGTTTGAAAATCTGATCCAGTACCACTTACTTGTTCTATCATCCCTCTAGCTACTACTAAAAAGAGATTGTCTTCTTCAATTATAGCCGCTGTTAAATCATCTCTAGTAAGCACTAGCAGCGCAAAATCTAAATCAGAGTCAGTTGTTTGGATAGCAGACTTAATAGCATCAGTTACACCATCAGTTGGAGAAAAGTATGCTTCTACAGGAACGCCACCTATAGTATATTGCTTAGGGGTGTTATTCAATTTTAGTGAGCTGAATTTACTGTTCCCTACTATTGGCTGCGAACCGCTTCCACCCCACATTTCCTCAAACTCAACTCTAAACCCTCTACAAATCGATTGGTCTTGAAAGACTACTACATTGTTATAATCTTCAACTAATCCGTTCGTAGTAAAGTTTGTAGATCCCGTTATTAAAGCACAATTATCAGTATTATCAGCATCAATGATTACAAATTTATTATGCATTCCAGAACCATTTTCGTCTTGCCTTTCTAAAACTGGAATTTCAGAATTTATTTGACCTAATCCGATATTTGCATTGGACCCTTGAGTTACATATCTAACTTGGACACCTCTGTCGTAAGCATCGTCCACGGCGTTCATTATGGTTTGGTCATTATTATTATAAACCGCTAAATCAATAGTAGAGACAGCTCTATCAATGTAGGCTGCTATAGTATCATTAGTAGCTGCTCCTAAACTAGTAGCTTCTTCTATAGTAGACACACTTGTATCAACTGACCCTGTAAAATAAACATGAATATCTCCGCTTGACTCACTTACCGTGACGAATGAAGAGACACTTGACTGAACAGCTGAATCATCATTTCCTGACTCAGCATAAACGAAGTAAACTGTCCCTGGCTCTAAACCCGACATAGTAACTTCATGACTTGTTACTCCTTCCATCCCTGATGCAGTCTCAATTAGATTTTCAGCATCTGTTCCGTAATAAATCACCGTAGTACCTGGAGTATCGGTTAACCAATTTAAGGTAATAGAACTTTCATCGTGAGAAGACTGAGTCAACTGAGAGACTAAATTAATACTTGCATCAGAAATTAAGTCTTCCATATCTCTTGGGAGTAATTGATACCCTCCAAATCCAGTAAATGAGAACTGAGAGACTATTCCTCTCAGCGTAATTTGTCCAGCTGGGATAATCTGTCCTTCCAGAGCGCTACCTGTTCTTAGATATATTATGGCCTGCTCACCCTCATGAATAAAAGTATAAGTGTTATTTCCGGCAAAGGTGCTTCCTCCATCCTGAAATTGAGCTCCATCAAAATTTACCAGTTCTCCTTCTACACCTTCATTAAAATCAGATAAATCGATATATTCAAAATCTGGTAGTTCATTCCCTGTGCTATTAATAATAACAGCACTTAAATTAGGGCCAACCTCTAATAACCCATTATACTCAGTGATTACTCCTGTCACAGTGATTTCATCTCCTCTTGAAGGAGTGGTAAAGCCTTCCCAAGCTCCAGAATATATAGCTATTCCTGCAGATTCATCCTGTATATATCTCACTGAAGACCCCATTTCTTCTCCATTAGTAACTATCCCTGTAATGGTTACAGTTTGATCTACAGCGTAATTATCTCTAAGATCCTGAATGTCCGTTTGAGCTGATAAAAGTAATGCGTTGCAAAGCGCGAATAATGCTAATAAGTATGTTTTCATAAGGTGTGTTTTCTAAAAATTAAGTGTGGCTGAAATATTGAACCTAGTACCTTGAACAAAGAATACTCCTGCAGAATTAGCATCGAATAAATCTCCGTCTTCACTCTGAGCTGCTCCTGTAGGCGAATCACTGCCGACAGCTCTGTTATCATTTACAGAAGCATCTGATATAGCTCGCTTATCTAATATATTGAACAATGAACCCCTTAGGTTCAAATTATATTTATCTCGCAGCTTGATGCGGTATCCAGCGTGAAAATCAAGAAGACCATAACTAGGCACCTGCCAGGAATCTCTTCCGGCATCATCTCCATTTAAGTCGTTTGGGTTAAAGTTAGCATAATGCCTATCAAAAAATGTATATCTCAATTTCACATAGGCTCCTCTTTTAAATTCATAACGAATCAAACCCCCTAACTGGGTTTGAGCAGCATCACCTACATGAACTCCTCTCGCGTCATAGGATACAGAACGCTGAACACCATTTTCTATCACAGGGGTTCCATCATCATAATAAAAAAGTACGGTGTCTTTAGTGTCCCAAATCCAATCCCCTAGAGAAACTATTCCCTCCAAGGTTAATTTTTTATTTACCGCATAAGCGGCCTCCAACTCTGCTCCCATGTGCCTAGCGTTCATGCCATTCACATTAGCACTTATAAACTCTTCTGGATCCTGAGGGTCAGAGATTTGAACACCTCTGTTTACTGGTCTATTCTGCCAAGTGGTGTAGTAACTGTTTAGGTTAAGGCTAAATGGTCTTGTTTTAAATCCATAACCAAACTCAACAGCCTGAATAAGCTCGTTCTCGATATTTGAAAACAGCTTATTTCCAAAATCGAAAACATTTTGGAACCTAGGAGCTCTATCCAAATAACCAAGGTTTACAAAGAAGTTATGCTTTTCATTTATTTTACGGTTAAATCCTGCTTTCACCGTAAAACCTCCTTTATAGTACCAGTCTGTTTCTTGGTAGCTGAGTTCTGGACTTTCTGCTGTATATACCTTTCCATTAGGAGCTGTTTCTTCGATTAGCGTTGGGGATGTAGCATTAGTCTCCCAAAAATAAACTGGTGCTATATCCACTCCGTTTATAGTTACGGACTTTGGTAGCATGTAGTCTATTCTTTTATAACGAGTCATGGCATAAGACCCACTTAAGAATCCAGACCACAAATCATTCTTATACTCTACCTGACCGAATAATCCTCCCCACTGGACGAAGGCATCATTGTGGTAGTCTATAATATCTCCTTTACGCTTAACCCCTGAAGAGCTATTAGGATTACTGGTGTCAAAAAGATAATCAGCCCCTAATAAATCATAAACCTCTCTATAATGACCTCCTTTATAACTCCTTACGTCTAGACCTCCTGATAAAGTAACCTTCTCAGACATTTTATAGGACATACTAGATAACAAACCATACCAAAAGTGATTATTGATTCCGGATTGAAGGTAGTTTTCGGTGGCAGCATGCTCAGTATTAGAGATGCCAGTTATGATGGTTGGATCTTGAGACACAAAAGGTGTAGGCTCAAATGCATCGCCTGTTTGAATATCATAAACACTTTGATAATCAGGACCCCCATTGGTTAATAATTCATCTTTACTGAAGGATTTATCTAATCTGGTTCCCCCACCATTTCCAATAGAAAGGTATGCTGTACTATTTAAAGAAACCTTCTCAGACATATTCCAAGAATGTCTAAATGAAAACTGCGGCTTGTGGTAATAATTTACGTTAGAATTTAAAGTCTCAGTATTTTCGTTAACTCTACTGCCATTCGCGTCTAACTCATAACGCATTAAATCAGCAGTCTGAAAGTTATGGCCTATCCCGAATTCATTTACATCTTGGCTATTCAATTCAGCGCCTAGATTAGACGCTACTTCGGCATCATAAACCCCTATACCGCCTCTTACTACTCTCTGCCCGTGACTCTGCGGTGCACCAAATCCACTTAGTGTAAAGACGTGATTCCCTGTGGCCTTTTGAACCTTTCCGTAGTAAAAGAATCCCCTAGTGAAGTTGCCATCTACCCAACCATCGCCTTGTTTATAGGATCCAGCTAAAGTGAATCCCCAACCGCCTTTAAGCCTTCCAGAGGTGTGGCCAAATGTAGTTCTGAGGAACCCATTATTAGAAACCTCTTGCTTTATTTTTGTGGCCTGCTTTTGATCTATCCCTTTCGTTATAATATTGATCGTTCCACCTACAGATGGCACAGCTAGCTTACTTATCCCTAAACCTCTTTGGACTTGAGTAGTTTGAAGAATCGCATCTAATCCAAACCAGTTAGACCAATAAACCCACCCATTCTCCATGTCATTTACAGGAACACCATCTAGCATAACAGCTATGTTTCTTTGGTCGAATCCTCTAATAGTAATTCGCGCATCTCCATCACCTCCTCCCTGCTGAGTAGCATATACTCCAGGGGTTGTGTTTAGAATCATAGGAATATCCTGTGAAGCAAGTTCTTCATTAATCGTTTTAGCGTCTATGTTGGAGAAAGCTACTGGAGTTTCTCTATCTATAGCTATATCAGCTGTTACTAGGGCCTCATTTAATTCTACGCTTCGTAAACCGACATCTAATTTCTTAGATGCCTTGTTTAAATTTACGGTAAGCACTTGGCTCTTGTATCCCACATAACTGAACTCGAAATTGTATGTTCCGTAAGGAAGAGAGACTGCAAAATTGCCCTCTAAATCAGCGGTTATGGACTGATTAGAATTGTAGAATATATTAGCTACGGCTAATCCTTCTTCAGTCTCTTTATCATAAATCTTTCCAGAAAAATCGCAATTCTGAGAAAAGACTGAAAAATGGCATAAAAAGACAAAAACTCCAACAAAAGCTCTAGGAAACACTGGCATTTATATGGTTTTTATGATGACTTACTTTACTAGTAACTGAGAAATCTCAGCTCCAGATTCTAGTCTTGCTTTCAAGAAAAAAGTTCCACTTGGAAATGCAGTTAAATCTAAATAAGTGCTTTGCAACGCCTCTACCTTTTCCTCTAGAAGAAGTTTTCCTGTAGTATCAAAAATTAGTATCGCCTCGATTCTCTCGGTGGCTGTAACTGTAACAAAACCGCTGGCTAATGGGTTAGGAAAAACTTTAATCTCTTTTGAAAATTCAAATTTCTCAACACTACTCAAATCGCATTCACAAATATGAAATCCTAATTGACCGAAAGTATTGGCAGGCAAAGAGTCATACTCATTTAAGATGTCAAAAGATTCAGGGTTGGTTGTGTAACCTTCTGTAAAGGAAGGCTTTCTAATTAGAGTGTGGTCTTTAGAAACATAAGCTTGTTCACCATCAGCATCTAAATACCCACCCCAACCATCCGGGTTTAGAGAGTCTCCTATTTTAGCAAACACATCTACTAATACTTGACCGCCATCCTTCACGATAGCAATAGCATCATTTCCATTAAAATACATTACTTCTTGGCCATCATTATATGATGGATTAACAAAAATGTCTGCTTGTAGTTGTAATTCATCCCAAATTGGTGCTTCAAAATCAACTCCATCAGGGTCTCTTTTGTCCAGCACGACGACATACACATCATACGGAGCTATAGAAACTCCAGTTAAATATGTAATATTTCCCGGCGTGGTACTTCCATTTTGGAATCTCACTAAACCATATTCTGATGCATCAATAGCTGTAGCTGTAGGATTGTAGATTTCTATTGCTTTATTATTAGACCATCCCTCTATTATCTCAGAGATTATCAAATCAGAACACTCCTGTCCATTAGACTGGAAAGAAGAAAAAACACTAAGAGCTAGCGCACTCAAAAAAGTAAAAATTGATTTCATGTGGAATATTTGTTTAGATAAATTAATAGCACAAAATTAACCAAACTTTAATGCATTCAACATGAGATTTACAAACCACTTACTAATGAACATAAAGCTAACAATGAACCCTGTAAATGTAATCTTCATACTTTCTTAATTTCATTGTAAATCCTAACCTTCATTTATTATATTGTACCCTTAAAGATTTTGGAATTAAATACCTCATAGCTAATGCAACCTTTAGCTAAGATGTGATCGTTTACAAAGAATAACCTTTTGAACCAAATTATCATGAAGCGGTCTCATTTCATCATCCTATTAATCGCAGCCTGCCTTTCGCAGGAAGCCAAAGCTACACACATCTTAGGGGGACATATCAGCTATGAATGTCTAGGAGGGGATGAATATGAGTTCACGCTTAGTGTGTATTCAGATTGTTTCGGCCAGCAAGAGAATCCCGTTCCAGATAATTTAATTTTCTTTACTCCTGAAGAATCTTGCGCAGGGTTAACCACAATAGCAAACTTAGCTTTACTCTCATCAACCCAAGAGATTTCTGAGCTTTGTGATGAAGAGCTTTTAGATAGCTCTTGTCTGCCTGGAGGATTTTCTCCTGGAACAATCCTAACCACTTATACCGTTACCCAAACACTTAACCCGAGCTGCACGTGGATTGCCAGTTGGTCATTTGATGATTATAATTTCTTTATCAATGCCGATTTTCCAGTTTTTGATGATGCCTATTTTTCAACTACTGTTGATCCATTGATAGGATGTAATTCAACAATCGTCATAGATGGCACACAACAAGTGCCTTATGGTTTAGTCGGAGAATTATTTTCACACCAACTAGTTTACACAAGCACTCCCGGTAACGCCGTGAACTTCTCTATTGGAGTTCCTCAGGTAGAGAATAATCAACTGAATTTTGATATTCCTGGATACGACCCTTCAACTATTACTGTTTCTCCTACAGGACTTGTCGAGTTTACACCTCCCACTGCAGGAAATTATGTGACCAATGTAATCATAGAAGAATATGATCCGATGGGGATTCTGTTATATACCATGACGGAAACCATGACGTTTGTAAGTCGTATTTCTATCTCAGGTGAACCAGAATTCACGGATGGTGGAGGCATAGAAAATGATGGCGGAATATTTATTTCTCCCACTTCTTATGAAGTCTGTGAGGGTGACAGTATCTGCATCACTTTTGAAGCTATTCATCCAGATCCTTTTTCGATTATGGAGATAACCTCTAATATTTCTACACTTTTTCCTGGCGCCACTATAGATTCAATTGCCTGCCCGTCAGTTATTCCTGGAGTAAATGCTATTTGCTCCGAAGTATGCTGGTTAGCCCAGTCTACATCGAACGTAGAATTCTCGGTTTATGTCATAGACAACGATTGTGACCTTCCAGCAACAGACACCGTTGACATTCAACTTTCTCTTACGACTGCGCCCTCTCTCACATTACTAAATACCGATTCTACAGTATGTGAAGGTACTGCAGTAGATCTAGATATAGTAATCTCTGGAACTCCAGATTTCATATTTGAATATAGCACAGAAGAAATAGGCTCTGGGGTAATAGACATCTTAACGATAAACCCTTTAAGTAGCGCTCCAATTACTTTAAACCCATTGGATAATACTGAATACTGCATGGTCAGTTTAACTGACTCTGAAGGTTGCCAAGCTCCGATTGATGTCGCCTCTAACTGCTTTGCTATTAACGTAAACCCGGAATTCAGTGTTACTGGATTTGGCAATGACACTACTATTTGTGTTGGGGAAGAGATTGTCTTAGATCTAGGCCTAGAAGGAACAGCACCATTTACCGTAGATTACACAATCACTGATTTAGAAAGCGGTGTTACTTCTGCAGAACAAACCGAAGTACTTGCACTAGGAGAAACTTGGATATTAAGCCCTATCAACTCTAGCATATTCTCTATTATCGCTATCACTGACGGTTCTCTAATTTCACCATGTGTTTTATTAATGCCTGACGAAGTGACTATTACTGTTAACGAGTTCACCTCTATTTCTGTTACCACAGATTCAATAGCCTGCCTAGGAGAACTGGTTCCTGTTAACTTTTTATTCGAAAATTTCTTAGGACCTAATTTTGATGTAACCTATACTACCCAAGCCGGAGCAGAGATGCCTATAGCATCTACAATACTAGATATACCAATAAGTGAATTAACGTCCGACAGTCTTTATTCCGTCATCAATATTCCTGGAGGAATAACAGATGACACAACATTTGAAATTACAGAAATTATTGATGATGGTAATGAATGTATTACTATTAATAATACTCCCGCTACTGTGCTTCTGGCTCCCGAGGTAGAACTTACTTTTTTAGATGACGGCACTATTTGTTCTGGAGATTCACTTTTAACCACCATCTCAGTTACTGGGGATGGTCCATGGAGCGTTACTGTGGACAAGCCCGACTCTATAGAAGAAATAGAAATAAATACTTCACCAGTTGATTATTTCATTCAAGATGAAGGCTCTTATATCATTACATCTGTTCAGGATAATTACGAATGTTTAGGTAATATAATAGGTGAGGTAGAGCTCACTCTATTAGATTTACCACTCGCTAATATAGACGGAACATCTAACGTCTGTATTGGAGAAAGTGCAGAAATCCCTCTAAATATAACTAGTCTCTCTCCTCTTTTCTTTGAAATTCTAGACCCAAATAACACTATTATACAAGACACTGTAGGGTTTTTCGTTGGAGATAGCACTTTTACTGCAAGTATCCCAGGGATATATACGCTCCAATCTGTGTCAAATTCAGAACGATGTATCAATGATACAATCACTTCTTTTCACACCGTGACAGAAGACACGACCCCTAACGCTACTTTAACAAGCAATGATTTTATCTGTACAGATGATTCTACACAGGTCTTCATCAACATAACTGATGGAGCCGCACCGTTTAATTACGAATTAGAAGAAGTCAATTCAGGAACTATCAACTCGTTCTTAAACGCAACTTCTTCAGATTCAACATTTGTACTAACTCCAGGAGAATACTCCTTAATTAATTTCACGGACAATAACAATTGTTCTGGAACCCTAACAGCCAACTTTATTATTACTGATGAACCTCTGCCGCTAATAGATGCAGGCGTAGATTTTAGTTCATGTCAAAATAGCGAAGTAACCCTAGGGACCTCTGAGGACTTATTCTTAGATTATCAATGGACATCTAATGATCCGGATGTATTAGACACTCTTACAGGGGCTTTCCCTCCAGCAATCACGACTGTTAATGCTGAAATTTCCGACATTCAGCTTGAAATTTATTTAGAAGTAACAAACGGAATATGTTTCAATTATGACACACTACTCATAACTGTCACTCCTCAACCTCTATCTGAAGCTGGCTCTGATTTTACAGTGTGCTTCGATGAACCTGCATCACTGAATGGCTCGGGATCAGGAACCCTAACTTGGCTAGACAATGGAAATCTAGATGATTATAACACAACCACGCCTAATGTACTTAACACCCAAGTTACAGACACTTTTGTACTACAGGTAGAAGACAATGTTAATCCCGGTTGCTTTCATCTAGACACGGTTATAGTTAATGTTAATCCTGACATAATTTTGGATTTAGATTTTTCTGATGAAATTTGTTCAGAAACCTGCAATGGAGAAATCAACTCATTCTCAAGTGGAGGGTTTGCGCCCTTATTAGAAACATGGACAGATTCTAATGGAAATCCTTTACTTAGCCTTACAAACTTGTGTGCAGGTAATTATACTCTTACAGTTACTGACGGTATTGGTTGTAGCATAGATAGTATAATCACTATTAATGAATTGCCTGAATACTTCATTTCTGACATTATAATTACTAATCCAGTTTGTTTTGGAGATGAAACAGGTAGTATTGAAGTTCAAGCGCTAAACGGAAACTCTTATACGGTTAATGGTGCGCTGCAATTACTTGACCCTATCTTCACAATGCTTCCAGTTAACGATTACAACATTTCAGTGCTCAATGATATAGGATGCGAAACTGACACAGTGGTCACTTTAACCTCGAATCCAGAGATTTTCTTATCTACAAATTTTGAAACCACCGACATCTGCGATGGAGATAACATTTCTTTTGAAGCCACGGCTACTGGAGGAGTAAATGATTATACTTATTATTGGATCCCAAGCATAGATGAGTTTGACACGAATAACAATGTAGTTGCACTAGTTCCTACGAATGATATGTTTGTTCAAGTGTATGCTACAGATGATAATGGTCAATGTTTTACAGATACATTAGCTATGCTAGCTACTTTCCCCTCAGTTATAGAAGTCCAAGTTAACGATGATGTAACTATATGCCAAGGAGAACAAATCGTTTTAGAATCAATCGTTTCCGGAGGAAATGGCAGTCTTAGCTGTTTCTGGGACATCCCAGAAATTGGAGTCATAAACAATTGTATTACCACTGTAGAACCACTAACAAACACTACTTATGAAGTAACAGTGACAGACGGCTGCTCATTACCCGTTGTAGAATCCTTTATAGCTACAGTTAATATTACGCCTGTTCCCACGTTTACTGCGGATGCCATAAATGGATGCTATCCTGTAACTGTAGAGTTTTCAAATACTACTGATATCAACTTATTAGGAGACTGCGAATGGAATTTTGGAAATGGAAATGTCCCCTCTACCATATGCACTGACGTTACATACACTTATAACAGTCCAGGTAATTTTAGCCCTTCTCTTAGTGTAACATCTGAAGATGGTTGTACTGGTGTATCTCTAAACAATCCAACAATAATAGTATATGGTTACCCCACAGCAGATTTTGAATGGTTGCCTAACCCTGTTAACATTTTAGAACCTGAAGTTCAGTTCATAAACTTAAGTAATGGAGCGACAAATTATGCTTGGGAGGCTGAAGGAGCCTTCTCCGCAACTGGCGCAAATCCTTATTTCGAATTTGAACCAACGAGCCTAGACTCTTACGACATCTGTTTGCAAGCAGAGAATCAGTTTGGGTGTATAGACACCATATGCAGACTTTTAGTCATCGAAGGAGTGGTATTAGTTAATGTCCCAAATGCCTTCTCTCCAGACGGAGACAATCTAAACGAAGTTTTTAACCCTATAGCTCTAGGTATCTCAAGTGAAAATTATCTATTTCAAATATGGACAAGAGAAGGTCAGCTTATTTTCGAAACAAATCAACCCAATATGCCCTGGGATGGCTCTGTAAACTCAGGAAACTATTACTCTAAAAACGATGTTTATACTTGGGTACTCGAAGCACAAGACGCGATGACCGGCGACAAAATCACTTACAGAGGGCACGTAAATCTATTAAGGTAAGCCAATTACCTAATTAAAAACTTCGCCTTGCTTACTAGATTATCATCAATAACCATCGTTAAGTTATAGATTCCAGCACTAAAACTCTTAGTATCGAAGAGGTACTCATTGATAGGCTGTCCGGAATTAGAATAGGTCACATCATTGACTAAAAGGCCTCTATTATCGTGAATTTGAAATCTAACTTTGAAATAGTTCTCTTTTACTAGGTTAACACACATCTCATCTTCTGCAGGATTTGGATACAACCATATTTCCAATTCATCAGCATTGTTCTCTTGGTTACCTAGAAGATAAAACCCTGATTGACGATCAGAAATTAAAATTTTACCTGAAGGCATTACATGAACACCCCATGCTCCTCTACCGTTAATATCTTCTTCAGGATATGTATCATAATACGCACAAACTACTGGATTTTCTATATCACTCACATCGAAAACCTGAAGCCCATCATAGTAGTGCGAAACATAAATTTTATCTCCTATCCATTCCAAATTGTGAGGCATAGTGTTAATATTTAAACCACTATTAAATAAAGAAATAACCTCCAAGTCTGATGGTTCTCTGACGTCTATAATTTTCATTCTCTTTCCAGGTGTTTCATCGGCAAAGGCAAAATAATTGCCATCTGGCGAAAGCCATCCAGAATGGTTATATCCTTCATCCGGATAACCGTCTATGGAGGAAATGATTGCAGGATTAGATGGATCAGAAAAATCATAAATAAACAACCCTTGTGAACCGGCACTTAGGTATGCCACATTATCTTTAGCAAACACATCATGCACATATTCTACAAAATTAAATTCACTCACAAGTTGTGGGTTTTCAGGTGTATCTGATATATCAAATACTTTCAATGCACTTCCTGAGGGACCAGAAACGTATAACTTCATCCCCGACTCATCTACAGTTAAATTATGAGCGGTTGTGAAATTAGTTGTATCATCAAGAACCACTGAAAACTCATTGGGTAAATCAGAAACATTAATCACCTGGAAAGAGCTGCTACCTTGATCACAAACAGCATACAGATAACCCTCAAAAAAAGCAAAATCACGGTGGACAACAGACCCCTGAAATCTTCCAGGCACATAAGCTACCTCCTCTATATGATTATTCTCTGGTAACGAGAATATATGTGTTCCTAATGTAGATCCCATGCATCCAAATTCTTGTCCATTTATATCAAAACCCCATACATCATTGTATTTGGCAGATCCATTAAAAGGAACATCCGTACCATCCCAGTTCGCCAGCAATGATATATTATAACGCTGTTGAGAAATTAGAGAAGTACTTATTGCAATGCTAAAAAATAAAAAACCAATAGATAATTTCATGTTAGGGTTAGATTACATTCAAATGTAACATATGAACAGTCCCAAGTACTTACTTTTGTCAAAAACCTATTTATGAATCGACTCTTAATTTTATTTGTTCTTATATCTCAAAGTTTTTCCTTTGTGTCTCTTAATGCACAAGAGATCCCTAAGTGCAGAACCTATGATGCTATCGATATGCTCTTACTTCAATATCCACACCTCAGAGAACAGCTAGAGCTTAATGAGACAGAATTGGATGAATTCACTGCTGATTTCGCTGCCAACAGAGCCGGCGGGGATGATGAGATTTACTTAATCCCAGTTGTATTTCATATTATTCATGAAGGAGGTTCTGAAAACATTTCAGATGACCAAGTTTATGACGCGATGAGCATCTTAAATAGAGATTTCAGATTAGAAAATGAGGACATTGCTGACGTTGTGGATGAATTCTCGGATTTACCTGCAGATATTAAAATAGAATTTAAACTTGCCCAACGAGACCCCAACGGAAATTGTACAAGTGGTATAGTGCGAATCGAAAGTGAATTAACAAATGAAGGAGGTTCTGACATGAAAAGCCTTAGCATTTGGCCTAGAGACTCTTATTTAAATATTTGGGTCTGTGCAGATGCAGGAGGTGCCGCAGGATATACGTATGTCCCGTCTTCGGTAAATGGAAATTTCGGCCTTTCAAATGATGGAATAGTTCTGTTACATACTTACACTGGTTCGATAGGAACAAGTAGTGAAAATAGATCCCGAACGTTAACGCATGAGGTGGGACACTGGATAAACCTGAGGCACCTGTGGGGAGGAACTAACGAGCCTGCTTTAGCAGAAAACTGTGAAGTTGACGATGGTGTGGCTGACACTCCTAACTCAGTGGGTTGGACGTCATGCGCTCTATCAGGAGAATCCTGCGGAAGTTTAGATAACGTCCAAAACTATATGGAGTATTCCTACTGTTCTAAAATGTTCACGCAAGGACAGAAAGTGAGAATGAGGGCATCTCTAAATTCAAACATTGCAGATAGGTTCGAGCTATGGCAAGAAGACAATTTAGCTGCTACGGGGATTCTAGAAGAGTCCATTTTGTGCTTCGCAGACTTCACAAGCGACAAGCAAAGCACCTGTACAGGTTCAGAAATAACATTTGAAGACTTATCTTTCAATGTACCTAGCGCCTGGACGTGGGATTTCGGTGATGGCACTATTTTCACAGGTGAAGACTTATCTAACCCTGTTCATTCTTATAGTGAAGCTGGAAACTACACCGTCACTCTGACAGTTACTGATGGACAGGAAACTATTACAGTAGAAAAAAATGGTTTTGTAACTATTTCTGCCGCTGATTTTATCCCGACACCATTCGAAGAGGGTTTTGAAAACCTCGAAGACGAGATTAACGAAGAGTTAAAATGGACGGCAGAAGGCGATGAGAGCACGGAAAACTGGAAGCTCTATGACAATATTGGTTACTCTGGTGAACAGTGCGTTAGAATTAGAAATAATGCCAATCTCATAGGTGATGAGGATGACCTAATTAGTTCATCTATGGATTTTACTGGTGCTAATGAAATTATCATTTCGTACAAGTGGGCTTTTGTAACTAAGGACGAGGCGACTGATGATAGATTAAGAATTTATATTTCTAATGATTGCGGAAACACATGGCAGCAAAAGAAAATCCATCGAGGCTTTACCGATCTGCCTTCAGCTGAAACAAGCAATTTTCAATTTGTACCTGATTCACAAGACGAGTGGAATGAATACACTCTAAGTATAGATAACGAAGAGTTTTTCGGACCATCATTCAGGGTTCGTTTTAATTTCACAAACTTTGGCGGTAATAATATTTACCTAGATGACGTCAATATAAGCTCAGTTAATGATCTCTCTACCTCGGAGTTAAATGCCTTCTCTAGTTCTAATATATTCCCGAATCCAAGTAATGGCAGCGCCACTTTAGAATTAAGTCTTATTCAGCCTATAGAGTCAGGGAGACTGAGTTTGTGGGACTCTCAAGGGAGAATGATAAAGGATATTTACTCTGGACGTATCTCTCAGGGAAGTAGAAAATTTCAACTAGACCATGGAGATTTAAGTGAAGGTCTCTATTTTATAAGGATAGAAGATCAGCAGCAAAGGATGCTGAAAAAATGGATTATAACGAAATAAAAAAAGGCCGCTTGCAGCGGCCTTTTTTAACATCATTGAGCTCTACGCGTTAACTATTTTCTTTAAAGCCAATCATGATAGAGACACATCCTTCATGAATAAGTTGGCTAGCCAACTCATTTTCGGGAACTCTTACCCTAACAATTAGTTGTTGAGTGGTGGCTACTTTAAAATCAAAACTGGATTTGTCTTCGCTATCTACGTTAGAATAAATTAATCCTTCATCTGTATCTAGAACTTCGAATTCTAACTCTTCTAAGACAGGGTGTCCACAGACTAATAATCTATATTCTTTTCCTGAGTAGAATGTAATTAGTAACTCTGCCTCATCGCCGGGGATGAGCCGAGCACTGTTAAAGTTATCGTTCTGAACGTAACCATCTAACTGAGGTAAACACTTCTTCTTAGTAAAGCTTCTACACTGCGCATTCGAAAGCAGTGGAGCTAATATTAGAATTGGTAAAATATACTTGATCAATTTCATTTTCTTTCTCTTTAGGATGGTAGTCTAGTTAATATATTTATTTCTAATGTCCTTAATTTTACTCAAAACCTTCTGTAAGGTTACATCGTCCATGGAAACTTCTTTGCTTCCTCCGATAACTACCACACCTAAAGCATCTTTCTCCTTGCTGGTTTTTCCTTTAATAATTTCTACTTCAGCATAGAGCGCTTGTATTTCTTTTAAGTCAATTTTAATTCCGTCTAGCGATGCGCTGTCATAAGTATTCATTAAGTTCACTAAGTTGTCTAATGCATACTTCTGTTCTGCTATTCTTTCATGGAGCTCTAAATTGCCAGGAATGTAATGTTTGCCCGCTAAATGAAGACCCTCTATCCATCCTCCAGCGACAACTAATGCTGAAGTTTCTTCTCTACTTTCATTTTCTTTTAGGTAAGCATTAATGGTCCAATACGTTTCTGTGATAATGGACATAAGAGAATCTTGATTCCCTTGATTACCCTTGAGTCTATCGAACACTTTTTTATCTATAGATGCTTCCACATCAAGAGCTTTGGCTATTTCCTGCACGGCAAACAAGTAATTAAGCGATTGCCTGTCTTGCTGGAAAATACTAGTATAACTTAAATCAGCTCCATAGATTCCTAGGTTCATGGCTTGCTGAGCAGAAGTTACATACTTACTTGCGTTTTTAGGATCGTTTAAGTATGTCTTATCAAATGACGATCCCGTCTTTTTAATTAAGTCTGCCATCTCTACTGGTGAAGGTAGAGCATGAAAAATCTTCTTAATATTTTCTTTTCTGGCAGATTCGTAAACACCTTCTTTTGGAGTGAACGCAATCTCTTCCTTAGCTGATTTCTTCTCTAAGTCTCCGGAGTCTATAGAACCAGAGCAGGCAGAAAAGAGAACTACTATCGAGAAAATAGTAAGGCAGTGTAAAATAAGTTTTCTCATAAGTTATTTGTTAGTGTTGTTTATTTCGTTGATTGTTAGATAATTTATATTCTAAGTTATTCTTGACACCTCTTATTACGCAGAACAGAAATAAAGGTTTTAACTAAATATCTATTAATGCGAAGGCTTGAATTACCTACCTGCTTTTATCCCTATAAATATTGGATTTAACCCTTTTTAGGCTACTTAGGACGAGCAATTGAAACGGATAATCAAAAGCTATTTATTGGATAATTATTTCCGAGAGGTGTGAGATTATCTATTTAATCTTCCTAGTCCAAATCTGCGAAATACACTTCCGAAAGGAAAATTACACACATTGATAGACTATCTCCATAGAAGCTTCAAAACATCTACTCCCGCCAATATGTTAATGTGCCTCTAGCCAATTAGCGCCCATATCGACTTCTACCAATAAGGGAACAGACATTTTATAGGCATTCTCCATCTCTGATTTAATAAGTGGCTTAATGATTTCGAGCTCTGAATTATGCGCATCAAAGACCAGTTCATCATGCACCTGCATAATCATCTTCGACTTAAAATTCTCTTCCTTAAATCTTTTGTGAATGCTAATCATAGCTAGCTTGATTACATCTGCAGCTGAACCTTGGATAGGTGCATTTACAGCATTCCTTTCTGCGAAACCTCTGACTATGGCATTTCCTGAATTAATATCTTTAAGATATCTCCTTCTTCCTAGAACAGTCTCTACATACCCATTCGTCCTTGCAAACTCTACATTCTCCGCCATATATTCTTGAAGTCTAGAATATTTCTTGAAGTAATTTTCTATGATTTCTTTGGCTTCCCCCCTTCTAATTCCCAGGTTTTGAGCCAAACCGAAAGCGCCTTGACCATAGATAATACCAAAATTAACTGCTTTCGCTTTACTACGCATCTCTCTGTCTACATCATCCATAGAAACTCCGAATACTTTACTGGCTGTAGCTACATGAATATCAGCTCCAGAAACGAAATCTTCTATCATGGCGGTTTCATTACTTAACGCAGCTATAATTCTTAATTCTACCTGAGAGTAATCTGCGGCTACTAACGTGTGATTTTCATCTCTCGGAATAAACGCTTTTCTGATTTCACGCCCCTTCTCTGATCGAATAGGAATGTTCTGTAAGTTGGGATTATTAGAACTCAATCTCCCTGTAGCCGCCACGGTTTGCATATAATTCGTGTGCAATCTTCCTGTGGTTTTACTCACCATTTCTGGCAATGGATCCACATAAGTAGATTTTAATTTTCTAAGCTGTCTATAATCCAGAATTTCAGAAATAATAGGATGGTCTTCTTTATATGTGGCTAGCACATCCTCTGATGTTTTATACTGCCCAGAAGGAGTCTTCTTCGGCTTATCTGAAATCTTCAATACCTCGAAAAGTATCTGACCTAACTGCTTAGGTGAATCCAAATTAAATTCAGTCCCGGCTGTGAGCTTTATGCTTTTTTCTAGCTCTAAAAGTATAACTTCCAATTGCTTGGAATAATTCCTCAGATGAACCTCATCTATATTTACTCCTTCTAATTCTATATCTGCCAGCACATGAATCAATGGCGCCTCTACTTTTTCATAAAGGTCTTTTAAGTGTGGTTTCTCTAATTCCGAAGAGAATTTATTCCTTAACTGCAGCGTAATATCAGCATCCTCAGCTGCATAATCTAGCACCTCTAAAGGCTCTAAATCTTTCATACTCTTCTGGGTTTTCCCCTTTTTACCTATTAAATCTGTAATAGAAACCGGACGATAATTCAAATAAGTTTCTGCCAGTAAATCCATCCCATGCTTCATATCAGGATTCATTAAATAATGAACTAGCATGGTATCTAACACCTTGTTTTTTATATCTACTCCATACTTCCTTAGCACCTTATAATCGTATTTGAAGTTCTGTGCTATTATTTCTTTTTTAGGGTCTTGTAGAATAGGCTTGAGTTCTTCTAGGCGCTGCAAGGCGTTTTCACTCGTCACTGGAATATAAAATGCTTCTCCTTCTTTTACTGCAATGGAAATCCCTACAAGCTGAGCTTCTATAGGATTTAGGCCTGTAGTTTCCGTATCTAAACAGAAGGACTTTTCCTTGTGGAGTCTTTTTATAAATTTGGCTCTTAAGATGTCGTCATCTAATAGTCTGTAATCATGCTGAGTGGTAAGAATCGTTTTTATTTCTACTGGCACCTCTTCCATTATTTCTTTAGCGATTACAGGTGTATCTGGAGCATTACCAAACATGGATATCTGCGTGGATGAGGATTCGTTTTGAACAGACTGAATCTCTTCGTTTAAAATTCTTTTGCTGAGGGTTCTGAACTCTAAATCAGTGAATACCTCTCTTAATAAATGTCTGTCTAGTTCCTCGAGGTTTAGCAAATCGAAATTTACTTCATTAGGCACATCTAATATTATGGTGGCCAATTGTTTTGATACAATCCCCTGCTCTGCAAAACTCTCTACATTTTCTCTTTGCTTTCCTTTAAGCTTGTCTGCATTCTCTATAATTCCTTCTACACTCCCATATTCTTTAAGCAGCTTGGATGCTGTCTTAGGACCAATTCCAGGTATACCAGGAATGTTGTCTACCTTATCACCCATGAGGCCGAGCAGGTCTATAATCTTAAGGGGGTCTTCCACATCAAATTTATCTCGAACCTCTTCTACTCCCCAAACCTGAGCAGGGTTTCCGAATCTACCTGGCCTGTACATAAAGATATTGCTAGTTACTAGCTGAGCATAATCTTTATCGGGAGTCATCATATAAGTTGTATATCCTTCTTTTTCTGCCTGCTTGGCTAAAGTTCCTATTAGATCATCTGCCTCAAATCCTGGAGCTACTAAACATGGAATATTAAATCCTTCTATTATTCTTTTTATATAAGGAATCGAGAGTATGATATCGTTAGGAGTTTCTTCTCTATTGGCTTTATAAGCCGGGAAATCTTCCTTTCTCTGCTTGGAACCACCTGGAGGATCAAACACTACTGCTATATGAGTAGGCTTCTCATTATTTATAATTTCTAATAACGTATTCGTAAAACCAAACATGGCAGAGGTATTAAGCCCCTTAGAGTTTATTCGTGGATTTTTAATAAACGCATAATAAGCTCTGAAAATGAGTGCAAAAGCATCTAATAAGAAGAGTTTCTTTTCTTTGTCTTGAGATAACATATCGAGGTAAATTAAAGCTCTGAAATTACAGAACCAACCGCCAAATGCCTTGCTTTTTCAAGTGTTTTTATTAACGCCTTTTATAAACTGGCACTGAACTGCAAGCTTCTCCAAACATGAGAGACTTTACTACTGGCTTTAATGCTTTGGTTAACTCTAAAAATGCTACTTCTGCTGCAGATATATCTGAGCAGCCTTTGACAATTACTCTCTGGTCTTTATACTCTGCTAAATCGAGATTTTGAATATGGTTCTGCACCACCGATGCTTCTAAAAACTCGCTATCTCCGAATATAATGGAGCTAGCTATTCCCTCTAAGCTAGAAGCTACTAGCATGTATGCCCATGTGGGAACTATAGCATCTGCAGAGCACCATACTCCTACGTGCTTTTCTTCATATTCCGTCCAGTCAGTCTCTTTTACCCAAACTCTAAAGTCTTTCTCCTTTAGGACTAACCCCTGCCATAACTGGGCTTTTAAATCGATGCTGGCCCTTACTCCCTTAGGGTAGAAATCTTTAATATCCAAAGAAATCAATCCTGCTAGTGCTACTTTATTTACGATTTCTTCCATCTTTTGATTTACGAGTTTTGACTGACTATTGGAAATTTCTGCTGAAGAAAATTAATTCAGCACTTGAAGTTGGATGGTATTTAAAAAAAGCAAAAATAATGGACATTCCTACTAAAGTCTTTCTCTTTAAGGAATCAGACAGCCATTTGCTTGGATCCAACAGTTACCATATCGGTTATGGCTTTTTCAATGTCAGCGGTGTTATAACCACATTCTGTATATAATTCCGACTGTGTTCCATGCTCTATGTACTTATCTGGAACTCCTAACCTAGCTACGTTTGCTGAGTAATTATTCTCTGCCATAAATTCGATCACGGCAGACCCCATACCGCCTTGGATGCATCCATCTTCTACAGTGATTACTCTTTTGAATTTAGAGAACACTTCGTGAAGTAATACTTCGTCTATTGGCTTTGCAAAGCGCATATCATAATGGGCTACGCTGACTCCTTTCTCTGCCATGTTTGCACATGCGTTAAGAGCATTATTCCCTATAGGCCCTATGGTCAATACCGCTATATCCTCACCGGCTTTCACTTTTCTACCAGTACCTATTTTAACTTTCCTAAACGGCGTCTTCCATTCTGTCATCACCCCTTTTCCCCTCGGATATCTTATAGAAAATGGGCCGTGACCTTCCTGAGCAGTAAACATCAGATTTCTTAACTCTTCTTCATTCATAGGAGAAGAAACGATCATATTAGGAATGCACCTCATGAAAGCCAAATCATAAGCTCCGTGATGTGTAGGACCATCTGCTCCTACTAACCCTCCTCTGTCTAAACAAAATACTACATCTAAATTTTGAATAGCTACATCGTGAATAACTTGATCATAAGCTCTCTGCATAAATGAAGAGTAGATATTACAGAATGGAATTAATCCTTGAGTAGCCATTCCAGCTGAGAAGGTTACTGCATGTTGCTCTGCTATTCCCACATCAAAGGCTCTATCAGGCATAGCTTCCATCATAAATTTCAGTGAACAGCCTGTAGGCATAGCAGGAGTGACTCCTACTATTTTGTCGTTTTTCTCTGCTAACTCTATAATAGAATGTCCAAAAACATCCTGGTATTTAGGAGGCTCCGGGCTTTTGGGAACTACTTTAACTATTTCTCCTGTGTCTTTATTGAAAATTCCTGGAGCATGCCACTGAGTAGGTGAACCGTCCTCTGCAGGCTGAAAACCTTTTCCTTTTTTAGTTACACAATGCAAAATTTTAGGCCCTGGTATATCTTTCAAATCCTTTAGTACCTTGGCCATATATTCAACATCATGACCATCTATAGGACCAAAATACCTAAAGTTTAATGATTCAAATAAATTACTCTGCTGCAGCAAAGCTGACTTTACTCCATCCTGTATTTTTTGGGCAATGCTCTGGGCATTAGGCCCAAATTTACTGACTTTACCCAGCAGGTTCCAAACCTCATCTTTTACTTTGTTATAGGTATGAGATGTGGTAATATCTGTAAGGTATTCTTTAAGTGCTCCTACATTAGGATCTATACTCATACAGTTATCGTTTAATACTACCAGTAAGTCGTTATTTAAAGACCCGGCATGGTTTAACCCTTCGAAGGCTAATCCTGCCGTCATAGCTCCGTCACCTATTATGGCTATGCACTTTCTGTCCTCTTCTCCCTTTATTTTGCTAGCCACTGCCATGCCTAGTGCTCCAGATATACTCGTAGATGAATGACCTACTCCGAAAGTATCATATTCGCTTTCAGATCTTTTAGGGAATCCGCTTAATCCTTTATAAACTCTATTTGTTTGAAAAATATCTTTTCTTCCTGTTAAGATTTTATGTCCATAAGCCTGATGGCCTACATCCCAGACCAACTGATCATAAGGTGTGTTGTACACATAATGCAACGCTACAGTGAGCTCTACGACTCCCAAACTGGCACCAAAATGACCCCCTTTTTCAGAAACTATATCTACAATATACTGTCTTAGCTCATTGGAAACTTGAACTAGTTCTTCATTTGAAATGTTTTTCCTTAAATCATCAGGAAAATTTATTTTGGATAAAAGTGGGCCGGCTATGTATTCGCTCATATTAATAATAAAGATACTTAAACAAAGATAATTCTAATAACTATGTATTTATCGCAGAATTATGGGTGAACTCGTTATTTAACTTTCGTTATACTAAAGCCGCTTTTAGCATTCCATCGAAAATCTCACGACCATCTGTGCTTGTAAGTTCGAAATCCGCAGCTCTTTCTGGATGAGGCATCATACCGAAAACGTTTTTCGACTTATTACAAATTCCAGCGATATTGTCCAGGCTACCATTAGGGTTAGAGCCGCTGGTGACTTGTGCTTCTTCATTACAATATCTAAAAAGAACTTGGTCGTTATCCTGAATTTCTTTCATCTGCTCTGGCGTAGCAAAATAATTCCCTTCTGCGTGAGCAATAGGAATTTTATACGCTTTATATTTATCTAGATTTTCAGTGATAATCGTAGAACTAGAGGCTGGTTTCAAATGTACATTTTTACAAATAAACTTTTGGTTTTCATTGTGCCTTAGCACTCCAGGGAGTAGTCCAGACTCACATAATATTTGAAATCCATTACAAATACCCATGACATACCCTCCTGAATTAGCGTGCTTTACTACCTCACTCATTACTGGAGAGAATCTAGCTATAGCTCCACTTCTAAGGTAATCACCATAAGAAAACCCTCCAGGTAGAATAATAAAATCACACCCTTTCAAATCAGTATCTTTATGCCAAAGTTCCTCTACAGGCTGCATTAAAACATCTCTTAAAACATAAATAATATCTTGATCACAATTAGATCCAGGAAAAGTAATTACACCAAATTTCATATGTCTGATTTTGCTGACAAAAGTACTGCTATATGTTCAGATTTTAAAGAACTAAACTCTATCACATTTCAACAGTTCTTAAGATTAAAAACCAACTTATTTAAAACAATTCAATGCTTAAAATAAAAAACCCTCAAAGGTGTAATGAGGGTTTAGTAAAAAGAAGCTCAAAATATATATTGTCTAGTTTAACTAAAATATTGAAATCTTTTTTACTGTTTTTTCATTCGTGCTTTGGTTGATCACAGACACCATATAAATTGTAGCTGCCGTTTTCAAATCTAATTGAATCGTATTTCCATTTCCTAAAACTCCTTTTTCTGAATTAATCACCTTACCTAACAAGTCATAAACAAAAACTTGCACGGACTGTGAATATCGGGCACTACTGTTAATGTTGACATTACTCCCATCTGCGTCAATGCTTATAAGCTCTGAAAAATCTAACTCTTCAATTGCGCTATATTGTTGAACGGTTACTACCACTTGATAATAATCATCACACTCTCCATTGCTGGCATACATCGATACTGTGAAAAATCCAGGCTGCGTGAAAATATGTGTAGGGGACTCTTCAGAGTTTAGTGGCGAGCCATCTCCAAAATCCCACTCATAAAGAGATGTTCCTTCTGATAAATTCAAAAATGTAAGCTCTGCCTGATTGAACTCATCCAGAGTAATTAATTGTTCCACAGTAAAATCAGCAGAGACATCTCCCGCGTCTAAAACAATTAAAGTTTCTGTTCGCACACAGCCGGCTGCATCTGTTATGGTATATGTGTAATCTCCAGCGTTTAACTCTTCAATATTAGTCCCAGTTAGCTCATTATCCCACTGGACATCTATAGGCTGAACTCCGCCGGTTATGCTCAAAGCAATTACTCCCGTACCATCTTCTTCACAAGCAACATCGTAAATTTCCTCAGAAATCTCCAGTAGCTCCTCTGGCTCTAAAATATTAACCTCTACCGTCAAAGATCCACAGTAGTCATTATTTTCGACTTCTAATGTATAATCGCCTGCTGATAAGCCTGTTACAGGAAACTCTGAAAATTCATCTGTAGCTTCTCCAAGAAAATTCATCTCTTGATCAAACCATGTGTATGTCCAAGGTCCATCTCCAGCACCTTCGGCAACGATGATACCATCATCGCCTCCGTTACACGAAACACCAATGGCATCTGCTCTAACCGGAGACCCAATATGAAAAATAAATCTTATTTCATCTTCAACCACGAGACTTGAAAACTCTATTTCTGTGGTCACGGCTAAATCATATAATTCACCCGTAATTAAATCTTCGAATCCGATACACTGATTAGCGATATATTCATCTACACCTGCGAATGAAAGTGTATAATTTCCCTCTGTAGGAATGTTCACCATCATTTGAATATCCTGTGCTTCAGAAAATTCCGGAATACTATTTATAGCTAATTTCACATCATCTGAGGATAGGGTGCTAATATTAGGTACAGAGTTATCTCCATAAAACTTTAATGCATCCAATGTTGGTTCGAACATCATTGTGGCTTCGGATTTTGTGGTAATTGCTAAATCATCAGACCAATTCCCGTTGCTTATAGTAACAGAAATACTTGGTAATGATTCTTGTGTATCTGAACTATGTAAAGATTTAGAATATTCATTCAAACTTAACGCAGGATTTTCTCCTGTTGCCATTACCCAAAACGATTCTAATGGCTGAATAAAGGCAGAACCTCCATTGACCCCTAAACCATTTAAATATGTTCTAAATTGCTTTTGAGAAACATCCCAAACATACAGCGCCCCAGCTAAATTATTTCTATCCCATCCCGTTTGGCTATCCCAGTTAAGAGTGGCGGCATAGGGATTTCCAACTAAATTCAAACCATCAGCAGCTGGATTACTATTATTCGTAAAACTCACAGGAATATCAACCTCACCAAGATTAGGTAAACCATTCACATCGAAAATATAATTTCCAATAGAGGCATAGACGTAATAACCTCTACCTATTTCCATCAAATCGTTCGCGGACTCCACTCCTACAAAATCAGCGCTTGCGTCATAAGACTCTTCCGCATAGTAACTTACGCTTGTAAAGTTATGAACAGGGTAATCCGCGCCTATGAAGCCGGTAGTTACAAAATCATCTACAATTTCACTGAGGTTGGCATTAGCGACAGGCGAAGCAAGACTTATCCATCCCGAGGCAGTAGGCGCTATTTCTCTAGACACAGAAATATTCCCATTTACTGTTCCGTCAAAAATAGGGGCGATTTCTCCTATCCCCTCATCGTTAAACGATAAGTTTAGAGCTCCGTTTGTGTTCAGGGTAGCTGCGCCAACCCAAATTTCTTTCGTGATAAATAAATTACCTTCCAAATTTATATCGTTAACCCCAGTGAAAAATAATTTTTCTATATAGCAATTACCAAATAACGTTTGGTCTGAGACTCCCCCAAAACTGATCTCAACATCAGTTAGCACAGTTGAACCATAAAATGCTAGGTCTCCATTAACCGTAATAGTGTTTTCTGCTTCGCCAACCAACTCAGCGGCTTCTGTAACATGAAGAGTAAACACCTCAATATCGGAATTAAATCTGACACTATGATTTGCAGATATAGTTACAGAATTTTGATTGTCAGGAACACAGCTGCAATCCCAAGTATCAGAAGACCCCCATTCTCCAGACATTACTGATGTTACTTCAGGAAACAAATCATTCTGTCCAGGAAGAATGGAAGAATCTACTTCTATCGAGAACTCTGCACCAGTATTAATTTCAAAATCTTCATCGTCTGGAGACAATGAATTCTGAGAAATACCTTGAAAAGAAAATAATAAAATAAAACTAGCGAAAATTAATTGTTTTTTCATTTGAACGTAATTTAACAGACATCAGTATCTGTCTTTTTTTGTACGAGAGAAAAACAATTTAGTTCCCTAATTCGTATCTAAATGGTAAACAATAATTCCGATTAAGATCAAGTGACAAGTATTAAGCAAAGCAATCAAGTACTTATTTGAGATGGACAAGTATGCTAAAACAGAGAAATAAACAACATTTGGGACGAAATAAAAGAATGACCAATCTTGACTGTATCTATGCCCAAAAACACTTACAAAAAGTTGAAGAATAAAAAAACTAATCAATAACAACCTTCCCTTTTCCTTTGCTTTATTACCCATACCTCCTAAATAAGAGGGCAAACAAATCAATCCTAATATTGATAAAAATGAATAATTCGCTATCAATATCCACGAGACTAATGGGGCGTTTTGAATTTGACCGCTTGGATAGAAACTAATCCAATCTTTAACTTGAGGTAGCTCTCCTCTACAAATGACCTCCATCAGCACTATAACCAAGATAATATTTATCACTCCACAGAGAAAGACGAAAACACCTCTAAATTCGATTGGTCTAAGTAGGATTAGAGCGCCTAAATAAATAGGTGTTGCCGCCATAGCGTATGAATCCAAAAGGATGGCTAACCCTAAGAAAAAACCCGAATTAAAAACAGAGCTTAATCGCCCCAATTCACCAAGGCTATTAAGAAGACTAGCTAAAGAAAGTAAAATAAATGGTATGCTGATCAAAGCCATGCTTAACCCTTCTGAATAGACGATTACCGCTGTATAAATCACAGCTAAAAGAGAGGGCAGATAATTAGTCTTATAGAGTAAATCATGATTATTTATCAAATTATTTAACGCCCAGCTTAAAAGCAAAGTAGAAAACGTACAAATAGCATAAATGACTCCTCCCGAATTAAAATAATCCCCTTTAAAAGGTAAATTGCCAATAATCTTTAGTGTATCCCCGACGGAGATAATATCGGCATTAAACAAGATAGGAATGAACATGACGGCACTCAATAAAGGCAGGAGGAACTCTAAATAAGGCTGTGAAAAAACTAATCTATTTCGTGTCATTTTCGAGAGCTGGAATTATTATAAACTTTTGTACTTTTGTGGTGAAATTTTTAGTCATGAATTTAAACAGTATTTTAAGAGAAATAGGTGATTTACTTACATGGACTTTCGATACCGTATTGGTTCCTTTAGGTGAGCTACCAAACTACGCATTCATAGCCCTGGGAGCAGTTGGATTATTTCTTTGGTTATCTATGCAACGGAAGTATAACAAGAAAGCTAAAAGCAGCGGGACACTGAAGTAAGCGCATCTCTTCCGCCATTGTTGATACATACTTATGCCTTTTGTTTTACTAAGTCAAAACCAATATCTTTTCTGTAAGACTTTCCTGTGAAATCGATTAAATCGATTGATTTGTATGATTTTTTCAGGGCTCCTGGTATATCTGCACCGTAAGAAGTCACAGCCATAACTCTCCCTCCATTGGAAACTATTTTACCCGAAGCTAATTTAGTACCCGCATGAAATACGAGAGAGTCTTTAACATTCTCTAGTCCAGTAATACCCTCTCCTTTCTTATACTTGCCAGGATACCCTTGAGCTGTCAAAACTACTGTGGTTACTGTTCGTTCATCTATTTCCACATCACACTCCGATAAAGTCTTAGTGGCCACACCATCCAAAATATGAAGTAGGTCTGATTTTATTCTAGGAATAATTACTTCGGTTTCAGGGTCTCCAAGTCTAACATTATACTCGATAACATAAGGATCACCACCAACTTTCATAAGCCCAAAGAAAACAAACCCTTCAAAATCAATCCCATCTGCTCTTAAGCCTTTAAGCGTAGGAATAATTACTTGATTTTTTGCCTTCTCCATAAACTCTCTGCTTACAATAGCCACCGGAGAAATAGCCCCCATCCCACCTGTGTTCGGTCCTGTATCACCTTCTCCTACTTGCTTATAATCTTTAGCAGAGGGCAGAATTTTGTATCCAGAACCATCTGTAACCACAAACATAGAAACCTCTATCCCGGGTAAAAATTCTTCTATAACTATTTTCTTACCTGCATCTCCATA
>CESI01047722.1_pt1 | contig 47959 bp, 40 predicted proteins | sample 356301 | NCBI WGS metagenome assembly CESI01 (sample SAMEA2621423, study PRJEB7988) | marine metagenome | biome: marine biome (ENVO:00000447); feature: deep chlorophyll maximum layer (ENVO:xxxxxxxx); material: "saline water (ENVO:00002010), including plankton (ENVO:xxxxxxxx)" | depth 40 m | reverse complement strand
TTATATGGGATAAATTAAGCAGAAGATTTAAATATTTTTTATCAATTTTTTTACTCATTAGAGAAATACTTAAAAATAAAAATATAATAGTATTTGCATTTCAAGCTAATATTTACTGTATTATTGTATGTAAATTGTTTTCTATTAAAGTAATAGCAAGATCCAATTCAGCACCAGCTGGATGGTCTAGAAATACATTAAAAAGAGTAATTTTTAAATTTTGTTTAAATCTTGCAGATAAAGTTATGGTAAATAGTATTCAATTCAAAAGGGATTTAAAAAAACAATTTAATGTGAATGCAACATGCATTTACAATCCATTAAATTATGATGAAATTTTAAAAAATTCTAAGAAGAAATCTAAAAAAATATTTTCAAATAAAAGACAATTGAAAATATTGAACATTGGAAGATTTACTGAACAGAAAGATCAAATGACTTTTTTAAAGGCCCTTAATAAAATTAAAGGAATTATTAAATTTGAAGCAGTTATTGTTGGACGTGGCAAATTACACAAAGATTTGTTAGAGTACATAAAAAGAAATGATTTAAACAAATTTGTAAAAATAATTAATTTTGTAGAAAATCCTTTTACACTTTTAAAACAAACTGAATTATTTATTCTTTCATCCAAATATGAAGGTTTACCTAATGTATTATTGGAAGCTTTAACATTAAACAAATTTATTATTTCTTCTAATTGCCCTACAGGTCCAAAAGAAATTTTATTAAATGGTAAGGGGGGGCTTTTATTTAATGTTGGGAATCACAATCAGTTGTCCAAAAAAATTTTATTTTATATGACAAATAAGAAAAAATGTTTGAAAATGTTGCGCTATGCAATAAAAAATTTGTATAGATTTGATTATCAGTCAAATCTTAAAAAATATTTAAATTTAGTTAATCAAATAAGTTAATCTATACTTTATTTTAAGATATTTCTTAAATTTAGAAAATGTCTATATTTTGTATACTTTTTAATATTTTTTTTTATCTCAAATTTATGTTTTTTTATATTTTTTAGATTGGTATATTTCATTAAACTATTAGATAATTCACCCTTGACGTTATTTTTAAATAATATTCCATACTTTCCTTCTGACAGGAATTCCGTAGGTCCGTTAGGACAGTTACTGGAAATTATAAATAAGTTTGTTAACGCAGCTTCTACCATTACAAATCCAACCTCCTCCCATAAAGAACTTAAAATGAATGCCTCTCCTTTTTTAAAATATTTAAAAACATTGTCCACATGTCCAATTAAGTAAACATTTTTTTGAAGTTTTTTTTCTATAATTTGTCTTTCTAATTTATTTCTTTCCTCACCATCACCTAATATCAATAAAACAAATTCATTGTTTTGTTTAAGAAAATTTGAAAATTCATTAATTAAATATGAAAAATTTTTTTGTTTTGTTAATCTTCCAGCAGCAAAAATTATTCTTTTTTTATTGAAATAATGAAAATTTTCAATTTTTAAATTTTTTTTAAAAATAAATTGTTTAATATCAATTATCGCATCAGGTAGAAAAGAAATTTTATTTTTATCAAATAAATTTATATCGACAAGCTTATTCATTAATTCAATAGATGGGCTTGTTACCATATATAATTTGGTTGATACTATTTTCCAAAATGATTTTCTTATTAAATTCAATTTTGGCATACCTGAAATTCTTAATATAAATTTTGTATCTGTTTTTAATAAATTCATAATTGTTAAGGGTAAAGAGGTAATTAGATGAGCAATAAAAAAGTCAGGTTTATTTGATCTTATCAATTTAATAAGTGGAAAAAAACAGAGTAAAAAAATTACAATGTAGGAAAATCGGCTCTGTATATAGCCACGTTTAGGAAGGTTATTAAAAAATTTATATTTAAAATTAATAATTTTTATATGGTTGTCTTTAAAATAATCTAAATATTCATCCCACTCACCACATGCATTAATTAAAGTAACGTCAAAAAAATTTGACCCATATTGCATAGATGATACAGCAGAATTTAATGTTGATTTAACAGTACCCACAGGATTTAAGCAGGGTGACCAGTAAAAAATTTTCTTTTTCATGAGTGATTAATACTTTACATATAAAATAAAAAATAAAAACAATGATATTAATTACTGGTAGCGCTGGCTATATAGGCTCTCAAATATGTAAAAAGTTTGAAAAATTGGAGATTAAATATATTGGAATTGATTGTTTAAAATATTCCTATGAAAATAATATTTATAATAAAAAAAATTTTTTAAAATGTTGTATTTCGAATAAATCAAAGATTACATCCATAATTAAACAAAAAAAGATAAAAACAATTATTCATACAGCTGCTTACGCTTATGTTAATGATGCCGAAAAAAATAAAAAAAAATATAAAATCAACAATGTTATTAAGACTAAAAAATTCATTAACATTATTACAGAATTAAAGGTTAAAAACTTTATCTTTTTATCTTCATCAAATGTTTATTCTGAAAATAAAAAAATGTGGACAGAAAATAACAAAACAAATCCAAAAAACTACTATGGGAAAACAAAACTTATTATTGAAAAATTTCTTTTAAATAAAAAAAATATTTTTAATAATCTAATAATATTGAGATTATTTAATGTAGTTGGATTAACAAAAAAATTTACACCCATGAATTTTGGTGACTTAAAATATCAAAGGCTATTATTTAAAGCTTTTTATGAAATGAAAAAAAAATCTAACATACAATTAAATTATTTACATTTTAAAAAAAATAAAATGATTTTTCCTACAAGAGATTTTATAGATATTAGAGATCTTTTGAATTTAATTATCAAAATAAATAAATTGTTTTTAAAAAAAAATATAAAGAAGATATATAATGTTGGTGGTGGAATTTCTTATCAGTTAAACAATGTTATAAAAAAAATTAATTCAAAGTCAAAATTAATAATTAGTTATAAAAAAAGTCACAAAAAAGAATACAAACACACTAAAGCAAGTATAATAAAAATTAAAAATGATTTTAACTGGTCACCTAAGAAAAATATAAGAGAAACATTAAGCACGTACTTTAAATACTTGGTGTTCAGGTACTAGTTGATATATTTTATATTCGACTTGACCCAATTTATAAGATTATCTAGACCTACATTAATACTAGTATAATTTTTAAATTTTGTAATTTGATTAATTTTATAATTATCTCCATGTGTTTTATAAACATCAGCTATTTGCTTTGAACGTTTAATAATTTTGGGTTTTCCAAAAACCTTATTTAATCTATCTAATATAAACTTTAAACTTACAGGGTTATTCGAGCATACATTAAGTATTAAGTGTTTATTTTTAATATTCTTGTTTATTAATAACCAAATGTTATCGACAACATCTTTAACGTAAGTAAAGTCTCGATAATGATTGCCATAATTGTTTAGATAAAAAGTTTTTTTCTTAATAATTGCAATTATATATTTTAAAATTAGCATGTCTGGTCTTCCCCACTCACCATAGATTGTGAAAAATCTTAAGCCAATAAATTTCATCTTATAGTAATTTGAGTAAATTTCAGCAATTTCTTCATTATTTTTTTTACTTAATGAGTAAATATTTTTAGGATTAATCTTTTCACCCTCTTTCAACGGGAATATTTTTTTCTCTCCATAAACAGAACTAGATGATGCATAATAAACTTTTGAAATATTAAAAGTTCTAGAAAGTTCAGCAATATTGAAAAATCCAAGTATATTGGAATTAACATATTCTTTAGGGTTTGAAATTGAATAACGTACACCTGCTTGAGCAGCTAAATTTATCACGATATCAAATTTATTTTTTTTAAATATACTCTCCAGTTTTTTATAATTTGATATATCCACTTTATAAAATTTAAATTTTTTATTATTTTTAAAAAAGCTTAGTCTTTTTTTCTTATAAGGCACAGAATAATAATTATTTAGATTATCAATACCTACAATTTGAGAATTTTTATCTATTTTCAAAATTTTTTGACATAAGTGGAATCCTAAAAAACCAGCACATCCTGTAATTAATATTTTCATTATTTAACTATTTTTTTTCCAGTAGTTTAAGATTTTATAAATTTTTAAAATTAAGAGCAATATAATACTTTTATTATTATATCTAATTTTTAGCTCTTCAACAAACATTTTTCTATAAAGAATTGTGCTGGAAAACCTCCTCTTCTCAAGATTCCAACAATTTTATATTTTTGTTTCAACCCCTTTCATTTTTTTTCATAATCATTCTATAGAAGTAATCATAGTCAGAATAATATTTGTAATCAGCGTTATACAAGCCAACTTTTTTTGCAGAGGATATTTTTATAAAAAAAATGTTGAATGATTTGAGTAAAATCCCCATGAAAATTTTATTTTTTTTGGCCTATCCAATAAAAAATTTATTTAGATATTTTTGTATAATTTTTAATGTATTGTCAGTTGATTCACCATCTAAAATAATATGCTCATAATTTTAAGAATTTTGAGACAAACTACTTTAAGCAGTGTTTTTTAAGTGTTTTTCTGATTTAAAATTACTGTAATTATTGATAATAATAGTTTGGATACTTTTTTTTTCTTTAACCTCAATCCTTCATGTAAATCATTTTTTTTAACTTTAATTAATATAATGATTTAAAATTTTTCATTAAAAATTATTTTAACTAATGATAAATGATGATAAAAAAGTATGATAACTTAATAAAAAAATTAGCCTAATACATATGAAATATGAAATAAAAAAAACAAATTATGAAATAGAATTTCTAAGAGCAATTTCAGTTTTGTTAGTCTTATTGTTTCATTTCGGCTTTAAAGGATTTGATGCTGGATTTATTGGGGTAGATATTTTTTTTGTAATTAGTGGTTACTTAATTACATCAATTATTTATAAAGATAAGAATTTATCTTTAATAAAATTTTATGAACGAAGACTAAAGCGCCTTCTACCAATAATTTTACTTACTTCACTTCTTACTTTATTTATTGGAATTTTTATACTATCTCCAATTCATTTTGAAAGATTAATTAGTTCATCATTAACTTCTATTTTAGGAATATCAAATTTTTTGTTTTTTAGTGAAGCAGGATATTTTGATCATGAAAAACTTTTTAAACCCTTACTTCATACATGGTCCTTATCAGTAGAAATACAATTTTATTTACTTTGGCCCTTCATCATAATTTTAATTAAAAAAAAATTTAAGAATATTGCTATTTTTTTTATTTCAACAGTACTTATTTTATCTTTAATTGCTTCAACCATATACTCTCCAAGATCAACATCATTTTTTTATTTTACAGGATTTAGAATTTATGAATTTGCCTTTGGAGCATTACTATTTTTTGTAACATTCAATAATAATCAAAAAAAAAATACATCTTTATTTTATGCTGGTATTTTTGTAATTTTTTTTTCAATCTTTTATTTAAATAGTACATTCAATTTTCCTGGATTTTACGCTGTATTGCCTTGTATTGGTGCATTTTTAATAATTTATTCTAATTTTTCGTGTAACAATAAAAATTCAATAATTGCATCACCAATAATTAGATTTTTAGGCAGTCGAAGTTATACAATTTATATGCTCCACTGGCCTATACTTATATTTTATAGCTATGAGATGATGAATAAAGTAAATATCTATGAAAAAATTTTATTATTAATATTTATTTTAATCATATCAAACATTATTTATATTTATTTTGAAGCACCATTCAGATCTAAGGGTAAAAATAAAAAAAATAACATTAAATTGTTCCTATTATTTATTTTTTCATTTTCATTGATTTTAGTAACGAAAGTATATTTTGATTATAAAGAAAAAAATTTTTTGAAAAATAAATTTTATAATAATGAGATACTACAAAAATCTCTTAATGGGAACAAATTAAGAAGTGATTTAGAGTCTAAAATCAGGATAAAACAAAATGATAATCAAATCTACCAAACTAATGATAATAGAAAAAAAATTTTAGTACTTGGTAATAGCCATGCATTTGATTTTTTTTTCGCATTAAGAAATATAGAAAGCTATCAAACAAAATATAATTTTTTCCATTATGATTTTGATTACCTTTACTGTTTTAAAGAAAAATCAATTAGTGATAAAATTGTCAATTACATAAATTATCAAATATTTAATAGAAAAAATAGTTGTCAGATTGTTTTGAGTGAGTCTAATTTTGAATTTTTAAATGATTTGGATTATCTAATTCTAGCATCACGATGGTCAGAAAAAACCGATTTTGAGGAACTTATAGATTATTTTAAAACTTTTAATCAAAATTTATTATTGATTGGCAATAGTCAAAAATTTTATGATGTGCCAACATTATATTTTAAAAAAGGAAGTGAGGTTAATTCTTTTGCTATAAACTATAATGATAATATAAAATTTATTAATGAAAAAATACTCTTAGCTATAAAAGATTCAGATATATCATTTTTTGACAAATCAAAGCTAAATTGTAATACCAAGTGTGTTCTTTTAGATCAAAATAATTTAGTTTATTCAGATAAAGATCATTGGTCTTTTGAAGGAATAAAATATTTTAGCAATAAATTAGAAAAAAACAATTTGGAAAAATATTTTCAAAAAAATTAATTTTTATAGTGAAATAACCTATAAAACATCATCAAAATATTTGGCATAAATTCCCAGAAAAGATCAAAAATAGGTTTAATTAAGTATGATAAAAATAATACCATATTACCTTAGATTTAAATTTTTATTTGATTATTTTTTTAAAGTTTTTTAAAATCTTATATATAGCTATCAAACTAATTAACACCAAGTTTTGACCATTATCATATCTGATCATTAGCTCCTCCTTGAATTGTTTTCTAAATTGAATTTTACTAGAGAACCCCCCCCTTCTAAATATACCTATTAGTTCATTTTTTTTTGTAGAAAATCCTCTTAACTTTTTATTTACAATCATTCGATAAAAATAATCATAGTCTGCATGATATTTGTATTTTGTATTATATAATCCAACTTTTTTTGCTGCATCTCTTTTAATAAAAAAACCAGTTGAATGACTAGAATAAAATCCCCATGAATATTTAATCTTCTCAGGTCTATAACCGTGAAGTACTCCCCAATGTTTTTTTACACTTCCAAAAATAAAATCTTTATCTGGAGATGATTTTATATACTTTGATATAATTCCTAATGCTTTTGGAGTGTAAATATCATCTGAATTAATTATTCCTATGTATTTCCCTCTTGCTAAAATCATTCCTTTATTAAAGGCGTAATATATACCTTTATCCTTTTGACTAATCCAGTATGAGAGTTTATTTGAGTATTTTTTAATAATTTTTATTGTCTTATCTTTTGATCCTCCATCAATAATTATATATTCAAAATCTTTACGTTTTTGTCTTAAGACACTTCTTATTGTTTGGTCTAAATATTTCTCTTGATTGAGAACTACAGTGATAATTGTAAATAAAGGTTCTTTTTGTGTTTTTTTAAGAATTCTCTTGCCTCCCTCTTTATCATTTTTTTTTATCTTAAGACGATATAATGTTTTAAAAGTGTTATTTTTTGACATAAATCAATATATAAATTAAATACTTAATAGATATAGTTTAAATTTAAACATAAAATTTTAAAATGTTCTTACTCTTTATTTCAAAAGAGAAAATAAGATAAATAATTATGCTAAGATTTTTATTATGAGATTTCTTACATAAATAAAAAAATAAAATTAGCAGCAAAAAAATTGATGTTCATTTTAATGACAATCATTACTTAATTGTGATATTAAGTATATTGTATTATCAAATAATGTATTATTATATTCCGATAAAGATCATTGGTCTTACAATGGTGCAAGCTTTTTTGGGGATAAGATGAATTCTTCTAAATTCATCGAATTGTTAAATTAAATTAAATTTTATAATGAAATATTCTGTAGAATCTCATTAAATTATCTGGAAGCCTCAATAATTTCCAAAAAAAATTAAGTCTTTTGAAAAATAGATACTTGTGAAAAATATTTCTTGTATTTTTTTTCTTTATATCTTTAAAAAAATAAAAACTATTTTCACTTACTTTGTGTTGTACATCTATGCTGTCTGGTGTTTGATAACAAATTCTTAACATAATTCTATTTTTAGAAAAACAATATCCACCTCTGTGATAAGTCGTGAAACTATCAACAAAAATTGCATTTCCAGCTGGTCCTTTTAAAGCATCAATATTTTCATCAGAAAATAATTCTGAAAAATTCTTGATACTAATTTTGTTTCTTTCTCCTGGTAAAGCATTATTAATTACATTTTTTAATTTATAAAAAACTCCTAATGGTTCTTTTTTTTTTAAAAAATATAATGGCCCGTTTTGATCGTCGATTTCATTTATAGCTAGGAATAGGTCTAAACTTTTATAGCCAAAATCGTCTTTATGCCACAGCATGGCACCTCTTTCTTTTTTTTCTTCTACTGAAAAATTCAAAAATAAGTATATTTTACCGATTACAGGAAAAACTTTTAAATGATTTGTGGCAGTTGATAAATTTTTTTCATTAAGAGCAAAATCAATTATTTGTTGTTTCAGATTTGTTGGAAGTGTTTGAAAAACATCAATTCTATAATCTTCAAATTTATTTACTTTATCTTTTAAATTTAAATTTTGATTAAATTTATAAATCTCATTGTTTTGAAAATCTTCACTTATGTGATTTTTTAAATCATAAGCTATTTTTTTAAAACTTGGGTCATTATCAACAATTAATTTATCATTATTTTTTAAATCAAATGAATCTTTTTTTTTAAATTTCCATAAATAATAATAAATTTTTCCTTGAAAATTAATTATAAATTCCCAGAAAAAATTAAAAACCGGTATTAAAAAAAATAATAAAAAATAGTACCAAATTTTTGTCGATTTAAACTTCGATAAAATTTGTTTAATGTTTTTAATCATTATATATATATAACCTAAAGTTAATAAATTACAAAAAATTAAAAGATTAAATTGAATATTTCCGAAAAAATTTCTGAACATAAAGTTTTTAAAAAAAAACCTATAATTTTAATGCACATAGGATCAGCAGGATCTGATTTTGAAGATTGGATGGATATATCAAAAAATTCTATACTAATTTCTATAGATGGAAATAAAACCAATCAGACAAATAAAGAAAGTTTTAAAAAATTAATAAATAATAAAACAATTATTTCTTATAAAAATGGTAAATCTAAATTCTTTATTACAAAAGATCCTGACTGTTCTAGTCTTCTTGAACCAGATGAAAAAGAGTTTAAAAATTGGTATTTTTCACACAGATTTAAAGTAAAACAAAAAATAACCACTAAAGTTGTATCAATAAATAGTTTTTTAAAAAAAAATAAAATTGATTACCTAGATTGGTTGGTAATTGATGTTCAGGGAATGGACTTAAAAATAATTAAAAGTTTAAAAAATGAAATTAAGAATAACTTATCTATAATAGATATAGAGCCAGGTTTTTTTAATTTTTATAAAAAAGGTGATAAAATTTCAGAAGTATTTGAATATATGTCAAAAAAATTTGAATTTGGTGATATGAAATTTGGATATAACTTTAAATTAAACAATAAAAATATAACCAAATTAGAAAAAAAAATTTTATTTAGAATGAATAACCCCTCAAAAGTATATTCTAATATCATATATTTTAACAAAAATTCAAATTTAAGAATTATTTTGCTTAAAATTTTTTACTTGACTAAAAATGATAAACTATTTGAAGCAAGAGATATAATAAATCAATTTTCAGGAAAAGATGTTTTTTTAAAAGAAATATCAAAAGAGATTGATAATAAAATTAGATATAAAAAAATTAAATATCTACTATGTTTTCCTTTTTTTTTATTAAAAAAACTATTTAAGATATAATGTCTATCAAAGTCCTCCATGTAAATTATTCTGATAACAAAGGAGGGGCAGCCATAGCAGTAGAAAGAATTTGTAAAGCTCAACAAAAATTAGATATAAATTTTAAAATAATTACAGCAGAAAAATATTCAAATAACAAAAATGTTATTGGTCCAAATTCCACCATTGAGGAAATTAAGTGGAAAATATTATCTTCAATTAATCGAAAAATTAATAATTTAGAAAATAAGAAAAAATATGATAGTAATTCTTATAATTTAATACCAAATAATTTTGTAAAAAAAATTAATAAAATACAATGTGATATTGTTAATCTTCATTGGATTGGTGGAAATTTAATTCCAATAAAAGATTTGAAAAAAATTAATAAACCTATTGTGTGGACTTTGCATGATATGTGGGCTTACACAGGCTCAGAACATTACACTCAGAGTTTAAGATTTGCTGAGGGTTATAATAAAAATAACAAACCTATAGATTCTAAAGGATATGATTTAGAAAAATATTGTTGGAATTTGAAAAAAAAATTTTATCCTAGTAATCTTAAAATCATAGTTACTAGTGATTGGCAATTTAATAATGCAAAAAAAAGTATTCTTTTAAAGGATAAAGAATTATACAAAATTCCTCTCCCATTAGATTTTAATTTTTGGAAACCAATAGAAAAAAGTAAAAGTAGAGAAATTTTAAATTTGCCAGAAAATAAAAAGATAATACTTATAGGCTCAGACAGAGTAGATTTAGAAAGGAAAGGATATTTATTGCTAGAAAAAATATTAAATGATTTAGATAAAACAAATAAAATGTTAATTATATTTGGAAGGAATGGAAATTACCTTAAAGAAATTAAAAATATTGATAAAGTTTTTTTGGATGAGATAAGTCAAAATTCTATAGATTTAAAAACTTTATACTCGGCTTCAGATTTATTTTTAGCACCGAGTATTCAAGAGTCGTTTGGTCAAACTGTGTTGGAAGCCTCTAGTTGTTGCTTACCAACTGTATGTTTTTCTAATAATGGTATATCAGCGATAGTTGATCATAAAAAAAATGGATATATAGCAAAAGAGTCAGACTCACATGATTTTAATGTAGGTATAGAATGGTGTTTAGAAAATATAGGTCAAGAAAAAATGAAATTAAATCTTAATTCTTTGAAAGAAAAATTTTCAAATGAAATTGTTGGAAAATTGTATAAAGAAGTTTATTCAAAAATTATTTAGAAATTTTTTTTTATAATTTCAGAATATAAATTAATATATTTGTTTGCAATGTTTTTTGGATCAAAATTAAGAATTTTTTTTCTTATTTCTTGATTATCAGAGTTTCGTTTTATTATTCTTTCTGCAACCCAATCAATACCCATTTTAAGCTTTTGAGCATCTAAATCATCAACTATATAACCATTTTTTTTATGATCAATTATTTCTGCACAGGCAGTATTTTTAAAACAGACAACTGGAGTTTCACATGCCATTGACTCTGCCCAGGTTTTTCCAAATGCTTCTTGAATTGAGGCAGAAACAAATAGATCAGAACTTGAATAAACTAAATTTAATTTCTTATAATCATTAACAAAGCCTAAGCACTTATATTCTATTCCAATTACATCTAGTTGTTTTTGAGACCAAAAATTTCCAAAAATTAATATAAAATATTTTGATTTATCAATTAAATTTAAAGTTTCCAAAAATATATCCCAACCTTTTCTTTTACTTTGAGGATTGTTTGCTCCGAATAGAATTATTTTTTTTTTTGTATTTATTTTAAATGCAGAAGTAGCTTGATTTTTTGAAATTTGTTCAAATTTTTCTAAATCAATATTATTATAAATTCTTTCTATCTTATGATCTTTAAGAACATTATTTTCAGATGCTTTAGACTTAAGCCAATTGCTTATTGCTACAAAATGAAAATTTTTTTTAAAAATCTTTTTTTTATAATTCTTAATTAATTTAGATAATAAACTTTTTTCATATTTCTCAAAATCCATAATATAATGCGAGCCACCAGTAAATGGCCACATATCCCTCATTGTCCAAACCACTGGTTTGTTTATTTTAGATAATGATTTTAGACTTACAAATCCTTCACCCAACCAGTGAATGTGAATAATGTCAGCATCTTTGTACTCTTGAAATTTTGTAATATCGTCACCCAATAAACAAAACGAAAAAGTTGAGCGTGGGCTGTGTAAAAAGATAGTTTTCAGTATTTTTTCTATACTAACATTTATTTTATACAAAATATTTTGAAAAAAATTTCTTTTTAAAAAAATTATGTGACTATTATTTTTAATATAGGTAGAGTCGTTTAAAAATTTAGACTTAACACCAAGTTTAATTAGGGCATTATGTAAAATTTCAGCTCCTTTATAAGCCCCACTATTGGGAGAGCCTCCAACAATATGCAATATTTTCATTTATCAGACTGCTAAACTTATTTATTTATATTAAGGTACATGAATTACATGGATTAAATGATTTTCTATTGTTATTTAAATGATTTTCCCTTAATTTTTTATATTTATCTGAATTCCACAAACTAGTTATACTGGCATTTGAATACTCCCCAACTGATAGATAAGACTTATAATCAGTGTCACATGGATTTGTTTTTCCATCCCACCAAATAAACATTCTTCTCCATAAGTCAGAACATGGCTCAGTAACATTATTTGAGGGTCTCAAATAAGTGTTTTCCCAAGGATTATATTCTACAAAAGCTACTTGATCCACTAACTGGCTCCATAAATTAATCATAGACTCAAAGTTTTGTTCTTTTGAAAATTTCACTCCTGAAACTCTCGATATAATTTTTTGTTTAGGGTAATATTTGGATCTAATATTTTGAAATAATTCTAAATTTTTTAAAACTTTATTTAAGTCTCCATTTACTCTTATCTTCTTATATAAGTCTTTGTCTGCTGCATCTGCTGAAAAAACTATAGTTTGGACACTTCCTTGTAAAATCGCGTGACACTTTTTTTCATCTAAGAGAGAAGCATTAGTATTAACTTTTAAATTGAGAAATTTATTTCTTGTGTAATTCAGCATTTCAGTGATATTTTTTGCAACTAGTGGCTCTCCCCTAGAGGCTAAAGAAATAAATTCTATTTTTCCTTCAGCATCATCTATAATTTTTTTAAATAAATCTAATTCCATGGTTCCCATAAATCCGTTCTTTTTGGATGTAAATGTTTTGTCTGTTTCGAAGCAAAAAACGCACCTATAATTGCATATTGAAGATGGTTCTATTTGTAGACATGGTGGAAAATCATCTGCAATTTTTTTCTTTGGGAAAATCTCATATCTATATCTATGAACTAGATATTTTAATAATTTGTTATCATCAATATTTTCTATTTCGGAAATAACATTGTCTGAAAGTTTAAAAATATCATCCTTTTCGTGATTTGGATTTTGAAGATCTTTGATTGCTGTGTCTAGTAAAGATTTATGAATATTTGAAAGTGAGTTAAAGTTATTTAAATTTTCTCTTTCTTTTAAAATCTTTTCTAAAATAAATTTTTCATTTTTATTTTCATTTTTATTAAAAGAATAAAAACTGTTATGTTTTTTATAAATTTTATTTTGAAGATTTTTTTCTTTTAACATGTTTGTTTTTAAATCCTTTTTTTTTTAACCAATATTCTGCAATAGGAATTTGCCATTCAAAATCAATATCTAGTCCAGACTCAGATTGAATTGGAGCTATTTTTTTTCCCATCCATTTTTGAGGCAAAAGACCTTTTGAGAGATTTTCCAAACAATTTGGTCGAACAACAGAAACTGACATATCTGCATAATACACATCTCCTTGGGAGTCTCTATCACAATTTAATGTTTTTGGGTTGCCAAAAACATTAAATGGAACAAATGGTTTTAAATTTCCATCTTTACTTAGTTTTCTTGCTCTTAATGGACTCCACATATTATAAACAGAGGTGGAAACAGCAGAGTCAAACTTTTTATTTTTTTTTAAGATTTTTATACCTCTATCAATCATTTCACTATTAATTGTCGGTGCATTTGCAAACAATAAAACTAAAAAATTTATTTCATTTTTTTTTTTATTAACTATTTTCTTTATTTCCTTATATCCATGTTCAAAGACATGATCTCCTAATGCTTTATTATTTGCTAAATTTTTTGGTCTTTTTATTAACATAGCTCCATATTTTTTTGAAACTTTTTTAATAATTGGGCAATCAGTAGAAACAAAAATTTTATCAATATATTTAGAATTTTTAGCAGCAATCAATGGATACTCACAAACTCTTCTATTTAATAGAAATTTGATATTCTTATTTGGAAAACCTTGACTTCCAGCTCTACCTATCATTAATGCATAAATCATACTACTTTTTTAAATAATTTATCATTTCTTGTATCCCGTCCTCTAAATTTATCTCATTTTTTTTTTTTACAAAAATTCCATCATAAACTTTATACGTAAAAGGATTAATTTTGTAATGTAATAGTTCTCGTTTCTGTTTTTTAAAAATAATTTTTTTAGTTTTAGTTTTTTTTGCAATTAATTCTATAATCTTTTTTACCATCATTCTTTTGTTACCTAAAATATTATAATGTTTATTTTTTTTGTTTGATTCTAAAATTTTTATACAAATTTTTGCAGCATCTTTAACATTTATATAATTTCTCACATCTGAGCCATCTCCAATCCTTTCAATCTTTTTAAATTTAATTGCCTGTTTTATAAAATTGTTGATTGGATTAAAAAAATTTGCTCTAATGCCATATAACGACCCAAATCTTAAGATTAAATAATTAATACTAAATTTCTCACTATAATTTTCAATTAAAGACTCGGAGGATCTTTTTGAAGTACTATAGAAACCACCTTCCTTACTTCTTGCATAAATACTACTCGCATAGATAATCTTTTTTATTTTATTATTTTTTCTCATGGCTTCCAAAATATTTGCAGTTCCTAGAATATTATATTTAATAGTTTTTATTGGATCTAAGTTAGATTCCTCAATATCAGACACTGCAGCAAAATGTAAAATGTAATTCATATTTTTAATTGCTTTTTTAACTTGTGTATAATTAGATATATCTCCAATAAAAAATTTTTGTTTTCTTTTCAAATATTTTGATTTTTTTTTATCAAATATTGTTACGTCATAATTAAGATCGGTCAATTGATCACAAATATGACTACCTAAAAAACCAGAACCTCCAAATACTATTGCTTTGTTTAATTTTTTTGAAATTTTTTTTTCCATTTTAAATCTTTTTAACTGTATAGTTATTTAAGTTCTCTCTTAAGCTCCTCGTACTCTTTGATTTTTTTTGTCATAAAATTTAAAGTCAATTTAGTTTTTGTTTTTATTCCTTTTGCAGTCAAGATATAGAAATAGTTATATTTAGACGCTGGATTAAATCTATCTCTATTTTTACTAAAATTTTTAATTTTAATTAAACCTTTTTTTTTTAGAGCTTTAAGACAGTAATTTATTTTTCCAAGACTTAAAGTTAGTTCTTCAGCTAATTTTCTTTGTGTAATTTTTGGGTCTGAGCTTATTTTTCTTAAAACATTAAATTGATCTGGTTCATTATCTTTATTCATATTTACTCTCTTTCATATATACAATTCAACATTTGTGAGAATCTTTTTGATTTTGCTCCACTACTACTTGCTAAAACTTTTGACTTTAAAATAAAATTTGCATCTTTTAATATTTTATCTGCGGAGTTATATTGTTCTTCAAAACCTTCATTTAATTCAACTTGAATACTTTTTATTTTTTCATCCTGTAGATATTTATTAGCCCCTTTTAAAATCAAGTGCTCAATACCATCAACATCAATTTTGATAAAATTTGGAATATCGAGGATTTTTTTTTCAATCAGATAATTTATTGAAGTTCCATAAATCTTATAACTATTTTGTTCATCAAAATTTTTACCCTCATAATCATATTCTTCACCGAAGGTGTTTAGTGCTCCTCCCTCTTCAAAGCGTTCTTCTTTAAGATTTAAAAACTGGTTTTCTTTATCAGTCAAAGCTGATTGATTTATAACAACTTTTTCACTCAATTTATTAATACTTATATTTCTACTCAATATTACTAAATTACTAGTTGATGGTTCAAATGAAAAAACTTTTAAGTTTTTATGTTTTGTTGAGGCATAAATTGAAAAAAGACCTATGTTTGCACCTATATCCCAAAATATAAAATTATCTGTATTGCCAAACTTACTAAAATTATCAATCCATTTTAATGTTCCTGGTTCTTTTGTAAAAAACTTATCAGCTCTTGATTTTGTAATTTGAGATGGAATAAATAGTTTTAATGTTTCTCCATTTACATCAATTTTTTCATATGAAGATTTCCTCAGATAATCATATAAATAATATCTGAAATGTTTTTTTAAAAGTTTACTTAGTATGTTATCGAAAAAAATTATTATCTTATAAATTAAGTATGTAATATTCTTTATCATTAGCCTATTTCAGTAATTATTTTTTGTTTTATAAAGTATAATTTATCTATTAGTTTTTCTTTTTGATTATCATCAAGTTCTATCCAATTTTTAATTTCATTGATATTTCTTTTACAACCCATCCACAGATCACTACTAAGATCAATTTTACAAATTTTTTTACAAGATGAGCTAATCATAATAATTAATACTTTTAGATAATAGCTCTGCATTTAGAGTTGAAGTAAAAAAAAAGATCAAAATTAAAATTTTTCTCATCATTTAAATTTCCTTTGCTTTAAAATTTTGTCTAGGGTATTAAAAAAAAACATCATTTGATTAGCCGAGCCATATGTTATTCTAAGAGAGTTCGGATAAGCTTTAAAACTACCAAGATGTCTAGAAGAAACTAAGATTTTTTTCTTTTTAAAAGATTTCAATAAATATAAGATTTTCTTTTTATCAAAAAAAATATGAAAAAAATTAGCTTCAGTATTAGCAAATCTTAAATTTCTTTTTTCACACTGTTTATTAACTAATTTTTTACTATTTTTAATTTCTCTCAAATAACTGACCCATATTCTCTTCTCTTTTAAGAAAAATTCTGCAGTTTTTACTGAAAAATATGAAATATCATGGGGTGGTCTTATTGAGTTAATAGCATTAATGATTTTTGGATTAGAAATCATATAACCAATTCTTAATCCTGCTAGACCAATACTTTTTGAAAAAGTTTTTAATACAATTAAATTTTTGAATTCTTTTACGACTCTTGCAAAGCTCTTTTGGTTTGAAAATTCTATATATGCTTCATCAATAACAACAACTTTATTAATCTTGCTAGCAATTTTGAGTATTTTTAAAATTATATTTTTATCTAATAATTTTCCACTAGGACTATTAGGATTTGCTAAATAAATAAATAAAGTTTTCTTATTAATAATTTTATCAAATATTAAATCCTCTATTTTATTTTCATAAATCTTTTTAATATTAAATTTATGAGTTTTACAATAAACCTCTACCATCCCATAAGTTGGATAAATAGAGATTAATTCACCTTTTTGTCCTGAATAAATATCAAATATATATTTTATTCCCGCATCGGCACCTGGAATAAGATTAATGTAGTCTTTATTAATATTTTCCTTTTTTCCTATTAAACTAATCAGGTTTTTTTTTGTAGAAGGATATGATTGCAGTAGATTGCTTGAAATAAATGTTTTTAATTTATTAAGGTGATTTTTTTTGAAAGGAATTATTCTCTCATTTGCATCCATTCTTAAATATGATTCTCTATTGATAGAGTAATTAGAGACTCTAGATATTTTTTGTAGATAACTATTAAACATTTTAAATTTTAAGACCTTTAATTAAATTGTTAATAGATGAATTATTGGTTTGTATTGATGCTTCATGAGTATTAAAAGCATTGTGTGCACTCATAATACAATTATTCATTTTTCTTAATTGATTTTTTATTCCTATAGGCTCATATTCAAATACATCTAAACCAGCCCCTGCGATTTTTTTATTTTTTAGAGCTTTTATCAGAGATGTTTCATCTACAACAGGACCACGAGAAATGTTTATAAGGATTAAATTTTTCTTCATTAAACTTAATTCTTTTTTACCAATCATATGAAAACTTTTTTTATTTAAGTCAACAGCTAAACATAAAAAATCAGCTTTTTCGAAAATTTTTTTCTTAGTAAGAAATTTATAACCTGACTTTTTGATTTCTTTTTTTAAACTTGTGTTTATATCATTGACAAAAATATCAAACTTAAATCCTTTAGCTAAATGAGCAATTCTTTTTCCAATTCTGCCATAACCTATTATACCCAACTTTTTTTCAGCTAGTTGAGATCCTTGAAATTTTTCCCACTTACCATTTCGCATTGACTTATCAGAATCAAATATTTTACGTGATAAAGCAATTATCAGTCCAATTGCATAAACTGATACACTTTCAGGAAATGCATTAGGTGAATTAAAAACTTTGATCTTATTTGTTTTGGCGTACTCAACCTCAATAGAGTCCATACCAGCACCCCACTTAGAAATAACTTTTAATTTTTTAGCCTTATCAATCACTTTTTTAGTTATTTCATCATCACCACATAATACCCCGTCATATTTATGAATAATTTTTAAAAGAGTTTTTTCTTTAACATTTTGTTCTTCTTGAATTAAATCAAATTTTATTTTTTTTTTTTTTAAAATATTTTTATATTCATTAATATTTTTGATGACATTTTGCCATGTAATTAAAATTCTATAATCTTGCTTTAGTGCCATTTTATTAATTCTTAATTATTTAATTATTTAATTATTTATATATGTTCAACTATTGAACATTGTAATTTATAATTGATATCAATCAAGACATTTATAACTTACTATATCAGTTGGTATATTGTTTGCTCATTAATGGTGTCTGGAGCTGCTAAGGTTTTGTCATCTTAAGATTGATAGTCTTTTCTAAGTTGTTCTCTTAATAATACTTTACAAAAAAAATCATGCGATAATTTTACCTTTCCATAACCGAATATCTGCGTCTTTTGCCATTTTTTCATCTAGAGTAATTATTCTTTTTTTAAATTTGTTTTTTAATGCATAGATTAAATATTTATCAACGCCTGCTCTTGGAGAATGATCTTGATCAACCTCTCTTTCACTTTTATAAAATTGTGGACCTCCATCTAAACCAATCCCAGAAATAATAATTTCTGAATTTTCATTTTCATTTAAAGCAAGTAATATAGAAAAAAGTCCCGTAGATGCTCCCAAAAAATTGTTATTGATTAATTTGTCATAAAAATAACGTAAAGTTTTTTTTAAAGTCTTTCGATAATGCATTTCACCTAATAATAAAGAAAACTTATTAAGTTTATAAAATCTACTTTGAAATTTACGTTGCTCTTGATTAGAAATAAATTTAACTTCACAATCTTTCAATTGTTTAAGGTCTTCAATTTCACTACCTCTTACTATAATCTTATTTGGGGAAGAATTGAGTATCGCTTGTCTCACTATATCATTTCTAGTAAATTCCTTAAAGGTAGTACAACATGTAAGTGGTACATTAGAATATTTTTTTTTGTAAATATTGGCTTTAATTGCAGAAGCATTCGATGAAAATACTTTTTTTACTTTTAAATCAGGCAAGTTACATCCATGACGGGAACCTAAAACTAATGCATTATAGCTATTAATCATAAATTTTTTGATTTAATTTTTATTGTTTAATATTTGAACAAGATAATGAATAAAACAAAATTTTCAATAGCTCATATACGTTTCAATTTGGTCTGCAGGTATCTAAAATAAACTTTATATTTTTTAATTTGATTTAAATCTTTATAAACAAAAACATTTTTTTTCTGATCTTTTCTTGTTTTTGATCTGTCATATAACGTTTTAACATTATTATCCACATGAATTGCATAATCAGGCCCATCTATATATTGAAGATAATAGTTTACTTTATTACGAAAATTATTTTTCTGATAACATATAAAGTATGATCGTTGTAATAATCCCTCATCAAATATAACAACTTTTTTTTTATCTTTTAAATTTTTAGCTATGTAATATTGGGCTGTGGTTTCTTCAAACCAGTTTTGATAATTTAATTTAAGTTTTTTATCCCTTATTTTACTTAAATTATTTAAGTAATATTTATTTAATTCGTAATTTTTTTTACTATACAATTTGTAAAGATCTTTACATATTTTTCTATAATGTTTAAGCATAAAATTTGAATATTTATTTTCTTTTGTTGAAGATGAAGTTAAATTATTTTTTCTTGAGTTCTTTGATTGAGATTTAGTTCTTGTATTAATTTTTTTTAGAAATTTAATTAATTGCATATATTTTAATGATACTTTATCTAAAGTAGTTAATTTAATAAAATTTTTACTATATTTAGATATTAGAATATTGGATGAAATAAAATTTTTATTTTTTTTCAGTAAATAATTTGCACCTGTTGTTTTACCACTGCATGGGGGACCAAAAAATTCTATGATAATCATATCTATTATTAAATAATCAACTTAATAAAAATCTTAATATTAACAAAATTCATATATACATATTAACTGTATATTATACAAAATAAAAAAATTTATGAATTATAGAGATGTCAAATAAAGAAAATATATTTTTAAAATCTTTATCAATACTTGATAAAAAAGTTTTAATTTTTTTTTCTTCTATAGCCTTATCAACAGTTTTGATATCATTTGTTGAATTAGTAGGAATTGGTTTTTTAGGTACGTTTATTCTTTTTCTATCAGATATGAGCAGTTTTATAAGTAGAATTGACAAATTTGAAATGTTATCCTTTTTGCTCAGCTATAATGAAAAAGAACTAACCTACATTTTTTTAATTTCAATAACATTATTTTTCATATTCAAAAATATAATCCTATTTATTTATCTTTACTTTTTTTTTAAATTTAAAGCCTATTTTTCATATAATATTTCAAAAAAAATTTTCTCAGCAAATATGGACGTTAATTACGAACATTTCTTATCTCAAAAAAAATCAAAAATTATTTATGACATAAGAGAAGAATCTTTGCGATTTACTGGTGTATATTTTTCCGCTATTAATATTATTAAAGATACGTTCTTGGTATTATTTTTGGGTTTAAGTCTTTTCATACTAAATTGGAAAATTTCTAGTATTATTTTTATAATATTTACATTTTTTTCAGTTATAATTTTTTTTATAATTAAGAAAAAATTATATATACTTGGAAAAGATTTAACATTTTTTTCATCAAATTTTCTTAAAAAATTATTTGAGTCATTTAACAACATTAAATTTATAAAAATTAAAAAACTTGAAAATTTTATCACCTCAAAAATATTTACCATTCAAAAAAATGTTTTGAGCACTACATTTGTACAAAATATAATTGTTAGTATTCCAAGACTTTTTTTAGAAGTTTTTGCTGTTGCAGGTTTGTGTTTAGTTATTTTTTTTTATATCAATACTTCACTACCAATAGATAAACTTATACCTTTGTTGAGTTTTATAACTTTAGCAATAATAAGAATTCTACCAGCTGTGTCCTCGATAAATCAAAATCTAAATAATATTACAACTCACATTCATGCTTTGGAAATCGTAAATTCATATATTAATCAAAAAAATACTAGTGCATCAACTAAATTAAATAAAAAACAAGATAAAGGCAAAAATATAGATAAAATTACTTTTGATGAAGTGGGATTTAAATATAAATCAAAGGATGCATCTTTTGGATTAATTGATGTTAACTTGGAATTAAGAAAAAATGATGTACTTGGTGTAATTGGTCGTAGTGGATCTGGGAAAACAACTTTTGCAGACTTATTACTAGGGCTATTGAAACCAAATTCAGGAAAAATTCTAATTAATGATATCGAATTTAAACATGATCATAAAAAACTTATGAACTATTCTTATGTTCCTCAATCTATTAATCTTTTAGATGATACTCTATATAAAAATATTGTTTTTGGTTATGATCAAGAAAAAATTGATAAGAGCAAGATTGATAAAATACTTTCTATAACAGACTTAGATAATTTAGATAAAAATTTGTATCAAAAAAATATTGGAGAGGATGGAATAGAAATATCTGGTGGTCAAAAACAAAGGATAGGTATTGCTAGAGGATTATATGATAATCCAAATTTGTTAGTTCTAGATGAGCCAACAAGTGAACTAGATTATGAAAGTGAAAAAAAAATTATGAACAATTTAATAAAATGTAATATTGATTTAATTGTAATAATTGCTCATAGAATAAATACACTTGGTATTTGTAATAAATTACTAATTCTTGAAAATGGTAAGATGCTTGATTTCGGATCTAAGGTCGATATTTTAAAAAAATACACTTATTTGGAAAAGTATTTTGAGGAAAAAGTTTAATCTTTTTATAAATTCTTATTTAGTCACTATTGCTAAATAAATATTACAAAAACTGTCTGGAAAAAATTTTAATAAAAATTTCTGTATCAAATTTCCTAAAAAAGACAATTTATAACCTTCTACTCTTCCTTTGTTTTCATTAAATATTTTATGGTCTGAAGATCTAAAAAATTTAAATTTATAAAGAAAGGGCATATTTTGAACACTACAAACTTCATCTATTTTAAAGCCATTATTTTGTAATAAGTTTATGAATTCTTTTTTTGTAAGATTTAGTTTGTGAAACTCTTTTGACTCAACGTTTTTATCTTTTCTAATCCAATCAACTACAAACTCCTGAATATTATCAGCTCTAAATGATGCACATAATTTGCCACCTTTTTTTAGAACTCTATAAGTTTCTTGAATTGATTTTTTCAAGTTTTCAGAATGAAAATTATGGAATAATCCAAACGCTAAAACAATGTCGAAAGTATCATTTTTGAAATTCAAATTTAAAATATTACCAAATCTAACATCTAGAGTTTTATCCTCTTCTTTGAGTTTCTGTATGGCCTCTTCAATAAAATCGACACCTATGATTTTAAAATTTCTGTTATGATAATATCTTAAAACTCTACCAACACCACAACCTGCCTCTAAAATAACTGAAGATTTATCATTGATAAGCATGTTTGAATATTTTAAAGGGTAATAGCTTTCATTGATCATTGGTTGATCTACGTCTATATCTGTCCATCTCTTTTTCCAATAAGTGTAATTATTTTTTGATCTATAGGTTTTTCGCATTAAATTCTTTAATTATTCTATTAATTTTTATGTTAATTATGTTAGCAACATAATTATTACCAGACTTAGACAAATGACCTCCATATTTATCATTAATAAACATTTTTTTTAAATTTTTTTTTTCTAATTCACAAGTTAAATCAATAATTTTCAACTTTTTTTCAAAAGATTTAAAAAAATTCCTATAATATAAATTTGTGTTTTTTAATTTTAAATCAATTAATTGAGGAAAAATTATAATAATAGGTATGTGCTCCCTTTTTTTTGCTTCATAAATGAACTTATCTATCAATTTTGAAAGTAAATTTTTTGAATAATTTTCTTTATATAAAAGATGTGCGTTTTGTAGATTTTTTTTTACAACCAATGAAAAAAGAATTTCATTAATTTGGATTTTTTTCTTTTTAAATAAATTTATAAAACTAAGAAATATATAATTTTTTAATAAACTTAAATTAAAACTTGCATTAACAAAAAAGTGATAAGAATATGGAAACTGAATAATATTTTTTTTAAATTTTTCAGAATAAAATCGATCTGTCTCTCTAATTTTTTTAATCAATTTATGCAAATTATTAATTTTTATTTTATCATTTAGAGGATTTTTAATAAATTTTAATTTTTTTTTTGACAAGATAAACATAGGCTTAAAACCATGAATATTACCAAATTCAAGAAAGTGTTTCCAAACAGATTGAATTCTACTTATCGTTTCTGGAACGAAACCTTGTATTACAAATTTTGTATTTTTATCTAAAATAGTTCTTTTATATTTTAAAATACTTTGATCAAAGCCAAAATTCCCTACACCATAATTTGAAATCCTAAACTTATTATTTTTAGAAATTACCTCCTGCCAAGTATGCTCATCTTTAATTTGCCTACAAAAAACATATGAGTCTCCAAAAGAAGCAATAAAATTTTTTTTTTTAAAGCTTACGGTTCTTCTTTGACCATAATTATTTATTTTATAAAAAATTTTTTTATTAATGATAAAATCTGATATTATAGAATTTCTTTTATGATCCCAACCCAAAAAAGTGTCATATCTTTTTTCTTTAAACCTTTTAAATTTTTTTTCATCAAATTTGGGATAAAGACTTTTTGAAGTAAGTGACCATGGAAATATCTTCCTTAAATTCATAAAAATTAAAAAAAGAAAAAACTCAATAGCTATTAAAATTAAAAATATATTTACTATCACAAAATAATGTTGATTTTATAAGTTTAAAATTTTATTCACAATTTTATTAAAATTTTTTGTCTTTTTATTATTATCAATTATTAAATCTGAATTAAGTGGTTCGTGAAATTTGAGGTCAATACCTACCACATTTTTTCTTTTTTTTTTTAATGCTTTTTTATATAAATTTTTTTTGTCTCTCAAAATAAGGTTCTCCAGTGAAACCTTTAAATAGACTTGTTTATAATTTTTTATATTTTTTTTATTCCAATTCTGCCATTTAGGGAAGTTTGATAGAACAGAGGCAATGACATTAATATTTTGGTCAGAAAAATATTTTGTAAGTTTTGAAATTCTTTGGGCATTTTTTTCTCTATCTTTGAGGGTATGTCCTAATTTGTCATTATAAATATTTCTTACTTTATCACCATCTAACCATACGGTATTGATTTTTTTTTTTAATCTTTTGTAAACTAAACCTGCTATTTTACTTTTTCCAGATGAAGATAAACCTATAATCCAAATTACCATTTATCAATTTCTTTCTCAGCAATTTTAATATCCTTTAAATTGTCAATTTCGTACCACATTTTTGAATATGTTTTTGTTTTAAATTCAATTACTTTATTTTTAATACACAAATTTATAAAACTTGTCATATCGATTTTTTTATCACTATTTTCTAAATAGATTGCACCCATTTTTTTAAAAGTTTTATAAGATATTTTGAAAATTCCCATAAACTGATTACTTGGAAAATTTTTTCCTATTCTTGTTCCAATACTTATTAATTTTCCTTTTTTAATAGTGATATCTTCAGCATCATTTTTGATCATGTTAGATTTAAACCTTTTCTTCCAATATATTAACCAATTTTTATTTACTGGCATAAGGTTTTTATTTCGATTTTTAAAAAAACTAAGGATATCGACATCAAATATTATATCTCCGTAACAAACTACAATATCAGTTTTCTCTTTTATGAAATTTTTTGCAAGCAAAAAACTATGCACCATATTTGTTTTTTTATAGTCCTTATTCACAATTTCTTTAAAATTGAATTCTTTTATATATTTTCTCAAAACTTGTTTTTTATATCCAGTAATAATTATTTTTTTTTTAAAAAATTTAAAAAAATCTATGTTTCTTTCAAAAATTGTTTTATCTTTAATTTTAGTCATACATTTAGGTTTTTTCCTATAATTTTTAGGCAATCTACTTCCTCGACCAGCAGCTAAATAAACTAGATACATATTTTTTTAAATAAATTCTTTTCAAATTTTGATGTTTTTTTTTGTCTTTCTGGATGCCAAATTACACCATAAATTTTTTTATTTTTAAGTTTAAAAAACTCAATAGTCCCATCTTTGGCTAAAGCCAATATTTTAAAATTTGATGATAATCTCGAAATTACATAGTTATGGTGTGATAAAACAATTCTTTTTTTTTTATTAAAAAATAATATTTGATGAGAACCAATGTGTTTTTTGCTTTTTTTAAATAATGCACCATGTTTGTTTGCAAGAAAATGTGCTCCATGGCAAATTCCCAAAATTGGAATTTTTTTTGTGCTTGCTATTTTATGGTAAAAATTATTTAATTTATTACGTGTAACATTTCTTAAATCTGATTTGTGTTTTATTAAATCATTACCACCAGAAATAATTAAATAATCAAATTTCTCTTTTTTTTTTTCATATAATATTTTAATTTTAGACTTTGGATGTAAGTTTTTAATAAATGATAAAAGTTTAAGTTCAATTGATAGCTCTAGTTGATTTTTAAACTTTTCTTTTACAGCTGGTATTATTCCTATGATCATATTAAAATTAATTTTTTATTTTCACAATTTAATTCAAGTCTATTTTTATTAAATAAGCTCTCAAAAATTTCCTCTCCAACTCCAATAGCAGCAGGTATACTTAATTCTGAACATCTAATAGACATATGAGAATTAAAACCTCCATATTTTGTGACTAACCCTTTGATTTTATGACTAAAAATAAAATCAAAACCTGGATCGGCATTCTCAATGCATATAATTTTATTTGTTAAATCAAATTTTTTATCTGAAACATTAATCTTTTTTATTTCTCCTTTAGTAATATTACTTGTGATAAAATTTGGTGCATTGTCCCGAAGATCCTGCAAATATATATCTTTTGGATTTATTATAACATCGGGCAATTGAATAATTTTATTAACATTATAGTCTTGCAAGTTAGATCTAATTTTATTTTTTAATGATTTAACTAAATTTTCAGACGAAAGATTATAGTATATATTTAAAATATCATTGATATCTAAATAAGATAATTTTCTTTTAGAAATATTAAGTTTCTTTCCAAATAGTTCTAGGTTTTTAAAAACTAGATCTATGCTTTTTGCAAACACAAATTTTGAGTATTCTCTTGCCCAAATTGAGTCTTTTATAAAATTAATAAAGTTTTTATAACCACCATAAAAACTCATACTTTTCAAATATTTTTCAATTTTTTTTATTTGATTTTTTTTTAAATGAAAGTTTGTATTTATTTTTTTAATTTTCGAATTTTTTTTAAAATATCTAGTGTAAGCCTGTGAGTAATTTAAAGATGTAATCTCATAAGTATCCGGTCTTAAATGTCCATATTTTTTGAGAAAAGTTTTCTTACTAAAGTTCTTGAAATCTTCGATTATAGAACTCGAGATATTATTTATTGATCTTAAAAATAAATCTTTATCTTTAGTTGAAATTATTTTTTTTGAGGACATAGAATTTAATAATTCAATAGCAATAAATCCACATCTCGCTAAACCAGCAAAGGGTAACGTTCCAAATTCCTTACATTCTTCTATATGCCAATAAATTTTATCGATAAAATATAAATTACTTTTTTCTACTTTTTTCTGTTTATCTTTTAATTTTTCAATTTTGTTTAAGTCTATTATTTTTTTTTCATAAGCAAGTTTATTTATCTTTTTAAGAGATTTGATTAACAATTTTCTCTCTTTAAGAGATAATATATTTTTTAACTCTTTTTTGATTCTTTCATTTGTATTAAAACTGTAACAAGAAAATATTATCTCTTTTTCAATTTTGTCATGGTAATTTTTGTTATTTTTAAATTTTTTTAAATAAAAATTAATCAATTTTTTTTTAATTATGTTGTCAAGATCTTTGGGCAACCATGAATTAAAATCAATTCTAACATCAACATATGGAGTCCCGTAAAAAGTTGTCATCAAGTGAAATTGTTTTAAATTTGAAAAACCATAATTTGCTCTATTCTCAGACCATATGTGATCTGTGACTAATTCCTTATATAACGATAAAGCTAAAGGCTTAGGTTTTTTTCCAATTATTTCAGCAGGATTCCAATCGGGCATCACTCCAAAAAAATTATCGTTTCCAAATAAATTGTGATGTTTCTTTTTTAGTTTAATAATTTTCTTTTCTAAACCAGAGAAAATTTTAAGGAAAAAATTATTATTATAGATGTTTTTCTTTTGAATTATTTTATTTATGTAAAGGTTTCTTGCTTGAACAATATGAATATTATTTTTTTTATCTATAATAAATTCAACATCTATATCAGATTTAAATATTTTTTTAATTTTTTCTGCAATTATAATTAATTTATTAAATGGATAGTTAAGATTGTATTTTTTATTAACAAAAAACTTAATACTTTTTGTCTTTCTTTTTCCAGAGGTTACAGCAGATGTGTCATCTCCTTTAAAATAATTAATAACATAACAAGGATTATAATTATTGATATCTCTTGAAAGTAGAACGCCTGATATCTTTATATTTTTTACCATTTTTTGAACAAGCACTTCATTATTTTTTCCTTTGCCTCTTTTATAAGAGTCAATCACAAGATTAATTTTTTCTTCTATCATTGTTTTATTAACACTAGGTACATTTAAGAATGAACTATAATAGCCAGCAAGAGAATTTTTTTTTGAATCCTCATCCGATGCTGAGGACCTTACTGCAATCAAACCTTCAAAGCTTTTGTTTATGTTGTTTAAAAAAATATTCTTATTTTTTTTAAAATCAGAAACCTTAAAATATAAAAATTCTGGTACATTTATTTTTTTATTTTTGAGTTTTATCAAATTTTGAGCTTTTGAGTTATGCATTTAAAATAAGGTTTTTTTTAAATCTATTTAAATAAATCGTTGTAAATTTCTGTTATATTTGTTTTTTTAATTTTTTCTTCTAAAATTGGTAATATAATTTTTTTTTGATTTTCTTTTGCTTGATGATCTGTGAACCGAATTTTATTATAAATTTTAACGTTTTTTAAATTTTGAATAGTATTTTCTTTTGAATGGATTTTTGCACAGGTTTCAATATATTCATCATTAATTTGATAATTAAAAAATAATAAAATTTCTTTAAAAGACTTACTACTATTATTTACTAGTTGTTTATAATTGATAACTAAGTAATCTTGATTTTTTTTGTGATTTTTAAAGAAATTTTTCCAATAATTTATATATTTATCATAATTGTTAATTCTTGAAACCAAAATTTTAGAATTTACAAAAAACTCTTTTGAGTTATCTGCTTTTCTTGCATGATATGTGTGGCTTGTGTAAGATGAAATTATCTGATCTATCGGGTCTCTAAATAAGACTACTGGTCTAATTTGGTTGATCTTATATAGGTCAATTCTCTCAAGTGGAAAACGACTCATGACAAACTTCTCTTTTTCATAGTCTTCATGCTTCACAAAATTTGTGTTATCAATTCGACCTCTTTCAACTGTTATTTGATTCCACAAGTCTGGAGATTGTAATTGTGATCCAGAAAAAAACATGAAATTATTTATATTGTCATATTTTGGGATACCATTGCCAATATTGTGCAATAATTCAAAATAACTTTGAAGCATTAGTCTAACATAAGTGCTACCTGAACTAGGTGTAGAAATTAAAAAATTTACTTTTTCCTTGTCATAACTTATTTGATCTTTAAAAATTTCTTTAAATATATTTTTTTTAATTTTTTTCATTTTTTCTCTAAAGATTAAATTTGCTATAAATCTTGTATAAAAACTTCTAAACCCTTTTTTATGATGATAATTTGGATAAAAGTTAATTTTTGTAAATTTAGTAAGTTTAATTAGTTTCCACCTTATGTCTGAATTTAAAAAATTTTTAAATTTATCTAGCATAAACTTTTTTTAATCAGCAAATTGTAAAACCACCATCGATTACTAAATTTTGCCCTGTTGTATAATTGGTTAATTCACTTGAAAAATATAATAAAGCCATACCTAAATCATCTGGTTTTCCCATTCTTTTGAGTGGAACTTTGTTTGTATATTTTTTAATAAATACTTTATTTTGCTTAACCGTATTTAAAATACCACCTGGTGAAATACAATTTACAGATACATTGTATTTTGATAAAAAAACTGCAAAATATTTTGTTATTTGTATAATAGCAGCTTTTGAACCCCCATAAATTTCTGAACTTATTCTGTCTTTTTTTCCATAAATTTTAAAATCAGGACTTCTGACTCCGTAAATAGATCCAATATTAATAATTTTGCAGTTATTTTTTTGAATTTGGTAAAATGCTTTAATTAAATTTATTGTACCAATTATGTTTGTGTTTGATGTTAAGGTTAACTCCTTTTTATTTCTTTTTGAAAAATGAGTGACAGGATTATATGCAGCTCCATTAATGATTATATCAATTTTTTTTTCTTTTTTTTTTATATATCTTAAAACTTTTAATAATTGTTTTTCATTTGAAATATCAACCTTTTTGAAAAAAAAATTTTTATTATATAAAGATTTTTTTTTAACTTTATCCAGTCCATAAACTTTGCAACCTAAATTTAAAAAAAAATTAGAAATATATTCACCTAGTTGACCACTAGATCCGGTTAATACTAATGTTTTATTATTATAATTTAAAATATTTTTTAATTTTGTAGAATTCATGATCTGTTATAATTTTAAATATCTTCCCATTTAATTGGAGTGTCTTTTAAAATATTTTTTTTTACAATTCTATTTATGGCTAGCTCAAAATATTTAGGCAATAAACCTCCTCCTGGACCTTTAATGATCATATTATTTTTATTTAATATTTCACCTTTTTTGATATCTCTTTTTGCATGTATACTTTTCCTTTGAGTGTTAATTACAAAATATTCACTTGGTTGAATTTTTTTTTCTCCTGTTCCTAAAATTTTTTCTGATCCATGACAGAATCTAACTAATTTTTCCATTTCTTTCGGCTCTGATGAGAGGATATGATCTGGACCTTCAAAAGTTTTATCTAAAGTGAAATGTCTTTCAATAATATTACAACCCAAACCTACAGACATTAATGAAACTTCAATACCTGGAAAATGGTCAGATAAACCAACTGGAATATTAAAACTATTTTTTAAAGTATTAATTGCTTTTAAATTTACTTCATTTTCGTTAGCTGGATATGATGATAAACAATGTAGAAGTACAAGATTTTTATTGCCTGTTTCTTTGAAAGCATTAATCGCGTCTTCAACAATACTTAAATTTGACATTCCTGTCGACAATATTAAAGGTTTTCCTGTGTATCCAATTTTTTTAATTAAAGGTAAATTAACAATATCTACTGATGCGACTTTATAAAAATTCACTTTAAGTTTTTCTAAAAAATCAACATCATCTAAATTGAATGGTGTAGAAAAAATTTCGATTTTCTTCTTTTTAGCATACTGGAAAAGTTTTTTTTGTTCTTTATGAGTTAAAGAAAGTCTATCAAACATTTCATATATACTTTCTTGTAAACCATCAGCTTTTTCTACATATTTAGCAGATTTCGTAATCTTAGATACTCTAGAACTAGCTTTAAAAGTTTGAAACTTTATTGCATCACAATTAGTTTTTTTAGCCTCATCTATTAACTTTTTACCTAGTTCAAAACTACCATTATGATTTAAACCAGCCTCAGCGATAACATAAGTTGAAAAAGAATTTCCAACGTATTTTTTTCCTAATTTTACTTTTTCATTAAGCTTATATGAAATATTATTTTTTTTTAAGTTATCTTGCATTAAATTTTTGGAATCAATTATATCAACTAAATCCATTGATTTGTGAAATAAAATTTGACTATCAGAGTACTCAAAATCCCCACCTGTTCCAAGACTATATAGTCTATCAAATCTGCCCACAAAAAAATTTGTTTTTGACAGTTCGTATTTATAATCTGTAAATTGGACTGGATATACAAAATCTTCTTTGTTTTCTGAAAAGTTCAATATTTCATTTTTTTTCACTAATTTTGTCTTAATTAAGTCATCAGAGATTATCTTTTTGATGTCTTTAAAATTAATTTTATCAATCTTATCATTTTTTGAATATGTAATTTCGGCACACAAATAAGTAGTTTTACTATCAGATAAAAAAGGACTCATAGTTTTTGGTTCAGATATCCGATTAAAAATTAAGTCTTTTGCTGGATAATAAAGCCAGTTTACATTTTTAGGTAAAACTCTTTTTTTATTTACACTTATATAAATTGACCTAATACCTCTAAACTTTAATTTACTTTTGTAGCCAAGAAGATTTGCCGTAAGAGTGATAGGTAATGTTGATATAATTAAGGTATTTTCATCAATATCAATACTTTTGTTTTTAGAAATCTTTATTTTTTTAAGTTGAGTATCTTGATACTCAAAACCTTTTACCTCTGTATTTAAAAAAACTCTTCCATCCTTTCTTAAAATTTCGTCTTTTAAGTAATTGTATATTGGACCTGTGCCATACTTCCCAACAGCTGTATATTCGTTAACAAAAAAAGGACTAGATTTATCTGTTAGTTTTATTCTTTTTGGTGCCCAGTCTGCTGTCATTTCATTTACATCAATACCCCATACTTTCTCAGGATAATTTTTAAAATACATTTTTGCTAAAGTGGCTCCTAATTGATTTTTAATGTGATCAAAAAAATTTGTAGATTTTTCTTTTTTAGAATTTAATTCTTTTAATTCTTTTAATTCTTTAAATATCTTAAGTTTAAGATTTTTAGGATATTTGCTTATTGACTCTCTTGAAAGTGGATAATGATAAAGTTTGTCTTCCAAAACATTTTTTGACCAATATTGCCCTTTATGTAATAATTTTCCAAAATTTTTATTCCAAAAATCCCAGAGTTTTTTATCTGGTGTATGAAATATATGCGGCCCAGTGTCTAAAATATATTTTTTCCATTTCCAGCTTCTACACATACCACCTACAATATTTTGTTTTTCCAGGATCTTAACTTTCCAACCTCTCTTCGACAAAAGCCATCCTGTAATAATACCTGAAGGTCCTGCTCCTAAAATTATAGCTTTTTTATTTTTATCCATTTATTTAAAAATAATTTTTTTCTTAAAAATCTTTTTTAATGCAAAAGCAATTTTTTTTTTTGAAAATTTATTAATTCTCATAAAATCACCCATTCCATCACACATACCAAAAATTATATTTGGGCTTGTAGGATTATCTGTAATCAAATCAAATTTCTGCCCAAGGAGACCTTGGGAAACCAATCTATAATTATCTTTTATTTTTATTTGATAATCTTTATAAATTTCAAATTTTTTAAATGCCTCATTTCCCTCTAAAAGCATATCTAAAGAAGGGGAAACATCCAGTCTATAAACAAAAATTTTGGACTCATTTAAAAGCTGTAAAGTTTTTGGGTCAAACATTCCTTTACCTATATCAACTAGTAAAACATTTTTTTTTAAATTTTTAATATTTTTAATATTCAAAATTCTTTTTTGGTTAGCTGCACATAAAATAACATCATATATTTTTAGATTATTTTTTAGTGATATTATTTTTTTTGCTTTTGCAATAGTGCCTTTAGGTTTGATAAAATTAATTACACTACACATTTCATCTAATCTTTTTTTATTTCTTCTAAATAAATGAACTTCAGCACCTCTTTCTATTAATCTAAGACCTAATTTAAAACCTATATTACCCGCTCCCAAAACTAGAATCTTTTTCCCAGAAAGGTTTCTTACCTCCTTTTTAAAACATATTGTTAGAAGATCTTCAGCTGAATTTACAGTAAGATCATTTGCTTTATAGAACCTCAAGTATGTTTTGGTGATATTTTCTTTAATAGTTCTTTCCACATTAACAATCTTGTTTTTTGTTAATTTGAAAGACTTTTTTTCTGTATCAACAAAAATCACGTCAAAATTTCCATCTACTCTTTTTGCAATTTTTTTTGCAACCGAATCATCAAATAAAACTATTCCAAAATAAATATAATTTTTAGTTTTTCTTATTGGTGTTGTATAAAATAAAACTTTTTCAAACTTTTTCGTATTAGAAATAAAAAAAGCTGTCTTTTTTCTCTCTAATTTTGCAACTTTTTTTATATATAAAATTTTTTCTTCAAAATCTTTAAAATAATTATTCATTTATTCCTTTTATATTTGTAAGTCCGTATTTTACTCTTCAGTATATTTTTCTTATTTTTTAAGGATTTTGATATTGTTGAAAATACATCATCTACTTCATTTAAGTATTTTTTAACTATTTCTTTTTTATGAAAATAAGAAACATAAATTAAATTTGTTGCTAAAAATTTTTTTTTAAGCATTAATTCAGTAAAAAGAGTATTTAAGTATTCTTCTCTCTTATTGTACAAAAAGTTGAAATTAATAACCGTATTAATTTTATTAACACTTAGTTTAATATTATGTTTTTTTGAAGATTTAATTAATCCGTCTCGGATAGTTTTTCCAATTTCTATATTATGTTTGAATACATTATATTTTTTATGGTAATTAATAACAGCTAATGCTGCTGCAAATCCTACTCTTTCTGTCCAGGCAGTGCTGCTAATAAAGGTATCCTGGGCGATATCCATTATTTTTTTGCTCCCTACTAGTGCAGATATAGCATATCCGTTTCCCAATGCTTTTCCATAAACAACTATATTTGGTTTTAACCCAACTTTTTTGTAAACTCCTCCTAAACATTCTCTCCAACCTGATGTTATTTCATCTACGATAAGAATAATTCTTTTTTTAATACAAAGCTGATTTAATTTTTTCACAAATTTTTTTTCTAAATAAGAAAAACGAGATGGTTCAATCACTATAGCTGCTATGTCATTTTTACTAGTTAATTTAACTAATTTATTTATATCGTCTGAATTAAATGGAATAGCAGAATTTTTAAGCTCCTTGGGGACGCCCAAGGGTTTTAATTTTTTTAAAAGATGATTATTTAAATGATTAATATTTTTTAAATTTGCTGCCAAATACCAGTCATGCCATCCATGGTAACCACAAAAAAGTACTTTGGACTTCCTTGTTTTAGATCTTGCAATTCTTACAGCTAAAGACATTGCCTCTCCTCCTCCTCGTGCAAATTTTACTTGATCTGCAAATTTGTCAACTTTAAGAAGCTCCTTAGCAAGCATAAATTCCTCAATACAATTAAGTGTTGTATTAATTCCTAAATCGATTTTTTTCTTTACGAAAGTATTAATATAAGAATTATTATATCCCAAAACTGATGTACCAATACCCATTATTGACATGTCGATATATTTTTTATTATTCAGGTCCCAAATAAAAACACCTTTTGATTTTGTAAAATATGTTGGCCATCCATTAGGTAAAAATCTTTCTGGTCTTTTTGATAATAGGCCATTTCCACCTGGAATCATTTTTTGAGCTCTCTGCCAAAGTAATTTTGCATTTTTATACATATAAATATTTTTTATCTCTTTTTAAGGATTTTTGCCAACCAAAGTTTCTTTTTAAATTTTTCTGGTAAAAAACTTTTGACGGGTTATTTTTAATTAAATTAATTATTTCATTCATATCAACTGTTAAAAATTTTTTTTTTGGAAAGCTATCTATTATAAAACTAAAAAGTTTAAAATCTTCTTTTATATCTATTGTATATCTATATTTTGAAAGACTTTTTTTTAGTTTTAATTGTGAGGTGTTAAATTTTTTTGAACTCCACATATACTTTGTCACATGTTCTTTTTCTGAAGGAAGAAATGCTGATTTAAAAGTTTTAGTGAGAGTTTTGATTGTAAAAATTTCAATGTCTGAGCCATCAGGATAACTACAGGGCAAAGGATATGTGTTAGCTAAGTAATCATATTTCTTTTTAGTTTGAATTTTCATCATTTTTTTTAATGTAAAAGTATCTACAAAAGGACAATCGCTAGTCAATCTAATAATATTTTCAGATTCAAATTTTTTTGCAGCAAAGTAATATCTTTTTAGAACATTATCACTATCACCCCTGAATAGTTCAATTTTTTTTTTTTTACAAAATTCTTTAAAAATATCATCTTTTGGTTGTTTAGTAGTTGCGATTATTATTTTTGAAATATCTTCGATTTTTTCTAATCTAGAAATCAATATATCTAGAGGAGAAATTTTTTTGTGAGTTTTCAAAGCTTTTCCTGGTAACCGAGTTGAGCCCATTCTTGCCTGTATAATTACATGAAACATATTTTTATATTATTAATTTTCGAATAATTTCTTCATTTTAAGTAAGAACTATTTTTTTATAATTAAATAATCTCCTAAAATTATGCCGTCTAAATTAGTTTGATAAAAAATATTCAAAGCCTCATTTTCATTATTAATTATTGGCTGTCCGTGAGTATTAAAAGAAGTATTAAGTAAGCCGAAAGTGCCTGTTAGCTTACCAAATTTTTCAATTATTTCATAATAAAACTTATTATCTATTTTGCTAAGAATTTGAGGTCTGCAAGTTCCATCATATGGATGAGTAGCTGCAATTAATTTTTTTTTACCTGCTTCGGTAGTATCAAGACAATTAGTCATGTATTTGTAATTTTCAAAACTTGAGGTTTTTTTTATATGAAAATATTTTTTTGCAGATTTATCAATGACTGTAGCCGCAAAAGGCATCCAAAAATCTCTGTTTTTTACTGTCTCATTAATCTTTTTTATATTATCTCGATTTTGAGGGTTGCAGATAATTGACCTGTTACCTAAGGATCTTGCTCCAAATTCTGCCTTCCCCCTACAAATTGCTAAAATTTTATTTTTACTTAATAATTCAGCTGCTTTATCAGAAATTTTTTTTTTATATACAATATATTTTTTTTTAGAAATTAGTTTAATTTTTTTGTCTACTATGGAGTTAGAAATTTCGTAACCTAAATAAGCATTATTTAATGGCTCAGTCAGTATCCTTTTTGTTAAGCAGTAAGCGTAACATGCACCCATTGATTGAGAACTATCATCTGGTGAAGGAGGAACATAAACAGAACTTACTTTTGATAGTTTTGAAATTTCTAAATTTGCTTTAACGTTCATTGCTACTCCACCAGCAAAACCAATATGTGAAAATTTTTTACTTGAAATACAATTTGAAACCCATTTTGTAATTAAAAATTCAGTGTATTTTTGAAGCGCTCCAGCAATAGAGTCGAATCTTTGACCATCCAAAATTTTTTTAAAATAAAAATAAAAATCTTTAGGGTAAGATCTATTTAAAAATTTTTTTCCTTCAACCACTTGAAAAGTTTTAAACTTATTGAATAAATTTTTTAAATATTTTTCTTTACAGTAAGGAGCCATTCCCATGACCTTATATTCATGCTCATTCGGTTTAAAACCTAATATCAAAGTTATATATCTATACATTCTGGCAATAATATTATTTCCACCCTCTACAATTAATTTAAAATTAAATTTTGTTTTTGATTTGTAAAATTTGTAACAAGAGTAATTTATAAAGTCGCCAAAAGCATCAAGTGTGGCAATAGTTGCATTTTTTTTATATAAATTGCCTGAACCGTATGCATAAGCAGCATGACCGAATGAATGCTTTATAAAATGTATTTTTTTTTTATCAACTTTTAAATGATGTCTAATTGTTTGAATTCTTATTTCTTGACCTAAATCAAGAATTTTTTTATTCGAGACATGGTCAGACGTTTTGTAAAGTTGATTAATTTTTTTTTTCCAAAATTTTTTTCCTGGATATTGATCTAAATCAATTTTTTTTTTAAAAAATTTTAAGAAAGATTTTTTTTGCTTTTTATAGATTCTTGGAAACCAAATATTTTTTTGTTCTTCAATATAATCATTAACTGTAAAATTAGTATAATGTCTTACTAAACTATAAGATGGGGACCAATATTTTGATATAAAACATATAGCGTCAATTTGTTGACTCTTTGTGCCATTTTTTTTTAGAACATAATTAATAGCATTCTTTGGATAGGTTTCGTCATTTTTTTTTCTAGTGAATCTCTCTTCACTGGCACATCCTAAAATTCTCCCATTTACCATTAAACTTGCTGACGAATTTTGTTCCCAGTTAATTCCTAAAATTATCTCAGTATTTTTTTTCATTTATTACTTATCAATTTTACAAATTTCTGATTGGTCCAAATCAAATTGCTCAATAAAGTTAAAGCACTTAATTAATAATTAATTGACATTTTGTTCAATTTTTGAACAGTATAGTATAAGATTTTTAATGTACAACTATTATAATTAATTTTTAATTATCTAAATTGTAGAAAAAGATATGATTAAATATACTTTTATTGAAAGCTGTTATCAATTAAAAGATCAAAAGTGTTATTTTGTTAATGAATAAAAGAAATAATAAATTTATAAAAAGTTGTAAGATTTGCAAAAACAGAAAGTTAAAGTTTGCATACAAACACGATAAAAAAAGTTATTATGTTTGTGTTAGATGTAATTTCGTTTTTCAAAATCCAATACCTTCATTGAATGAGTTAGAAGTCTACTATAGTAAAAAATTCTTTGATGAAAATTATTTTAATCAAAATAGAGAGTTAAAGTTAAGAGATAAGCAGTATACATTAGATAAACAAATTTTGCTTAAACATTTCAAAGACGATAAAAATAAAAAAATTCTAGATTACGGATGTGGAAATGGAAATTTCTTAGCAAAATTTAAGGCAAAAAAGTTTGGTTTTGAATTTAATAAAAGTGCGAAGTTGAATAAGACAATAAAAAAATTAAGTTTGGTAAGTATTAAAAAAGAAAAATATGATTTAATCATAATGAGAGGAGTAATTGAACATATCCCTAATTTTGATGAAGTAGTGAAAGGATTGTGTAAACGCTTAAAGAAAGGAGGATTTTTTTACATTACTGCAACGCCAAATACTAACAACTTAACTTTTTTACTTTCTCCAAAAGATTTTAATCAAAATGATGTTAGACACATATACCATTTTAATAACGTTAATTTGAGTATGTTTTTTTTACAAAATAATTTATTTAACATTGAGACTGTATACCAATATGCCAACACTCCTTACGCAAAATACTTAAATGACTTTAAATTCTCAAAAACACAACTTAGAAATTTTGTAAGTGTAAATGATATAAAATCAAAGTCTCCACCTGGAGTTGGAAATATGATTACATCTATATTCAAAAAAATGATTTAATTATATCAAACAAAATGACTAAAAAATCACTTTTAAAAGATCATTTTCTTAAAAAAATTTTTAAAGAGAAATTTATCTTTTACAAACCCAAAAATAAGTTAAATAATAATTTACTATTTGTAGATAGAGAGAGAGTTGATACAATTTTCGATTTTTCAGTTTTGTCTTTAGCAATTTCTAATAAGTATAATCTTAATACAATAATTTTATCTGATCAGAAAAAAAATTCCTTAATAACAAAGATATATAAAAAACTTGGGTATAACAGGTTTGTTAGTGGATTTTCTACTAATAAAGTTTTTAGTAAACCATTTATTTCTTTTAAAACTATATTATATTTTTTTTATTCCTCATTTTTTACTTATATTTTTGGTTTTAATTGGCTAATTAATAAATTTCATATAAATCAAATTTATATAGGTGATTTAATTTATGACACTAACATTAGATACGAGAAAAGATTTTTAAATCCAAAGGCGGATATTTACTTTTTAAAAATTTTGTTTTCAAGCATATTTAGATTTTTTTTAATAAAGGAATATCTTATAAGCTATAATATAAAAAAAATTTTGGTTGGAACCGAGACTGGATCAAGAAACCATGGAATTGCATTAAGAATTTCTTCAAAGTTAAACATAAAAAATTATACCTTTTTTAGATTTGATAGAAGGGGTATCAGTATTATTTCTCATGAAAAAAATTATTATAAAAATGGAATTGGAAACATTTCAAAAAAAGAATTTAAAACAATAGCAAAAAGAATCGATATTAGTAAAGTTAACGACTTCTATCTCAAGCGGAGAAAATTTAAAACCGATAATTGGTACTCGCGTAATGATCATTCAAAAGCTAATATCGGTAGTCCTGAGGGTTTAAAATTTATAAATTCACTGTCAAAAAAGAAAGCAAAGATAATTCTCTATGCTAGCCACGCTTTTGCAGATGCTCCTCATGCGCCTGGGAGTTTTATATTTAATGACTATTTTGAACAATTCAAAGAAACCCTCAAACACGCACGAAATGATAATAAAAATATTTGGATATTTAGAGCACATCAAAATTCAAGAATTTTAAATGAAAAAAAAATATTTCGAGATCATATTTTTTATGAAAAAAAGAAAAATATTCTTCTATGTCCAGATAATGTTCCAATTCAAAAACTACTAGATAAGTGTGATGTAATTATTACTGGAAGAGGAACAATTGGATTTGAGTCTGCTGCATTAGGAAAAAAGGTTATAGTGGCTGGTGCTGCTCCTTACTCAGAATTGGATATAGTGTATCAACCACTGACACAAAAAGAATATTTTCAGTATATTAAAAACATTGAAAATTTAAAATTTGACTCCAATCAAATTAAAAAGGTATCAAGGCAATTGATATATATTTTTGAAAATAGTTTAAACGTAAAAACCATTAAAATTAAAAATTTGTATGCGAAACCAAATTATGATCACTATATCAGAAATTTTTTAACATTTGATTATACATACGATATTTTATCAAAAAATATTTTTCTCTCTCAATTATACAAAAAATTGTTTAAGATAATCTAAATACCAAGAGATCAATTTTTTGGTCAATTTGACATTTTTAATGCTATTTTCATCTTTAATTTCCTAATTACAAAACTTTATCATATATTAAAGTATGTGTGGATTTGTGGGGTTTATAAATAATCTAAATACAAAGAGTCTTGATAAATCTGTTATTCTAAATATGAATCAGGCTCTTTATCATCGTGGACCTGATGATCAAAGCTATTTGAAAACTGAAAAATTATCAATAGGTTTCAGCAGGCTTTCAATAATTGATTTAAATTCTAGAAGCAACCAACCAATGACTACAAACAATCAAGAATTTATTATAATTTTCAATGGTGAGATTTATAATTATTTAGAATTAAAAAAAGAGCTAGAAAAATTTTATAAATTCACCACCCTTGGAGATACTGAGGTACTTCTAAATTCCTACAAACTTTGGGGTATAAGTTGTTTGGACAAAATAAAAGGAATGTTTTCATTTTGTATATACGATAAAAAAAAAGATATTCTTTTTTGTAGCAGAGACCATTTTGGACAAAAACCGTTTTATTATTTTTATGACGGTAAGACCTTTGCATTTTCCTCCGAATTAAGAAGTCTCATGAAGTTCCCAATTATTAAAAATAAATTGAATAAAAAAGCTATTTCAGATTATTTACATTATGATGCTTTTGTTGGTGACTCTACAATTATTCAAAATTGTTTTAAATTAAAACCAGCAAATTATTTAATTTATGATTTCAAAAAACAAACTTTAAAAATTTCAAGATACTGGAAAAACAACTACCAAAAAAAAAATTCGCCTTTTATTCAAGAAGAGTTTGAGAGTACATTTCAAAATTCATCAAAAATTCATTTAAGGTCTGATGTGCCAATAGCTATATATTTAAGTGGAGGAATTGACTCAACTTCAATCGCCTGTATGTCAAAAAAAGTTTTAGCATACGAAAATTTAAAAGCTTTTACACTTAAATTTGGGGAGAAAAGTTATGATGAAGATATAGAAGCAAAAGACACTGCCAATAAATTGGGAATTCCAATTGAAACTGTATTAATTAAAGAAAAAGAAATATCCCATAAGATTTCCAATCTTATAAATAAATTAGACGAACCCCTAGCAGATGTTGGTTATATTTCAACAGGTTTAATTGCAGAAAAGCTCCAACAAGAGAAATTTAAAGTTGTACTTTCCGGTGATGGAGGTGATGAATTATTTGGTGGATATGAGCCTTTCCTAAAATTAAAGTATTTTAATTTTTTAAGAAAAAGTTTTCTTTCTAAAAAATTAATAAACATGTTTTCAAAAGTTTTAAAAGATGATTTTAGTTATATGCACCTAGCATACAAAATTGAAGTATTTAAAAAGGGATTTTCATCTGAGGATGATTTTTATAACTCAAGATGGCTTTGTTCTTTTTTGCCCGAAGAAATAAACGAAATTTTAAAGGAGGGAGATTTTAAAGATAAATTTATAACTTTTAAAATTTACGATTATATTAATGAAATAATTAAGGAGACAAATTCGATTGATCAATATGATAAATTACTTAATCAATATCAAAATTATTATCTTCCTGATTTAATTTGTAGCCATACTGATAAGGCTAATATGATATTTTCAATTGAAGCAAGAAGTCCATTTTTAGATAAAGATCTATTTAATCTAATGAATAGCGTAGAAAATAAAAAAAAGTATAACTCAAAATATTCAAAAATTTTTTTAAGGAATTTTTTAAATAAAAATGGTCTTCTCAAAAGTGCAAAGCAAATAAAAAAAAAAGGTTTTGCTTTTCCTGTAGCAAAGTTAATCAATACTGTTTTAAAAGAAAAAATAGAAAAAAGTTTTAAAAAAAATAATTGCTTAGATGATATAATTGATTCAAAATATATTTATAAATACCTTGACGATCATTTTGAATATCGTAAAAATAATTTTAAAAAAATTTGGAATTTGTATGTGTTAAATGAATGGATTAATTTTAATCTTTAATTTTTTTAATAATTTTATTTATAATATAAACAGATTTTAGAGCATTTATATTATTTTTAATTAAATTTTCTTTATTCGATAAAATACTTTCGATCATTCTATCTAATGGATTTCCTTTGAATAGCAGAAAATTAATCTTATTTATGTTGTGTATCTTTTTATGAGAATTAAATGAGTATATAAATTTAAATGTAAATTTTTTTACTTCAAATGAATAGCTCAATTCTCCTTTAAAATTTTTAATTAAATTAAATTTTTTAAAATTTTTTAAATCTATTAATTCAGACAAAATATAGAGATCGTGGTAGGCATATCTGAAAAGTATATCTTTTTTATCATTACTAAATTTTTTTCTAATTATTATATTTCTTTTCTTCAGCCTAACTTTATTTTCCTTAAACTTTTCAATATCTGAAATATATAAATTACATTTATTTTTTTTCGCTTTTTTTATAAGATCTTCAGTTTTTTTAGTTTCAAATGTTAAGGGTTTCTCACAAAATATATTTTTGCATTTAGGAATAAAATACTTGCAAATCTCATCATGTTTACTTGTGTTTGTTAATACAAATATCCAATCAATATTTTTACAATTTATTTTTTTATAATTATCTTTACTTCTAAGTATTTTGATTATTTTTACTTTTCTTTTAAGACATGAAATAAAAACTTTACCCCATTTTCCTTTTCCTAAAACTATTACTCTTTTTTTCTCATTAAAAAGATTAAGTGACATCCGAATACCAATTATTTCCAATTCGCATCTTTTTATTTTGCTTTCTTAATTTTATTGGACCTAAATTAAAAGGGATATCGAATTCTTTATCTTTTTCTGCTTGGTTCACAAGTGCAGTTAATACATGATCAAATGAGTCCATAAATCTTGAGTCATCTTGTTCAAATTCAAGCGCTTGATTTTTTTCTAAAAATTTTTTGATTATACTTTCTAAAGACTTGTCTTTACTTATTCTTCCAATAATCATTTTTTCATTACCTTCTCTATTTAAAAAACCAGCCTCTCTGAATAAAAAAACATCACCATATAAATCAATAGCAACAGAAATCTGAGTAAAACCAAATTTTCTCATTTGTTTTCCATTTACCTTAGTTAATCCGCTATCAGCCTGTCCTTTGAAAAGAGTTTCTAAAGAATAACCATAATCTACATAAAGATTAGGACATAATTTTTTTTTCAATTCTTCAAATTTAAAAATATTCTCTTGAAGTTTTTTTCTTTCCTCTGAATTCATTGATTTATCTAGTCTATATTTTCTTTCTGTATCTCTTTCGGTAGAGTGATCAGTGACACTTTGATAATCATCTCTTAAAGTTAAAAAATTGACCCCTTCACCATTTAAAACATTTTCATTAATTCTTTTTATTAATTCTGGAATTTGAAGAAGTTGATGTAAATTTTCTGGAATTATAATAAAATTAAACCCAAATTTTAAATTTTTGTTAATCTCATTTCTTTTTTTTAAAAAAGATATAGTGTTATTATATACTTGCTTAAAACCTTTTTTTACTCTTGTAATAAATTCATAACTGTCAACGTCTACACCGTATAAAGAAATTCTAAGAGAGTCCGCATCCCAAACTCCAGGATTTTTTTCTAGAAAACTTTCTGTCAAAGAATAACCATTAGTGATAATTGGTAATTTTATATTTTTTGATTTAGCATAATTAACTAATTCACCAATCTTGGGATTAGTTAATGGCTCCAATCCACCAGAAACTGAATATGAAGTATAATCAGGACTATCGTCAAAAAGTTTTTTATACATTTCCAAAGAATCATCGATTATATTTAATGGATATTTTGCTTTTTGATTACGACCACAAAAACCACAATAAAACATACATGAAACTCCAGGAAATAAGGCAATTCTCTTTGGAAAACTATATTCATTTTTAATTGCTTTCTCTGTTAAATTAGAGAAAGGTATAACAGAATTCCAATATTTTTTCGCAAACCCATTTTTTAAAATCAAATTTTGTAATAAATCAGTTTCTGAAATTAATTCATTAATTTTTAATAATTGATCTTTATTTAATTTAAATTTTTCTGAAATTTCTTTTTGTGTTACCCATGGTTTATTTGAAAAAGTTTTTACTATCTCTTTGATTATATTAATTTGACTATCTAAATTTTTTTTTTCAATTTTAGGATTGGTTAATAATATCTCATCATAAAATTTTTTTTTTACAAAGTCTGCATGAATATCATCTGTTGCTTTAACCCATTCAATTAATTTATCATCAATATACATTAGATTTTTTTTAACAACTCTTTTGCAGTAGTAATTGAAGTATTCCACTTTCCTGAAAAAAGTGTGATAATCTTATTATTTACAAAATCTATTCTATTCAATCTTTCGTCTGTGTTTTCTTTATTCAGCTCAATGGCTCTTATGAGATAAAATGATCCAATAAATTTAACTTTATCCGAAAATTTAAAAAAATTTTTTCCATGCTTTATAATTTTTAAAAAATTTGAATATTTTTTATCTCTTATTAAGCCCTTGTGAACTAAATTTGACTTATATGATTTAAATTTTGGGAAATAACTTTTTTTAATTTCTATTTTAGAGAATTTGTTACTACTTAATAAATGATATTTTGTTCCTACATATGGATCTAAACACAAAAACTGTCCATCTAATATCATATAGCTTTTATTATTAAACGTTTTAGGTAACTTTACAACGGTTTTTTCGACAAGTTCAAATTTATATTTTTTTTTAACTTTAATTCCAAGATTTTTTAATATCAAATTATTATTTTCGTAAGCAGCTATAATTACCTTATCGTATTTTTTTAAATCATTTCTATCAAATTTTTTTTTTAATTTAAGATTTATATTTTTTGACTTCTTTATTTTTTTCTTAATAATCTTTTTAATTTTGAAAATGTTGATATTCTCTTCTGCAGAAGATATTGATCCATTAACATTTTGTAATTCATCTAAGAAAACTTTTTTAAATGGTAACTTATTTCTTTTTAGAAAATTGATATATTTATTGTATGAAGTTTTAGTCTTTTTTTTCGCTATTCCGTAATAATTATTAGTATTACCAAATATATTTTGACCATAAAATTTCAAGAAATCTTTATTTGAATTTTGGACTTCTAACAATGTTTTAATGGACCTTGGATAATGATATCCTAAATGAAATCTTAATTGATTAGATGATGATGCACCTTTAAAAATATTATTTTCTTTTTCATAAATATCTACTTTAAATTTTCTACTTAATATTAATGCTGCACCAACTCCAAAAAAGCCTGCACCTACAATTGCGATTTTTTTCATGTAATTTATTTTGGTTTATTTTAAAAAAAAAATATCCTTTTTGAGTCTATAAATCAAACCGATTACCTCAAAAAAAGCACCAAACACTTTAAATCTACTAAATTTAGAAACTCCATGTTCTCTTTTGAAAAAATTTACTTTAACTTCACAAAATTTAATTTTTTTATGCATGGCACTAATTGCTATATATCTGTGATAATTTTCTTTAAAAATTATATTTTTTATGTTGTCATGTTTAATTAGCATGAATTGCGGGCTGGGGTTTTTGACATTTTTTATTCCAAGAAATACATTTAATATTGCTTTATAAATAGTCCCACAAAATTTTATGAAAAAAGAATAATCTTTATCTTGATATCCAATTACTAAATCATAACCAGCACTAACTTTATCAAGAAATTTTTTTATATCTTTTGGATCATCTTGATAATCACCATCCATAAATAATAAAAAATCAGAATCTATTTGATTAATGGCCTTTGCAATAGAAAAGGTTTTTCCAATATTATGCTCATTTTCAATTATTTGAATTTTATTTTTTTTATTTTTTTCTATAAAAGATTTTACAAGATTTTTACCATTATCAGTTGAACAATCATCAATTAAAAATACTTCACAATTAAAACCATTTATTTGTGACAGCTCATTAACAAGATCTTTTAATAATCTTAAAATATTTCCTTCCTCATTAAAAAATGGTATTACTACGGTTATTTTTTTCATTAGAATTATTTGCTTATATTATTATTTTTTTGATTTTTATATAAAGAACTAATTACTACATCATTTACTGTTATATCATTATATCTATGAAATTTATCTAAAAGTGATAATTCATTTTTTTGTTTTTCATCAAAAATATAGTAATTTGTGATCACATAATCAGCTTTATCTATACTACTAGCTATGTTGAATCTATTTCTTTCATCTTCTTTAAGAGAAAAAAGAGAATAGAATAGCTTATTTTCACTAAGGTTATAAATTTCTATTTTTTTTCTTTTATCTATTTCTAATATCTTATGTAATTGTTGTTTATTACTTAAGGCCCAATAATCCATATCAAATTTTTTATTAAAATCTTTATCTGCAAAAGAATTAAAGAATACTTGTTGATTGGGGTGATTATTAAAATTCCAATTCAAAAGATAAAGGATATTGATTATAGAAATAAAAAATATAAATGACCTTAGTTTATTATTTTTTATAATCAAATTATGTAAACCATAGATAGCTAGAATTACTATTGATGGATAAAGATAATAAAAATGTCTCCAACCATTATAAAGGTTTGGTTGAAAAACAATAATAACAAAAACATGACCTAAAATTACAAAAAAGAAATATAAATTCAGAATAAAGGGCTTAGTGAAATTATCAGAATTTCGTAGAGAATTTTTTAAAATATAAAACAATCCAATAAAAAAAAATATTATAAATAATATCGGTGTGGTGATAGCAATCCATTGAGGTATATAATAACCTGGCAATGAGCTACTTAAATAAAACTTTTCATTGAAAAAACTTTGGATAATATAATCCCATTTACTCATTTCTTGAAAAGCTATCAAAAAATTATTAATAGGATTTGTCCATAAAAAAGGCCAAAATAAATAAATAAAAATTAGTGAGCTTAAAAAATAAAAAAATATAAAATATATTTTTTTTCTATAATTTTTGTTTTCATTTTGAGCCAATAAAAAAATAAACAAGGAATTTTGAAATAAAAAATAAATTCCTGCAATTCTATGATCGATAATTAATGCGGTAAATAAAGAACAAAGTAAGAGGTTTTTATAATTTTGGTTTAAATAAAATTTTAAAAAAAAATAAGATGAAATAATTACAATAGACAGAAAAAATATATCTATATTATTATAAAAACTGTTAGCAAATATTCTTGGTGTTAAGGCTAAAAATAAAAAACCAATTAAAGATATATATTTATTGTTTGTTATTACTAATAATGTCTTATAAAAAAAGATTAAGCTTATAAAGTAAACGATAAAATTAGAATAATGTCTTAATAGAAACTGATTATATTTATCTTTAACATTAAAAATTACCTCTAAAATTCCATTAAAAGCTGAATAATACGATCCATAAGATTTACCAACATAGTCAATGTTTAATAGCTTAATATTTTTATTGCCTAAGACACTGTTAGTAAATTCGGGGAGCATTAGTTCCCCTAAATATCTTAATGTTACAAATCCATGAATCCTGTTTCCGTACTCATCCTGAGATACACCATAATCATCTACGATAAAAAGACATAAAATGAAAAAAATAATAAAAATTGAAATTATTACTAAGCTGTTTTTATCATTGAACATTTAACTTTAATAACTTTTAATAAATCTAATTTCAAAAACAATTTCTATACAAAAATTTTTTTCAGTGCATAAATCAAGCCAATTGAGCTATTAG
>CESI01045562.1_pt1 | contig 48266 bp, 47 predicted proteins | sample 356301 | NCBI WGS metagenome assembly CESI01 (sample SAMEA2621423, study PRJEB7988) | marine metagenome | biome: marine biome (ENVO:00000447); feature: deep chlorophyll maximum layer (ENVO:xxxxxxxx); material: "saline water (ENVO:00002010), including plankton (ENVO:xxxxxxxx)" | depth 40 m | reverse complement strand
CCTGAAGCTAGCGCGTCTACCATTCCGCCATCTGGGCTGATGTTGTGCTATCGGCGTTTAAGCTGCTGCACGGGGGGGGTCAAGAGGCTATTGCATGTCTTTTGAGATGGCTTGTGCTAGAAGGGATGTTGGCGTTGTCTTGGGCGCGCATGTGGGTTGAAAAGGAATGATTTTTGGGAATAGGCTTGTCACGGCACTTTGGTCGGAGTACCTCCGATCGCGAAGGAATTGTTGGGATGGCATCATGTCTAAACTTGTAACTATATACGGCGGATCGGGTTTCATTGGGCGCTATGTCGCGCGGCGCATGGCCAAGGCGGGCTGGAGGGTTCGGGTGGCGGTACGGCGGCCCAATGAGGCAATATTTGTGAAGCCCTATGGTGTTGTAGGGCAGGTTGAGCCGATCTTTTGCAACATTCGTGATGATGCCTCTGTGGCACAGTCGATGCGTGGCGCGGATGCTGTGGTCAATTGCGTTGGTATTTTGCAAGAAACCGGACGCAATACATTTGCCGCGGTGCAAACCGATGGTGCAGAGCGCATCGCGCGTATGGCCGCGACGGCAGGCATCTCGCAGATGGTGCATTTTTCCGCCATCGGTGCAGATCTCGAAAGCGTCAGCGATTATGGTCGGTCCAAAGCAGCTGGCGAGGCTGGGGTTTTGGCGCATATGCCCAATGCCGTGATTCTGCGGCCTTCCATTGTGTTTGGTGCGGAAGATAAGTTCTTCAACAGATTTGCAGGCATGTCACGCATTGGCCCGATTTTGCCTATTGTGGGTGCAAATACTGAGTTTCAGCCGGTGTTTGTGGATGATTTGGCGCAAGCGGCGGTTATGGGCGTTACGGGGACTGCAGCTGGTGGTATTTATGAGCTTACAGGCCCCGAGCGGGACAGCTTTCGCGGCTTGATGCAGCGTATGCTGGATGTCGTGCAGCGCCGGCGTTTGATCGTCGGCATTCCAATGTTTGCGGCCCGTCTCATGGCTTTGGCCTTTGAACTGGGTCATAAGCTGAGCTTGGGCATTGTGCCTTTGGCGTTGACCCGTGATCAGGTGCGCAGCTTGAGTGTAGACAATGTGCCAAGTGGTGCAGAGCTTGGGTTTGAAGATTTGGGCATTGAGCCAACAGCCATGGAAAGCGTTTTGCCAGAGTATCTTTGGCCGTTTCGGGTGTCAGGCCAATATGCGGATATCAAAGCTTCTGCGAAAAACCTAAAAACCTAAAAGCCTAAGCTGCCACTATATCCAATAGCTAAGAGCGCAAGACCAAGAAGTACGCGGTATATTACATAGGGCGTGTAGCTCACGCTGTTCAGCAAGCGCATCATTAGGCTTAGGGCCATTAAGGCAGCGCCGAAGCTGAAGGTGATCACTATTGCAGTATCTCTTAAGGGCACAGTACCGCCAATGAGTTCTAAGGCGGTAAGGGCGCCGGAGGCGAAGATTGTCGGGATTGACATCAGCATTGAGATGCGCGCTGCTTCCTTGCGGGTGAAGCCCGCCCATAGGGCGCCTGTGATGGTAATGCCTGATCGTGAGGTGCCGGGAATCAATGCCATAGCCTGCCAAAGCCCCAACACAAAAGCATCGCGCCAGGTGAGGTCATCCATTTTCCGTTGAGTTTGCGCTTTTTGATCGATCCAATAGAGCAAGATCCCAAAACCTAGCATGGCCCAACCAATGACTGTGATCGACCGCATGGCGCCTGATAGGCCTGTGAGTTTGAAGATCAGACCAGCAGAAATGACTGGGACCGTAGCGATGGCCAAAGCGATCAACAGGCGGGCTGGACGTGCGTTGAATCGACCACGCAGAACCTGTGAAATTCCTTGGAGCGTGAGGCAAACATCTGACCAAAAGTAAATCATCACTGCACATAAAGTGCCGATATGTGCTGCGACATCAATCACGAGCCCTTGGTCTTCTAATCCTGTGAGGCTTGGCAAGAGGATCAAATGGCCTGAAGAGGACACTGGTAAAAACTCAGTTATTCCTTGAATGAGGGCAATCAGAATTAAATGATAAAGGGGCATTTACGGCATTCCTTGCAGCGATATTGGCACAATATACCTCTAAAAAGTAAGCGCCATAGTAAATATAGGGCCAAATCGGACCTAAAAAATGAGTAAATTGATTAAAAAAGTGTCGCCATAATAAAATTCTTACTATATAGGTCACGTCTTCTGACTATAATATGTGGATAGCTCCTAAAAATATAGCGACGTTTCGAATCGAGGATGTGATGGCTGAGAACCCGATGCTTAAATTTGTGAAGATCCCGCGGCTGATGCCGGAAAAACGGGATGCGAAAGATCGTACCCATGACTTTGATGAGATCTACTCTGACTTTGCAGAGGCCAAAGTCGAGGAGCAAGCCAGCCGGTGCAGCCAATGTGGTGTGCCCTATTGCCAAACCCATTGCCCGCTTCACAACAATATTCCCGATTGGCTGCGTCTGACTGCTGAAGGCCGTCTGCGCGAAGCCTACGAGATTAGCCAGGCCACTAATACCTTCCCGGAAATTTGCGGCAGAATTTGCCCGCAGGACCGTCTGTGCGAAGGCAATTGCGTGATTGAGAAATCGGGCCATGAGACAGTGACCATTGGCTCTGTTGAAAAATACATCACAGATACTGCTTGGGCCGAAGGGTGGGTCCAGCCTATAAAACCGGCCTCTGAGCGCGGTCAGTCGGTTGGCATAATTGGTGCAGGTCCGGGTGGCCTTGCCGCTGCTGATATGTTGCGCCGGTCTGGCCTGCAGGTCACGGTCTATGATCGTTACGACCGCGCAGGCGGCTTGCTCACCTATGGCATTCCTGGCTTTAAATTGGAAAAAGATGTTGTGATGCAGCGTATCCAGCAATTGCAGAATGGCGGCATTGAGATTGTGGCAAATTGCACAGTGGGTGTTGATATCAGCTTTGAGGATCTCCGCGCCAAACATGATGCGGTGGTGATTGCCACTGGCGTTTATAAATCCCGTAATTTGGCCGGCCCTGGCGTGGGCGCGGATGGTATAGCCAAAGCGATTGATTATCTGACCGCCAGCAACCGTCATGGATTTGGCGATCATGTACCTGAATTTGCTGATGGCAGCCTGAATGCCGATGGCAAAAAGGTTGTGGTGATTGGTGGTGGTGATACGGCGATGGACTGCGTCCGCACAGCTATCCGCCAAGGCGCCACATCAGTGAAATGCCTTTACCGTCGCGACAAGGCCAATATGCCCGGCTCGCTGCGTGAAACACAAAATGCCGAAGAAGAAGGCGTTGAGTTCGTCTGGCTGACAGCCCCTAAAGGTTTTTCAGGCACGCCGGTTTCTGGCGTCATAGTGCAAAAGATGCGTCTTGGCTTGCCAGATGCCACAGGTCGTCAAAGTCCTGAGGTTATCGAGGGTGCAGATTATGTTGAACCTGCGGACTTGGTAATCAAGGCCTTGGGCTTTGAGCCGGAGGATCTGCCTAAACTTTGGGATGCTGACGGCTTGGCCGTGACGCGCTGGGGCACGATACGTGCTGATTTCGAGACTGGAAAAACCAGCTTGCCCGGCGTTTACGCCATAGGTGATATCGTGCGCGGTGCCTCCTTGGTTGTTTGGGCGATCCGCGATGGCCGCGATTGCGCCACTGCGATTTTGGCAGAACTTGACGGGGCAAAGGCAATCGCTGCGGAGTAATCGCGGCGCAGGTTTAGGCTTCAAGCGGATATGACGAATGTGAAAGAACGATGTCCTTTCTGGGCGTGACAGGAGACCACCATGACAAAATTTGATGCAAGCTGGGTGAAGGCTGAAGAAGCCAAACGCAAGCATATGGCTGAAAATGGCCTTTATTCTGAGGCCGAAGAACATGCAAGTTGTGGCGTGGGCCTTGTGGTTTCTATCGATGGCAAGCCAAGCCGTAAAGTTGTGCAAGCGGGCATCGATGCGCTCAAAGCTGTTTGGCATCGGGGCGCTGTTGATGCGGACGGTAAAACAGGCGATGGAGCAGGCATTCACGTGCAAATTCCAGTCCCATTCTTTTATAATCAAATCGAACGCACCGGCCACACCCCGCGTATGGAAGAGCTTATGGCTGTGGGGCAGGTGTTTCTACCTAGGACCAATTTTGGTGCGCAGGAAACCTGTCGGACGATTGTTGAATCTGAAGTTTTGCGCATGGGGTATTATATCTATGGCTGGCGCCACGTGCCTGTGAATGTGGCCTGCTTGGGTGATAAGGCCAACGCAACCCGCCCTGAGATTGAACAGATTTTGATCTCTAATTCAAAAGGTGTGAGTGAAGAAATTTTTGAGCGGGAACTCTATGTCATTCGCCGCCGGATTGAAAAAGCGGCTCTGGCGGCTGGTATTAATGGTTTGTATTTGGCGAGCCTGTCGTGTCGTTCTATAATTTATAAAGGCATGTTCTTGGCCCAAGATGTGGCTGAGTTTTTTCCAGACTTAAAAGATGACCGTTTTGAGTCGGCTTTTGCGTTGTATCATCAGCGGTATTCTACCAATACGTTTCCACAGTGGTGGTTGGCACAGCCGTTTCGCATGTTGGCGCATAACGGTGAGATCAATACGCTTAAGGGTAACACCAATTGGATGAAAAGCCATGAAATCCGGATGTCTTCGGATGCCTTTGGCGATATGGCGGAAGATATCAAACCGGTTATTCCAAGTGGATCATCTGACTCGGCTGCTTTGGATTCCGTATTTGAGATGTTGGTCCGTGCGGGGCGTAATGCGCCGATGGCCAAAACCATGTTAGTGCCTGAAAGTTGGTCCAAACAGACTGTGGATCTGCCTAAATCCTGGATTGATATGTATTCTTACTGCAACTCTGTCATGGAGCCTTGGGATGGCCCTGCGGCATTAGCTATGACGGACGGTCGCTGGGTTTGCGCGGGTCTCGACCGTAACGGTCTGCGCCCAATGCGCTATGTAGTAACGGGTGATGGCCTTCTGATTGCTGGCTCCGAGGCTGGCATGGTGTATGTGGATGAAGCCAACGTCAAAGAAAAAGGCGCGCTTGGCCCGGGTCAATTGCTGGCAGTGGATATGGACGAAGGGCGTTTGTACCATGACACCGAGATGAAAGACCTGCTGGCTGCAAGCCAAGATTTTGGCGCTTGGGTTGGCAAGATCAACGAGCTGGATGAAGATTTAGCCAAAGCGGTTGAAGCCCCTCTTTTTATAGGTGCTGAACTGCGCCAGCGCCAAATTGCGGCCGGTTATACCATCGAAGAGCTTGAGCAAATCTTGGCGCCTATGGCGGAAGATGGCAAAGAGATTTTGGCCTCAATGGGCGATGATACGCCCTCGGCTGTTCTGAGTGAAAAATACCGTCCTTTATCGCATTTCTTTCGGCAAAATTTTAGCCAAGTCACCAACCCTCCGATTGACAGCCTGCGCGAATTTCGGGTGATGAGCCTGAAAACACGTTTTGGGAATCTAAAAAATGTGTTGGACGAAAGCAGCGCGCAAACTGAGATTTTGGTTTTGGATTCACCTTTTGTAGGCAATGTGCAATTCCAACGCTTGTTGGAAAACTTCAACGCGCCTATGGTTAAAATTGACTGTACCTTCCCATCCGGGGCCGAAGCGGGGGAATTGCAAACAGCGCTTAACCGAATTCGCTCCGAGGCCGAAGATGCGGTGCGGTCTGGTGCAGGGCATTTGGTTTTGACCGATCAGCATGCCAACGATGCAAAGGTCGCCGTGCCAATGATTTTGGCCACGAGTGCCGTGCATTCTTGGTTGACCCGCCAAGGTTTGCGGACCTTCACCTCGATCAACGTGCGATCAGCGGAATGTATTGACCCGCATTACTTCGCGGTTCTGATTGGCTGTGGTGCGACGGTGGTGAACGCCTATTTGGCCGAGGACAGTTTGGCTGACCGAATTGAACGTGGGTTGCTCGATTGTGCGCTGACAGAAGCTGTTGCGCGCTACAAAAATGCGATTGACCAAGGTTTGTTGAAAATCATGGCGAAGATGGGGATTTCTGTGGTCTCCTCATACCGTGGCGGCTTGAACTTTGAAGCGGTGGGCCTTTCACGTGCAATGTGCGCCGAATATTTCCCCGGCATGACATCGCGGATTTCTGGGATAGGTGTGGTTGGTATCCAGCGCAAAGCTGAATCCATTCATACAAGTGCCTATGCAAGTGCCAGTGACGTTCTGCCCATTGGTGGATTTTACAAGGCACGGCGATCGGGCGAGAAACACGCTTGGGAAGCCCAAACCATGCATCTTTTGCAAGCGGCCTGTGACCGTGGCAGTTTTGAGATGTGGAAAAAATACTCTGCAAAATTGCAGGCAAACCCGCCTATTCATCTGCGCGATTTGCTGGCGATCAAACCTTTGGGTGAGGCTATCTCTGTGGATGAGGTGGAAAGCATCACTTCAATCCGCCAACGTTTTGTGACGCCAGGCATGTCGCTTGGGGCTTTGAGTCCTGAGGCGCATAAAACCCTGAATGTTGCGATGAACCGCATTGGTGCAAAATCTGACAGTGGTGAAGGCGGCGAAGATCCAGCGCATTTTGTTCCGGAAGCCAATGGCGACAATCCTTCGGCTAAGATCAAACAGGTGGCCTCTGGTCGCTTTGGTGTGACCGCAGAATACCTCAATCACTGTGAGGAATTAGAAATTAAAGTTGCACAGGGCGCCAAACCCGGTGAAGGTGGCCAATTGCCCGGCATGAAGGTCACGGATCTGATTGCACGGCTGCGTCATTCGACCAAAGGCGTGACATTAATAAGCCCACCGCCGCACCACGATATTTATTCCATCGAGGATCTGGCACAGCTGATTTATGACCTCAAGCAGATCAACCCGCGCTGTAAAGTGACTGTGAAATTGGTTGCAGCTTCTGGCGTTGGCACAATTGCGGCCGGTGTGGCGAAGGCCAATGCCGACATCATTCTGATTTCGGGCCACAATGGCGGCACTGGGGCATCTCCTGCGACTTCAATTAAGTTTGCGGGTCTTCCTTGGGAAATGGGGCTGACTGAGGCGCATCAGGTTTTGGCGATGAACAACCTGCGTGAGCGGGTGACATTGCGCACCGACGGTGGCCTGCGTACCGGTCGTGATATTGTGATGGCGGCGATGATGGGTGCCGAGGAATATGGCATTGGCACCGCAGCTTTGATCGCGATGGGCTGTATTATGGTGCGGCAATGCCAATCAAACACCTGCCCAGTTGGGGTTTGCACACAAGATGAAGATCTGCGCGGTAAATTCAACGGATCGGCAGATAAAGTAGTCAACTTGATAACATTTTATGCACAGGAAGTTCGTGAAATTTTGGCCAGCATCGGTGCGCGCTCTTTGGGTGAAGTGATCGGGCGCGCGGATCTTTTGAGCCAAGTCTCGCGCGGATCTGCGCATTTGGACGATTTGGATCTTAACCCTCTGCTGATCACAGTCGATGGTGCGGATCAGATTTCTTATGATCGTTATAAACCGCGCAATCCTGTGCCTGATACTTTGGACGCGCAAATTGTTAAGGATGCGGCGCGCTTCCTGCAAGAGGGTGAGAAAATGCAGCTGCAATATGCTGTACAAAATACGTCACGCTCAATCGGTACGCGCATCTCTAGCCACATCGTGACGAAATTTGGCATGCGCAACAGCTTGCAGCCGGATCACCTGACGATCAAACTGCAAGGCTCAGCGGGCCAAGCTTTGGGCGCCTTCGCAGCGCCAGGCCTTAAGCTGGAAGTAGCCGGTGAAGCGAATGACTATGTGGGCAAAGGTTTGTCTGGGGGCACGATTGTGGTGCGTCCGGCACAGATTAGTCCTTTAGTTGCCTCAGAGAATACGATCATTGGCAATACAGTGCTCTACGGTGCGACGGCGGGTTATCTATTCGCTGCGGGTCGTGCCGGCGAGCGTTTTGCGGTACGCAACTCTGGTGCAAAAACGGTGGTCGAAGGCTGTGGATCTAACGGTTGTGAATATATGACCGGTGGTATTTCGGTCGTTTTGGGGTCTATTGGAGCGAACTTTGGTGCTGGTATGACCGGCGGCATGGCATATCTCTACGATCCGAAGGGCTTGGTGGCACCGATGATGAATATGGAAACATTGGTCACATGTCCCGTCACAATTCCGCATTGGCAGGAAGAGCTCAAAGAGTTGGTTACCCGTCACGCCGATGAAACCGGTTCTTTGAAAGCCGCTGATATTTTGCAGCATTGGGATCAAGAACGTCACAATTTCGTGCAGGTTTGCCCGAAAGAGATGTTGGTGCATTTGCCCGCACCGTTGAATGATGCGCGGGCCCAATCAGTACCTGCGGAGTAAACTAGGTCAAAGGCGGCGTTTAACGGTGCTGCCTTTTAGGCCGTTGACGGCTCAGGCCTTATGTGGTGTGGCTAATTTATGGCTAAGAAAACCACTTTAACTGAATATCTTGAGGATCATGAGGCCGAGGCGACGCCGAGACTCGCGCGTGTCCGGCAAAGTCTTTCGGTGCTCCAACGCTGCCTGCTATGGGCAATTTTGGTCTGTGCTGTGATCTTTGCGAGCTGGGGGCTGGCCTATCGTTGGCTCAATCCACCAACAACTTTGTATATGATGCAAGAAAGCTGGCGACTTGATGGCGTCCAATATGACTGGGTCAATATCGAAGATGTGTCTCCCGTTATGGTGCGGGCCTTAGTGGCGGCGGAGGATGCAAATTTTTGCGCCCACTGGGGCATCGACAGTGCCGCCGTGCGCCAAGCTTTGCGCGATGGGGCTATGCGGGGCGGCTCGACCATTAGCCAGCAAACCGTGAAGAATGCCTTTCTGTGGCAGGGGCGTAGTTGGCTGCGCAAAGCGATTGAAGCGCTCATGACCCCCTATGCCGAAATGGTTTGGAGTAAGAAGCGATTTCTTGAAATTTATATAAATGTAGCCGAGTTTGACACTGGCGTCTTTGGTATTCAAGCCGCTGCGCGTCATCATTTTGGAGTGGATGCGGCACAGTTGAACCGGGTGCAAGCTGGGCGTTTGGCGGTGGTGTTGCCGGATCCCAAGGGCCGTAGTGCTACGAAGCCTGGTGTTGGCTTGAAAAAACATGCAGCCTCCGTGATCGCAGGATCAGATATGATTGCAGCTGACGGCCGCGCCGCGTGTTTTGAGGATTGATTGCCGACCCCAAGGGCGGCTAAGATATTATGACCTGTGTAAAGTGAAATCCGTATGAATATTTTGTATCATGTCCCGTTGTCGCCCTTCTGTCGCAAAGTGCGGCTGAGCTTGGCAGAAAAAAAAATCGAAGTGCAGTTGGTGGAAGAACGCTATTGGGAGCTGGATGCTGATTTCCTGCGGCGCAATCCTGCGGGGAAAGTGCCTGTTTTGAAAATGGATGGCAAAATATTTTCCGAGTCTTCCGCGATTTGTGAGTATTTGGAAGAGATTCATCCCACACCCAGCTTGCTGTCAGAGGATGCAGAAACCCGATTTGAGGTGCGCCGCTTGGTGTCTTGGTTTGATGACAAATTTCACGATGAGGTCACGGCCAATCTTTTGTATGAGCGGGTCAACCGCAAGATCCATGGCTCAGGTTATCCGGTTTCGGCTAATGTTAAGGCTGGCTCCAAGGCAATAAAATTTCATTTGGACTATCTCGCATGGTTGCTCGACAATCGTCGGTGGTTGGCTGGTGATGCGATGAGCCTTGCAGATTTTGCGGCTGCGGCTCATTTGTCGTCTCTTGATTATATCTGCGATGTGGATTGGAACCGATCTGCGGCTGTCAAAGATTGGTATGCCACTTTGAAATCGCGCCCTGCATTTAGATCTATTTTGGCTGATAATGTACCAGGTTTTCCGCAACCAAACCATTATTCAAATCTTGACTTCTGATCTGAAAAATAAACTTTTGGTGCAAGCCCTTGTTGAGGGCTTTAGCAATGCACGGATCACAAAACCGGATGCTATCCCCGATATGCCCGCGCGCCTTGATGCGTTTTTAGAGGCGGGGTATCACGGGCAAATGGCTTGGATGGAGGACCGCAAAGCCTGGCGTGGCGCTCCTGATGCATTATGGCCTGAGGCGCGCTCGGTGGTCATGCTGGCTGAAAGTTATGCGCCTAATGTGGATCCTTTAGAAAACCTCGCCAATCCCGACATCGGAAATATCAGCGTTTATGCTCAGGGCAAAGATTATCATGACATTGTCAAAAAGCGCCTAAAGCGTTTGGCTCGTTGGTTGATTGCCGAAGGTGGTGGCGAAGTTAAAGTCTTCGTGGACACCGCCCCAGTGGCCGAAAAGCCCTTGGGGCAGGCAGCGGGGCTGGGCTGGCAAGGCAAGCATACGAATTTGGTCAGCCGGGAGACCGGAAATTGGATGTTTCTGGGGGCGATTTTTACCACGCTGGATCTGGAGCCTGACACTGCGGAGATCGATCATTGTGGCCGGTGCACGCGGTGTTTGGACATCTGCCCAACCAAAGCCTTTGTAGCGCCCTATCAGATGGATGCCCGCCGCTGTATTTCCTATTTGACCATTGAGCACAAAGGGCCGGTCGATCTTGATCTGCGCCCCGGTCTTGGCAATCACATCTACGGATGTGATGATTGTTTGGCCGCTTGTCCGTGGAATAAATTTGCCGTGCAAGCCTCGGATATGCGCTACGCGGCCAAAGATGATCTAGCGGCCCCCCGGCTTGCAGATTTGGTCGGGCTATCTGACGGGGCCTTTTGCAAAAAATTTTCTGGCTCCCCGATCAAACGCATTGGCCGAGACCGCTTTGTGCGCAACGTCCTATATGCGATCGGCAATATGGGGGATGCCAGCTACCTGCAGCTCATTGCCCCTTTGCTCACGGATCCAGATCCAACGGTTGCCGAGGCGGCCAGCTGGGCCAGCCAACGAATTACTTTGGGCGCGGCTTAATTTGCTGGAACGTTGAAGGTCAGATTTGCCCAAAGACTGTGCCAGACGGGATTTCCTTGTACTTCCGGCTCGACAGGGATCAATGCCACATTGTCGATCATATATTCCTGACCTGCGGCGACAGGGAAGGTGGCGATGCCATCAGAATTTGTTCGGTAAAGGGTAATTTCAGCCGTGTCTTTTGTCCCGATCGCACGTTGGAACACTTCCACCTGTACATTTGCACGCGGTTGGCCTGCCATCAAGATACGCACCTGCATGCCATTGCTTAGGTCGTCGGTATAGGGATTGGCCAGCGCTACGATCTCTATGTCTAATCCGATCGGCCCGTCTTGCCCGGCGCCATCACCAACCGAGACAAGTGATTTTGCAAAGCGGCGATAACTCTCGACAAAGCCAACCTCAGGCAAACCACGGACCAGGTGGGCTTCGGGTTGGCCCACAAAGTCTTTATGCTCCACAAAAGCTACAAACTTCTCATAATCCTTATACGTTAACATACTGTCGGTAGTTTCATGCACCAAAACAGCGAGCCCATTAGGTAGGCCGGGATGTTGGAAGGCTGGTCGGTCGCCATTGCGCGCGGTGATGTCAATCTTTTGGCCTAAGTGGACCACCCCGTGCCGGGTTGCATAACGGGTCAGAAAGGAATGACTGCCACCGCTAAAACCTTGTCCCACACGAAAATGCGCCTCGATGGGTTCATCTGGGGCAACTTCGTAATTTACTGGTGAAATCCAAAATTCATGGGCATAAACTGGGGCTGAAATGAGCAGACTCAAAATCAGAGTAAGGGACCGTCGCAACATGTTTAAACCTTTTTTTAAGCTATTCCCGATGATGTGCCGTTTTGCGCTGATGTCAAGCGTCCTTGTTGGATTGCCGGTCATTACTGGTCGGGTGCAGGCGCATGAGATGCGGCCCGCGGTGGCAGACGTGACTATCGCGCAGTCACAGATGCAAGTTGAACTGCAGGTTGCGGTGGAGACATTACTTGCGGGCATCGATCAGAGCCAAGTAATTGACACAGACGAGTCCCCACAGGCGGAGACCTATGATCGTCTGCGCGTCCTGCCTGATCAAGCTTTGGCGGATTTGGTGCGCGCGGAGTGGTCTTTGCTGGCCAGTGGATTTTTGGTTGACGGGGCTGGGCCTTTAAACTTAATCGGCGTTGAGGTGATCGAGGAGCCTAACCTTGATTTGCCGCGCGACACATTGCTGACGATGCAGGCGGATTTGCCGCCGGGCAACGGACCTGTGGCGCTGGGTTGGGTTGCGCAAAATGGTGGGCTTGTGGTGCGTCATGGAGATGCAGAAACCGCCTATGCGGCGTTTCTTGAGGGTGGTGAGCTTAGTGCGCCTTTGCCGCGCGAGGGGGCGGTGCAGGAAAGTAGCGCCGCCGTTTTCTGGCGTTTCATAGTTGAAGGATTTGAACATATAATTCCCAAGGGTCTGGATCACATCCTATTTGTGTTTGGATTGTTTCTGTTCTCGTTGGCATGGCGCCCGTTGCTGGTGCAAATCACCGCCTTTACCTTGTCCCATACGGTGACCCTGGGGTTGGCCACTCTCAGCGTGATCACCATCCCGGCGGCGCAAATGTGGCTAGTGGAGGTTCTGATTGCGATTTCAATTGCCTATGTGGCGATTGAAAACGTTTTAAGGCCCAAGCTTGGCTGGTGGCGCATTGTGGTGGTCTTTGGATTTGGCCTGCTTCATGGGTTGGGGTTTGCCTCTGTCTTTGGAGATCTTGGTCTGGCGCAGGGCCAGTTTGTTTTGTCGTTGATTGCCTTCAATATAGGGGTCGAATTTGGCCAACTTGCTGTCATTGGTGCGGCCTTTGTTCTTTTGGCACTGCCGTTTCGCAGAGTTAACTTTCATCAAAACCGCTTAGTTATGCCCGTTTCTCTATCGATTTCAATCATCGGAGTTTGGTGGGCGCTGTCGTTGTTTTTCCTATGGGGGATTGTGTTTAATATAGGCGTCGAAATGACCCTTCTTAGGGAGATTGGTGTAACCATTATTATTCTAACATTGCCCTTTTTCAGGCCTGATTTATATCGAAATTTGGTGATTATACCTTGCTCTTTCGGAATAACAATCATTGCTATTTTCTGGGCCGCAGAACGGAGTTTTTTGTAATCCACAAAAGGTGAGTGTTTGGTTCAAAAATCTAATAACCTCCTAATCTGTTGATCTTGCGCATCGAAATTTGTGGGGTCCAGGTATGCGGTGAAGCGAGCTTCGAGGGCGGGCCAGTCGGAATCAATGATGGCGAACCAAGCGGTGTCTCGATTGTGGCCTTTATAATGCGTGCAGTTACGGAATATGCCTTTGAATTAAAAGCCCAAACGTTGTGCTGTGACGCGGGATTGCGCGTTGAGGCTGTCACATTTCTACTCGTAGCGGCGATAGCTGAGGTCATCGAAGACATGTCGCATCATCAAATACATTGCTTCGGTTGACATCACGGTGCGTTGCATGAGCGGCGACATAGAAATCCAACCTACTTCAGTGGATCCCACACTGGGATTAATCCGCAGGTAACAGGCAATTCCAATGGCCCGCGCATCGCGATCAAATACCGTGTAAAACAGAAAGCCATCTCCAAGGCATGTAGACAGAAACCATACCTCAAATTCTGCAAATGCTCGTGTAGGGCTGGTGGGCATATAGGTCCAGTTTTTTCCTGAGGTGTCGAGGGAATAGCAGTCAAACAACTCGCGTGCGTGCTCTGGGGCTGCGCGTTCTAAGTAGCACGTGCGCCCGGTGAAAGTGATGCCCTGCGGGCGGGGCCAAGGCCCGGTGAAATCCAGTGGAAACCCAATTGCTTGGCCAAATTCGTTTATATGGCTTGTCATTTTCTGCGCCCTGTACTCGTGTAGCTTTAGCTAATAACAATGCGGCCCCAAAGCATAGGGCCAGATCGGACGAAAATGACCGACAATATTCGGGGAATTTTACTCAAAGTGACGGCAGTTTCTATTTTTACTGTCATGATGGCTTTGATTAAGGCCACATCAGCTGAGGTGCCCATCGGCCAGCAAGTATTCTTTCGGGCCTTCTTTTCTCTTTTGGTGGTAATTGGCTGGCTAACAGCGCGAGGAGATTTTCCGAGCGCGCTGCGCACATCTAATATATTTGGCCATATGTGGCGGGGCCTTGCGGGGGCAGCGGCGATGTCTTTGCGATTTTTTGCCCTTGGAATTTTGACCTTTCCAGAAGTTGCAGCCTTGGGCTTCACTACGCCATTGATCCTCACGGTTCTGGCAGCGTTGATTTTGGGGGAAACAGTGCGCGCGTTCCGAATGACCACTGTGGCTTTGGGTTTTGTGGGGGTGTTGATCGTGCTTTGGCCAACATTTGACGTGAACGGTGATCGCAGCACCTTGGAGCTGATTGGCGCAGGAGCAATTTTGGGCTCAGCGGCTTTGGCGGCTTTGGCGCAGATATTTGTGCGCCGCCTCGTGGCGACTGAGGGCACAGCACAAATTGTGTTTTATTTGTCACTATTGATCACATTGCTGTCGTTCTTGTCGCTGCCGTTCGGTTGGGTCATACCATCTCTTGGGGCCACGGCCATGTTGATCACTGCGGGATTGATTGGTGGTGTGGGTCAGATTTGCCTGACTGCCGCTTACCGCAATGCGCCGGCCTCTGTGGTGGCGCCTTTTGATTACACCTCAATGCTATTGGCCCTCGCCATTGGATATTTTTGGTTTGCGGAAACCCCAACAGGTTGGACGATCTTGGGGGCTTTTGTGATCATTGTGTCTGGGGTGGTGATTATCTGGCGTGAGCAACGTTTGGGCAAGCGACGCAATCGCGCACAGTCTACCCATTAGGTACGAAAAATGCTCAAATCCGGCGAGGTTGAGGCCAAAAAATTTAAACGCCATGGCAAATTAAGCGCGGACAAGTTGCTCGTAACCTTCTGCGATTTCGCGGGCCAAGTCTCCAACTTCAAAGGTGTAGTCGCCAATTTGACCAACAGGTGTCACCTCAGCGGCGGTGCCTGTTAGCCAGCATTGCTCAAAACCATCCAGCTCGTCTGGCATAATGTGACGCACATTCACCTTGATGTCCCGGTCTTCGAGCATGCCGACAACTGTTTGACGAGTGATGCCATTGAGGAAGCAATCAGGCTTGGGGGTGTGAACTTCGCCGTCTTTGACAAAGAAGATATTGGCGCCAGTCGCCTCAGCCACATAGCCGCGATAATCGAGCATCATCGCATCAGAACAACCTTTGGCTTCGGCCGCATGTTTGGACATGGTGCAGATCATATAAAGGCCTGCTGCTTTGGCAAAACACGGAATTGTCTCTGGACTTGGGCGTTTCCATTTGGCGATGTCGAGCTTGGCACCCTTCATCTTTGCGTCACCGTAATAGGCGCCCCATTCCCAAACAGCGATGGCCATTTTCACTGGATTGCGCGCAGAAGCGACACCCATGTCTTCACCAGAGGCGCGCCAACATATCGCCCGCACATAGGCATCTTGCAAGCCGGAGGCCGCCAAAACTTCGGCTTTGGCTGCTTCGATTTCATCGACTGTATAGGGGATTGGGATGTCCATATATTCACCAGATTTCAAAAGTCGCTCAGAATGTTCACGAGATTTGAAGATCTTGCCATTATAGGCCCGCTCACCCTCGAACACTGAGCTGCCATAGTGCAAGCCATGTGTGAGAATGTGAACTTTAGCGTCACGCCAATCTACTAATTTTCCATCCATCCAGATGACACCGTCACGGTCGTCATATGCGCCAGCCATGTGTAGTTCTCCTTTTGGTCGGCAAGATTTGCATTTATGTCGCAAAATATGTCCGTTTCGGACATAATATTGCGCAGAATGTGAGAATTGCTAGCAATTGATTCTTGGAATGTCAACAACACTGACATATTATTGCTTCACAATTTAATTGAAAGGAAAGTCTATGGCGCAGGGGCAAAGCCGATCTGAAAACACGCGCGGAATGCTGTTTTTGACTGATGAGCAACTGCGAAAAGGAATTGAGGCGATGTTTTTCGCCTATCGTGGCTTTACCGCTGATCCTGACCGCATTTTGACCGAAAAATCCTATGGCCGCGCACATCACCGGGCCCTGCACTTTATTCACCGCAGTCCCGGCGCGACGGTCAATAAACTGCTGGCCACGTTGGGGGTGACCAAACAAAGCCTGAACCGGGTGCTGCGCACGCTGATTGAAGATGGCCTTGTGCTTAATAAAATTGGCACCCGTGATAAGCGGCAGCGGCACTTAAGCCTGACTGAGGCTGGGATCGATTTGGAACGCGCGCTGTCAGATGCGCAAAGTGATCGGATGCGGGCCGCCTATCGGCAAGCCGGAGCGGATGCGGTGCATGGATTTTGTACGGTACTTGAGGCTATGATGGATCCAGAACTTAAAGAGCATTACGAAAACCTTACTAGCGGAGAGCATATATGACGCCCGATGCACATCTACTAATTGTTGACGATGACGAACGCATTCGCAGCTTGTTACAGAAATTTTTGATACGAAGTGGGTTTTTAGTATCAGCCGCCAGCGATGCGGGACATGCTAGGCGAATTATGTCTGGGCTCGACTTTGATTTGATTATTATGGACGTGATGATGCCCGGCGAAGACGGGGTGTCATTAACCAAACATCTGCGCGAAACCCGCACCACTCCGATTTTGCTGCTTACCGCTATGGGCGAGACTGAGGATCGCATATTGGGCTTGGAAGCGGGGGCGGATGATTATTTGACCAAGCCGTTTGAACCCAAGGAACTGTTGCTGCGAATCAATGTGATTCTCAGGCGCGCGCCTAAAATAGAGGAAAATTTAAATTTTATCAAAGTGATGCATATGGGTGATGTGCGCTATGATGTGGGCCGGGGCGAGATGTGGCAGGGTGACGCTCGGGTCCGGTTGACCGCTACGGAAAGTCATTTGATGCGCATTTTTTCTAGCACACCGGGCCTGCCTGTGAGCCGCACCAGTTTGGTAGAGCAGCTTGGGCGCGATGGGGGGCAGGCGCAGGAACGCGCGGTTGATGTGCAAATCACCCGTCTGCGCCGCAAAATTGAAAGCGACCCCAAACAACCCCGGTATCTGCAAACTGTGCGCGGTACAGGCTATATGTTGGCACCTGAACAGAGGTATCTGCCATGACCACGAAAATCATCACCCATGCAGATTGCTTAGAGCATGTAAATTTACCCGGTCACCCTGAGCAGGTGGCCCGCTTGGAATATGTACTGAATGCTCTGGCTCCGTTGGAGTTGAAGACGGTCAAGGCGCCGCTGGTGGCTGATAATGATTTGTTGCGCGTGCATCCACAGCGCCATATCAATGCTATTCGGGCGGCCGCGCCGCAATCTGGTTGGGCCTCCTTGGATGCGGATACACATATGTCACCCGGTACACTCACCGCAGCGTTGCGGGCGGCAGGTGGTGCCATTCGGGCAGTAGATATGGTGATGGTGGGCGAGGCGAACAATGTCTTCGTGGCGACGCGTCCACCGGGTCATCATTGTGAACGCGAAACTGCGATGGGGTTTTGCTTTTTTGGAAATGTCGCACTGGCTGCTAAACATGCATTGGATCATCATGGGTTGAAGCGAGTTGCGATTGTTGATTTTGACGTGCACCATGGCAATGGTACACAGGATTTGGTGGAGGGCGACAGCCGCATCTTTTTTGCAAGCACCCATCAGATGCCGCTTTACCCCGGAACGGGTCATGCTCATGATACTGGTGGTTATGCAAATGTTATGAATTGCCCGTTACCGGATGGTGCAGGCGGTAAAGCCTTCCGTGCGGTGATGGAGGCTGAAATTTTACCCGCAATAGACGGATGGGCGCCTGATTTTTTGCTGATTTCTGCTGGTTTTGATGCCCATAAGGCTGATCCACTTGCGGGGATGACGCTCACGGAAGACGACTTTGCTTGGGTGACGCAACGGCTGTGTGATTTGGCCGCCAAGCATTGTCAAGATCGGGTGGTATCCTGCCTCGAAGGCGGCTATGATCTTAAAGCGTTGGCAGCTTGCGCTGTGGCGCATGTGAATGTTTTAAAGGAGCAGACAAATGGCTGAGGCATCGATTAAAGAGATGAGCTTTGAAACCGCAATGACAGAGCTTGAACAGGTGGTCACCCAGCTCGAACGCGGTGATGTGGCGCTGGATGCCTCAATTGCGCTCTATGAGCGTGGCGCGGTCCTCAAAGTGCATTGCGAAGCCAAGTTAAAGTCTGCGGAAGAAAAAGTGGCAGCCATCACCCTCAACGGTGACTGGCAACCCACTGGCGTCACACCTCTGGATGCCGATTAAGCGCCGTGGCGCTTTATGATCTCGATGGGACAGGCTGATTTCCTCGCACACCTCAAGGCTGCTGCTTTAGCCACACAGGCCTGCCTTGCGGATGCGATGCAGCCCATGGGTGATTTGCCAATTGCCCAGGGCATGCGCCATGCGGTGCAAGGTGGCAAAGGTTTGCGCGGATTTTTGGTGATTGAAAGTGCTGCTCTTATGGGCGCACCTAAGGCAGGGGCTATTTATGTGGGCGCTGCGGTTGAGGCTTTGCACGCCTATTCCTTGGTGCATGATGATTTGCCTTGTATGGATGACGATGATCTGCGCCGTGGGCAACCGACAGTGCATAAGAAATGGGATGAGGCGACGGCCGTTTTGGTGGGCGATGCGCTGCAAACCTTGGCGTTTGAGCTGTTGTGTCGGCCTGAGTGCAGCGATGATGTGACAATCCAACTAGCTTTGATCAAGAGCCTTGCCCGAGCCAGTGGTGCGCAAGGCATGGTCTTGGGTCAAGCGCAGGATATGGCGGCGGAGACGGCGACGATAGCTCTTACATTGCCTGAGATATCACAGTTGCAACATAACAAAACTGGGGCGCTTTTTGAATGGTCGGCCACTGCGGGCGCTCTTTTGGCTGGCACCGATCCGGCACCTCTGCGCCGCTACGCTGAAGCTTTAGGCTTGGCTTTTCAGATTTCTGATGACATTTTAGACATTGAAGGCAGTGCCGCTTTGGTGGGCAAGGCTGTGGGCAAAGACACCGCCTCTGGCAAGGCCACATTTGTGTCACTGCAGGGATTGGCGCAGGCCAAGCGCCGTGCTCAAAACTTGGCTGATGAAGCCTGCGAGTCTCTGGTCATATTTGGGGACCGGGCTACAACACTCAGATCTGCGGCACAATTTGTCGTGTCGCGCGAAATATGAAGAGGTTTCCACAATGACCCAACCTCCAAATACGCCTCTGCTGGATACCGTCACGACTCCTGCGGATATGAAGCAATTTAGCGATCAAGAGCTGCGGCGCTTGTCAGATGAGTTGCGTGCGGAGACTGTTTCAGCGGTTTCTGAAACCGGCGGGCATTTGGGCGCAGGTTTGGGCGTGGTTGAGCTGACCGTGGCGCTGCATGCGGTATTTGACACCCCGAAAGACCGGATCATTTGGGATGTCTCGCATCAAACCTATCCACATAAAATATTAACTGGTCGGCGCGATCGCATCAGAACGCTTCGACAAAAAGATGGTCTCAGTGGCTTCACCAAGCGCAGTGAAAGCGATTATGATCCCTTTGGTGCAGCGCATTCGTCCACATCCATTTCGGCGGCGCTGGGCTTTGCTGTGGCGCGCGATTTGGGCGGCGCACCGGAGCATGGAATTGGGGATGCAATTGCGGTGATTGGCGATGGCTCGATGAGTGCGGGCATGGCATTTGAGGCTATGAACAATGCGGGTCATCTTAAAAAACGCGTGATCGTTATTCTCAACGATAATGAAATGTCGATTGCCCCGCCTGTGGGAGCGCTCGCCGCCTATTTGAGCCAACTCTATGCAGGCGCGCCCTTCCAAGAGTTTAAAGCCGCAGCCAAAGGCGCCATGTCGCTTTTGCCTGGCCCGTTTCGGGAAGGGGCGAAACGGGCCCGTGATATGGTCAAACATATGACCGTCGGTGGGACGATGTTTGAGCAGCTGGGCTTTAGTTATGTGGGCCCGATAGACGGCCATGATCTAGATCAATTGTTACCAGTGCTGCGCACGGTCCAAGAGCGCGCCACTGGGCCGATACTGGTTCATGTGATCACACAAAAAGGCAAGGGCTATGCCCCGGCCGAAGCGGCGCGCGACAAGGGGCACGGTGTCGGTAAATTTGATGTTGTAACCGGCGCGCAGGCCAAAGCAATTTCCAATGCGCCATCTTATACGTCGGTGTTTGCCAGATTATTGCTGAAGATTGCCGCGCAAGATAGCAAAATTTGTGCTGTGACGGCCGCCATGCCGGATGGTACTGGTCTGAACCTCTTTGCTGAACGTTATCCTAGTCGATGTTTTGATGTAGGCATTGCTGAGCAACATGGCGTCACCTTTGCGGCAGCTTTGGCCGCAGGTGGTATGAAGCCTTTTTGCGCCATGTATTCGACCTTCCTGCAACGGGGCTATGATCAAGTTGTGCATGATGTGGCCATTCAGCGCCTGCCGGTAAGATTTGCGATTGATCGCGCTGGCTTGGTTGGGGCCGATGGCGCCACGCATGCCGGTGCCTTCGATATCAGTTTTCTGACAAACCTTCCCGGCTTTGTGGTCATGGCTGCTGCTGACGAAGCCGAGCTTTGCCGTATGGTCGCCACTGCGGCGGCTTACGACGATGGCCCGATAGCCTTTCGTTTCCCCCGGGGAGAGGGCGTGGGCTGTGAGATGCCTGAGCAGGCGTTGCCTTTAGAGATTGGCAAGGGACGGATCATTCAAGATGGCCTTAAAGTTGCGATCTTATCCTTTGGCACGCGTTTGGGCGAAGTGCGTATTGCCGCCGAAACTCTGGCCTTACAGGGGATTACCCCCACCATAGCCGATGCCCGCTTTGCCAAGCCTTTGGATCGAGACATGATTTTAAAACTCGCGGCCGAACATGAGGTTTTGATCACTATTGAAGAAGGTGCAATTGGCGGCTTCGGCAGTCATGTGGCTCAGCTGTTGGCCGAGGAGGCAGTCTTTGATACGGGACTGAAATTCCGCTCTATGGTGCTGCCGGACACCTTCATTGATCACGCCAGCCCTGCGGATATGTACCGCGAGGCCAAGCTGTCGGCGCAAGACATTCACCAAAAAGTATTAAAAACTTTGGGGGTTGCGACTCTCAAAGCCAGAGCCTGAGAAGGGTAAGTCATGGGCAGCATTTGTGAGTGCCACAGCTATGGTAAATGCAATGGTGACGTTTTTGTAGTGGATTTTTTCGCTTGGTTTCGCGGCTCTTGCATGGGCGGGTTGCAAACTGTCTAAAGTCTAGGATTCCAAGTCTAGAAGGCTCCTTAATCCCTCTTTATAGCTTGGGTACTTCAGATTGATCCCCAGTTCTGACTTGATTAAATCATTCCGTACCCGCTTGTTTTCTGAATAAAAACTGCGTGCGATGGGGGTCATCTCAACCGTGTCAAAGTCTACTTGCGGCGGAAGAGGCATGTCGAGCAGTTGAGCTGCATAGGTCAACACATCTTGTGGTGGGGCTGGGTCATCGTCGCATAGGTTATAGATGGCACCGGGTCGCGGTTGCGCGATTGAGGCCGCCACAACCTGCGCGATATCATCCGCATGAATACGGCTAAACATTTGTCCCGCTTTTATAATTTGGCGCGCTGTGCCGTTGCGTACTTTTGAAAATGGGCCCCGCCCTGGTCCATAGATTCCGGCAAGCCGAAAAATATGCACCGGCAGACTGGTGGCGCGCCATGCTGCTTCCGCCTCTACCCGAAACTGACCGCGCTGAGTTGCGGGGGTGAGTGGCGTTGTCTCATCCACCCATGACCCGTCGTGATTACCGTAAACACCAGTGGTCGACAGATAGCCCACCCAAGAGAAATCATAGGCTGTCAAATCAACAGCGTTCAAAAGCGGATCGCCCTCAGCTGAGGGCGCCGCAGAGATCAACAGATGTGACGCCTCTGTGAGGGCTGTGTGTAAATCTTCACCGGGCCAGAGGATTGGGGTGACCTGTTGAGTAAGCATGTCTTCGGCGCGTGCCGTGCTGCGGGTTGTGCCAGAGATGCTCCAGCCCAACGGGTGCAGCACTTGGGTCAACGCCCGAGCTGAAAACCCATATCCGATGCAAAGCAAATTTTTGGTCATAGGGCGGTCATAGGCTCTAAACGTGTCTACGAGAAGAGTAGAATTGCCGCAGAGTCACGCCAAAACATGTCTGGGACACATAAATTGGGAGCGCCAACCCGTTGGCGCACATATGGTCGCTACAAAATATGCGTCATGATCCGTGTTTTTGATGCAGGTTCGTCAGGTTTTACTTATTTTAAGGACAAATTTTATAGGTGGCGATACGTATTTTGAATGTGGTTGGTATAAAGGTTTTGCACGAGCTGATTTAGCTGATGAAATAGGACTCAAATAATTAAAAATTGATTTTATATTGCTGGGCGCTGGCGCCGTCTTCGTAGGTGCCTTGGGGCACAAACCACACCAGCAAGGCAATGATCACAACGGCAAAGGCAATCCGGCCTGCAATCATGAGTGGAACCTACTACGTTACGACATTTGCAACCGCTGGAATCCCAAAGAGCCTCACTGCAATTTTCTACCATCCGGATCGATGGCCATCATGCAACCTACGTGCCGTGATCCAGATGCATGGAATTAATGCCGCTAGGTTGAAAAAGTTGCTGAGAGGCTCGATATGCATTTTGCTCCAAACGAGGCTATCGATCACTGACAAAACGATGCTCGCTATCGATAAAAACAGCAGGGAAAACCAAAATTTAGACCGGCTGGCCCCAAAGCTGAAGGTAAAATACCTTGAAAAACGGATCTTAATTGTGTCAGTAAATAATATTTTAATTCAATCTTAAATTTACTTTTTCCCAATTTTGCTCTCTTGCGAGCAAAATAGCCGCACAATATTTTCTTTGTGGCGCAAAAAAATCAGAAGGGCAAGAAAGATTTCCAGTGTAAATAAATGATTTAATTCTAAAATAATTATAAATACCGGCGTAAGAACCGCAGTTATAAGAGCGGCAACGCTTGAATACCGAAATAGTGCCGCTGTTATCAGCCATGTGGCGCCGGCGGCTATGCCGACGGGCCAAGCCAAAGCGAAGAGCAGGCCAAAGAATGTCGACACGCCTTTTCCACCTCGAAATTTCAACCAAATCGGGTAGCAATGGCCAAAGAAAGCCGCAAATCCTGCCAATTGCGCTGCATCTTCGGCGGCTAGGGCTCGGGTCAAAAGTACTGCGATTCCGGCTTTGCCCGCATCGGCAATCAAGGTCAGTGCTGCGCCGGTTTTGGAGCCGGTGCGCAGCACATTGGTGGCTCCAATATTGCCAGAGCCGATCTGGCGCAGATCACCAAGCCCCATCACGCCAGCCACAATGATGCCAAAGGGAATTGACCCTAGCAAATAGCCAGCCAAGGCCCAGATCACGAGCATCATCGGGGGAGTTAGGAAATCAGGCATCATCTTTGATAAACTTTCTCTCCCTGCACGAAGGTGGCAAGAACCCGACCTTGCATGCGTTGTCCATCAAAAGGTGTATTTTTAGATTTTGATTGCAGCTTGAAACGATCCAGCACGAAGGGGGCATTGGGATCAAATAGGATCAAATCTGCAGGAGTACCGTCGGCTAAGCTGCCACAGGGAAGTCCCAAACGTTTGGCGGGGTTCAAAGACAAACCACGGAACAGTTGTGGCAGGGTTAGTTGTTCCGCGTGATAGAGGCGCAAGGCTGCAGGCAGTAAGGTTTCCAACGCCACCGCGCCGGAGGCTGCTTGCTCATAGGGCAGGCGTTTTGATTCCTCATCCTGCGGTGTGTGCATCGAGCTGATAATATCAATGAGCCCTGAGGCTAAGGCCGCAACCATAGCAAGCCTATCCTCTTCAGAGCGCAGAGGCGGTTTGACTTTGAAAAAGCTGCGGTAGTCGGCCACGTCAAATTCATTTAGGGTCAAATGGTGAATACTAACGCCGGCGGTCACATCCAAACCTTGTTGTTTGGCGCGCTCCAAAGCTGGCAAAGCGAGGGCCGTAGAAATTTGATCTGCATGGTATTTTGCGCCGGTCATCTCAACCATCGCAAGATCACGTTCCAGCCCAAGCCGTTCCGCCATAGCGGAGACCGCCGGGATTGCGCGCAGCGTGGCAAATTTGCCGGATGTGGCGGCTGCCCCTTTAGACAGGCCGGGATCTTGCGGATGGCCGATTACCAAAGCGCCCAGTTGCCGCGCATATGTTAAGGTACGCGACAAAACTTTGGTGTCCGTGACGACAGCATCGCAATCGGTGAAGGCTACGGCGCCTGCGTCTAGCAAAAAGCCAATTTCGGTCATCTCGCGACCCAAACGCCCTTTAGTGAGTGCGGCCATTTGGTAGGTACGCACGACACAAGTGGCCTGTGCGCGACGGCTGGCAAATTCTAGGGTTTCGGGGCTGTCGATAGCAGGGGCCGTGTCTGGTCGTGTCACCAATGTGGTGACCCCCCCGGCTGCGGCCGCCAGGCCAGCTGATCGGAAACTTTCTTTGTGGCGTTCGCCAGGCTCACAGACTTTTGCCCCAATATCGACGATGCCGGGGGCCAAATACTTGCCTTGACCATCCAGCTCTGGCGCGGCGGGATCATCTGCTGCGATGCGGCCATCTTTGATGGTAAGGCTGCCCAATTGGACGGTTTGCCCTTCGGGATCGATTAAATGAACATTGGTGATGCGCAGAGATGTCATCCTGCCACCCAGATCATGAGGCCCGTCAAGGCTGTGATGAAGATCAAGACATACATGGCGATTTTGCCGGACATGCGCGGGTCTTTAGGTTCATTCATGATACACACAATCTCCTGTGACAGTACGGGGCATAGAGCGGACTCATGCCTGTGCCTCTTGTCGGTTTTGCCGCCTGTTGCGCATTAAAATGTCCATTGCCGCCATACGCACGGCCACACCCATTTCAACTTGTTCTTGGATGACGCTACGGCTCAGGTCATCGGCGATGTCACCGTCAATCTCGACGCCTCTGTTCATTGGGCCGGGATGCATCACAATGGCATCGGGCTTTGCATGGCTGAGCTTGGCTGCATCTAAGCCGTAACGATGGTAATACTCGCGCTCAGACGGGATAAAGCCCCCATCCATACGCTCACGTTGTAGACGCAGCATCATAACCACATCGACATCTTTCAGGCCTTCTTCCATGTTATGAAAGACTTCGGCACCAAACTCGCCAATGCCTGCAGGCATGAGTGTTGCTGGACCCACAAGACGAATGCGATTTTCCATTTTTCCTAGTAAAATCAGATTTGAGCGCGCCACACGGCTGTGGGTGATATCACCGCAAATCGCAATGTTTAGACGGTGTAATCTGCCTTTGGAACGCCGAATGGTCAATGCGTCCAAAAACGCTTGGGTTGGATGTTCATGCCTGCCGTCACCGGCGTTGAGCACGGCACAATTGACCTTTTGAGCTAAGAGATCGACAGCGCCAGAATGCGGATGACGTACCACAAGTAAATCGGGATGCATAGCATTGAGGGTGAGAGCCGTATCAATCAAGGTTTCACCTTTTTTGATTGAGCTGGCCTGCATAGCCATATTCATAACATCGGCGCCCAACCGCTTGCCAGCAATCTCAAAGCTGGCCTGTGTGCGGGTTGAGTTTTCAAAGAACATGTTGATTTGGGTGCACCCCGCTAGCATATCGCTGGTGCGCGATGAAGAGCGGTTACGATCGGCATATTGATCAGCCAAATCCAAAATCTCGATAATTTGTTGGGGGTGTAGGGGTTCTATCCCCAATAGATGCTGAAGTTGCATGTTGACCTCTCCGGTTGGCGTTTTATAGAAAGAGAGACGCCTCACGGCAAGGGCTCCAGATAAGGAATCGTGAATTGATGCCTGGGGATGGTAAATTGGCTCCGATTGCAGGGCGAGATTGAGAGATTTACCTTCCCGACAGATAGGCTTAGTTTGACCAGATGGAACAGATGAATTGGCATATGGCGCGGGCGGCATTGGAATGGCAGGCGGAGCTGGGCGCAGTAGATGCGATTGGCGATGTGCCGATTGATCGCTATGGCGTGCCTGCTGAAAAGCCTAAGCTTGTTGTAACGACCGTTGTTTCTGCGCCCGGGATCATGGCGACTGTGGCCTTGGATCCTGTTGCAATCGCAGTAAATTCTGCGGCCGCGGCGCAGGATTTGGCAGGGCTGAAACAGGCTTTGCAGGATTTCCCTCATTGCGAGTTGCAACGCGGTGCTCGCAACTTGGTGTTCAGCGATGGGATTCCAGGCGCGCGGGTGATGATTCTCGGCGACGCGCCGGGCCGCGAAGAAGATTTACATGGCCTGCCCTTCGTTGGCCCAGCCGGTTTGTTGTTGGATAAAATGTTGGCCGCGATTGGTCTCAATCGGGCTGAAAATGTCTATATCGGCACGGTGATCCCTTGGCGCCCGCCGCAAAACCGAGAGCCCAAGTCCGAAGAAATTGCAATGATGATGCCCTTTGTGCGCCGTCATGTGGCGCTTGCAGCTCCGGATGTTTTGATCTGCATGGGCAATACGAGCTGTTTGGCGATTTTGGATAAACGCGGTGTTAACAAGCTGCGTGGACAATGGAACGAAGGCCTTGGCCTTCCCGTTTTGCCGATGGTTCACCCCAGCAACTTACTGCGCCAACCGGCTGGAAAGAAACAGGCCTGGCAAGATTTGCTAGCTTTGAAAGCGTGGCTGCGTGAGTATGCCGTAGGAGAACTTTAAATGACACAGACCATCTCAAACGGTGATTTCGTCCCGGTGCGTATTGCCGTGCTTACGGTTTCAGACACGCGCAGCTTGAGCGATGACAAGTCCGGAGATACTCTGGTCGCGCGGCTTGAGGCCTCTGGGCACGTCTTGGCGGCACGCGATATTGTTTGCGATGATCGACAAGCCATTTCTGATCAGCTGCACCGCTGGTCCGTGGATCCGCAAATTGACGTGGTGATCTCGACGGGTGGGACAGGTCTCACGGGCCGAGATGTTAGCGTTGAGGCCCATCGCGATGTATATGAAAAAGAGATAGATGCTTTTGGCACAGTCTTCACTATTGTTTCCATGCAAAAAATTGGCACATCGGCTATTCAGAGCCGTGCAACAGGCGGCGTGGCCAATGGCACATATATGTTCGCGCTGCCTGGTAGCCCTGGGGCCTGTAAAGATGCCTGGGATGAGATTTTGGTCAAGCAGTTGGATATGCGACATAAACCGTGTAATTTTGTGGAAATCATGCCGCGACTCGACGAGCATTTGCGACGAAAATGAGATTCCGCATTTAATTTTAGTGACAGGCAAAAACTTTGCCCTACAACAATTCTAACGAAGTTTAAGGAATGTGGCTGATGCGGTTTTTACGCAAGAGTTTGATGGGTTTGTTCTTGTTGGCGTCAACTTTGGCGCTGTTTGGCTTTGCAGCTATGATGGTGCGCTCGGCTCTTGAGGCTAAAGATGATGGTGGCCGTAGGGGCGATGGGGTTCGTGAACGCGTATTCGCGGTTAACGTCGTACCTTTTGAGGCCGGGTCGCAAACCCCAATTTTGCAGGTGTTTGGCGAAGTGCAAAGCCAAAGAAGCCTCGACATTCGCTCGGCGGTTGGCGGTACAGTGATTGAACTGCATCCAGATTTTCAAAATGGTGGATTGGTCAAAAAAGGCGATGTTTTGTTGCGAATTGACCCGTCAAACGCTCAAACGGATTTGGACTTAGTTGAGGCAGATGGGGCGGATGCGCAGGCCGATTTGCGCGAAGCGACGCGCGCGCTGGACTTGGCAAAAGATGAGGTCGCAGCTGCGCAAGAGCAAGCTGCACTAAGACTCAAGGCGCTGGAGCGGCAACAAAATCTAGTGGCGCGCGGTGTTGGCACCGAAGCTTCGGTTGAGACCGCGGAGCTTGCTGCGTCTTCATCAAAACAATCCATTTTGGCGCGTCGACAATCCTTTCAATCAGCTGAAGCGCGCCTGGATCAAGCCGCTGCGCGGGTGATGCGCGTGGAAATTTCACGTGCGGAAGCGGAACGCAATTTGCGTGACACCGTATTGCGGGCATCGTTCGCTGGGGCTTTGGCGAATGTAACTGTGCTACAGGGTGGCACAGTGGCCAATAACGAACGGATTGGACAACTTATCGACCCTTTGGCGCTGGAGGTAGCGTTGCGCGTCAGTACCTCCCAGCATCGCCGTTTGTTGGATGACAATGGCCAGCTGCGGCAGGCAAAGATTTCTGTGACGTTGGATGTTTTGGGTGCTGAGTTGAAGACTGAAGGGGCATTAACCCGCGAAGCGGCCGTGGTGGGCGAGGGACTTACGGGCCGCTTGTTGTTTGCTAGTTTGCAAAACGCCAAGGGTCTGCGCCCGGGGGACTTTGTCACTGTAGATATTACTGAACCGGCCTTGAATTGGGTGGCCCGATTGCCTGCCAGTGCCCTGAGTGGCAACAACCGTGTTCTTGTTATCGGCGAAGAGGATCGCTTGCGCGAGGCTGACGTCACTTTGGTCAGGCGACAAGGCGACGATGTACTTGTGCGCTCTCGCGACTTGCAGGATGCTAAAATTGTAGCTGAGCGCTCGCCCCTACTGGGAGCAGGTATCAAGGTACGGGTGTTGTTGGCCGAAGGCGCGCCAGAGCCCGCGGCCCCTGCGATGATCACCCTTGATCCTGAGCGTCGGGCCAAACTAGTTTCCTTTATCGAAGCCAATAAACGTATGCCGAAGCACGTGAAAAAACGCATTTTGTCCCAATTGGAAAAAGCTGAAGTGCCGAAAGAGATGGTCGATCGGTTAGAAGGTCGGATGGGAGGATAAGGCATGTCAGTTATGCGCAGCGCCACTGGAGGCATTTTATCCTATATGACCCGTCACCGAACGGCGGCAAATTTATTTTTGCTGATTATGCTGCTGGCCGGGGCCGTGTCATTTCCACAGATGCGAGCTCAGTTTTTCCCTGATGTAATCATCGATAATGTGACTGTGAGCGTACGATGGGACGGTGCCGGACCCGAAGATGTGGACCGTGCGATCGTACAAATTGTTGAACCGGCTTTGCTTGGGATTGAAGGGGTCACGAGCACCTCTTCCACATCTTCAGAAGGATCAGCCCGCATTCGCATGGAGTTTGAGCCTGGGTGGGACATGGCTCGTGGGACAGATGACACGCAGTTAGCAGTGGATTCGGTGGCTAGTCAATTTCCAGAGGTTGCCGATGACCCACGCGTAGCGCGCGGATTTTGGCGTGACCGGGTGACAGATGTGGTAATTTCAGGCCCGGTCGGCGTAGAGCAGTTAGCGCTGTTTGCGGATGAATTTGTGACACGGCTGTTCGCCACTGGCGTGACCCGCGCAAGCATACGCGGCGTGGCTGCTGGATCCACGATTGTTGAGGTTGATAGCCTGTCTTTGATCCGGAACGATGTCAGCATGGCACAAATTGCCAGCGCGATTGCCGAGGAAGCCCAAGCTGATCCTGCGGGCGATGTGGCTGGTGCTGCCCGTATTCGCACGGGTGTAGCCAAACGTGGCGCACGAGACATAGGTGAAATTGTTCTTAGGTCCAACGCGGATGGATCTGCGCTGACCGTCGCGGATGTGGCCACTGTAATTGAAGAGGGTGTTGACCGCGATCGCGCATATTTTGTTGGGGGGGCATCCGCCATCTCAATTCGCATCGACCGTTCTGACCAAGGAGATGCCATAGAAATCCAAGCTCAGGTGCAAGAGGTAGCAGAGGCGATGAACGAGACCTTGCCGCCGGAGGTGAAGGTTGAGTTGATCCGCACCCGTTCTGAAGTAATTTCTGCGCGGCTTTCAATCTTATTAGAAAATGGGTTGCAGGGTCTTGGGCTTGTATTGCTATTGTTGTTTTTGTTTTTGAATGTCCGAACCGCTTTTTGGGTAGCGGCAGGCATACCGGCGGCCATGTCGGCAGCCATTGCGCTGATGTATCTGTCTGGCCTAACGATAAATATAATCTCGCTGTTTGCACTAATTATCACGCTTGGAATCGTGGTAGATGACGCCATCATTATTGGTGAGCATGCAGATTTCAGAGCGCGTGTTTTGGGTGAAGTGCCGATGGAGGCCGCTGAAAATGCTGCTAAACGTATGTTCACCCCGGTGTTTTCGGCAACACTAACTACAGTGATTGCTTTTTTTGGACTAGTGGCAATTGGTGGCCGGTTTGGTGATTTAATAGCTGATATTCCGTTTACGGTGATCGTAGTCTTGATTGCCTCTCTGGCGGAGTGTTTCTTAGTTTTGCCCAATCACATGGCCCATTCTATCACTAACAGTACTAGCATTCGGTGGTACGATTGGCCGTCGCATACTATGAACTACCTACTGGATCAATTCAAAAAATTTCTGTTTCGCCCCTTCATTCGCTTTGTTATCTGGGCGCGTTATCCCGTGTTTGCGGCGGTGGTTTTGGCCTTGGCCAGCCAAGCAGTCCTATTCATTAATGGTGACGTGCTATGGCGGTTCTTTAATGCGCCAGAGAGAAGCTCAATTACGGGTAATTTTGCTATGACGCCTGGAGCCAAACGCGCAGATTCTATTGCGCAGATGCGCGCCTTTCAAACCGCTGTCGAGGAAGTCGGTGCGACCTATGAAGAAAAATATGGCCGCAACCCGGTTGATTTTGCTATGGCCGAAATTGGTGGCAACACTGGTCGGGGTTTGGCCGGTGCAGACACCAAAGATCCAGATCAACTAGGATCAATAGCGGTTGAATTGATTGATGCTGATTTGCGGCCCTATTCGTCGTTTGCTTTTGTGGCGGATCTTCAAGATGCGGTGCGCCGTCATCCCCAGGTGGAAACTATCAGTTTTCGTGGCTGGCGTTCTGGCCCGGCTGGTGATGCGCTTGATGTACAATTTTCAGGCGCCAATGCTGAGACTTTAAAAGCGGCCTCTGAAGCACTTAAATCTGCGCTAGCGCAATATCCTGAAGTGTCGGCTGTTGAGGATACTTTGGCCTACGACAAAGAAGAGTTGATTTTAGAGCTTACCGCACAGGGGCAATCGTTGGGGCTCACCATCGATGCATTGGGCCGAGTTTTGCGCAACCGTTTGAACGGTATGGAAGCGGCGAGTTTTCCCGATGGGCCACGATCTGCGACGATCCGTGTGGAAGTCCCTGCTGGTGAATTGACCGCAGATTTCACTGATAGGATGCTGATCCGGACGGGAACTGGCGATTATGTGCCTTTGGCGGATATTGTCACAGTCCAGCAACGAACGGGGTTTTCAACGGTACGCCGCGAAAATGGCATTCAGGTGATTTCTGTTACTGGCGATATTTCTGAAGATGATCCAGTCCGTGCTCAGGCTATTATAACAGAGTTGGAGCAAACCATTTTGCCTAAAATTGCCGAGGAAATCCAAGTTGCGTTCAATTTGGCTGGACTTGCCGAGCAGGAAGATGATTTCCTTAATGACGCGACACGCGGGTTGGTGCTGACTCTGGCTGGGATTTTCATGACTTTGGCCTGGATATTTTCAAGCTGGACACGTCCTTTAGTAGTGATGGCGATTATCCCCTTTGGCTTAGTTGGTACGATTTTTGGTCATTGGTGGCATGACATCCCAATGTCGATTTTCTCTGTGATCGGATTGATTGGGATGGTGGGGATCATCATTAACGACTCCATCGTGTTGGTGACCACGATTGATGAATATTCCAAGGAGCGCGGGCTGTTTCCGGCAATCTTGGATGGGGTGACCGATCGTTTGCGCCCAGTGCTTCTGACGACATTGACTACCGTTTTGGGGTTATCGCCTTTGCTGTATGAAACCTCGTCAGCCGCTCAATTTCTCAAGCCAACTGTGATCACTTTGGTCTACGGGCTTGGGTTTGGGGTTGTGTTGGTGCTGATTGTCGTGCCGGCTTTAATGGCGATGCAAGCGGATGTAGGGGCACAAGTGGCCAGTTTCAAACGTGCGTGGCGGGGTTTGTCACGTGGTCGCGGGCCGCGATTGCCCTTCGCGACAGCCGTGGTTTTGGTTCTGGCCGTATTCGCCATGACCCTAGGGTCGGCAATGCTGAACGGGGGGCTGCCTACGCTTGTACTCAGTTTGCCCATGGCGGCTGTGCTTGCGCCTTTGCAAATGGGCTTTGTGCTGTTCTTAGTGGGAAGCGCCTGTGTTTTGGTGGTGGTCTATGCCCTGTCAGCCTTGGTTTTGGCGCTGCAATTGAAGCGTTAAGAACCTTGGCAGCCGCGATATTCTGTCGAAGATTCTGTGCCGAAAATTGTGGTGACTACATTGCCGCGCCCCACTGCAACAGGATTGCCGCTTGGGGTTAGGATGTTGGCTGTAATGTATAATGCATCGCCCACACGCTGGATTGTTGGCGTTTCGATCCAAAGCCGGGAATTGCCTAATTCGATTGCAACGTCGTGTATGGCATTGGGGGGATGTTGCAGCGTGAGTGACAGCTGCATGCCATCTGCGGCGGGAGTGAATGTGCAAATGGTTTTGCCCATGCCTGCTTTGGGTAGTGTTTGAAAGGCCGCCTCAATCACTGAGTCTTTGGGGCCGCGCGCCGGAAGATGGGCTGAAATTTCCAAGGACACTGGGATGCAAATTTTCTCACACACACCAATTTCGATCTGTCCCTGCAAGGTCACATCAGAGGATGTGCTGGGTTGAACCACAATTGGAAAAATGACCTGACCTTGGTAGCCGATTGTGCGGGTTTGGTCCTGCCATGTAATTTTTGGTGTTGGGTAAAGTACCTCCAAAAGGTCCAAATTTGAGGACTGGGTGAAATTAAACTTTGGGGTAATCCCTGTGTCACCCGGCTGACGCCAATAGGTTTTCCAACCTGGGGCCAGTTTCAGCTGGACGGCCGCAATATGGGTCCCATCCGCTGCACGCCATCCTGGGCGGACCGTGACTTGTAAAATATCATCCAATTCTGTTGCAACAACAGGCGATGGGAGCGGGGATAGAGCCAGTGCCGCGAGGACGATTTTACGCATGAATCTGTTCATAGCTATCTGCATAGCGCAATATGGCCAAAATAAGAACTCACTTTTAGATGATCTTGGCGTGAGAGTTGTGAAACCGCTTGTTGTTGTCGCAAATCATATCCATGTTTGCCTTATGGAAGTTCAAAATACAAATCTCACGGGGAAATTATTGGTGGCGATGCCGGGCATGGGAGACCCTCGGTTCGAGCATTCTGTAGTTTATATCAGCTCGCATTCCGAAGATGGGGCGATGGGCTTGATTGTGAACAAGCCAAACCCGAAGCTGGAACTGATAGCGCTTTTGGGCCATCTTGATATCTCCGCCGGTCCGGCCACACCTGAGGTCTCAGTTTATTTTGGGGGACCTGTAGAGCAATCGCGGGGATTTTTGCTGCATTCTGCGGATTATATTGGAGACCCAGATACAGTACAGATAGATTCGCATTTTGCCCTCACCGCTACAGTGGATGTTTTGAAGGAGTTGGCCCAAGGCACTGGACCTGAGACCTGCCTTCTGGCTTTGGGTTACTCTGGGTGGTCTGCGGGTCAGTTGGAGGCCGAGTTGCTCGCCAATGGGTGGTTGATTTGTGAGGCCAGCCCTGAAATTGTGTTTCAGCTGGCAAACGCCGATAAATGGGCGGCAGCCCTGGCCTCGCTTGGAGTGGATCCAATGATGTTGTCAGCGCAATCCGGACGGGCTTAAGTCTTCCTGCTGCTTTGACTCGTTTCTTGACGTTGCGTTTGCATGATTGGCTATTTCCATGCCGCAAGGGCTTGGGTAAACTGTTTTGAACGTTTTACAGCTATTTTGGAGCCATTTATGCCGTATCAAGCACCTGTAAGGGAATATCAGTTTATTTTTGATCAAGTTGTACCGCTTGCGCCTGTGGTTGTGAATGAATGTTTTTCCGAAGCTACCCAAGATTTGACAGATGCGGTGCTGAATGAATGCGGCAAAATGTGTGAGGAGGTGATGGCACCACTACAGCGACCCGGTGATATGTATCCGGCGAAGTTGGAAAATGGCGTTGTGCGCACGTCGCCGGGCTTTGCCGATGGCTACGCGGCTGTTGCTGAAGGTGGCTGGGTCGGGATTTCTGCCTCGCCCACGCATGGTGGCATGGGGCTGCCCTTGGCGCTGAACACTGCCATGCATGACATGATGTGTGGGGCCTGTATTTCACTTAACCTGTGCCCTTTGCTGTCGCAGGGCCAGATTGAGGCGCTGGAGTATCACGCCACCGAAGAGCTGCAAAATCTATACTTGCCAAAGCTGATTTCGGGCGAGTGGACCGGCACTATGAACCTCACCGAACCACAAGCTGGTTCCGACGTGGGGGCATTGACAAGCAAGGCTGAACTACAAGCAGATGGCACTTACAAAATTTCAGGGCAGAAGATTTTCATTACCTGGGGTGAGCATGATGTGGCTGAAAATATCTGTCATCTGGTGCTGGCACGCCTGCCAGATGGTAAGTCCGGGCCTAAGGGCATCAGCTTGTTTCTTGTACCTAAATTTATTCCCAATGCCGATGGCAGCTTAGGCGTGCGCAATGATCTGCGCTGCGTGAGCCTTGAGCATAAACTGGGTATTCACGGAAGCCCAACAGCGGTGATGGAATTTTCTGGAGCCACAGGCTGGCTTGTGGGTCAGGAACACAATGGCATGGCCTGTATGTTTACTATGATGAACAATGCGCGCTTGGCCGTCGGCATGCAGGGGGTTGGCGTGGCTGAGGGCGCTTATCAACACGCTTTAGCCTATGCGATGGATCGCAAGCAGGGCCGCGCGATGATTGCGGATGGCACAGGCGCCATTATTGATCATGCTGATGTGCGCCGCATGTTAGCACAGATGAAATCTGAGATTTTTGCCGCCCGTGCAATTGGTGTGGCCTGCGCGGTGGCCATTGATATGACCAAGGCCACTGGCGATGCCGATTGGCGGGCGCGTGCAGCTTTGTTGACACCGATCACCAAATCTTTTGGCAGTGATACCGGCGTTGCCGTGGCTGATCTGGGGGTGCAAATTCATGGCGGAATGGGCTTTGTGGAAGAAACCGCCGCTGCCCAATATCTGCGTGATGTGCGTATAACACCGATCTATGAAGGCACCAATGGTATCCAAGCTATGGACTTGGTAGCGCGCAAGATGATGGACGGCGGTGCAGCTGCCTTTGCCTTGATGGATGAAATGGTCACCTTGGCCTCAGCATCGAGCAGTAAATTGGCTGTTGCGGTGTTAGCTTCTATCGTTGAATTGCGCTCGACCACAGAGTGGTTGCTGACACAAGAGCTTAACGATCGGTTTGCCGGTGCTGTGGCCTATCAAAAAGCTTTTGCGCGTGTGCTTGGCGGTTATTTTCATCTGGTGGCTGCGATGTCTGGTAAGGGCAAGCGGGTCCGAATGGCGACAATCTATATTAATAGTCTACTGCCTGAATATATGGCGCTTTGCGCGCAGGCACGGTCTGGGGCGGGCGATCTTTATGCGCTTGAGCTTGATGATTTTGCAGCGTAGCCCCTGCGTATGACAACGATTAGATACCCTTGGGAAACACCCCCGGAAAATGGCGGGATGATTGAGATCGCCGAAGCGGTGTTTTGGCTGCGCTTGCCGCTTCCGATGAAGCTGGATCATGTGAACATCTATGTGCTGGATGATGGGGACGGTTGGACCCTGATCGACACTGGTATGAAATCGCGCAAAGTGCAGGGCATGTGGCAACATCTTTTGGATGGTCCCTTGCGGAGCAAGCCGGTCAAGCGTGTGGTAGCCACCCATCATCATCCTGATCATATTGGGTTTCATGGCTGGTTCGTGGAACAATTTGGTGCGGAATATGTCTCGACCCAAGTGGCCTATCTCACGGCCCGGATGCTGACGCTTGATGTTCAAGACAGCTACTCGCCAGGGCAGATCGACTTCTACCGCCGGGCGGGAATGCGCGCGGATTTGCTGGCCAAGCGTGAGACTGAGCGTCCGTTCAACTTCTCCGATATGGTGCATCTGATCCCGGTTGGCTTTACGCGGATTGAAGAGGGTGATGTGATTGAAATGGGAAGCCGCATTTGGGACATTCGTGTGGACCATGGCCATGCGCCGGGTCATGCAAGCTTTTGGAGCCGTGACGATAATTTGGTTCTGTCAGGTGATCAGGTGATTGCCTCGATCAGCTCAAATATTGGTGTCTACCCGACCGAACCCGACGCTAACCCCTTGGCGGAATGGATGAACAGCTGCGCGCGTCTGCAAGAGTTTGCCACCGCGGATCATCTAGCTTTGCCGGGTCATAAACTGCCATTTATCGGAATGCCCTTGCGGTTGAAGCAATTACTGGAAAATCATCACGGGGCTTTGGACCGTTTGCGGGCGGATCTTAAAAGCCCCAAGACAGCTGGAGAGATCATGCTGGCCGTGTTCAAGCGCAATATTGGAGACGGTGAATATGGGCTGGGGCTGGTTGAGGCCTTGGCACATTGCAATTATCTTTGGCATGCAGGCGAGGCTAGCCGCACTTTGGATCAGGATGGTGCATACCGCTGGGTCATAAAATAATATGGGCGTTGGGTCATTATATTGCATAACACGCGCTTTATTGCCGCTGCTGGCGTCTGAACCCGTGACAAATGCTTTCACTGCGGCTAGTGGAAATTAAACTGTAGATGGAGTTGTCACAATGGCTGATCAAAAACACGAACATGGCTCTATGAGCACTGACGACCAAGAAAAAACGTTTGCAAGTTTTATGGGGATTGTGTCCAAATCGACCGTTGTGATCGTTATTGCATTGGTTTTGCTCTATTTGATCAACGGCTAAAGCGGATTTATCTTATGCGGTTAGCACTTTTGCTTTTTGCTTTGCTGACCGTATTTGGATGTACTGAGCCCACCGCATGGGCTCCTGACGATAAGATAGACGCTATGCGCTACCTGCATCCCGGTGGTGGGACTGTGACTTTGGTGACCGTCTCAAATGTCGGCAGCGGCAGTGGCGCTCATTCTGCTTTGATTGTGAATGCCTCCGAGCGGGTAATTTTTGATCCCGCTGGTAGTATGAAGCATGAAAGCTTGGCCGAGCGTGGTGATGTGCTTTACGGTGCCAACCCGGCGCTTATTGACAGCTTTATAGATTATCATACCCGCAGCGACTTCTATACTCAGGTTTAAACCGTGGATGTCTTGCGGAAGACCTGCCGGAGCGGATTAAGAGCAATGGTGCTGTGTATCAATCGTTTTGCGCTCAAAGTGTCAGCCGTTTGTTGCGCCAAACGCCGGGCTTTGAGAACATCAGCGCAACATTTTTTCCTGGAAAACTTTCTGAAAGCTTCGCTAATCGCGCTGATGTTCGTGCCGTGACTTTTTATCAGCCGGACGACACGAACAAGTGCGCTAATTTCTATGCTTGGTTGGGTCAAAAACCCATGTTCAACATCGAATAAAGCGTGACCGCACCTGCCCCAATCGCGATCAACAGATTGCGGCTCCAAACCCCGACTGCCAACGTCATGGCTGCCGCCACAAATCTTGGTAGGTCAAACACACCGCCGGTTGCGCGGGGCATGAAGACCAAAGGTGCTATGATCCCTGGCATAACGGCCACAACTGTATAGCGCAGATGTCGTTTTGCCCATTCCGGCAGCTCTTTATTGCCTATGATTCCCAAAAACGAAAAGCGTAGCAGCCAGCTGCCAAATGCAAGGCCTGCGATAATCATCCAAAGGGTGGTTGGGGAAACATTCATGCAGGTGCCTCCATGCGGCGTTCCAGCTCAGCGCCAAGCAGCAAGGCGACAATGGCTGCAATGATCAGGCCTAAACCATAAGGGACTGGGGCGAGAACGAGCGCTAGCATTGCAGCAGTGAAGGCCGCCGCAACCTGTGGTACTGTACGTAGGGCAGGCGCCACCAACGCGATAAAGGCAATCGGCATGGCAAAATCAAGCGCCAGCCAGTCAGGCACGCGCGCGCCCAACCATGCGCCAATACCAGTTCCAATGACCCATATAGCCCCCACCAGTCCTGTTGCTCCAAAGTAGAAGGCCAGTTTCTGTGACAGGGTCATCTCAGGATTGTTTTGGTATTTGGCGTCTGACAGAGCAAAGCTGTGGTCTAAGATCGAATAGGCCACGAGAGCACGGGTCCAAAATGGGGCTTTGCCCAAATGTGTAGCTAAGGTTGCGGAATAGAGCGCCATGCGCAAATTCACGGTTAGGCCCACGATGATCACGACGATAGTCGGTGCTTGATCATGCATCAGCGATAGAGCAGTGAATTGTGCCGCCCCGGCAATTACAGCCAGTGAAAAAGCTATGGAGGTGAAAATATTCAGGCCAGATTCAGCTGCCAAAACGCCAAACACCATCCCATAGGGGCCAACCACAAAGCAGAAGGGCAAAGCCCCCCAGAAGCCTTTCCAAAAGTCATGTCTGGCAGATAGCATCAGCTTGCCCTATCTATGGAGGTGTCGTTGTTGTGGTTGTATAGGAGATTCCCATGGCCCAAGCCAAGCCCTGTTTGATTGCGCCGGATCCCGATGCTTTAGGATTAACACGTCAAGTTCTGGGTGTTGACCACCTTGGCGCTGAAATCTCGTTGAATGTGGTTGAGGAACGCCCCCTGACGATTTGGCTGAACGGCCAAGAAATTGTGACTGCCATGACCATTGGTGATTATCCAGAATTTTTGGCGCAGGGTTTTCTGAGCAATCAGGGCATGCTGTCAAAAGATGAGATTGTTGAGGCGGTCGATTTTGACGCCGAGTTGGAAACGGTTGTGGTGCGCACTAATACCCCCACCAACTACGAAGCCAAACTAAAGAAAAAAACCCGCACTTCTGGTTGCGCGGTGGGAACAGTGTTTGGGGATATTATGGAGGGGATCGAGGGGTTACGCTTGCCAGAAGCCACCATCCACACCTCATGGCTCTATAGCCTGTCACGCCAGATTAACCAAATGCCAAGCCTTTATCTGAGTGCCGGAGCCATTCACGGCACCGTGCTTTGTGAGCAGGATCAACCTTTGGTCTATATGGAGGATGTTGGGCGCCATAATGCGGTGGATAAAGTGGCTGGATGGATGCGCGCGAGCCAAACCTCTGGGGCGAATAAAATCCTTTATACAACGGGTCGATTAACCTCCGAGATGGTGATCAAATGCGCTTTGATGGGCATTCCAGTCTTGGCAAGCCGCTCGGGTTTTACCGCTTGGGGTGTTGAATTGGCCCAGCAGGTCGGGCTGACTTTGATCGGACGAATGCGGGGACAAAGGTTCCAGTGTTTGGCTGGGCAAGAACGACTGGTTTATGATGCGGATCCCTCTGGCGAAGATGAAGACCGCAAGCACCGCCGAAAGTCTGCACAATGACTGAGCTTTTAGGCGTCATATTGGCGGGCGGGCAAGCGAGTCGCATGGGGGGCGGGGACAAGTCCCTCCTGCCTCTTGCTGGAAAGCGGGTCATTGATCACGTGTTGGAGCGTTTGCGCCCACAGGTTGCAGCCATGGCTTTGAACGCCAATGGTGACCCGGAGCGCTTTGCTGAATTTAATCTGCCGGTGGTGGCGGATTCTGTGGCTGAATTTCCGGGTCCATTGGCTGGTGTCTTGGCTGGGTTAGATTGGGCGGCAGAGCGCGGGGCGAAGTATATCCTCACCGTGGCAGCGGACACGCCATTTTTCCCAATGGATTTACAGGTCCGTCTTGAACAGGCGCGGCTCGCGGCGGATCTACCCATCGCATTGGCGGCAACGCAAGGGCCGGGCAAGCTGTACCGTCATCCAACCTTTGGGCTTTGGCCAGTAGCGCTGCGTGAAGATTTACGTCAGGCTTTGGCCCTAGGCCTGCGCAAAGTGGTGCTTTGGACCGATCAACATGGCACCGCTGAGGCTCTATTTTCCAGTGATCACTTTGATCCATTTTTTAATATAAATATGCCAGAAGATTTGGTAAAGGCTGAGGCGATGCAATGAATGTATTTGGAGTAACGGGCTGGAAAAACGCAGGTAAGACCGGGCTCATGGAGCGTTTGGTAGCCGAAATCATCGGACGTGGCTTTAGTGTGTCTACCCTGAAACATGCCCATCACACCTTTGACGTGGATCATCCCGGCAAAGATAGCCATAGGCACCGCATTGCGGGTGCCTCACAGGTGCTATTGGCCTCTACAGAACGTTGGGCCTTGATGAATGAGCATCGCGGGGCTGAGGAGCCAAGTTTGACAGAACTTCTCGCCAAGCTGGACCCGGTGGATGTGGTATTGATTGAGGGCTGGAAGCGCGACAGCCATCCGAAGGTTGAGGCATGGCGCGCGGAAACTGGCAATCCTTTGATCGCGCCCAATGACCCAACGATCTTAGCCGTAGCCAGTGACACGGCCTTAGAGATTGACCGCCCTGTGTTTGATTTGGATGACACTGCCGCCGTGGCGACTTTCATCCTTTCCCATTTGGGTATGACAAAGTGAGCAAAGCGCTGAAACTCCGCAACGATTGTTTTGCTCTGCCTGCTGGCGTGCATTGGACCCCTGTGGATGAGGCGCTCAGCTTGCTTGAGGCGCGATTGCAAACTGTGGTAGATAACGAGGCTTGCGCGGTTGAGGCCTGTGATGGCCGTATCTTAGCGCAGGCAGTTATGGCCCCAAGATCACATCCGCCCTGCGCCAATTCTGCGGTGGATGGGTATGTTTTTTCTGGCGGCCTCACACCCGGCGCGCATTGCTTGGATCTTCAAGGCGGACGCTCAGCGGCCGGCGAGGCCTTTGGCGGAGTGGTCTCAACGGGCCAAGCGCTCCGCATACTTACTGGGGCAGCTTTGCCTGAAGGTGCCGATACAGTGGTGCTGCAAGAGGACGTCACGGTTGAGCATGGTAAGCTTTATGTAAACGGGCCGCTCAAAGCTGGGGCCAATGCGAGGAAAGCGGGTGAGGATGTCGAGTGCGGGGCGGAGCTCTTCGAAGCTGGCCACCGGGTTCAGCCTCAAGATATTGGAGTGTTAATCTCTGTCGGTGTGGCTGAGGTGAAGGTGTTTAAACCTTTGCGGGTGGCGATCATCTCAACCGGGGCAGAGCTCTGCGTGCCGGGAGCTGAGGTCAGAACAGATAAAATTTTTGATGCCAATCGACCGATGCTCAAGGCGGTCTTGCGGCGCTGGGGCATGGATGTCGTTGATATGGGGATCGTGCCTGACAACGCGAAACTTGTGCGTCAAACCTTGGACAAGGCTGCTGAGCTGGCGGATGTGATCCTAACCTCTGGCGGAGCCAGTGCGGGGGACGAAGATCATATGTCGGCGGTTTTGAGTAAGACCGGAAATATGGCGCTCTGGCGTATCGCGGTCAAGCCCGGGCGACCCCTGGCTTTAGGTGTCTGGGGTGGTGTTCCGGTATTTGGTTTACCGGGCAATCCCGTCGCAGCATTTGTCTGTACCTTGATCTTTGCACGACCTGCGTTGTTGCAGTTGTCTGGGGCTGGCTTCTTGGCACCGCAAGCCCTCACGCTGCCAGCCGCATTCGCCAAAACTAAAAAAGCGGGACGCCGCGAGTATCTGCGCGCGCGCTTGCGGGATGGCTCTATTGAGGTGTTTGGCTCCGAAGGTTCGGGCAGAGTGTCGGGGCTGTCTTGGGCGGATGGTTTGGTTGAGTTGTCGGATCAGGCGGCGGAGATTTCCGCCGGTCAACCAGTCACGTTTTATCCATATAGTGTTTTTGGTCTATAGCGCTTAGAATCAGATGAATTTCACAGCCAGAATTTCATAAGACCGGGTGCCGCCTGGCGTACGAAACTCAATGCTGTCGCCTTCTTCTTTGCCGATCATCGCCCGCGCCAAAGGGGAGCGCATGTTGAGCTTGCCGCTTTCAATATCCGCTTCAGGTTCACCCACCACTTGATAGGTTTTTTCTTCATCGGTGTCTTCATCAACCAAAGTCACCGTGGCGCCAAATTTGACCGTACCTGATAGGCTAGCCGGATTAATTATGTCAGCGCGACCCAAAATAGATTCCAGCTCTTTGATTCGGCCCTCGATGAATCCCTGCTTTTCGCGCGCAGAGTGATATTCGGCATTCTCTTTTAAGTCGCCTAATTCACGTGCTTCTGCAATCGCCCGGATGATGGTGGGGCGTTCAATCGATTTCAGTTTTTTCATTTCGGCTTCAAGCCTGACCGCACCAGTACGGGTTAGTGGGACTTTTTCCATTGAAATAACACTCTTTATTGTAAGTTAACCTACCTGACCCAAGCCGAAGGCTTTTGGCAAGGGTCAAGAGTCATTGTCGTTGGTTTTTTTGAAAAATTGTTCGAATTTAACTTTAACAAACCATCTCATATTCGGTTCCGTCATCATCATGGAAATAAAACCGTTTGCCGAGCTCATAATCTGAATGGGAGTAGATTTCGAAATATTTGGGCACGCGGTCTTTGGTCGATGATAAATCATCGCAGACCAATGCGACATGGTTCAATCCGTCACGTTGTGCGTAAGCCTTGTGTTTTGAGGCTTCGGTCACAGCAGGTTTTCCATTGCCGAAATTAAGGTGCAATTGGATGAACTGCCGCGGGGTTGCACATCCAATAAGTCGTATTGGGCGCGGTTCAGTCGTGTATTTCAGACGCATCTCAACGAGCGGATCAACGCCCTAGAAGGTCTCCGCGACACTCTTGACGGCTGCATTTGCTGTGGCTGTTTGGGTCTGGCTACCTGTTGGCTTTACAATCTGGATGATGTGGCGGCCCAAAAGGGCGCTGGGCTCCTCTATTTGATGTAAGAACCGGTCAAAAATGCGAAATAACGTCGCCTTTTTCCCTAGGAAGCCGCGTCATGATTGACCTGCCTTTCTCACATGGCATAGACCTTGTAACGAAATTGAGATTCTAGCCTGTTTTTCACTGATGGGGCCGATAGCAAGGGAGTTGAGATGTCAGATATTGAACGCGAGACCATGGAGTATGATGTTGTGATCGTGGGCGCAGGCCCATCTGGCCTGTCTGCCGCGATCCGCTTGAAGCAATTGAATGCAGATCTTGAGGTTGTGGTGCTCGAAAAAGGCTCAGAAGTGGGCGCGCATATTCTATCTGGTGCGGTTTTAGACCCCTCAGCGCTCAATAAGCTGATCCCCGATTGGAAAGCCAAAGGTGCGCCGCTGAATACGGCTGTGACCGAGGATAATTTTTATGTTTTAGGTGAGTCTGGCCAATTGCGCCTGCCAAATATGATCATGCCGCCTTTGATGAGCAATCATGGCAATTACATCGTGTCCATGGGCAATGTCTGCCGCTGGCTGGCAGAACAAGCTGAAGAACTGGGAGTTGAAATATTTCCTGGCATGTCCTGTTCAGAATTAGTGTTTCATGAGGATGGAGCCGTCAAAGGTGTGGTCGCCGGTGAGTTTGGCAAGAATGCTAATGGCGGCCCCTCTGACGCTTATGAACCGGGCATGGAGTTGCATGGTAAATATGTGTTTCTCTCTGAAGGTGTGCGGGGATCCTTGTCTAAACAAGTGATCGTCAAATATAATCTAGATGCGGACTGTGATGTGCCAAAATTTGGCCTTGGCATGAAAGAGATTTGGGAAGTGAAGCCTGAGCATCACAACCCGGGTGAAGTGACTCATTCGATGGGCTGGCCGATGGGCTTTAAGCAGTCGGGCGGATCTTTCATGTATCATCTTGAAAATAAACAAGTATATGTCGGTTTTATCATTGATTTGAACTATAAAAACCCGCATCTTTTTCCCTATATGGAATTTCAGCGCTTCAAGCATCATCCGCGGATTGCCAAAGTTCTTGAGGGCGGCAAACGCGTGGCCTATGGTGCGCGCGCTGTGACGAAGGGTGGGTTTCAATCTATTCCACAGGCTTCTTTTCCCGGTGGTGCGATGCTGGGCTGTTCGGTGGGGCTTGTGAATCTCCCGCGCATCAAGGGCAACCACAACGCGATGCATTCTGGCATGGCTGCCGCTGAAGCTGCCTATGCTGCGATCACAGCGGGTCGCTCGGGTGATGTGCTGAAAAGCTATGATGTGGAGTTGCGCTCCGGTCCTGTTGGCAAAGACCTCAAAACCGTGCGCAACGTGGCGCCTTTGACGGCCCGGTTTGGGCCCTTGGGTGGCTTGGTGTTTGGCGGGTTTGATATGTGGTTTCAATCCATTTTCAAGTTCAGCCTGTTTGGTACAGTCAAACACGGCAAAACAGATGCACAATCAACGGGGAAAGCTGGGGATCATCCTATAATTGATTACCCAAAGCCAGATGGGAAGCTGTCGTTTGATCGGCTAACCAATGTGAGCTTTGCGATGACCAATCATGAGGAAAGCCAACCATCGCATTTACATCTCACAGATCCTGCATTGCCAATCTCGGTAAATTTGCCCCAATATGCTGAACCTGCTCAGCGGTATTGCCCGGCTGGGGTCTACGAAGTGGTTGAAGAAGACGGCAAAGATGCACGGTTTGTTGTAAATTTTCAAAACTGTGTGCATTGCAAGACATGCGATATCAAGGACCCAAGTCAGAACATCACATGGGCTACCCCCCAAGGTGGGGACGGGCCTAACTATCCCAATATGTAATCTGAGTAATCTGAAAATTCAATTGGGTTTGGGGCAATGGGCGAAAATACACATGGCCTCAATTGTTTTCGCAGCACAGCCGTCCTAGGGTTGTGATCATCAGGGAGATGCCGGTGCCAAATGTATTTATGAAATTTTTAAAGATTTGCACCTTAGTTGGTGCACTTGCAATTGGTGCGCCCGGCGTGCAGGCTCAGCAAGCTTCTGGTCCCTATATTGCTGCGCGTCAGGCGGCCATGGCTCATGATTATGGCTTTGCCTCTGAATATTTTGCCCGCGCTTTGGTGCAAACGCCGCAGGATCCAACCCTTATTGCGCAAACCATGTCCGCTTTTCTGGCGGCAGGTGATGTTGCAAAGGCACAAAACCTGGCACGGGTTTTAAGCACATTCCGTCAAAGTCATCCTTTGGCCGGAATTTTACAACTAGCGCAATCGTTTCAGGCTCAAGATTATGGCGGCGCCTTGACGCAGCTTGACAGCACCTCGATTGCTGGAACTGCAATTGACGATTTGCTCAGGGGCTGGGCTTTGATGGGCTTGGGCCGGGTGGGAGAGGCTTTGGCCTTGTTTGACACTGCCGCCGAAGCTGAAGGCATGCGCAGCTTTGCTCTATATCAAAAAGCTCTGGCCTTGTCGCTTGTGGGAGATTTTGAGAGTGCGGAAGCAATATTTTCTGGCAAAGACCAATCCCCTACTGCGATTTCTTTCCGGGGCAGTTTAGCGCGGGCTCAAATCTTGGTACAGCTAGAACGCGCCGAAGATGCCATCGCCTTTTTGAGCGATTTTCATGGCGAAGATGCTGATCAGGAAGTGCTTGCGATGATCGTACAGCTTGAGGCCGGTGCTGCGGTTGAATTTGATGTGGTACGCAATGGCAGTGAAGGGGCCGGGGAGGTTCTATTTTTCCTCGCGCTGGCCTTGCGTAGCGGTGATGGTCAAGATGGGCTGCTTTTGTACACCCGCCTGGCCAGCCATTTGGCCCCGCGAAATGTGCACGCGCTTCTGCTCTCGGCACAACTTTTGGAAGTACTCGGCAATCATACCTTGGCGATTGAAGCCTATGACGCTATTCCACGCAGCCACCCGGCATTTGTCAGAGCTGAAATCGGCCGTGCGGAGGCGCTTTCTGAGATTGGTAAAACTGAAACCTCCATTGAAGTATTAGCGCAATTAGCGGAGGCTTTCCCCAATCTACGTTCCGTGCATCAAACCCTAGGTGATTTTCTGCGCCAAGAGGGCGAACATGCCCGCGCGGTACGTAGCTATGGCACCGCAATTTCATTGATTGATCAGGCCAAGCCTCGGCATTGGTATGTTTATTATGTGCGCGGCATTGCTCATGATCAATTGGGAAATTGGGAGATGGCGATGCGCGATTTTGACCGTGCTTTGGAGCTTTCGCCCAATCAATTCCAGGTGCTCAATTATGTGGGCTATTCGCTTGTTGAACGCGGTGAGCAGCTGCAAGAAGCCCTGTCTATGATCCAAGCGGCGGTCGTGGCACAGCCCCAAGCGGGCTATATCATCGACAGCTTGGGATGGGTACAATATCGATTGGGCTATTATCACGACGCAGTTGTCCAAATGGAGCGCGCGGTGGAGTTGATGGCCACGGATCCCATCGTGAACGATCATTTAGGCGATGTGTATTGGGCTGTTGGCCGCAAAACTGAGGCTCGGTTTCAGTGGCGTAGAGCCTTGAGCTTTGCCGCTCAAGGGGCCGGGGATGTTGATCCCCCGCGCATCCAACAAAAGTTAGATATTGGCCTTGATGCCGTCTTGGCAGAAGAGGGCGCGCTACCGCTGAAGCTGACTCATGACAATTAGGCTCAAGGCGCCAGCTAAGATCAATCTATGCCTGCATGTCTTGGCGCTCCGTCCAGATGGCAGGCATGTCTTGGACAGTTTGGTGGCATTTCTGGACTGTGGGGAATGGGTCGAGCTGCGGCGGGCAGCGAAAACCTCTTTGCAGATCATTGGCCCTCAATCGGCAAACCTGCCTGTTAGCGCTGACAATTTGGTACTGCGGGCCGCTGGCCTTTTTCCTGCTGGCTGTGACACCGAGATCACTTTGCATAAAACCATGCCAATTGCCTCGGGAATTGGCGGGGGCAGCTCCGATGCAGCAGCCACGTTGAATGGCATGGCCCAACTGTGGGATTTGCCTTTGCCGGATGTCACCACGCAACTTGATTTGGGTGCTGATGTGCCCGTTTGCATGCGGTCGAGGCCAGCTGTGATGCAAGGGATTGGAGAAATCATTTCACTCCTGCCCAAGCTTCCGCCCCTGTTTGCCTGTTTGGTCAATCCAGCCTGCGCGGTTTCAACAGCCCTGATTTTCAATCAACTGGTGTCGAAGACAAACCCTGCGATGGATGCGCTCCCTGGAGATATTTTGCAGATCACAGATTGGTTGGCCCAACAGCGTAATGACTTGCAGGCTCCAGCAATTTTGGCCGAACCGATGGTTAATTCGGTTTTGACTGAATTACGGGCGCATGCGCCAATCGTGAGCCGAATGTCAGGGTCGGGTGCTACCTGTTTTGCGCTGTTCAAAAGCTTGGAGGTGGCACAGTTTTGTGCGCAAACCACCCAAGCCGCACACCCAAATTGGTGGACCGCAAGCGGGCCGTTGCTTGCTAGTTAAGGCGTGCCACCACGTAGTCAGACAGATCCATAAGCATGGTTTTCAACGCATGCTTGGGCATCACATCCAAGGATTCTTTGGCTTTTTCCGCCCAATATAGCGCCTGTGTTCGTGTATTTTGCAGGGTGTTGTGAGCGTGCATTAAGTTTAAAGCATGCTCTAGATCACCCTCGCCTTGTTTGCCTTTTCCGATGCATTTTTGCCAAAATACCAGCTCATCGGCATCTGCTGCAGCAACAGCTTTTATCACAGGCAGGGTCAGCTTCCGTTCACGAAAATCATCGCCGATGTTTTTGCCCATAGCATCGGTACCAGTATAATCTAATAAATCATCCACGATCTGAAACGAGATGCCTAAAGCGTCCCCATAATCTAATAGGGCTTGCACCGTCTTCTCATCCTGCTCAGCAATGACCGCGCCGACTTCCATTGCAGCTGCGAACAAAGCAGCTGTCTTGCCACGTATAACTTTGAAATAAATCTCTTCAGTGGTTTTGATGTCTCGGGCAGCTGAAAGTTGCAACACTTCGCCTTCGGCGATTGTGGCTGATGCATTGGCCAAAATGTCCAGGACTCGCAAGTTCCCAGTTTCCACCATCAGCTGGAAGGCACGTGAAAACAGATAATCACCTACCAACACGCTGGATTGATTATCCCACAACAAATTTGCAGTTGGTCGCCCTCGACGTTGCGCGCTTTCATCAACTACATCGTCATGCAGCAAAGTGGCTGTATGAATAAACTCTACAGTGGCGGCGAGATGAATATGATATGGGCCCGTATAGCCGCACATCTGTGCAGCAGCTAGCGTTAGCATCGGCCGTAAGCGCTTGCCGCCGGCATCTACAAGATGAGCCGTCACTTCAGGGATGCGTGGCGCGTGTTCTGAGGCCATCCTTAACTGGATCAAGCTGTTTACCGCGGCGATATCTTCTGACAATGCCAGCGCTAAGCGATCATGTGGTTTTGACGCGATACGGTCCAAAGCGATACCCCATTTTCCTCAAATGTCTCGACAAACCCATAGGTCTGAGCCTATGTGATAAGTCATGAAAAAATTATTGCACACCACAGATCCAACGGTAATGGCCCTCGCTCAGATGCTCCTTAGGAATGAAGATATAACCTGCTTCGAATTTGACGTCTATAGCAGTATCCTTGAAGGCAG
>CESI01025449.1_pt1 | contig 51430 bp, 46 predicted proteins | sample 356301 | NCBI WGS metagenome assembly CESI01 (sample SAMEA2621423, study PRJEB7988) | marine metagenome | biome: marine biome (ENVO:00000447); feature: deep chlorophyll maximum layer (ENVO:xxxxxxxx); material: "saline water (ENVO:00002010), including plankton (ENVO:xxxxxxxx)" | depth 40 m | reverse complement strand
GAGCGCCGCTTCGTCAAGAAATGTTGTGGCGCTCTGCGTGGTATCGGAAAGGGTCATTGTGGACTGTGAAGCGCAATATGTGTCAAAACCAGACCCTGCCGAAGCTGACCGGCGCCGCATCGATCAGGACAACTTTTTTACGCTCGATTTTGGCGATTGCGAGGGCGCGCTCGTTGGTTCCGTCGGCCAGAAACCTGAACACGCCGCTGACGCCTTGAAATCCCGAAGCTTGAGTGAGGGCAGTTTTGGTTACGGCATTTTTCTGACCGGTGCTCACCAGTGCGCCGATCGCCGCAAGCCCGTCATAGGCCAATCCGGCCAGTTGGTGGGGCGGTGATCCATAGCCTTTGGTAAAGCGGGTTTTAAAGCTTGCGCTGACCTGTCTGCTTGGGCTGGTGAACCAACCGTTTTGAACGCCCGGTAATTCTAGAATCTGACGTGGGATATCCCAACGTGATAGGCCGATATACTGGACATCTTGCGGGTTTATTCCGGCTTCGGGAAGTAGTTGTACCAAAAGTGGCAGAGCCCGTGCCGTGTTTGAGGTTAGAAATAGGGTGTCAGCTTGGGTCTCGAGCACGCTGTCTTTGATCCTTGCAACCGAATCGATCACGCCTTTTTGCGAAAACTCAAATGCCTCGATTGCGACGATCTCCAGTGGGGTGGATTGTGCGGCATTTTCCAATGCGGCTTTGCCCAGTTCGCCCTCGAGAGTTCTGGGGTGTACGATGACCGCTTTGGTTCTACCCTGACTGGCGGCATAGCTGACCAGGCGGTTTGCGGTATTGTTAAACGTCGGGCCAAGCACAAACACATTGTTGCCAGCAATTGAGGCATTGTTGGAGAAACTCAACACATTCACGCCACTGTCTGCCACGGCAGCGCCAACCGCTTTGGCGTTTTCGGCCAGCAGTGGGCCAAGGATAATCTTTGCGCCTTCTTGCACGGCCTGACGAGCGACCAATGCGGCCTGCTCGGGGTTGCCGGCGGTGTCAAACACGCGTAGGTCGATGCGTATACCCCCCAGATCCGCGATTGCCATTTGGGCGGCCTGTTCCAGACTGGTCGCAATTGAGGCGGTTTCCTCATAGCTTTTGGGGATCAGTAGCGCGACCTGTACGGGTTTTGTCGGGTCGATCATCGGGCCGTCAGAGACGCCTGTGGGCCCCGAGGTAGAGGTGCAACCGGCCATCAGAGCCAAGGCGCTTCCCGCTGCCACCGCTGTAACCCGCCCACAACAGCTTTGGATCAAAGAAAACACATCAAACCGCATTAAAGCTACTCCTATATTACGTTTCCGGTATCGCCGCCATAGAATTTGCGTCAACTATAGAGGTCAAAAAAGATGGGTCCAGATGTGAATCACCGAATAGAGAAATTACCAGCAGGATTGTATTTTGTTGCAACACCTATTGGCACAGCGCGTGATATCACTCTGCGGGCGCTTGATATCCTGGCCAGTGCCGATGTGATCGCCGCCGAGGATACAAGAACGATGCGGCGCTTGCTGGATATTCACGGTATTGCATTGGGCGACAGGCCGCTTCTGGCCTATCATGATCACAATGGTGAACAGGCACGACCAAAATTACTGGCGTTTCTGGCGCAGGGAAAGGCTGTGGCCTATGGCTCTGAGGCGGGCACGCCACTGATTGCTGATCCGGGGTTTGGCTTGTCGCAGGCGGCCGTCCAAGCCGGTGCGCTTGTCACAACCGCACCGGGCCCATCAGCAGTTATTGCAGCGCTGACGTTGGCGGGTCTGCCGACAGACCGGTTTTTCTTTTGTGGGTTTTTGCCAAACACCCAGTCCCAGCGCAAGGCGGCTCTGCAAAATTTCCGTGATGTGCCAGGAACTCTTGTTTTCTACGAATCGCCCAAGCGTATCAAGTCTATGATCGCGGATGCGGGGGCTGTTTTGGGCGAAGGGCGTCAGGCTGTGATCTGCCGTGAGCTGACTAAAAAATTCGAAGAGTGCCGCCGTGGCACCTTGTCAGAACTGGCGAGCACGCTTGCATCGCTTACTCTCAAGGGGGAAATCGTGGTATTGATTGATCGTGCCCGTTTACCCGTTGTTAAGCCCGAGGACATAGAGCAAAGCCTGAGGCAGGCCTTGACAGAGCATTCGCTGCGCGATGCCTCAGATCTGGTGGCCAACGCTTTGGGCGTTCCGCGACGACAGGTATATCAAATGGCGTTAACTTTAGGCAGACAGGAATGAGCGGTGCGCTGGCATTTCATGCGGGACTGGCAGCAGAGCATTGCGTTGCAGATCTCTACCGCGATCGAGGCTGCCATTTGCTGGCTGAGCGCTGGCGGTGTGCCTATGGCGAGATCGACTTGATTTTCCAAAATCCACAGACGGGTGGATTGATTTTTGCCGAAGTGAAAAAAAGTCGCAGCAGTGCCGCCGCTGCAGCACGGGTGACCCGCGCCCAGATCCGACGTATTCACAATGCGGCGCTGCTGTTTGTGGCAGATCAGCCGCTGGGCCAACTGACTGAAATGCGGTTTGATGCAGCGCTGGTCGACATGACTGGCGTCGTTGAGATCGTTGAGAATGCCTTTATGGATCGCGCATGAGGCATTGAATACCATCGCAAGCTACGCCATTTAGTAGATGCTAGGCGTAACCAAAAGGAACTTGCCCTGTGAAAATTGCCTTTCAAATGGATCCGATTGAGCCGATTGACATTGCCGCTGACAGCACTTTTCGGCTGGCTGAAGAGGCGCAGGCGCGGGGGCATGAGTTGTTCTACTACACGCCCGATCATCTGGCCTATCAAGAGGGCAGGGTCACGGCCACAGGCTGGCCGTTGAGCGTGCAAAGAGTGGTGGGAAACCATGCCATTTTAGGCCTGAAAACCGAAGTTGATCTGGCTGATTTTGATGTGATCTGGCTGCGCCAAGATCCACCCTTTGATATGCATTATATCACCACGACGCATTTGCTGGATCGAGTTCACCCCGATACGCTGGTGGTCAATGACCCGTTTTGGGTGCGAAATTATCCTGAAAAATTATTGGTACTAGATTTTCCTGACTTGACCCCCCCCACTACGATTGCGCGGGATCTCGACACAATCAAAGCCTTCAAAGCCCACCATGGGGATGTGATCTTAAAACCTCTTTACGGCAATGGTGGGGCGGGCGTGTTCCGTTTGGACGCGCAGGACCGCAACCTGAGTTCGCTGCACGAGCTGTTCAGCGGCTTTAGCCGCGAACCGTTGATTGTGCAAAAATTTTTACCGGCAGTCAGTCAGGGTGACAAGCGCGTTATTCTTGTAGACGGTGAACCGGTTGGAGCGATTAACCGTATACCGGCCAAGGGTGAAACCCGCTCAAACATGCATGTGGGCGGGCGTCCCGAAAAAGTTGGGCTAACCGAACGAGATTTGGAAATTTGTGCCAGAATAGGCCCTATCTTACGTGAAAAGGGCCAGATTTTTGTTGGCATTGATGTGATTGGTGACTATCTGACCGAAATTAATGTCACCTCTCCGACAGGTATCCAAGAATTGGAACGGTTTGACGGGGAAAATATTGCGGCAAAAATTTGGGCCGCCATCGAAAGTAAACGGGCCTGAGATGTCCTTTCGCCTGCATTTGGCGAACCTGGTTTTGCGACTGTTCGAAAAGCCGCACCTGACGCGGGCAACACCGCAAGAGTTGCGCGTTGCTTTCGAACGCAAGGCGCAACTCTTTTTCCACCCGCCCAAAGGAACGGTTTTTTCGCGGCAACACCTCAAAACCCCGTCTGGCTCTTTGCAGCTCCAATGGGTACAGCCGGCACAGACGTCGCAGGGTGGGGTTATTTTGTATTTCCATGGTGGTGGGTATGTGTTCGGGTCGGCGCGCAGCCATCGTGCGATGTTGGCCAAGCTGGCATCTTTGACAGGATGCAGGGCTTGTCTGCCAGATTATCGCTTGGCACCTGAGCACCCGTTTCCCGCCGCGCTAGAGGATGCTCGGGCAGCCTATCAAGGTTTGCTTGGTCAGGGGTGCCGGCCCGAAGATATTGTGCTGGGCGGCGATAGCGCCGGGGGCGGTTTGGCCTTGGCGTTGCTGCATAGTCTGCTATCTCAGGGGCAGACTTCTCCGGCCGGTGTTTTTTGTTTTTCGCCACTGACTGATATGACATTTTCCGGATCAAGCCTGCGCAGCAATGCCCGTTCGGACGTGGTGTTGCCCGTGTGTCGGGTCCGAGAAGTTGGACAGATGTATCTGCGTGAACATGGCCCACAAGATCCATATGTCTCGCCGTTATTTGGGGTATTCAAAGGCGCGTCACCGGTGTTGTTGACCGTTGGTGACGGCGAAATATTGCTGGATGACACGTGTCGCATGGCGCAAGCATTGGAACGTGACTGCGTTGATGTCACTTGCGATATTCGTCACAATCACCCACATGTATGGCCCATCTTGGGCGACTGGTTGCCTGAGGCGCGTGCCAGCTTGCAGGATACTGCAGCTTTTGTTCGACGGGTATTGGATGTGGCAAGCAATTTGACGGCTGAGACCCTGCCGCCAGATGTGCGATGACGCGGTAAAAATCAGGTTTGAATTTTTAAAATCATGCAATTGCAAGGGTATATAGCCTGTTTGAGATAAATGACCTCTATATGTTGATGTCGGCATAAGATTTGCAATTTTGAAGCAGAGCCTATTGCCACCTGAGATCAGAGAAAAGTGATGACGCAGACAGACCTAGCATATGCCCCGTCCAAAGACGGATCTTCCCCACAGTGTGATACGGAGCTTGCGCAAAAAAGAGCTCGGCTTTTTGAATTGCAAACAGCAATTTTGTCGCCGCCGGATCCGTTATATGAAGAATTTCAACCGCAACGGGATGAGTTTGAGTTTCTCTCAGGGCGGGCCAGCTGTGTGGCAAGCCTTTAGGCTGTGATCTGAGTTCTGGTGCAGGACCAACGGCAATCAAACAGGCGGGTCCGGTGAACCCAACCTTTGGCTTAAACCAACCTTGTGCGGCGTGGCTTGTCGCGGTCACCGGGTTGAGTGAAACTGGATGAGACTGCTTTTTGGGGATCTTTTGTGTTCGAAAGGTGCGGCAGGGCGAGCCGATAACTCAGAGCCTCGGCGATATGGGTCTTGGCCACTTGTTCGACGCCGGCCAGATCTGCGATAGTACGTCCGACCCGCAACACCCGGTGATACCCGCGCGCCGAGAGGCGAAACAACTCTGCGGCGCGGTTGAGCAGGGCCTGACCCGGCGTGTCAGGCGTTGCGACCCTGATTAATTGCGCGCCCTCAAGATCGGCATTGCTGCGCAGGTCGAGATGATCGCGATAGCGGTCGGTCTGGATTTGAAAGGCGGTGGCAACCCTTGATGCGACGGTTGCGCTTGTATCTCCGTCGCTGGGCAGATCAAGATCATGAAAAGGCACTGGCGGCATTTCGACCGTAAGATCAAAGCGATCCATCATTGGTCCTGAAATATGCCCCATATATTCGCCACCGCATAAAGGCACGCGGGCGCAGGATCGGCTTGGGTCTGATAGATATCCGCATTTGCACGGATTGGCGGTGGCGATCAGCATGAATTGACACCGGTAAGTGCTGTGGGCTTTGGCGCGTGCGACCATCACCTGACGGTCTTCCAAAGGTTGCCGCAGGCTTTCCAGAACAGAGCGGCTGAATTCGGGAAATTCATCCATGAACAAGATACCATTATGGGCAAGGCTGATTTCGCCGGGTTTTGCATCGCGCCCACCTCCGATAATTGCCTTTTCCGAGGTGGTATGATGCAAAGCTCGAAACGGTGGCTGACGTGAAACACCCCCGTGCGCCAATTCGCCGAAAATTGACCTAATCATCGAGGTTTCCAACGCTTGGATAGGGGTCAACGGCGGCAGGAGGCCCAAGCTCCGTTTTGCCAGCATCGACTTGCCACACCCGGGTGTGCCCACAAGAAAGAGGTGGTGGCGGCCGGCAACCGCAATTTCGAGCGCCCTTTTGCCGCGCTCTTGACCTTTAATGTCACAAAGGTCTCCAAGGATTATCGGGGTCTCAATGTTGCCCGCCTTTGCAGCAGGGATCGGTTTTTGACCGTTGAAGTGCTGAATTATGTTCCACAGGCTATCGGCACCGATCACCTGTGCATTTTCGACCCAAGCGGCTTCAGGCCCGCAAGCTGTGGGGCAAATCAATAGCCGGTCAGAGGCGGCGGCGGTTACGGCGGCTGGCAGTGCACCACGCACTGGTACCAAGGCACCATCCAATGATAATTCACCCAAAGAGACGGTGTTTTCACACGCATCTTGCGCAATAATACCGATGGCAGCCAACAGTGCCAGTGCGATTGGCAAATCAAAATGACTGCCATCTTTGGGCAGGTCCGCCGGTGATAGGTTTACCGTGATTCGTTTTGAAGGCAGGGCAATTGACATCGAGGCCAGTGCGCTGCGCACCCGGTCGCGGGCTTCTGAGACCGCTTTATTGGGTAAACCGACGATAGAAAACCCTGGCAGTCCGGCGCTGAGGGCACATTGCACTTCAATAGAGCGGGCCTCTACACCCTCGAAGACAACCGTATAGGCTTTGTAAATCATCGCTCACCCCGTTTTCCAGCGCCCCCTTATGGGATGTGCAAGAGCGTGGGCTCGATATAGTTGCGAATTGATTAATACGCGCGTGCGGCGCATCTCTTTGCGATGGCGATAGCAGGCCTTATCCCTGGCCCTGTCCTATTGCCTTGAACAAGGCTGTTGTTGATAATTTCAGGGCTTTTGGGCAGTTGTCAGGGCGTATGCGAAATTTGTCCGCCAGACCACAGACCGTCGCACACCATCACGTGCGTAATCGAAAGGTTTTCAATCTTATGGCCAAAGGCTTGATAGGCCGTCAGACCTAAGGCGCGCTGTACCTGACTAAGGATAACGCCAAAATGTGCAACCACAACCAGGTTTGGGGCGTGATTGCTTGCCACCAGCCGATCTATTGCGGCATTACTTCTGGCGCAGAGCGCGTGCCAAGAATCGCCATTCGGTGGGCTGATCTCGCCCGGTGTTTCATAAAATGCCCTCAGCCGCTCGGGGCTTTCGGCCTCGACTTCGGAAAAAACTTTCAGTTCCCAATCTCCAAAATTCATCTCGCGCAGGTCGCGGTCATGTGGCAGTCGGTGCCGTTTTGCTTGTATGGCGTCTGCGGTTGTCACTGCGCGGCTCAGGTCTGACGAGATCACGAATGCATCCTTTGGTAACGCCGCCTCTAGGCGGGCCAGCGCCTGTGTGTCTGAAAGGTCTGCAGCCAGATCGCTCCATCCTACCATGCCCTTGGCATGGGTTGGTCCATGTCGGATCAGAAATATATCTGTCATAGCTTCCCTTTGAGCAGGCATGGCAATCCAGCGGTGATAAAAACAACCGTATCCGCACAGACTGCAAGCCGCTGGTTGAGGTGGCCCTGCAGGTTGCGAAATTGTCGCGCCAGTGCGTTTTCGGGTACGATGCCTTGACCGACTTCGTTAGACACCAGCGTGATTTGGCCTGCACAGTGCGCAAGTGCAGTGATCAACCGGTCGCATTCGTGGTCTATATCGCTGTGTTTCAGCAGGTGATTGCTCAGCCACATGGTGATGCAATCAAGCAATACACACTCGTTGTTTTTTATGGTGGCCAGCGGTGTGAGCAAATCGAAAGGTGCTTCAATTGTTTCCCAACCACTGCCACGTTGGGTTTTATGACGCTCTATCTTATCGCGCATTTCTTCATCAAAACACTGAGCTGTTGCTAGATATATCCTTGATTTACCGCAAGATATTACAAGGTTTTCTGCAAAAGCCGATTTTCCGGATGCAGCCCCGCCCAAGACTAATGTAATTTTTTTTGACATTTTTTGCCTGTGAGTGATCTGATCCCTGACATTTTGCGTATCTGTTAGTGAAAGACAAGAAAAACTGTTGCGCTCTTGCTGGGCGATTGGGGGACTAAATGGCGCTTGATTTTGCAAAAGACATGAACTTGTCACGGCGAGCTATGAAAGCCGAACTGCTGGATGCAGAGACCGAGTTAAAGCTGGCCTATGCATGGCGCGACCAGCGCGACGAGGCTGCGTTGCACCGTTTGATCACTGCCTACATGCGTCTGGCGATTTCAATGGCCGCAAAGTTCAGACGGTACGGGGCTCCAATGAACGACCTGATCCAAGAAGCTGGTGTCGGGTTGATGAAAGCGGCCGACAAGTTTGACCCCGATCGGGGTGTGCGCTTTTCAACCTATGCGGTCTGGTGGATCAAAGCAAGTATTCAAGATTATGTTATGCGCAACTGGTCGATGGTCCGTACAGGATCGACCAGCAGCCAGAAGTCTTTGTTCTTTAACATGCGCAGGGTGCAGGCCCGGCTTGAGCGCGAAGCCACAAAGCAGGGTCAATCGCTGGACAGGCATCAACTACAGCAAATGATTTCAAGCGAGATCGGTGTGCCATTGCATGACGTCGAGATGATGGACGGACGTTTGTCAGGGTCTGATTATTCTCTTAATGCTACACAGTCGTCTGAAGACGAAGGTCGCGAGTGGATCGATGCGCTAGAGGATGACGGCGTTCAGGCGGCCGAACACATCGAGCATAAGCATGACACGGATCAATTGCGAGAGTGGCTGTTGACTGCGATGAATGCGCTGAGCGACCGCGAGAGATTTATCGTACAAGAGCGCAAACTGCGCGACGACGCCCGCACGCTTGAAAGTCTTGGGCTGGAACTCGGCCTCAGCAAAGAACGTATCCGCCAGCTCGAGGCGGCAGCCTTTACAAAGATGCGCAAGAACCTCGAGGGCCAGTCGCCAGAAGTTTTGCAGTTTTTGATGTGAGGTGTCTGCGGCGCAATGCGCTGCAGGTGTTTGCTGTCGTCGTTCCATCGCTTGTCAGGCCCGGTTGATGCGCTTATCATGGAGCGACCGAAACTAGAGGTACAAAGTGATGCTGGGCGGCAAACGCATTCTTTTAATCATTGCGGGGGGCATCGCGGCTTATAAATCGTTGGAGTTGATTCGGCGACTCCGGGATCGGGGTGCGATCGTTACACCGGTTATGACCAGCGCAGCCGAGCAATTTGTGACTCCGTTGTCGGTTGCAGCCTTGGCCGGCGAGAAACTGTACCGCGACCTGTTTGATCTAACCGACGAGGCCGAGATGGGCCACATCGAGCTGTCGCGCAGTGCTGACTTGCTTTTGGTGGCCCCTGCAACTGCAGATTTGATGGCAAAAATGGCGCACGGTCAGGCCAATGATTTGGCATCGACAGTTTTACTGGCAACCGATACGCCGGTACTGGTGGCGCCCGCCATGAATGTGCGCATGTGGCAGCATCCGGCCACGCAGCGCAATTTAACTTTGCTGCAAGGTGATGGCATCGAGTTTGTTGGTCCCGATGATGGAAACATGGCCTGTGGAGAGTTCGGTCCCGGGCGGATGTCTGAACCGCTGGCGATTGTGGCGGCTGTCGAGGCAAAGCTGACGGCGGGGCCCTTGTCGGGCAAACGCATTATTGTCACCTCTGGCCCCACGCATGAACCCATTGATCCAGTGCGTTATATTGCGAACCGCTCATCAGGGCGTCAGGGCAACGCGCTGGCCGCAGCGCTTGCGGCGCTGGGCGCCGAGGTGGTATTTGTCACCGGCCCGGCGCAGATCGCGGCCCCAGATGGGGTGCAGGTGGTGCCAGTTGAGACTGCACAGCAAATGCTCGAAGCGGTTGAAAGTGCACTTCCCGCAGACGCCGCGGTGTGTGCCGCGGCGGTGGCCGACTGGCGCGTTGTGTCACCTGCGGTTCATAAGATGAAAAAGCAAAAAGATGTGGCGCCGCAGCTCGCTTTTGAAGAAAACCCCGATATTCTGGCCCGCATCAGCCAGCACAGCAAAGATCGCCCGGCGTTGGTGGTTGGCTTTGCGGCAGAAACCGACGATTTGCTGGAAAACGCCACAGCCAAGCGCCAGCGCAAAGGCTGTGACTGGATCGTTGCCAATGATGTCTCCCCTGACACCGGTATTATGGGCGGTGACGAAAATGCAGTGACGTTGATTACCGATGCGGGGCCGGAATGCTGGCCGAGAGCACCGAAACACCAGGTTGCGGCACGGTTGGCCCGGCGTATTGCAGAGACCTTGCAATCATGACCACATTACAGCTGGCTTGGACCGATGAAGCTGATCAAAGCGTGGCGTTGCCATCTTACGAAACGCACGGCGCGGCGGGGGCCGATTTGCGCGCAAATTTCGCAGTGGGTCAGCGTGGTGGCGTATGCCTGTCGCCGGGTGCGCGCGCGCTGATACCCACCGGATTGCGGCTGGCCATCCCACCAGGGTTCGAGGTGCAACTCCGGCCGCGCTCGGGACTGGCGCTCAAACATGGTATCACCTTATTGAACACGCCCGGAACGATTGACAGTGATTATCGCGGCCCGTTGGGGGTGATCGTGATCAACACCGGGCAACAGGCGTTTGCGATCGCCCACGGCGACCGTATTGCCCAGATGGTGCTGGCGCCGGTTGTGCAGGCTGGGTTCACGCTTTTGGCAACACTGGATGAGACCACACGCGCGGCGGGTGGATTTGGCTCGACGGGACAGAGCTGATGTTGTTGGTATTCTTGATTGCAGCGGGTCTGTGGGGGGGCGGCGCTTTTATGGGGGTTCCGCGCCGGTCGCGGCTCTCCGCTTTGGCTGGATTATATATTGCCGTGCTTGCGTTACAGGTGCTTTTGCCCACGGGCCATGTGCTGCGCCAGGCCACCGGCGAGACGCCGGCGCTGTGGTTGCTTTTGGGGGTGGCCGTGGCGATGGTTCTGGTCTATCGCCGGGGACTTGGTTGGTTGCAGGCGCGGGCCGCGCACCAGCGGGATGTGGCAATGCCCGCACCGGCAGGCGAGACGTTTTCAGACACCGAACTTGAGCGTTATGCCCGCCATATTGTGCTGCGCGAACTGGGTGGACCGGGTCAGCGCAAAATCAAACAGGCTCGCGTGCTGGTAATTGGAGCCGGCGGTCTTGGCGCGCCGGCATTGCAATATCTTGCGGCGGCCGGCATTGGCACCATTGGCGTAATCGATGACGATCATGTGGAAAATGCCAACTTGCAACGTCAGGTGATCCACCGTGACGCCGATATTGGCAAGCCCAAGGTTTTCTCAGCCGAGGCGGCAATGCTGGCACAAAACCCCTATGTCAAAGTGCGGCCCTATCACCGGCGGTTGACCGCTGACATTGCTGAGGATTTGTTTGCCGATTATGATGTGATCTTGGATGGTTGTGATAATTTTGAGACGCGCTATCTTGTTAACCGCATCGCCGTCAAACTGCAAAAACCCCTTATTTCAGGCGCGCTTTCGCAATGGGAGGGTCAGCTCAGTGTCTTTGATCCAGCTTGCGGCACGCCCTGTTACGAATGTATTTTTGCCACAGCCCCCAACGACGGGCTGGCGCCGTCTTGCGCGATGGCGGGCGTGTTGGGGCCTTTGCCCGGTGTTGTTGGCGCAATGATGGCAGTAGAGGCGGTCAAGCTGGTGGCACAGGCTGGCGCATCGCTGCGCGGTGAGATGTTAATCTATGACGCCCTTTACGGAGAGAGCCGAAAGCTGACGATCAAACCCCGTGCTGACTGTCCGGTCTGTGGCAGGACCGATCTGGAAGAAACAGCGTCTTTTTTAACAACGGGCACCGGGAATTAACCGGGCCTTACAGGAGATTTTCATGACCAACCCTTTATTACAACCGTGGAATACCCCGTTTGAAATCGCCCCGTTTCAGGACATACACGATCGTGATTTTGCACCTGCTTTTGCCAGTGCGCTGGCTGAAGATATGGCGGAGACGCTGGCGGTGGCGCACGACCCTGATGCGCCCAGTTTTGCCAATACCGTAGAGGCTCTGGCTCGCACCGGCAAGGCTTTGGAAAAGGTGCTGTCGGTTTTCTATACGGTGTCAGGGGCTGACAGTAATGCCGCACGCGAGGATTTGATGCGGGATTTCTCGCCTAAACTTGCGGCACATGGTTCGGCAATTTACAGCAATAAGGCGCTGTTTGCCCGCATCGATACGCTGTGGAAAAGCCGCGAAAATCTGCAACTGAGCCCCGAACAAAGCCGTGTTTTGATGTTGAGCCACCGTGCCTTTGTCCGTGCAGGCGCCGGTCTTGAAGGCGCGGATGAGGCCCGGATGAAAGCGATTAAATCGCGGTTGGCAGTGATTGGAACCGAGTTCTCACAAAATCTTCTGGCCGACGAGCGCAGTTGGTACATGGAACTGTCGGACGATGATCTTGAAGGGTTGCCAGAGTTTTTAATCGCGGCGAGCAAAAATGCAGGTGCCGAAAAGGGCCTTACCAGTCCAATTGTGACACTGTCACGGTCGATCATAACGCCGTTTTTGCAGTTTTCGCCCCAGCGCGATTTGCGGGCCCGTGCCTATGCGGCATGGGCGGCGCGCGGGGCCAATGACGGGGAGACCGACAACCGCGCGCTGGCTGGCGAAATGCTGGCGCTGCGCAAAGAGATGGCGGATTTGTTGGGCTATGATGATTTTGCCTCGTTCAAGCTTGAGACCGAAATGGCCAAAACGCCGGGAAACGTCCGTGATCTTCTCACTTCGGTTTGGGAGCCGGCGAAAGCGCAGGCCAATAAAGATGCAGATGTGCTGACCCATATGATGCATCAAGACGGCATTAACGGTGATCTCGAACCATGGGATTGGCGTTATTATGCAGAACAGCGCCGGCAGGCAGAGCATGATTTGGATGAGGCGACGATTAAGCCTTATTTTCAGCTAGATCAGATGATTGCAGCCAGCTTTGATTGTGCCAATAGGCTGTTTGGATTGCAGTTTGCACCAGTGGATGTGCCGCTTTATCATCCAGATTGCCGCGCATGGGAGGTGACCCGCGACGGGCGCCATGTGGCGCTGTTTATTGGCGATTATTTTGCCCGTGGCTCGAAACGGTCAGGGGCGTGGTGTTCGGCGATGCGGTCGCAAGCCAAATTTCCAGAAACCCAAGCGCCGATCGTGATCAATGTCTGCAATTTTGCCAAGGCTGATCCGGCACTGCTGTCGTTTGATGATGCGCGCACCTTGTTTCACGAGTTTGGTCATGCGCTGCATCAAATGCTGTCGGATGTAACCTATGAGATGGTGTCGGGGACCTCGGTGCCGCGTGATTTTGTCGAACTGCCCAGCCAGCTTTATGAGCATTGGCTCGAAGTGCCCGACGTGTTGCAGAAATTTGCGACCCACGCTGAAACGGGTGCAACGATACCTCAGGATTTACTTAATAAACTGCTGGGGGCAGCCACTTTTGATATGGGGTTTCAAACCGTCGAATATATCGCCTCGGCGATGGTGGATCTTGCGTATCATACCACAGATGTGCCTGATGATATTATGACGCGTCAGGCCGAAATTTTGGCTGATATGGGCCTGCCGCACGCTATCGGGATGCGCCACGCCACCCCGCAGTTCGCACATGTGTTCTCGGGGGGGCATTACGCCAGCGCCTATTACAGTTATATGTGGTCTGAGGTGATGGATGCCGATGCCTTCGCAGCGTTTGACGAAAAAGGCGATGCATTTGACCCCGATCTGGCTCGGTCGCTTGAGGCCAATATTTTGTCAACCGGCGGTTCGCAGGATCCCGAGGTGCTTTATAAGGCGTACCGCGGGCGCTTGCCTGGGGTTGAAGCCTTGCTGAAAGGTCGCGGTTTGGCGGCGGCCTAAGATGCCGACAGCCGTGCGCTGAGAGAACAGGTTCTGTGCGCGGGGTGGCCTAAAATTTCTGCTGGCTGAGGTGGTAACCGGCGCCTTGCAACTGGGCCAGAACACCATCTGAGCCGTGCAAATGTGCCGCACCCACTGCGACAACGATCGAGTCTGTGCTGGAGGTGTCGATGATTCGTGGCATCCATGCTAAATTTCGCTGGCGCAACAGGGTGGCCTGTAACGTTTCAAAGGCCTCTTCAATCTCACGTTCGCTCAGGGCGCTGACGCGTTTCGCATGCAGCTTTGCGAGATACCAACCGGCGGCATGGGATTGATCAAAATAACTGTTGAGCAGGGTCACCAATCCGTCGGCGCTGTCTTGGTCTGATAACAGGCTGGCGCGCATCATCGCGATCTGGGTGTCGAACGGTTCGCTGGAAAACAGGGAAAATACCGTGTCATAGGGTTCTAACGCCTGCAGTGGCACGCCATTCTTTGCGGCAAAGCCCATGATTTGATGGTCAAGGCCGCCACCTTCGCCCATTGCTGACAGCGCACAAGGCGGGACCGACAGTAGAATCGACAAGTACCAAGGTTGAAATTTCGCGGCCATAAAGCTGGGAATGTTGCGCGCTTGTGCGGCTTTTGAAAGTTGCTCCCACTCTTCTGGATCCAACAGGTCGATCAAAGTTGGCCCTTTGGTTAATAAGATCAGCTCTGGTCTTTCGCTGATCGCCTGCTGAAGCTGGGCCTCTTCTTGCGGTGTCATCTCAAGATAAATCCGGTCTGCGGCTGCCAAAACGGGTGACAGCCGATCAAATACTGGCCCAAGCCGCGCGTCGCCCAAATGCACGGTTCCCACCACGTTGATCCGGTGTTGGTCCTTTTCGGCCAGCCAGTGATTGCCGGAAGGATACGGAGTGCTGAGATCAAAGGCTTGCAGTTCGGCCTGTTCTGTCGCTGACAATTGATTGCGCAAATCGCTGCCCTCACAGGCGGCGTAAAGCGTAGATAGGGGGCAGATTAACAGCGTCGCGGTGGCGATCAAACGGGCGATCATTGGGTCATATCCTTTGTGCCGTATTCAAGAGCGATCTTCGAGGCTGAATGTAGCACGCGCTTTATGGGCAGGCAAAGTCTGGCATTGGCGAGGTGCCTCTTGATTGCCGGGTTCCTATGGCTGCGTGCGATTTGTAATTGTAAGCCATGGGCCTACGTGACAAACGCAGGTGTTACTGCGAGGAGACAGGCGATGAAATTGGCGGAAACGGTGACCTTTGGTGGCTCTGGCCTGGATCGGGCGGCTCATCTGCGGGATGATTCGGCGGCACTTGCGGCTGCACGCAGCGATCCCGATGCGCGGGCGATATTATTTTGGCGCAGTAAACCACTTTTGACGGGTGAGAGCTGCCATCAGTTGGCCCGCCTTGCGATGGATCACCCGATTTTACATCTTGCCGGTCCGCTGGTGCTTTTTGCCGGGTTGGAGGCAGGGCAACCGCGGTTTGTGTTTGATCTGTCCAACTGGGAACCAACCGATCAGGAACTGTCAAGCCTTGGGGCGTTTCTGGACCCCAGCCAACAGCATCATCCAAGCATGCCTGAGGATCATTTATTTTGTGAATTGCGGGCGCGGATGTGGGAACTTAGTTCCCGCGATGCCGAGATGGCCGCGCTGGCGCGCGGGTTGTTTGCTTGGCATGCCAGTCACGGGTTTTGCACTCGGTGCGGTGAGCCGACCCAGAGCGCTTCGGCTGGATGGCAACGCAATTGTGCAGCCTGTGGCAGCCGTCATTTTCCGCGCACTGACCCAGTGGTGATTATGTTGATCACGCATCAGAACAAGGTTCTGCTTGGGCGGTCGCCTGGCTGGCCTGAGGGCATGTATTCACTGCTTGCTGGTTTTGTGGAGCCTGGTGAAACTATTGAGGCGGCGGTGCGTCGCGAGGTGTTTGAAGAGGCAGGCGTGACCGTGGGCGATGTTGGCTATCTGGCCAGTCAGCCCTGGCCCTTTCCGGCCTCGTTGATGCTGGGTTGCCGTGGCGAGGCGACCTCACAGCAGATCACCATAGACCCGGTTGAGATCGAAGATGCCCGCTGGGTCACGCGAGAAGAGATGGCCGAGGTGTCTGCCGGTAACCATCCTGAGATTCGTCCGGCGCGCAAAGGCGCAATTGCACATTTTATTTTACACAACTGGCTTGCAGATCGTCTGGACTAGGACGATGATGTCACACGGACTTTTTTAAAACGTGATGGATTGATCAATGTTATTTGAAACTTTGGACGATATTTCCGTCCCGATTGCCGAGGTATTTGTGGCAGTGACGGCGGGCAGCGTGATCGAGCGGTTTGCCGCCAAGCGCGGATTAATCCTGCGACGGGTTGATCTGGCAGGGGTGCTTGGGTTGGGGCCTTGTTGGTCCACTTCCTTTCAGTTTCGCGGGGCAACTCGGCAGGCTTTGGTTGATGTGATAAAGTTTGAGCCAGACCATCTGCTGTGCTTTCAAACCCATGTTCAGGGATTGACCACCGAGTTCACCATCCGCTTTACCCCGATCTCGGATAGCCAAACCAGACTGTTATTTACGATAGAATTGCTGCCTAATGCGCTGCCTGCTGGGGTTTTTGTGCATTCGCTCAAGTTTGCGCGGGCACGGGTCACGGCGCGGTTTGCGCAGGGTGTCAGGGAACTGACGCAAGAGATAACTGCGGGCTCGAATTAGGCGCATTTGTAACAGATCAGGGGTCTGTACTGCGTGGTGCGGGCGCAGACATTGTGCGGGGATCGAATGAAGTACAATCGGTTTGAGCTTTTTACCTGAACCCTCAGTTTGCAGTGGACTGGGGTGGTGCTTGCAATATTGCAGGTTAAAGCAGAAATGGCAGATGATCGCGTGGATGGGGGCTGTGGCAACTGGACAGTACGGGCATCTGTGGTGTCACTGGTATCGGCCACATCGCAATGCGCCACAGGCCCAGCGTACCTGTGCCATGTCGGGCGCAGCGACGATCATCTTATAAGGACAAAGCCAGTCTGGGCATCTGGAGCTTTGTTGAGATCCGATTGGCTCGGTTCAATGTTGGTGCATGGCCTCTGTCTCACCGTGGACGGTTCACCGGATAGACCCCGAGGATCTTAATTTTGTCGGTGAAATAGTCCAGCTCTTCCAGGGCCAGCTTGACGTTTGCGTCTTCTGGATGACCCTCAATGTCGGCATGAAACTGGGTTGCGGTAAACGAGCCGCCGACCATATAGCTTTCCAACTTGGTCATATTCACCCCGTTGGTGGCAAACCCGCCCATTGCTTTATAGAGTGCGGCGGGAATGTTGCGCACCTGAAACACAAAGCTGGTCATCATGCCGCGATCGCCGCGACGGCTATAGTCTGGGTCGCGCGCCATGATGACAAAGCGCGTGGTATTATTGTCATTATCCTCGATGTCCTGCGCCAAAACATCGAGACCATAAATCTCACCTGCCAAGCTGCTGGCAAGGGCTGCCAGACCGGGGTCGGCAGTCTTGGCGACATGTTTTGCCGAACCAGCAGTGTCAGCTCCGGTGATGCGGTGGATGCCATGTTCGCTTAAAAATCCGCGACACTGGCCCAAAAGTACCGTGTGGCTCATCGCAGAGGTGATTTGAGACAGGGTGGTTCCGGGCACTGACAGCAGGCTGATGCGCACTCGCACGAAAGCCTCGTCAATCATATGCAGCCCAGAGTCGGGCAGCAGCGAATGAATATCAGCTACCCGTCCGGCGGTAGAGTTTTCCACCGGCAACATCGCCAGTTCTGCCGCCCCAGAGCGCACGGCCTCGATTGCATCCTCAAACGTGCGGCACGGCAGCGGTTGCTTGTCAGGATATGCCTCGCGGCAGGCTTCGTGCGAGTAGGCGCCAAGTTCGCCTTGAAACGCAATTTTAAACTGTATCATATAGATTCCCGTCTCTTTAACCCAATTCGGGCGTTTGGTCGCGGTAACTACACCTTGCGTCCGACTATGGGAAGCGGATAGATAACACCTGATTGATAGCGAATAGGTACCAGAGCGATGCTTGACACGATGACAATGACCAAAATCTTGGGTGGGTTGTGTGGCGCCTTCCTAATTTTCCTGCTGGGCAATTGGGTTGCGGAAGAACTTTACCATGTCGGCGGCAGCGGACACGGTGATCATAAGCAGGCCTATGTCATTGAGACTGGTGAAGAAGAGGTTGACACGGCGCAAGAAGAAGGCCCAGACTTTGCGACGTTGCTGGCGTCTGCGGATACTGGCAAAGGTGCCAAGGTGTTCAGTAAGTGCAAAGCTTGCCACAAATTGGAAGCTGGTGCCAATGGAACCGGCCCGCATCTTTATGGGGTGGTCGATCGCACAGTGGCTGTCGAGGCGGACTACAAGTATTCTGGCGCATTGGTCGCGGTTGCCGATGTTTGGACAGCAGAAAACCTGAACGGGTTTCTGGAAAATCCAAAATCTTATGCGCCCGGCACTAAAATGGGATTTTCTGGTTTGAAAAAAGAAACCGACCGCGCCAACTTGATCGCATATCTGGCAACGATCGGCGAATAGTCAGAGCAACACACTAATTTGAATTAAGCCATCGCCATGCGCGGTGGCTTTTTTACATCTAATGCCTGCCGATCACAAAAAATTCAACAAAACGCTGCTTGCGCATGGCAAAGTAGACCCTGTAGTTTATCTTAATCTAAATGGATTAAATTGTCTGGATCGGAGCCTGGTGATGCGCAGTAAACAAAATACCTCGGTAAAACGTGCGGCACAAACTGCCCCAGTGATTGCATTGCGATTTTTGGGGCTGCTGGGCTTTAGTCTGATCGCGGTCCTCTGGCTGGCGAAAAGTACCTTTGCGGCAGATAAAATCATTACGTCGCATGGGATCTCAAGCTTTGGTGAGCTGAAATATCCCGCCAATTTTCCACATTTTGATTATGTGAACCCGGATGCACCAAAAGGCGGTGAATTTACCACTTGGGGATTTGGCACATTTGACAGCCTCAGCCCCTATATCCTGAAAGGGAACTCCGGATCGCTTGCAACAGTCTTTTTCGATACTTTGATGACGGGAAATGCTGATGAACCTGATTCAATGTACGGGTTGGTGGCCCATACTGTGGAGTATCCTGAAGATCGCAGTTGGGTGATTTTTCACATGCGCCCTGAAGCCCAGTTTGCAGACGGTACGCCACTGAGCGCCGAGGATGTGGTGTTCAGCTATAACGTGTTGTTTGAAAAAGGTCGTCCAACCTTTAAGGTTACTTTCGAGCATTTCGACAAGGTGGAAGCGCTGGACACCCATCGTGTTAAGTTTTCATTTAATCCTGAGGGCCCGTTGCGCGAACTGTTGATGACCGCTGGGGGCTTGCCAATTTTCTCTAAAGCCTATTACGCCGACCGCGATTTTGCTGAAGCCACGCTTGAACCGCCGCTGGGTTCAGGCAAATACGAGTTGCTGTCTGTCGATGCCGGTCGCAGCGTTGCCTATAAACGTCGACCCGATTATTGGGGCAAAGATTTGCCAGTGAATGTTGGCACCGATAATTTTGATGTGCTCAAGGTTGAGTATTTTGCTGATTACACGACCGCCTTTGAGGCATTCAAAGGCGGTGCCTATACTTATCGCGAGGAATATATGTCCAAGCTTTGGGCGACCTCTTATGAGTTTCCTGCGGTTGAGAAAGGGTGGGTAAAGCTCGAAAACCTGCCTGACGGACGCCCAGCGGGGACCCAAGGGTTTTGGTTTAACCTGCGCAATGAAAAATTCAGCGACCCGCGTGTGCGCGAAGCAATTGGTATGGCGTTTAACTTTGAGTGGTCCAACGAAAGTCTGTTTTATGGCATCTATAGCCGCACTGACAGCTTTTGGGAAAATTCTGCAACGCTGCAGGCTGAGGGAATGCCGTCTGAGGCTGAGTTGGCGTTACTTGAACCGTTGCGCGATCTGCTTCCCGCAGCTGTCTTTGATGCACCGGCCTATGTGCCACTGGTGTCCAAACCCGATCAAGTTGGGGACCGCAAGGCCCTGCGCAAAGCGGGCAAGCTGCTTGATGACGCAGGTTGGGTGGTTGGAGATGACGGCATTCGCGTCGATGCTGATGGCGCGCAGTTGACGCTGGATGTGATGAATGACAGCCCCTCTTTTGAACGCATCATCAACCCGTATATTGAAAACCTCAAACGGCTTGGGGTGGCAGCAACCACCACGCGGGTGGATTCTGCCGAGGCTCAGGAGCGTGAGAAGAACTTTGATTATGACATGGTTGTGCAACGCTATGCCATGTCGTCGACCCCGGGCATTGAGTTGCGCGGTATTTTCGGGTCGGAGACCGTGGATGTTGCCGGATCAGCCAACCGGGCCGGGCTTGCGCATCCGGGCGTGGATGCGTTGATCCGCCATATTGCCGAGGCTGAATCCCGTGCCGATCTGACCACGGCTGTCAACGCGCTTGATCGGGTGCTGCGGGCGTTACATATCTGGGTGCCGCAATGGTACAAACCCGTGCATAACATTGCGTATTTTGATATGTATGAACGTCCCTACACCGACACCCCGCCGCTTTATTCGATGGGTGAGATGTCGATCTGGTGGTATAATTCTGAAAAGGCGCAAGCCTTGAAAGACGCAGGCGCATTTTGAGGCAGGGCCACTAACATGGGCGCATATATTCTTCGCAGATTGGCGCTGATCATTCCTACGTTGTTGGGGATCATGGTGATTAATTTTGCCCTCGTGCAATTTGTACCGGGCGGCCCGATCGAGCAGATCATTGCCCAAATCGAAGGTGGTGGTGATGTGTTTGAGGGCATTGCTGGTGGTGGGGCTGCCGAAACGGCGGCAGCGAGTTCCGAAGACTATGTTGGCGGGCGCGGGCTGCCGCCCGAATTTATTGCACAGCTTGAAGCCGAGTTTGGCTTTGACAAACCACCGCTTGAGCGGTTTTTTCACATGATGTGGAATTATATGCGGCTGGATTTTGGCGAGAGTTATTTTCGGTCGGTCAGCGTTATTGATCTGGTTTTGGAAAAGATGCCGGTCTCGATCACCTTGGGGCTTTGGTCGACGCTGATTGCTTATATGGTGTCTATCCCGCTGGGCATCCACAAAGCGGTGCGCGACGGAAGTAAATTTGACACCTGGACAAGTGGCCTGATTATTGTTGGCTATGCCATTCCGGGATTTTTGTTCGCCATCCTACTGTTAGTATTGTTTGCGGGTGGATCTTATTACCAAATATTCCCGCTGCGCGGCCTGACGTCGGAAAATTGGTCTGACTTGGGCTTTTTTGCAAAGATCGCTGATTATTTCCGGCATATTGCGCTGCCGGTTCTGGCTTCTACAATCGCGGCCTTTGCCACTTTGACACTTCTGACCAAGAACAGTTTTCTCGACGAGATCAAAAAACAATATGTCATGACCGCACGCGCCAAAGGGCTGTCCGAGGGCCGAGTGCTTTATGGGCATGTATTTCGCAATGCCATGCTTATCGTGATCGCGGGGTTTCCAGCGGTGTTTATTGGGGTATTTTTTGGCGGCTCGCTGATCATCGAGACGATTTTTTCGTTGGATGGTCTTGGGCGGCTTGGTTTTGAGGCGGCTGTGGCGCGCGATTATCCGGTGATTTTTGGAACGCTGTTTGTCTTTGGCCTCATGGGGCTTTTTGTGGGGATCCTGTCGGACCTGATGTATGTCTTTATTGATCCGCGGATTGATTTTGAAAGCCGACAGGGATAATGGGTTTAATGTCGTTCACACTGTCGCCGCTCAATCAACGCCGCTGGAATAATTTCAAAAGCAATCGTCGGGCGTTCTGGTCGCTGGTTGTGTTTTCGATCCTATTCGGGCTATCACTGTTGGCCGAATTTATTGCCAATGACAAGCCGATCTTGGTGCAGTATCGCGGCGAGTATTATGCGCCTATTTTTCAGTTTTATCCTGAGACAGCTTTTGGTGGCGATTTTAAAACTGAGGCGGTGTACCGCGACCCAGAGGTCAAATGCCTGATCCGGTCCGGCGGTATTGAGGATTGTTTTGACGATCCAGAGGGCATTATCGCAGCCATTGATGCGGGGAGCTTTGGCATCGGGGACGACAGTTTTCACAAGGGCTGGGCGTTGTGGCCGGTAATTCCCTACTCGTTTACAACGCCCGTGGACCGACCCGGTGCAGCACCGCTGCCGCCCAACTCTCAAAACTGGCTTGGCACAGATGATACCAAGCGCGATGTGGTGGCACGGGTGATCTATGGATTTCGGTTATCGATTGTGTTTACCTTGATCGTGACCACTTGCGCATCTTTGATAGGCATTGCCGCCGGTGCGGCGCAGGGCTATTTTGGGGGGCGTTTGGATTTAGTCTTTCAGCGGGTGATTGAAATCTGGGGGGCGACGCCATCGCTTTATATTATCATTATTTTGTTTGCGATACTGGGTCGGGGTTTCTGGCTTTTGGTGTTTTTGATGGTGCTGTTTGGTTGGACTGCGCTGGTTGGGGTTGTGCGGGCCGAGTTTTTGCGAGCCCGCAATCTGGAATATGTGCGCGCGGCACGGGCGCTGGGTGTGTCTAACCTGACGATCATGTTCCGTCATATGCTGCCGAATGCGATGGTGGCAACGCTGACTATGCTGCCTTTTATCGTGACTGGCACGATTAGCACCTTGGCCAGTCTTGACTTTCTGGGCTTCGGTTTGCCGTCTTCTGCGCCAAGTTTGGGCGAGTTGACCTTGCAGGCGAAACAAAACCTGCAAGCACCATGGCTGGCTTTTACGGCGTTTTTCACCTTTGCTATCATGCTGTCATTACTGGTGTTTATTTTTGAGGGTGTGCGCGATGCGTTCGATCCCCGAAAGACCTTCCAATGAGCGCGTTGTTACAGGTCGAGAACCTGTCGGTCTCGTTTCGCCAAGAGGGGCGTTTGACGCCCGCGGTACGCAACATCTCGTTTTCGCTTAATCGCGGCGAAACCGTGGCTCTGGTTGGCGAAAGTGGTTCGGGTAAGTCTGTGTCGGCACTGTCAACGGTGTCGTTGCTGGGCGACAGCGCTGTTGTTTCGGGCTCAGTCACATATGATGGGCAGCAAATGATAGGCGCCGATCAGGGGCTGCTGCGACAGGTGCGTGGCAATGACATTAGCTTTATTTTTCAAGAGCCGATGACTTCGCTCAACCCGCTGCACACGATTGAGAGGCAATTAAGCGAAAGCTTGACCTTGCATCAGGGTTTGGTTGGTGCCAAGGCGCGCGCGCTGATCTTAGAGCTTTTGACCAAGGTTGGCATCCGTGAGCCTGAAACTCGGCTTGGGGCCTATCCGCATCAGCTTTCAGGTGGTCAGCGGCAACGCATTATGATTGCCATGGCCCTTGCCAACCGCCCGGATGTCTTGATTGCCGATGAGCCGACAACGGCTCTGGATGTGACTATTCAGGCGCAGATTTTAGAATTATTGGCTGAGTTGAAAGTCTCAGAGGGGATGGGTCTTTTGTTCATCACCCATGATCTGGCGATTGTGCGCCGGATTGCCGATCGGGTCTGTGTGATGAAAGACGGTGAGATCGTCGAGACTGGCAGCACGGCAGCGATTTTTGCAAATCCGCAACATCCCTATACCCAAAAGTTGTTGAACGCAGCCCCGAGTGGCCGACCAACCCCGGTGGCAGAAACGGCCCCGGTTGTGGTTGAAACCGATCACTTGAAGATTTGGTTTCCAATCCAGCGCGGCTTGCTAAAGCGCACAGTGGGTCATGTGAAGGCGGTCAACGACCTTACACTTTCGGTGCAGGCGGGCGAAACACTTGGCATCGTTGGTGAAAGTGGTTCGGGTAAGACCACAGCCGCGCTGGCGATTATGCGGTTGATCCAGCTGGAAGGCAGGGTGACGTTTGCAGGTCAGGCGATTGAGAAAATGTCGGGCCGGTCCCTGCGACGACTGCGCGGTGATATGCAAATTGTTTTTCAAGATCCCTTTGGATCTCTGTCGCCTCGGATGACCTGTGCACAGATCATCGCCGAGGGGCTTGAGGTGCATGGCACATCCGATCTGCGTCCACTGCGCGATTTGGTGACTGAGGTGATGGTAGAGGTCGGGCTTGATCCTACGGCGATGGATCGATATCCACATGAATTTTCCGGTGGTCAGAGGCAGCGTATAGCGATTGCGCGGGCGATGATCCTCCGCCCGAAACTGGTGGTCCTGGACGAGCCGACAAGCGCGCTTGATATGACGGTACAGGTGCAGATTGTCGCCTTGTTACGCGAATTACAGAGAAAATATGGGCTTGCCTATTTGTTTATCAGCCATGATCTAAAGGTGATCCGTGCCATGTCACATAAGGTTATTGTGATGCGCCAAGGCGATGTTTTGGAAAGTGGGTCTGTCGATGAGATTTTCGAAAACCCGCAGCATGCCTATACCCGGCAATTGCTGGGCGCGGCGCTTGATTTGGATCAGGTGACACAGGCTTAACCGCGGTGGCTCTGCGCGGGGATGCCTAGCTTGGGCCGATGGTCGAGCAGGTTTGTTTGCGCGCGGTTAACCTGCGGCAGGCCAGCGCCGCCGCTTCGCGGGTCATTCCATAAAAATTTGCATCAAACCCGGTCTTTTGCGTGACGACTTTGCGCAAACTGCCCTCTAGGGTTCCCAGTTCGGACAACACTGTGCGCAACAAGACGGCCTCGGCGGCGCCCCGGCTGCGATAGTTTCCGACATTAATGCCCCAATGGCGCCCTCCCGATGTCGATATGCGTGTTACCACCTCTAGAACAATGGGGTCATCATCGCTTACGTTCTCGGCAAGCCCGGTCTGATCTGTGTTGTTATACATGCTGAGCGGTGCAGGCTTATTGCGTGTATCGCCTGCATACATACTACTAAGGTCTTGCGCCGAGCCCTCTAGGGTGTCGGGCATTTGCACAGAATTCAGCGCCGCTAATATCGTATTTTGCATTGTATCTTTGTCGTCGCCGCCAAGTCCAAATGGACGCAGCTTCGGGCGAAGGCTGGTTTTTACCGCGCTAACTGTGGGGTGGGTGATACTGGCATGAGCTGCAGCTTTGCCGGGGTTAGGATAGGCGGGTCGTCTGGGTTTGATCACGGCAACATTGGTTGGGGCACGCTTGAAGCCCATATTCAACAGTTCGGCGACCCTGGCATTGCGAGACGAGGTCGAGCGCCCGCCAAATACCGTGGCAATTATACGTTCCCTGCCGCGTTCTGCCGAGGCTACCAGATTGAAGCCTGCCGCCCGTGTGTACCCGGTTTTTATGCCATCAGCGCCTTTATAATTGGCCAAAAGCCGGCGATTGGTATTGGCGATCTTGCGCTTGCCAATGGTTGTTGTCCGCCTCGAAAACAAATTGTAATACTGGTTATAATCATACAGCAGATGTCGTCCGAGAATTGTCATGTCGTGGGCTGTAGACAGGTGCCCCTTTGCTGTCAGGCCGTGCGCATTTTTAAATGTTGTTTGGGTCATCCCCAGTCGTTTTGCGGTACGGGTCATGCGGTTGGCGAAAGCCTCTTCGGAGCCTGAAATTGCCTCTCCTAGTGCGGTTGCAGCGTCATTGGCAGATTTTACGGCCGCTGCGCGGATTAAATAGCGCAGTTTAATTTTCTGACCGGCTTTTAAGCCCAGTTTTGAAGGCGGTTCTCTGGAGGCGTTGCGCGAGATTTTTACGAGCGTGTCCTCAGTGATTTCGCCATGACGAATGGCTTCAAACACCACATACAGCGTCATCATTTTAGTAAGCGACGCTGGGTGCAATCGGGTATTGGCATTGCGCGAGTGCAATATTTTCCCCGACCGTGCATCCATCACCACCGCCGCATAGGGCGCTGACATCACCGAAATTGGGACAATCACCAACAGCCAGATAGCCGTTGCCAAAAATAGCCCTCTTCGGGCCAGCAATATCTGCCGTACCTTCACATGACCTGCCTTTTTCTGCCTCTGGTCGCTGATTTTTCAGCAACTCATTTAATTACTCTTAAGCTATCACAAAAAGGTTGCGGAATAAAGTATTGATTTTAATGACAGAGCTTGTGTTTTCAGATAGGCGTATTTGGGCCTTTCCCAAGTGGAGCATTGGAACTTTCTGTCGAATGTACCGTGCAATTTTAACTAAGTTTGTTGACAGAATTCGCATAGGCCTCTTTTCACCTTGCTTGCGACCTCTATATAGCTAATGACACTGCAACACTAACACGGACACTCTGATGCTATGATAACCCGCCCTTTTCATATGTCTGATGAACCTGATGATATTGGCGAGAGCGATCTCGCTTTAAAGCCTCGGTCAAAATCCAAGCGACCTCCTCTGTATAAGGTTATGATTTTGAACGACGATTACACACCCATGGAATTTGTCGTGCATGTTCTCGAACGGTTCTTTGGCATGAGCAGTGCGCAGGCGTTCGAGATTATGTTGACAGTGCACAAAAAAGGTCTGGCGGTTGTGGGTGTTTTCAGCCATGAGATTGCCGAGACAAAAGTGACCCAAGTGATGGATTTTGCCCGTCGGCATGAGCACCCGCTGCAGTGTACGATGGAAAAGGAATAGACTGCAGTTGGCTGGATCTCGTTTAAGTGTCGCATTAGATGACGGAGGGCTGGAATTGCCGGCCTCTGGTCGCATTGCCATCCTCGCACCCGATGCGGATTTTGATTTATCGGCGCTGTCACAGGACCGCTTAGAAATCGTGCAGAGCTTTCATCCCGATCACGCGTCATACAGCGCGCGGGGATTTAGATGTGTAATAGAATGCGGCACACAGTACGCGGCCAGTTTGGTGTGTTTGCCGCGCAGCAAGCTTCAGAGCCGGGCTTTGATCGCCGCTGCAGAGGTGGCAACGCCAAACGGTATTATCATCGTTGACGGTCAAAAGGTCAGCGGCGTAGAATCGATTTTGCGCGAGATCCGCGCGCGGGTGCCGATCGCAGGTACGATTTCAAAAGCCCATGGAAAACTGTTCTGGTTTAAGGTTGATGGCTGTCGTTTCAGCGATTGGGCCCAGATCGGCATGATGGCCAACAGTGATGGGTTTTCAACTGCGCCGGGGATTTTTTCCGCTGATGCGGTTGATCCTGCTTCGGCGCTTTTGGCCACTCATCTACCACCAAAACTGGGACGAGTTGTGGCGGATCTTGGTGCAGGTTGGGGATATTTGTCGACTCAAATTCTAACGCGACAGGGTGTTGAGGCTGTTCACTTGGTCGAAGCAGAGCAGATGGCGCTAGATTGTTCTCGCCGCAATGTGGAAGATCCGCGCGCTTTTTTCCATTGGGCAGATGGCACCAAGTGGCGTCCGTCACATGCGGTCGATACCGTGGTGATGAACCCGCCCTTTCATGTCGGTCGGCGCGGTGAACCGGCACTTGGGCAGGCGTTTATTGCCACCGCCGCTGCGATATTAGGCAATGCGGGGCACCTGTGGATGGTGGCCAACCGTCACTTGCCTTACGAGATCGCGTTGAACAGTCTTTTCGTCAAGGTCGAAGAACCTTTCGGTACGTCGAAATTCAAAGTGCTGCACGCCCAGCGGCCATCTCGCTTAAGGCGCTGAAATCAGATAATCTCGTGCAAGAATCAGGAGGCATGCTATGTCCTTTTCAATCGAAGGTAAGACTGCGATCGTCACCGGAGGTGCAAACGGCGTCGGCTGTGCGATCGGCCGTCACTTTGTCGATCAAGGCGCGAATGTCATGTTTGTAGACATGGATGAAGACGGTTTGATCAACGAATTGGGCGCGGCCAAGGACGAGGGCAATGTGCGCTATTTCGCCGGTGATCTGCGTGAAAAACTGACGATGGCCAATCTGCTTTCGGCGACCATCGACCATTTCGATCAGGTGGATATTCTGGTTAATGCCTGTCGACAGGTCATGGTGACAGATCCGCTTGGCGTCGATGACGATACGACAGAGACAATGTTGCAGCAAAACCTGCTCAACAGCTTGCGTCTGTCGCAATTGGTCGCGCGCCGGATGATCAAACAAGCCGCTGGCAACGTCGAGGGGCAGATTGGATCCATCATCAACCTGTCTTCGATCGCAGCGCGGCGTGCGCACCCTGATTTAATGGCCTATTCAATCGCCACGGCCGCTTCTGATCAGATGACGCGGTCTCTGGCTGTGGCGCTGGCCCCCCATAAAATCCGTGTCAACGCCGTTGCCTTTGGGTCGGTGATGTCTGCCAGCTTGCAAGAGGCGCTGAAAGAGAATGCTGATTTCCGCGGTGATATTGAAGATCACACACCCCTGCAGCGGATCGCGTCGCCGAATGAACTGGCGGCCGCGGTGCAATATCTTGCCTCGGATTGGTCGGGGTTTATGACGGGCCAGATCATGACATTGGATGGCGGGCGCACCTTGATTGATCCGGTTGCGGCTCCGGCGCATTGACGCAGACCAATGCCGCGGGGCCTCTGTGTAGGGCAAGCTTTAGACCCAGAGGTCGGGTCGCGTTCAAGGAGCAGTACAAACGTGTTTGAGGTCGAAAAAAACACCGCGTCTGAGTGGTTTTCCGCACTGCGTGATCAAATCATCAGTGCCTTTGTCGGGTTGGAGCAAAGCCATCAGTCTGGTGCGGGGTCGCAAACCCCTGCAGGTGTGTTTGAGGTCACTGAGACCCGACGCCGTTCAGAAGATGGGTCCGATGCCGGTGGCGGTGTGATGAGCGTGTTGCGTGATGGCCGACTGTTTGAGAAGGTTGGGGTCAATGTCTCAACTGTTCACGGGCATTTGGCAGCCTCAGCGCAGGCGGCGATGGCGGCGCGCAAAGAGCTGCCCGGTATGAAAGACGATCCGCGGTTTTGGGCCAGTGGCATTTCATTGGTGGCCCATATGCAAAACCCGCATTGTCCTGCGGTTCATATGAATACGCGTATGTTCTGGACCCCACATGGATGGTGGTTTGGCGGTGGGTCTGATTTGAACCCCTGCCTTGAATATGACGAGGACACCGCGCATTTTCATGCCACTCAGGCGCGCTTTCTCGCCCCGCATGGTGCCGAGCTTTATCCGCGCCTCAAAAAATGGGCAGATGACTATTTCTATATTCCGCACCGCAAACGTGCACGCGGTGTCGGGGGTATTTTTATGGATGACCACTGCAGCGGAAACTGGGCTGCAGACTTTGCCCTTACCCAGGATATTGGCCGCGCATTTCTGTCGGCTTTTGTGCCGCTGGTTGAAAAACGGCGGTCTCAGCCCTGGTCGGTCGCGGATAAAGAGGCACAATTACTGCACCGCGGGCTCTATGCAGAATATAATTTGGTCTATGATCGTGGGACTAAGTTTGGGTTGGCCACGGGTCATGATCCGGACGCGGTATTGATGAGTTTGCCGCCACTTGCAAAGTGGCGCTAAAGCCAAGCAGGGTGGCAATTGTCTGTCGGCATCCGCATCCTGCGCGTTGGCGTAAGTTTTATTGTGTGTGTTGGCAGTAGACAAGCTGGCAAAGTTCGCGCAGTCTGTACCCGACTATTTTGACACCATACTTTAAATGAAGGGAACAGGATAATGCCACAACGTTTTACGGCCCGCGCTTTGACACCCGTCTTGGCTTTGATTGCTACTGTGAGCACAGCTTCGGCTGCTGAGACTGATATCACGATTGGAATGCAGCTTGAGCCGCCGCATCTTGACCCGACCAGCGCAGCTGCGGGCGCGATCGATAACGTTGTCTATTCAAACATTTTTGAAGGGTTGACGCGGTTCATGGGCGATGGATCAGTGGTGCCTGGTCTGGCAAAAAGCTGGGATATTTCAGACGATGGCCTGAGTTATACGTTTCATCTGCAAGGTGATGTCCGGTTTCATGACGGGTCGGCAATGGATGCAGCTGACGTGAAATTTTCCCTCGACCGGGCCCGGGCGGAAGACAGCACCAACGCCCAAAAAGCGCTGTTTACAGGTATCGCTGACGTCGCGGTGATCGATCCGTTGACGGTGGTGCTGACGCTTGAGGCCCCGAATGGCAACCTGTTGTTCAATCTGGCGTGGGGGGATGCGGTCATCGTCGCCTCTGAGACGATCGAGACGATAAAATCCAACCCGGTTGGCACCGGCGCGTTTCGGTTTGTGAAATGGGTACAGGGCGACAGGATCGATCTTGTGCGCAATGGGGATTATTGGGGCACCGCTCCGGCGCTTGAGGGCGCGACCTTCAAGTTTATTTCTGATCCAACGGCGGCCTTTGCGGCGATGATGGCTGAAGACATCGACGCATTCCAGACTTTTCCGGCGCCGGAGAATCTGCCGCAGTTTGATGCCGACCCTCGTTTCAAGTTATTGATCGGATCGACTGAGGGTGAAACCATCTTGTCTACGAACAATAAAATGCCGCCGTTTGACAACAAGCTGGTGCGTCAGGCCCTGGCCCATGCGATTGACCGTCAGGCGATCATTGATGGTGCAATGTTCGGCTATGGCACCCCGATCGGCAGCCATTTTGCCCCGCATAACCCGGCCTATATCGATTTGACCGGAAATTCCGTCTATGATCCGGCCAAAGCCAAGGCGCTGCTGGCTGAGGCGGGTTTTGCCGACGGCTTTACCACCACATTGAAGCTGCCGCCGCCCTCATATGCGCGGCGTGGCGGTGAAATTATTGCTGCCCAATTGCGCGCGGTGGGCATCAACGCCGAGATTTCAAACCTCGAATGGGCGCAATGGCTTGAACAGGTGTTTCGAGGCAAGGATTATGGCCTGACGATTGTCAGCCACACCGAACCGATGGATATCGGCATCTATGCACGGCCAGAGTATTATTTTCAGTACGACAATCCCGCCTTTCAGGATTTAATGACCCGGCTAACCGCGACAGCAGATCCCGATCAACGCCGGGCGATGTTGCAAGAGGCGCAGACTGTGATTTCGACAGATTACGTCAACGGCTATCTGTTCCAGTTGGCGGCGACCAGTGTGGCCAAGACGGGCGTGCAGGGCATGTGGCTCAATGCACCGACGCAGGCAATCGATCTGACCGGAATAAGTTGGGCCGATTGAGCCCACAGTCCGCCGCCTTGGGCTGTTTGGCACAGCCTGGGTGGATAGACCGGGCAGACGATGCTGCGCTATAGTCTGAAACGCCTATTATCCCTCGGGATCAGTCTGGTGGTGGCTTCACTGGTTATTTTTGCCGTGATCGAAGTGGCCCCCGGTGATCCGGCTCGCTTTATGTTGGGGATCAATGCCCAGCCGGACACGGTGGCGGCGCTGCGGGCTGAGCTGGGTCTCGACGTGCCGAAAGTCCAGCGATATCTGGCTTGGGTCGGTGGCATGCTGTCGGGAGATTTTGGCATCTCTTATACCTACCGCGTGCCGGTCGGGCAAATGATTGCCGATCGCATGTGGGTGTCATTGCCGCTGGCGCTGATGGCGCTGACGCTGTCGACGGTGATTGCGTTGCCGGTTGGGCTCTATGCCGCCAACCGTCGTGGCGGACGGGGGGATATGGCGGTGATGGGGTTGACCCAGCTGGGCATTGCCGTGCCAAACTTCTGGTTTGCGATGATTTTGGTGGTGATTTTTGCCATCAACCTGCGCTGGTTTTCTGCTGGCGGGTTCCCGGGTTGGGATGCGGGGCTGTTGGTCGGGCTCAAGGCCTTGACCCTGCCGGCGGTGGCTTTGGCTCTGCCGCAGGCGGCGATCCTGTCGCGGGTGATGCGCAGCGCGCTGATTGATATCTTGAGTGAGGATTTTATGCGCACTGCGCGTGCCAAAGGGCTTACGCGTCAGCAAGCGTTGTGGCGCCACGGGCTGCGCAATGCACTGATCCCGGTTCTGACTATCATGGGGCTGCAGTTTTCGTTTCTGTTGGCGGGTGCCATTATCATCGAACAGGTGTTCTTTCTGCCGGGACTGGGGCGGCTGGTGTTTCAGTCGATTAGCCAGCGTGACTTGATCGTGGTTGAAAGCGTTGTGATGCTGCTGGTGTTTGCGGTGATCGTGGTTAATTTTGCCGTCGATCTTGCCTATGTAGCGGTTGATCCTCGCCTCAGGACCCAGCTGTGAGGGGGTCTTATACCTTGATACTTGGCGCGGCGATGACGCTGTGTTTTGCCGCCGCCGCGCTGGTGTCTTTTATCTGGGTGCCGTTCGATGTGACGCTTGTGGATATCCCGAATAAACTGCAGCGCCCAACTGGGCAACACTGGCTTGGAACTGATCATTTCGGACGCGACTTGTTGTCGATGATTATGGTTGGTGCGCGCACCTCTATTGCGGTGGCGTTGATTGCGGTCGGTATCGGTATTCTCATCGGAGTGCCGTTGGGTCTGCTTGCGGCGGCGCGCAAAGGAAGTTGGCTGGATGAGATGATTATGCGGGCCAACGACCTGATCTTTGCCTTTCCGTCTTTGGTGATTGCCATATTAATTACCGCAATTTTTGGGGCAGGTGCGGTCAACGCCATTATTGCAATTGGCATTTTCAACATTCCGGTGTTTGCTCGGGTCACCCGTGGAGGCGCCCTGAGCCTTTGGGAGCGTGAATTTATTCTGTCAGCGCGGGTGGCGGGCAAGTCGGGGCTGCTTATCTCGGTCGAACATATTTTGCCAAATTTGGCGAACTTGCTGATCGTGCAGGGAACGATCCAATTTAGTCTTGGTATTCTAGCCGAAGCAGGGTTGAGTTATGTTGGGCTGGGTGCGCAGCCGCCGCTGCCCTCTTGGGGGCGCATGTTGGCAGATGCCCAGACCATGGTCTCTTTTGCACCACATCTGGCCTTGGTGCCTGGCGGGGCGATCATTCTCACTGTGCTTGGGCTTAATATGATGGGGGATGGGTTGCGTGACCGGCTGGATCCAAAACTGCGGGGGCGGCCGGTATGAGCGATGACAGCGCCTTGGATGTGATGGGTTTGTCTCTGTCTTTGGGACGTTTGGAAATTTTAGACGCTGTTAGCCTGTCGCTGCGGGCGGGTGAAATTGTTGCCATCACCGGCGAAAGCGGGTCGGGTAAATCGATGACTGCCCTTGCAATCATGGGGTTGCTGCCGGCGGGCATGCGACCCTCTGGGCAGATTCAGCTTGATGGTCGCGATATGCTGAGCTTGTCAGAGCGTGAGATGTGCCGTCTGCGCGGAAACGATATCGGGATGATTTTTCAAGAGCCAATGACCGCGCTGAACCCGTTGAAAACCATCGGGGATCAAGTGCTTGAGACAATTTTGATCCACACAGAATCGTCAAAGGCTGCGGCGCGTTTGCGGGCTGCCGAAGTGCTCATGCGGGTTGGCTTGCCCCCGGAGAAATATTCATTATCACGCTATCCTCATCAATTGTCAGGCGGTCAGCGGCAACGCGTGGTGATTGCAATGGCCATTGTTCTGCGTCCAAAATTTCTGATTGCTGACGAGCCGACGACGGCTCTGGATGTCACCACACAGGCACAGATACTGGCGCTTTTGAAAGATCTGGTGCGTCAAGAAGGCATGGGGATGTTGATCATCACGCATGATCTGGCAGTGGTGGGGAATCTGGCAGATCACATACTAATAATGCGTCGTGGCAAGGTTTTGGAACGCGGGCCAACCAAACAGTTGTTTGCTGCGATGTCGCATCCCTATACGCGGATGCTGTTTGAGGCATCCAGCCATCAGGTTAGTCTGCCACCACCACCGCCTGAGGCTGCGCCCTTGCTGCAGGTGTGCGATGTGACGCGGGCCTATCAACTGCCCCGCAAGGGTATCTTTTCCGTCGCCCAATCGTTTCGCGCGGTGGATAACGTCAGCTTTACGCTGCGGGCCGGTGAACGGTTGGGTCTGGTCGGGGAGAGCGGTTGTGGAAAGTCGACGCTGACGCGGGCGATTTTGGGGCTTGAACCGGTGCAAGCGGGCACGATCACCCTAAACGGTGCGCCGGTATGGGCTGGAGCGCGGCCAAACCGCGTGGTGCGGCGTAACATTCAGGTGGTGTTCCAAGACCCGTATGGATCGTTTAATCCGCGTCATAAAGTGGCACGGCTGATCACTGAGCCCTATCATTTGCTTGATGCCCCCTTGTCTGAGCAGGATCGTGAAGCGGCGGTGTCCGAGGCGCTGGTGGCAGTGGGGTTGTCACCCGACGATGGCGGTAAATATCCACATGAATTTTCAGGGGGGCAGCGTCAGCGTTTGGCGATTGCGCGGGCTTTGATCCTGCGCCCTGAATTGATCGTGTTTGATGAGGCGGTTTCGGCGCTGGATGTTTCGGTCCGAGCGCAAATTCTGGATTTGATCGTTGATTTGTCGACCCGATTTGCGCTGAGTTATCTGTTCATCAGTCATGATTTATCAGTTGTGCGCAGCATTACTGATCGGGTCATGGTGATGCAGGCGGGCGCAATTGTCGAACACGGCCCGACAGATCAGGTGTTGGTGCAACCGCGCCATCCGTATACGCAAAGTCTCTTGGCGGCCGCGCCCAGATTGCCGCCTTTGCCAAAACGTGTTGCGCAGTAAAGCGCTGTTACTTGGAGTTATAGCTTGCAAAACATAAATTGAAATTTATCACGGGTGGCTGCAGTTTGGCGGGCAGTGATGAGGTTTACCTCATCTTGGTGGAGCGTTTTGAGCAGATGTCACAAACATCAACGGGAGAACAATATGAGATTAATGGGAAAAATAGCGATTGTGACGGGTGCCGCGTCGGGGTTTGGGGCTGGTATTGCGCAAAAGTTTATCGCTGAAGGCGCGCAGGTGATGTTGGCAGATTTAAATGGTGAGGGCGCGCAAGCGCTGGCGGCCGAACTGGGGGATGCAGCAGCGGCCTATCAGCTTAACGTTGCCGATCGTGGGCAGGTCATGGCGTTGGCGGCCACGGTTGAGGCGCAGTTCGGACCAGTGGATATTGTTGTCAACAACGCCGGTGTCACACATTTACCAACCCCGATGGAGACGGTTAGCGAGGCAGATTTTGATCGCGTCTTTGCGGTCAATTGTAAATCTATCTATCTGGCATCACAGGTTTTCCTTCCTGCTATGAAGCAGCGCAACAGCGGTGTATTTTTAAACGTTTCCTCGACGGCCGGGATTTCACCGCGACCGAATCTGAACTGGTATAATGCCTCAAAAGGCTGGGTGAATACTGCGACCGAGACGATGGCGATCGAGCTTGCGCCGTCTGGCATCCGTGTGAACGCGTTGAATCCGGTGGCAGGGGAAACCCCGCTTTTGAAATCCTTTATGGGGGAGGATACACCCGAAATACGGGCCAAGTTTTTATCAACCATCCCGCTTGGACGGTTTTCTACCCCCGAAGATATGGCCAATGCGGCGCTCTATCTGTGTTCTGATGAGGCCAGTATGATCACCGGTGTCTGTCTGCGGGTAGATGGCGGCCGCTGCATCTGATGATGGTTCCTGGCGCACGCAATCTGATCACGGATGTCGCGGGGCTCACGGTGGGCAACGCGCAGGACGCAACGCTGAAATCTGGCAGTACGGTTCTGGTGGGGACTACGCCATTTACTGCTTCTTATGCGGTCATGGGCGGAGCGCCAGGCACCCGGGACACGGATCTGTTGGAGCCTGACAAATCCGTGCAAGCCGTTGATGCACTTGTTTTGTCGGGGGGCTCTGCGTTTGGTCTGGATGCGGCAAGCGGTGTTGTGGCGGGGCTGCGTGCCCAGGGGCGTGGTTTTTCGCTGGGTGGGCTGCATGTGCCCCTGGTGCCGACGGCGATCCTGGCCGATCTGCTCAATGGTGGTCAAAAAAACTGGGATGATAATCCCTATCCCGATCTGGGGGCTCGGGCGTTTGCCGCCGCGATGGATGATTTTGATCTTGGCAGCGTCGGGGCGGGAACCGGGGCGTTGACTGGAACGTTGAAAGGCGGTCTGGGGTCGGCGTCGTTGGTGCTGGACAGCGGGGCAACCGTTGGCGCGTTGGTCGCGGTCAACCCGATTGGCAATGTGACCACCCCCGAAGCGCGGCATTTTTGGGCCGCTCCGTTTGAGTTGAACCAAGAATTTGGCGGCTTGGGGCCCGATCCGGCGGCTGGCTTGGGATATACGATCAGCCCCAAAAAGCCCGCAGCTATGTCGGCGCTGGGCAACACCACAATTGCGATTGTGGCCACCGATGCGACGCTTGACAAAGCGGCTGCCAAACGGCTTGCGGTGGCGGCACATGACGGGATCGGGCGGGCGATATTGCCTGCGCATATGCCAATGGACGGCGATCTGGTGTTTTCTGCAGCGACTGCACAGCGAAAGGCGATGGTTGACGATCGTGAAATGGCTTTTTTATGCCACGCTGGGGCGATGTGTCTTTCGCGTGCGATTGCCCGGGCCGTCTATTCGGCAACCCCGGCCGCCGGCGATATCCTGCCCTGCTGGCGCGATCTCAACCCAGAGCGATGATTTGAATGATACGGGCGGGAGAGGGACCCAGAGCCCAACTAACCACGTTCGTTGAAAAAGGCGTAAATTGTTTCAGCAAGCGCGCTTGAAATACCGTCAACTGCTTTGAGGTCGACAAGATTGGCGCGGCTGACCGCCTTGGCAGAGCCAAAATGTGACAGCAGCGCTTTTTTGCGTCCGCCCCCGACGCCCGGCACCTCGTCAAGCGGGGTGGCGGTGATGGTTTTGGCGCGTTTAGCCCGATGGGTGCCGATGGCAAACCGATGCGCCTCGTCGCGCAGCCGCTGAATGAAATACAACACCGGATCATTGTGGCGCAGGGCAAATGGGCGCTGCCCGATACGGTGAAACTCTTCCTTGCCATGATCGCGATCAACGCCTTTTGCGACGCCGACCATCGGCAGATCGTCGATGCCAAAGCCGTCCATGATTTCGGCCACGGCACTGACATGACCAGCGCCGCCATCGATCAAAAGCAGATCGGGCCACAATGCTTTGTCACGGTCTGGGTCGTCTTTTAACAATCGTTTAAAGCGCCGGCTCAAAACTTCTTTCATCATGCCAAAGTCATCACCGGGTGTCAGGTCGTCGCCCTTGATATTGAATTTGCGGTACTGATTTTTCAAAAACCCCTCGGGTCCGGCGACGATCATACCGCCCACGGCATGGCTGCCTTGGATATGACTATTGTCATAGACTTCGATGCGCTGCGGTGGGGCATCCATTGCAAAAGCCTCGGCCAGCCCTTTGAGCAACTTGCCCTGACTGGCGGTTTCAGCCTGCTTGCGCGCCAGACTTTCGCGGGCGTTGCGCAATGCGCCGTCGACCAGTTCTGCCTTTTCACCGCGTTGGGGGACGATGATCTCAACTCTGCGGCCAAGCTTGCCTGTCAGGGCCTCGGTCATCAGGTCAGCGTTCTCAATCTGGTGCGATAACAGCAGCATCCGCGGGGGGTCTTTGCTGTCATAGAACTGGCCGATGAAGGCCTCAAGAACTTCGGCTTCTTCTACATCGGGCCCGACTCGCGGAAAGAAATCCTGATTGCCCCAGTTTTGGTTGGCCCGGATGAAAAAAACTTGGACACAGGCCTGACCTCCTGCGAGATGCAGGGCTATCACATCAGCTTCGATGACACCGCGCGGGTTAATGCCCTGCGCGCTTTGAACCTGTGTCAACGCCCGAATACGATCTCTGAGGGCGGCGGCGCGTTCAAATTCCATCTGTTCGGCCGCCGCCTGCATCTGGGTGGCAAGCAGTTCTTGGATTTCAGTTGAGCGACCTGACAGAAACCGCTCGGCATCTGCGACGGTGGCAGCATAATCGACGGCGCTGATTTTATCGACACAAGGGGCTGAACAGCGTTTGATTTGGTATAGCAGACAGGGACGGCTGCGACTGTCGAACATTGCGTCTGAACAGTCGCGCAGCAGGAATACCCGCTGCAATTGCGTCAGGGTGCGGTTTACCGCACCGGCGCTGGCAAACGGGCCGTAATAAGTGCCTTTGGCTCTTTTCGCGCCTCGGTGTTTGCTGATTTGTGGAAAAGTGTGTTCAGATCCTACCAATATATTTGGGAAACTTTTGTCATCCCGTAAAAGTACATTATAGCGTGGTTTGAGTTGTTTGATGAGGTTTTGCTCAAGCAGTAGCGCCTCGGTCTCGGTGCGTGTGGTTAGAAACATCATCCGCGCTGTTTCTGATATCATCCTGTCGATGCGGCCCGAATGACCCGTTGGCCGCGTGTAATTGGTGACCCGCATTTTTAAATTGCGCGCTTTGCCAACATACAGCACCCGCGCTTGGGCATCCAGCATGCGGTAGACGCCAGGAGAACTGTCCAGCGTTCGGACGTAGGCCGCGATTACGTCCCTTCCAGTGGGCAGCGGGGGCGATTCTGTTGTGTTTGCTTCAGCCATGATTTTATCTAGTGATTCTTGATGGGCGCTGCACTCAAAATAGTGCGATAGCAAGAAGAAAAATGTCCACGGTTTCTGTGGATAAGCTTGTATATAACTTTACCACGAATGGGATTTTCCGTTATATTCAATCAGCTTCCTCACATTGCTTAAAAAATAGGCACTTATTTAACCTATTGTTACTAATGAATATTATTTTTTGCATCTGGCAAAATGTTGAAAACGTTAGCTTTTTATTGATGCTTTCGCAACGGTTGTGTGACGGGTGCATAACTCGTGTCACAAACTTCATACGAACCGTTAGTCATTTTGCACATCTGGGGTTTTCCAGCCCAGATGCTGTCCCCCGTCAACGCAGAGCAATTGCCCGGTCACGGCGGTTGCGTTCAGAAAATATCCAAGCGCATTGTTAATATCGTTGGTTCCTGCACCGCGTTGCAAAATGGTATTGCGACGCTGGGTTGCGAAGTGCTCGGCGCTTTGACGTGCGCCCTGAAGCGTTGGCCCCGGGCCGATGGCATTGACCCGCACTTTTGGCGCGAGGCTCCGCGCAGCAGTTTGGGTCAAGGCCCATAGGCCCATTTTTGCAATCGTATAAGTCATGAATTCCGGTGTCAGCTTGCGGACACGCTGGTCGATCATATTGATCACCAAAGCCTGCGCCATGGGTTCATTTTGGTCATCATAAAGCGGCTCAGGCACCTGTGTGGCCAGCGCTTGGGTCAAAACGAACGGTGCGCGCAGATTGCTTTCCATATGACGATCCCAACTGGTGCGCGTGGCACTGGTAATATTGTCATATTCAAAAATTGAGGCGTTATTAATCAGGCAGGTTATGGGGCCACCCAGCGCTTGCATTGCCGCTGGCATCAGATTTTGAACTGCCGCCTCGTCCAGTAGATCAGCTTGTAACGCGACTGCATGTCGTCCCATCCCGCACAGATTTTCTACGACGTCTTCTGCGGCTTGGCGCGAGGTGGCATAGTGGACGGCCACATCGTATCCTTGTTGCCCTAGGTAGAGCGCCATCTCCCGACCGATCCGCGCAGCAGCGCCAGTCACCAAAGCCCGTTTCATCAAAATCTCCCACGTTGGGTCAAACCAATACTATGGTGACATAGAACAGATACAGAGCAGTCAAGCCAAGGCCAAAGCGTCGGGTGATGTTCCAGTTGAAAAATACAAATGGGATCAACAGGACCGAGGCGCCCAACATGACCCATAAATCAAAGGTTAGAAATGCAGTATCGACCGGGATCGGCCCGACAAAAGTGGTCAGACCCACGATGGCGAGTAGGTTAAACATATTGGAGCCGATGACATTACCTAAGGCGACATCTGCTTGCCGACGCAAGGCGGCCGTTATGGCTGTTGCCAATTCAGGTAGGGACGTGCCGAGGGCAACAAGGGTCAAGCCAATGATCGCTTCGCTAACCCCAAACAGGCGCGCGATATGGCTTGCACTATCTACCAGAATATGGGCGCCCAGCGGCAAGCCGATGATGCCCAGTGTCAGATACATTGCGATCTTCCACCAAGCCATCGTGGGCGTGGCCTCGACGGTTGGATCAAGGTTTATGTTGTTGTTTTTGGTGTCAGCCGCGCTGTGACGTTGGGCGTCGCGCAGTGTGTCGCCAAGGATATATACCAAAAGTGCCAGCAGTATCAGCCCACTTTGCCATTCAAATATGCCCCGAAATGCCAGCCCTATAAATAAACATGTGGCCACCATCATGCCGAGATAGGCTTTTTTAGTATCATGTTCGCTGCTGTGTAATGTTGAAAATATGGCAGGCAGGCCCAATACCAGCAGAATATTTGCCGTGTTCGAGCCAACAACATTTCCCAACGCCAGACTTGGCACGTCTTCGATGACCGCATTGATGGCAATGATCAGTTCAGGAGCTGAGGTTCCAAAGGCGACCACCGTGAGACTGACGATCAGGGTGGGTATGCCCAAGCGCACACTTAGATTGACGGCCCCTTTAACCAGCGCATCACCCGCCAGAATAAGAAGCACAAACCCCAGAGCCGCCGATAGCCAGACCACAGGTCAGCCCTTGCCTTTACCGCAGGCGCAGGGGCCGGTACCAATATTAAAGCGGCCACAAGACGCGCAGCGTGCGGCATCCAGTCGCTTTTTGCCTGGAAATTTCAATTTGCCGAACATTGCCAGCACACCCATGCCAACCAGAAACAGGACCACGATCTTCAGGATCATTCTATAATCCAAAACGGGCGAACTGGGCCCGTTCTTCTATGCTGCTAAAGGCGTCATGCACAATCGACGTGCCAAAGCGCTGGAGAAAATTGCGTTTCACGTCATAATTCCGGAACTTAACCTTGTCACCAAACCGCTCTTTCATCAGCGGCACCAGATGGCCAATACCATCCACCAAACCTAGTTCGGCTGAATGTTGTCCTGTCCAAAACTCGCCACTGAACAGATCCTGTGCGTCGGTAAGTTTGCTGCCTCGGCGGGTTCTCACATGGGAGATGAAAACGTCGTGGAGCTGATTAAGAATGGTTTTAAGGCGGGTCACGTCTTCGGGATTTTCTGGTCGAAACGGATCCAGTGTCGATTTGGATTTTCCGGCGGTATATACCCGTCTTTCCAGCCCTTGCCGTTCTAGAAAGGTTGATGCGCCAAAGCCGGCTGAAATCACCCCAATCGAGCCGATAATTGATCCGGGATCAACCCAGATTTCATCAGCGCTGACAGCCAGCCAATAGCCACCAGAGGCTGCAACGTCTTCTACAAACGCAAATACGGGCAGTTTTTTATCATCTGCAAGACGGCGAATGCGCGCCGCTATTAGCGAGGATTGAACCGGGGACCCCCCCGGTGAATTGATCACCAGAGCGACTGCTGCCGGTTTGCCCTTGGTAAAGGCCTTTTCAATATAGGGCGCGAGCGTCTGATCGTTGAGTTGGCCGCGACCACCTGCCGCGATCGTGCCGGTAAGCCGCAAGACTGCGACTGTCGGTGTTTTTTTCAAAAAAGGAATGCTTATAACCATGTTTCACACTTAGTTTGATTGGCAGCAGCAAACAAGGCGGCGCAAGAATATTTATGCGTGTTTGCAAATTCTGGGACTTGTCAGACGATAGACCTTAGCTGCGCAGACGATAGCCGGTTTTGAATATCCAAAAGATCACCCAAAGACATAAAATGATGAACCCGCCGATGGCCAGTAAACTGATTGTGATCGGAACGTCAGAGGTGTCAAAAAACGCCCAGCGAAATCCAGAAATCAAATAGACTATTGGATTAAATAAGGTAATTTTCTGCCAAAGCGGCGGCAGCATTGTGATGGAATAAAACGAGCCGCCCAAAAACACCAATGGTGTGATGACCAACAGTGGAATTAATTGCAATTGTTCGAAATTAATCGCCCAAATTCCAATAATAAAGCCAAACAATGAAAAGCTGACACAGGTCAGCAGCAAGATGGCCAGCATTGCCACGGGGTGGGCAACGGTCAGATCGACAAAAATTGTCGACGTTGCCAGTATGACCAAGCCGATGAACAGAGCTTTGCATGTTGCAGCCCCCACGTATCCCAAAATAATTTCAAACGTATTGACCGGCGCTGACAGCAGCTCATAAATGGTGCCGGTATATTTTGGCAGATGGATTCCAAACGCAGCGTTCGAGGTCGCTTGCGTGATCACGCTCAGCATGATCAGCCCCGGCACCAAAAAAGACACATAGCTGACACCCTCAATCTGGTCTATCCGGCTGCCTAGGGCTGCGCCAAATACGACAAAATACAGTGATGTTGACAGAACTGGTGATAGAAAACTCTGTTTCAGTGTCCGAAAAAACCGGTGCATTTCGAAAAAGTAAATCGTTTTTATGGCATGCCAGTTCATTTATTTGCATCCTGTAGCAACGTGATAAAGATCTCTTCGAGGCTGCTTTGCTCGGTATGTAGATCGCGCAGCACCAAGCCGGCTTTCGACAGATCAGACAATAAAGTGGTGATTCCGGTTCTTTCGCCAGTTGCGCCATAGGCATATTTTATGGCTTGCCCGTCATTGATCAAACTGAGGTTATAAGCTGCTAAGCTCTCGGGCAGAGTTTCGGTGGGTTGTGTTAATTCGATAGTCAAAGTTTTTTGACCCATTTGCTGCATTAGCGTGGCTTTACTTTCGACCAGCAAAATTCTGCCGTTATCTATCACCGCGATCCGGTCGGCGATTGCTTCGGCTTCGTCGATATAATGCGTGGTTAGAATGATCGTCACACCATCGGCTTTGAGCTGTGAGATCAACGCCCACATATCTCGGCGTAATTCAACATCAACGCCAGCGGTAGGTTCATCAAGAAATAAAATACGGGGTTCGTGGACCAAAGCTTTGGCAATCATCACTCGACGTCGCATCCCGCCTGATAATGATTTTATTTGTGCGTGACGTTTGTCCCATAAAGACAGTTGCTTTAATATCTGTTCGATAAGGGCGGGGTCGGCCCCGAGACCAAACAGCCCGCGCGAGAACTGTAAGGTGTTCATAACGGTTTCGAACGGCTCGAGCGAAATCTCTTGGGGGACCAGACCGATCAACTTGCGGGCCGCGCGATAGTCGGTTTTGATATCATAGCCGCCCACGCGGATCGTGCCAGATGTTGGGCTTGCCAGACCGCAGATTGTCGCAATAAGCGTGGTTTTCCCGGCGCCGTTGGGACCCAGAAGCGCCAGAATTTCGCCTTGCTCTACGTCAAGGTCGACGCCCTTAAGAGCATGAAACGAATCGTTATACGTTTTCTTCAGTGCATTAATCTCTAAAAATCTACGGATATTGTGTCCTTTACCGTTCTTTTGAAATCCCTTGTTGCGTGTGTCTAAGGGGGTAGCTCAGACAGTAAAAGCCCAAAATATTTTGGATATATCCATAGCCTTGTTGAGTGCATATCATATCTGGATTGAATAGATAAAAACTCAACCAAATCCATTCAAAAACTGTTGGGTATTATTGCCCGTAGTTCTCGCAAAATAATCAGTGCAGTTCCGAGGATTTACGCCCTGTTTTAAATAACGGTTGTGTGACTATTAAATAGCCGAGCGGATGGAAAGTAAGAAATGCCTAGAGGCGGTGAAAAAACAACTGTTTATTAGATGAAATAATATTTTATACGAAGTGCGCGAATAATATCTTCAAATATTACAGGGTTAAAATTATCTTCCAAATAGGGCTCTTAAAATTTATATTTGCTGTGTGTATCCAGAGTGTTTCGAATTTAACTCATTAAAATTTAATTAAATTTATTGCAAAGTGATCTTATAAATTTGATTAAAAGTCCTTGTCATGTTGGTTTTTTTTGCCGTAAGTATCTAAAATTTATGAGTTTCTGGCTGCGTCACACAGAGTTTTCGCATTGAGGTCGGAATGCTAAGATTGATGTGTCCGTTTGGATCGGGGCGGTTGTTTGATCTCGTATATTCCAAAAGATGAAATTTCAGCGATTGAGTGCTAAAAGAATATATCAGCACACACAAATCGCACGATCTTTTGATCTAGATTAACTGAGTACTTGGCGTCAGCAAAAATAATGTTATATACAGTCCCAAACGAAAGCAAAGCTAGATCAGTAGGCGATCGAAGGTCAAAAGAAACCGTGGCGTCGAGTAGTCATAAGATCAGCCAGCTCCGACCGGAAACCGCCCGCAAGGGCCAGAAAAATATGTAGGTGTGGAATGGCCGCTCTTTCAAATGAAGACAGTCAAAATGAAACCCCGTTGGTTGCCCGCAACTGGGTCAAAATTCTAGCGCAGTATCGTGAACCCGACACCGTGCGCAGCGTTTTCGAACTCTTGGTCACTTTGATCCCGTTTCTGTCGCTCTGGGGCCTTGCTTGGTGGCTGTTGAATGACTACCCTTGGATGGCTTTGGCCGTTGCGCTTTCAAACGGTTTATTTCTAGTCAGAATTTTCATCGTTCAACATGATTGCAGCCATGGTGGGTTTTTTAAAAGCCGCAGGATTAGTGACTGGGTTGGACGTATCTTCGGTGTGCTTACACTTACCCCGTACGACGTTTGGCAGCGCACGCACATGATGCACCACTCGGCGGCAGGAAATCTTGATCAACGCGGCATTGGCGACGTTTACACCATGACGGTCGAAGAATATTACTCCCAACCGTTCTATGGCAAGGTTCTCTACCGTCTTGGTCGGCATCCTATCATCTTGTTCGGGCTCGGTCCGTTGTATCTGTTCGTGTTGCAAAACCGTCTACCATTGGGCTTGATGAACTCTGGTATAAAATATTGGGTCAGTGCGATGGGGACCAATGCGATGATCCTGGCGTCTTTGGGAATAATATTCTTGTTTGGGGGCCTTGCGCCTATTTTGTGGATTTTCTTTCCCACCCTATGCGTGGCTGCGACGCTCGGGGTTTGGTTGTTCTATGTACAGCACCAGTTTGAGGATACCCACTGGGATACCCAAGCAGACTGGCAGGTCCATGAAGCAGCGCTGCACGGCAGTTCGCATTATGATTTGCCAGCCGTTTTGATGTGGTTTACTGGCAACATCGGAATTCACCATGTGCATCATCTGTACAGCCGAATCCCATTTTACCGCCTGACAGAAGTGTTGCGCGACCATCCTGTACTGGCCTCGTCGCAACAGCGTTTGACGGTTATGCAGAGCTTCCGTTCAGTCAAACTGCATCTTTGGGATTCGAACCGCCGCAAGTTGGTAACTTTTGCGGATGCTCGCCGGTCACGGCTAGCGGCTTAATTGTCGCGCACAGCATCAATCATACGCTGAACATTATCGGGATCAGCCTGCGGGGTGATCCCATGTCCCAAGTTGAAAATATGCGGTCCGTTGCGGAATGCGGCCACAATACGCTTTGTGTCTTCGACCAAAGCCGGACCCCCGCTGACCATATGTGATGATTTTAGGTTGCCCTGCACACAGCCATCTGGTTGTAGATGTGCGGCAGCCCACTGGGGGTCAACCGAATTATCCAAGGCCAGACAATCTGCTCCGGTGGCTTTGGCAAACCCCAAGTACTTCTCTCCAGCCTCGCGGGGAAAAGCAATTACCGGTGTGTTGGGATGGCGGGCTTTCAGCGCGGTTATAATCCTGCGGATTGGCGCCAACGAAAACCTCTCAAAATCATTGCCCTTCAGAGATCCGGCCCAGCTGTCGAACAATTTTACCACTTCGGCACCGGCGTCAATCTGTTTGCTGAGATAGTCAATCGTGGCCTCGGTCAACAGATCAATTAACCTTTCAAACACGTCTGGGTTTTCTGTCATCAATTTATGCGCCGGTCCCTGATCTGGGGTGCCACGACCGGCAATCATATAAGTCGCCACTGTCCAAGGCGCACCGGCAAAACCAATAAGTGTGGTTTCGGCAGGAAGCGCGCGCGACAGAATCCGCAATGTTTCGTAAATCGGATTGAGCGTGGCATCGGTTTCATCGGCGGGTCTGAGCTGGTCTAAATCTGCCGCACTGGTCACTGTCGACAGCCGCGGTCCCTCACCAGTGACAAACCATAAGTCGGCCCCCAGCGCCTGTGGGATTAACAAAATGTCGGCAAACATAATAGCTGCATCAAAGCCATAGCGGCGAATTGGCTGCAAGGTGACCTCTGCGGCCAATTCGCTGTTGTAACACAGCGACAAAAAATCGCCTGCCTGTGCCCGGGTTGCGCGATATTCTGGCAAATAGCGCCCGGCTTGGCGCATCATCCAAATTGGCGGTACGGATTGCGTCTGACCTGCCAAAGCGCGCAGGATGGTTTTTTGTGTGGCCATGTTATTTCCTTAAGCTTAGCCTGTGGTCGCCAGCATGAGGCATAATGTCAAGTGAGATACGCTTGTCAGGGCACTCTGACGCGATTACACAAAGCCTATGATTACGAATTTTCCCTCCCCCAAGACGCCGCTGCGCATTGGCACCCGTGGATCGCCATTGGCGCTGGCGCAAGCCCATGAGACCCGCAGGCGTTTGGCGCAGGCCTTTGATTTGCCCGACGCGGCGTTTGAGATTGTGGTGATTAAAACCACAGGTGACCGCATACAAGACAGGCCGTTGCGTGAGATTGGCGGCAAGGGGCTGTTTACCCGCGAGATCGAGCAAGATCTACTCTCGGGGGCGATTGATATTGCCGTTCATTCGATGAAAGATATGCCGGTGCTACAGCCCGATGGGTTGGTGTTGTCGACCTATCTGCCGCGTGAGGATGTGCGCGATGCGCTGATTTGTCCAACTGTAAGCGATTTGGATGATTTGCCCACCGGCGCCCTCGTGGGCACGTCTAGCTTGCGGCGTAAGGCGCAAGTGCTACTGCGCCGGCCCGATTTGACCGTGGTTGAGTTTCGCGGCAATGTGCAGACACGCGTCAAAAAGCTAGAGGCGGGTGTGGCGCGCTGCACGTTTTTGGCGATGGCGGGTTTGAACCGTTTGCATCTAACCGACATTGCAGCAACGCCGGTCGCGCCGGAAGAGATGCTGCCAGCAGTGGCGCAGGGTGCGATTGGTATCGAACAGCGCGTTGACGACTCACGATGTTCTGCGCTGCTTGCGGCGATTGATCACCGGCCAACGGGCGTTTTGCTTGCGGCCGAGCGGGCCTTTTTGGCAGGGTTGGACGGCTCTTGTGAAACTCCAATTGCGGGTTTGGCGACACAAGACGGCGGGCAGGTTTTGTTGCGTGGGGAAATTCTGCGCCCTGACGGATCAGAGCATCTTTGTGATGCGCAATCGGCCCCGGCCGAAGATGTTGCAGAGCTTGGCGCTGAGATGGCGGCCAAGTTGCGCGGACTTGCAGGGCCAGGGTTTTTTGAGCTGCCCTAGGATCGGGTTCATTCCCGCCAGATTGTCTTAAAGACTTGATGAGATCCTGACCTAAATAACGAACCACGGTCGTTCCCTAAATATTTTGGTGATTTAACGCTCCCCGAGTGCCCCGTAATTGAAATCTGTTATAGTTGTATACCTATAACACGCATTGATAGGCTCATCGGTAAAGTCGGTAAATTCCACCACGATCCTCGTCTGTTAAAATCAGAATACTTCCATCGGCTGCAATTTCAATATCGCGGATGCGCCCAATTTCATTTTTTAAAATAGCGGTTTCTTTTATTGGTTTTCCATTGTCTATATCGACCAGATAGATGCTGCGAAATTTCAGCGAGCTGACCAATAGTTTGCCGGCGAATTCCGGGAACATTCCCCCCTCGTAAAACGCCATGCCCGAGGGAGCTATTGACGGCGTCCAATGCCAGACCGAATCCACATATCCCTTTTTCGATGTTTCTCCCCCGCCGACTTGACCGCCTGAATATTCCTGTCCAAAACTTAAAAGAGGCCAGCCATAATTTTCGCCAGGTTGTAAAATGTTAATTTCATCGCCGCCTTTCGGGCCATGTTCATTGACCCAAATATCGTCAGTTTTGGGGTGAACCGCCATGCCCTGAGGATTCCTATGGCCCTTGGTTAACAGCTCTGGCAACCAGTTTTCTTTGCTATGATTGTCGTCTGGAATCGTCCCGTTCAACTTAATACGCACCACCGAGCCGCCGTGGGAAAGCCCATCTTGAGCACTGTGTCTTTGGCCGCGATCCCCCAAGGAAACAAATAGATGTCTATTTACAATTGCTAAGCGACAGCCAAAATGAATACTATCCCACGAGCTGTTATTGGCTGTAAAAATAACGTCCTGTCGCACCAAAGTATCGCCGTCTAGTACTGCTCTGTTCACGGCAGTTGCCGCTCCATTTGGAGTGTGGCGACTGTAGCAGAAGTATATGTCAGGCTTTGGTGTGTCTGGATTATGAACAAGAATATCGAGCAGGCCACCCTGTCGTTCTGTAAATGCCTTTGGCAGGTTGGAAATTTCGCGGCGCTCACCGGTTGACAGGTTGATCCGAAATAATTTTCCGCGCCGCTCGGTCACCAAGGCTTCGGTGTCATTGAGCAGGCTCATGCCCCAAGGGTGAAATAGGGTGCTGCCCACCCGCTGTAATTTCACCTCGGCTATACAGCCTGATGAAATCAGCGAACAAAGCAGAGAAAAAATCAGAATGCGCATGCGAAATCAAAGACATTTGGGGGCCGGGAAGTCAAGTCTTGAGACTGCTTGCTTAGGTGCCGGCGAATTGTAATGAGCGATAGTATTTTGGTGGTTCAGTGCGATGGGCTGTATTTTTTACTTTGGACTGATCTGAATTTTAAAATATACCACTTTTAATATGAGCATCAAAAAAATCTGGTATAAACTAGCTTTAAGTCGTTACCTTACTCCGCTCGGACTACACAACTGGGGAAATGACTGATACGGATAGTCAAATGCCTATTACGGGGTTTGTATGAAATATGTGATCTTTATTTTGCAACTTGGGTTTGTTGCTTTTGTTTTAAGCGCTGGGCAGAGTTCTGCTCGTACTGTTTGTATGGGGCCTGCCTCAACATGGGATGAATGCTATCGCACAGTAACAGACGCGGATGGCAATAAATACGTTGGAACATTTAAAAACGGCAAGTTCGAGGGTGAGGGGAAATATAGTGAAGCCAATGGCAATGTGTATATTGGCACCTGGAAGAACGGCATCTTTCATGGTGAAGGTGTACGCAGTACTGCGGATGGCGCAAAATATACCGGCGCTTATCGCGATGGCCTGAAGCATGGGGCTGGGACCTATATCTCGCCTACGGGCGCCACGTATCTAGGCGACTTTAAAAACGGAAAATACGATGGGCGTGGGGTTTTAACAAAAGCAAATGGCGCGGTATATACCGGTGTTTGGGCGTTTGGAAAAATGCAGGGACAAGGCACATATGCCTCGCCTAAAGGGCACCGGTACAAAGGGCAGTTCAAGCGCAGTGAATTTGATGGGCAAGGCACTTTTTATGCGAGCAGTGGAGCAATTTATAGCGGCTTGTTTAAAGGCGGTCAGTTTCACGGCCGTGGTGCTTTTACGGCTGCTGATGGCAGTAAATATTATGGGCTGTGGCGCGCGGGAAAACGTCATGGAACCGGCACTCAGGCTTATGTTGATGGTGGTAAATATGTCGGTCAGTGGGGCGATGACAAACGTGAAGGTATAGGAACCTACAGTGATGCTGATAGTGGCATCTATGATGGTACGTGGCAGGCAGACACGCGCTATGGCCGGGGCACTCAGACCTATGCGGATGGCGGTGTGTATGAAGGTGATTTCAACGATGACCTCGTGGATGGTCTGGGCGTATATATCTATCCTGATGGCAGTCGCTATGCGGGTGAGTGGCAAATGGATTCTCCCGAAGGTCAGGGCCTGTATGTTTCTGTCGCGGGCGATACCTATATTGGCGAATTCAAACGAGGTTTGTTTGATGGGCAGGGTGACTACATCGCGGCCGATGGGCAGACCTATGCTGGTATGTGGCGCAGTGGTAAACGCCATGGTCGCGGCACTCAAACAGATCCCTCAGGCGCGGTTTATACCGGCGATTTCGACGCGGACTTTCGCCAGGGGCAAGGGGTTTCCACCTATCCTGACGGCAGCACGTACGCCGGTGCATGGCAGGCTGATCAATATAAGGGTCAAGGCAGCTTTGTTACCGCCAAAGGAGACACATATGTCGGACATTTCACTGATAGCCTTTTTGATGGGAACGGCACGTATACAACGGCAGATGGTGCAAAGTACTCTGGTGCATGGCTGAGCGGGAAACGTCAGGGGCGGGGCACTCAAACCTACGTAGATCAGGGCGTATACAAGGGTAATTTTAATGACGATATGGCTGAGGGCCTTGGCCAATATCGCAGTTCGGATGGCAGCGCATATGCCGGTGAATGGTTTGCGGGAATGCGCCGGGGGCACGGTTTGTATGACTCGGCTGCCGGTGACCGCTATATTGGCAGTTTTATCGCCGACCTGTTTGATGGAGACGGCACTTATGCGGCGGTAAACGGCGACCATTATACTGGCCAGTGGCGTGGCGGGAAACGGGCCGGGCGGGGTGTTCAGACCTATGCCGACGGTGGTGTTTACGACGGCGATTTTACCGATGATATCCGCGCTGGGCTGGGCCTGTATCGCGATCCTGATGGTGGGATTTACACAGGCGAATGGGTCGGCGATGCCGGCAGTGGCCAGGGTCTGTTTGTCGCCCCGAACGGTGACCGATATATTGGTGCCTTTGCCGGCAACCTGTTTGAGGGGCAAGGGGTCTATGAAGCCGTGGTGGGTAATCTGTACCAAGGCGCATGGTTGGCTGGAAAACGCAATGGGCGTGGCACCGAAGATTATGCGGATGGTGGCACCTATGACGGTGATTTTGTCGATGATATTCGCAAAGGAATCGGTCATCACGTCGCGGCGGATGGGGGCAGTTATGCTGGCGAATGGAACTTGGACATGCGCAACGGACAGGGCCTTTATATCGCGCCTGACGGGGACAGCTATTGGGGTGAGTTCGCCGATAACCTGTTTGAGGGCGAAGGGCGCTATGCGGCAGTGGATGGCGATGTCTATCAAGGTGCATGGCTGACCGGCATGCGCAACGGCTATGGCACTCTGCGCTATTTGGATGGTGGCATCTATGAGGGTGACTTTCGCGATGATGACCTAATGGGGCAAGGCCACTATCGATTTGCGGATGGCAGTGTCTATGTCGGTGAGTTTTCCGCGAATCTATTTGAGGGAACCGGCACCCACACTGCACCGAACGGCGATCAATATGAAGGGTCCTGGCGGGCTGGCAAACGCCATGGTCGTGGCGCCCAAAGTTACAAGAGCGGTGACAGCTATAGTGGTGACTGGAACGCGGACGTGCAATCGGGGCAGGGCGTCTATCGTGCCGCCTATGGCGATGTTTATACCGGACGTTTTGAAAAAAACCAATTCAATGGCCATGGTGAATATCTTTGGGCGAGCGGCGCGCGTTATGACGGAAAATGGGTAGATGGTCAACGGACGGGCGAAGGTACCTATTTCTATGTTAATGGCCGTAAATATGTTGGTCTTTGGAAGCAAGACAAACGTCATGGGACGGGCAGCTATAGCTTTGCCAATGGCAATGTATATCTTGGTAAATGGAAAGACGACCAAAGGAACGGTACGTTCACAGTGACCTATGGCAACGGAAATACCTATGTTGGGGAACTCAAGAACAGCTGTTTCCATGGCAGAGGAAAATTCACTTTTGCCGATGGTACGGTCAAACAGGGCCTTTGGAAGAATTGCAAATTGATCGATTGAGTTGGTGAAACCCGGTTGCTGTTTCAAATCCGGTCTGTGCTTTCTCAGATTCTAAAACGTGGTTCGATTGTGCGGTCTATAAAAATGCACAATGCTGACAGGGCAAAAAAGTAAGCGTCGGCTTTTGTTTTGGAACAGTTTTTTTGACATCGGCAGGATGGGCAGAAAAATGTATCGATATCGTTCCCGTATTCTGCGCTATCTGATACAATTTTATCGTATTGGTGTTTTGATTTGTGGTATAT